>LAZR01000666.1_pt1 | contig 24877 bp, 29 predicted proteins | sample 329461 | NCBI WGS metagenome assembly LAZR01 (sample SAMN03002196, study PRJNA259156) | marine sediment metagenome | biome: sea floor; feature: Hydrothermal impacted sediments; material: marine sediment; isolation source: Loki non-amplified sample from Loki's castle hydrothermal vent sediment ...
TTGTGGCGTAACTATTACAAGCAGATTGAAAGTTGCACCTGAATTACATTGAAAAAAGGCAATAAAAAAGCCCTAGAGGTTTTATCCACTAAGGCTTTGATATTTCTACAAATTCGTTGGAGCCGGAGATAAGACTTGAACTTACGACCCTCTGATTACAAATCAGATGCTCTACCAACTGAGCTACACCGGCAACGAAAGATGAGCATTATACGGACGAGGATTGGGGTTTGCAAGTAAGAATATTAATTTTTTTATGATGGGGATTATATTTTTGTTTTTGTGTCGTCTGTAAGCAAATATCGTTCACCTTTGGCTTATAAAAAAACTATATATAACAATAATCTGTTGGAGTTGTACTGAACTTTAATGACTACTGGCAGTGTTTTGCATGATTATGCTTTAACAACTTCGATCGTTATGCAAAGAGCGGTTTATAGGTTTAGTCTTTCAAACATTTCGATGATTCAAGATTAAAGTTATTGGTTTATTCACTATTTATATATTAGATGTTTCGTGGCTATTTAAAACGATTGCAGCATCAACGAGAATAATTAAGAAAAACAAGTTGATTGATTGCTTTTAGCTCTGGGCTGGGTGCGGTATCCTAATGCGTTTTAAGCACACAGTAAAAGAGATCGCATGCAACAAGAATACCGCCCAGTAGATATAGAAACTTCCGCCCAACAGTGGTGGCATGACCATAATACCTTTCGTGCCGTTGAAGATACGAGCAAGGAAAAATATTATTGTTTGGCAATGTTTCCGTATCCAAGCGGCCAGTTACACATGGGTCATGTGCGCAACTACACTATTGGCGATGTAATTTCGCGTTACCAACGGATGCAAGGTAAGAATGTTTTACAACCGATGGGGTGGGATGCATTTGGTTTGCCGGCTGAAAATGCAGCAATCAAAAATAAGGTTGCACCAGCCGCATGGACTTACGACAACATCGATTATATGCGTGATCAGTTAAAGCGTTTAGGTTTGGGTTATGACTGGGAACGCGAACTTGCCACCTGTACGCCGCAATACTATCGCTGGGAACAATGGTTATTCACTCGTTTATATAAGAAAGGTTTAGTTTATAAGAAAACAGCAGCGGTGAATTGGTGTCCCGTTGATAACACGGTATTAGCCAATGAGCAGGTGATTGATGGTTGCTGCTGGCGGTGTGATACTCAAGTTGAAAAACGTGAGATCCCACAATGGTTCATGAAAATTACCGATTATGCTGAACAATTATTGAATGATTTAGATCAGCTTGATGGTTGGCCTGAACAAGTCCGTACTATGCAAGCCAATTGGATTGGTCGTTCTGAAGGTTTACAAATTAAATTTGGACTTGCCGATAGTACTGATACCTTAGATGTTTACACAACAAGGCCTGATACCTTAATGGGCGTGAGTTATGTCGCGGTTGCAGCTGAGCATCCATTGGCTTTAGCGGCGGCAGAATCTAATCCTGAATTGAAAGCCTTTATTGCTGAATGTCGCAAGATGGAAACATCGGAAGCGGCGATGGAAACAGCAGAGAAAAAAGGCGTAGCAACCGGTTTAATGGCAATTCATCCGATAACAGGTGAACAAGTGCCTGTTTGGGCAGCTAATTTTGTATTGATGGGTTATGGCACGGGCGCTGTTATGTCGGTACCTGCTCATGATCAACGTGATTATGAATTTGCCTTAAAATACGATTTGCCTATAAATCAGGTTATTGAACCTTTAGATGACAAAGAATGTGATTTAAGCAAAGCGGCGTTTACAGATAAAGGTCGTTTAGTGAATGCCGGACAGTTTGATGGTTTAACGTCGGCTGATGCGTTTAATGCTATTGCTGATTTCCTAGAACAGCAAGCAAAGGGCGAACGCCAAGTTAATTATCGTTTACGTGATTGGGGTGTATCGCGCCAACGTTATTGGGGTACACCAATTCCGATTATCAACTGTCCTGATTGCGGAGCAGTACCTGTTCCTGAAGCCGATTTGCCTGTGCGTTTGCCTGAAGATGTCATTGTTGATGGTAGTGGTTCACCGATTAAATCAATGCCTGAATTTTACCAGTGTGCTTGCCCTGTATGTGGCGCTGATGCTGAACGTGAAACCGATACATTTGATACGTTTTTTGAATCATCTTGGTATTACGCACGATTTACTTGCCCTGATAATGAAGAGGCAATGTTGGATGAACGCGCTAACCATTGGTTGCCTGTTGACCAATATATTGGCGGTATCGAACATGCAGTATTACATTTATTGTATGCCCGATTCTTCCATAAATTAATGCGTGATGAAGGTTTGGTGTCGGGTGATGAGCCATTTAAAAACTTGCTGACCCAAGGCATGGTTTTAAAAGACGGTGTGAAAATGTCGAAATCGAAAGGCAATACCGTTGATCCACAAGCGTTAATTGATCAGTATGGTGCGGATACGGCGCGTTTATTTATGATGTTTGCTGCGCCGCCAGAACAATCATTAGAATGGTCAGATAAAGCCGTTGAAGGTTCGAATCGCTTTTTGAAACGTCTATGGCGTTCGGTACATGATCATGTGGCATTAGGTGCAGTGAAATCATTAGATGTGACAAATTTGACGGAAGAATTACAGGTTCTACGTCGTCAAACGCATTTAGCTTTGACTAAAGTAACGGATGATATTGGTCGTCGCCATACCTTTAATACAGCGATTGCAGCGATTATGGAATTGATGAATGCTGTGGCAAAAGTGACGGATAATAGTCAACAAGCACGTGCAGTATTACAGGAAGCGTTAGAAATCGTCGTGTTGATGTTAGCGCCTATCACGCCACATATGAGTCATTATTTATGGCAACAATTGGGGCATGATGAAGCCGTAGTGAATGTTGCTTGGCCTAAAATCGACGAGTCAGCGATGGTGCAGGATAAAGTTGAGTTGATGGTGCAGGTCAATGGTAAGCTACGGTCTAAAATATCTGTTGCTGCTGATGCCAATAAAGAAACCATCGAGGCATTAGCCTTGGCGGATGAAAGCGTACAGCGCTTCATTGATGGCAATGAAATACGTAAAGTTATTGTAGTGCCGGGTCGTTTGATCAATATTGTGGTTGCAGCTTAAGGAATATAAAAATGAGTCGTTCTTTGTTGAATGTATTTATAGGTTTGGTATTAGTCGTGATGGCAGGCTGTGGTTTTCAGCTGCGAGGTGATGTGCCATTACCTGACAATTTGAAAGTGATGTATATACAAGGCATAAATATACAAAGTGGTATGGGGCTCGAACTAAAGCGTAGTTTAAAACAAAACGGTATACACGTTGTTAACAACTATGAAAAAGGCAGTGCATTATTGACAATATTAGAGAATACCTATGAACGTCGCGTATTGTCGGTTGGTAATAATGCCAAGGTAAACGAGTACGAACTATATGGTTCGCTTCAGTTTAAGGTGACGGATGATCAAGGTAAGCTAATCGTCGAACCGTTTAAGGTTCAAGCTATTCGTGATTACCAGTTTGATCAGACACAAGTATTATCGTCTGATGGTGAAGAAGCTTTCTTACGTGAACAAATAAATCAACAACTGATCGATAGCGTGCTACGTCGTTTATCAGCCATAAAATAGCGTGTTGTAATGCGGCTTAGAGTTGACCAAATAAGCGGGCATTTGCAGCAAGGTTTGTTGCCCGTTTATGTTGTGTTTGGTGATGAACAAATGCTGGTGGAAGAAGCCAGTGATCTGATTCGTCAACATGCCAGAAAATTAGGAGCCGATGATAGGCAGGTTTGGCATGTCGAAGGCCGATTTAACTGGTCTGAATTACAGTGGCAGGAGCAAACAATGTCATTGTTTGCTAGCCAGCGATTATTAGAAATACGCTTGCCTTCTGGTTCACCAGGTAAAGAGGGTGGCGAAGCATTACGGCGTTATATTGAAAATCCGCCGACTGACACCACCTTACTAATTATTAGCGGTAAGATTGATGCCCGTTCGCAGAAAAGTAAGTGGTTTACCGAATTAGACCGAATTGGAGTTACGGTGCCTATTTGGCCCGTTGATCTAGTCAATTTGCCACGATGGATTTCTCAGCGTATGCAACAGCGCGGTTTAAAAGCAACTTCACAAATAGCGGGCTTAATTGCTGAACGGGTCGAAGGTAACTTATTTGCCGCATCGCAAGAAATTGATAAATTAGAGTTACTTTGTACGAACGGCGAGGTCGATGAGCAAACTGTTTTAGAATCTGTAGCCGATAATGCACGTTTTGAAGCGTTTGGTTTGATGGATACGGTCTTTTCTGGTCAAGTCGCTAAAATACCTCGGATGATTAGCCGATTAAAAGCCGAAGGTGTTGATATTTTATCAGTATTTTCAGCGATTTCATGGGGCTTACATCGTGCTATTGATATGGCTGTACAGATTGATCAAGGCGGAAGAATGGAACAAATTTTTGCGTCACAAAAGCCCCCTATTTGGGACAAACATCGACCGATGATGCAACAAGCTTTACAGCGTCATAATCGTCAGCAATGGCAAGGTTTTTTACAGCAGATGGCGAAAATAGATCAAGCAGCTAAAGGCAGCTTACAAGCCTGTCCTTGGTCATTATTAGAACAATTATGTATGCACGTCGCTGGCGTACATATTATTAGTCAACATTGAGGATAAGTGCAGTGGATATTCAACACTACATGCAAACTTTAGGACAACAAGCTAGAGCCGCTAGTTACGCTTTATCGCGTGCAGATACCAGTGCAAAAAATACGGCATTATTAGCGATTGCCGCTGATATTCGGGCTTCGACTGATACCTTAAAACAACAAAATGCATTGGATCTAGAATCGGCTAAAACAAAAGGGCTCGATGATGCTTCCTTAGACCGATTAGCGTTAACTGATGCCCGTATTGAAGGTATGGCGGTTGGTTTAGAACAAATTGCTGCTTTAGCCGATCCTATTGGTGAGATTAGCGATATGAATTATCGCCCATCAGGTATTCAACTTGGCAAAATGCGAGTGCCATTAGGGGTTATTGGTATCATTTATGAATCTCGTCCTAATGTCACCGCGGATGCAGCAGGTTTATGTTTAAAATCAGGAAACGCCACCATTTTAAGAGGCGGTAGTGAAGCGATGCATTCAAATCAAGCCATTGCAGCTTGTATTCATCGTGGATTGAAAATAGCCGGTTTACCAAGCGATGTGGTGCAAATTGTTGAAATGACTGATCGTGCTGCGGTGGGTGAACTTATCACCATGACCGAATATGTCGATGTGATTGTGCCACGTGGTGGCAAAAGCCTTATTGAACGTGTCAGTAAAGATGCACGGGTGCCCGTTATCAAACATCTAGATGGTATTTGTCATGTTTACATTGATGAAAGTGCTGATTTAGATATGGCTGAAAATATTGCTTTTAATGCCAAATGTCATCGATACGGCGTATGTAATGCGATGGAGACTTTATTGGTTGATAGTACGGTTGCGGCAGAAATTTTACCGCGCTTAGCCGTCCGTTATGCTGCTGAATCGGTCGAATTACGTGGTTGTGAATTAACGCGTATCATCTTGCCAAATATTAATGCGGCCACCGATGAAGATTGGGATACCGAATATTTAGCACCGATTTTATCTATTCGCATTGTTGATGGCGTAGAACAAGCAATGGATCATATTCATAAGCATAGTTCGGGTCATACTGAAACTATCGTCACTGAAAATTACACCCGTGCGCGTCAGTTCTTAGCTGAGGTTGATTCAAGCTCGGTGATGGTTAATGCTTCAACGCGTTTTGCCGATGGTTTTGAATATGGTTTAGGTGCTGAAATTGGTATTTCAACGGATAAAATTCATGCTCGTGGTCCTGTTGGTTTAGAAGGACTAACGTCACAAAAATGGATAGTATTAGGTACGGGTCAAATTAGACAATAATGGCTGAAGCAATTGGTGTATTAGGTGGTACTTTTGATCCGGTTCACTTTGGACATTTACGATCAGCATTAGAAGTCAGTGAACAACTGAATTTAGCTCATGTCCGGCTCATTCCGAGTGCACGACCACCGCACCGTAATGAGCCAAAAGCGAACACTCAGCAACGTTTGATGATGTTACATTTGGCAATGAAAAATGCCGATGGCTTTATCGTAGATGACCGTGAGTTAAACCGTGATGGTGTGTCTTATACCGTTGATACCTTAATCAGTTTACGAGAAGATTTTCCAGATAATCCCTTGTATCTATTATTAGGAACAGATGCCTTTTTAGGTATTCAAACATGGCATCAATGGCAGCGTTTATTAGATCTAGCACATATTGTGGTGATCCGTCGTCCTGATGAATCGATGACGATGTCTGAGGAATTGAATACTTGGCATCAGCAATATCTAGCCGTGGCAGATGATGCTCAATATTTAGCGGGCAAAATTTGGCCAGTGACGGTAACTCAATTGGCGATATCAGCTACAGCGATTAGAACCGCCATCTCTGCTGGACAAAGCCCGCAGTTTTTATTGCCAGATGCAGCCATTCAGCTTATCAATCAGCTTGGCTTATATCGCAATAATGACTAGCTGTGATGGATGATATCTTTTTTGTTGTATCAAAATTGGCTTGGGCGCTATTAAGTCCGAGCAATTTAATTATTATTTTGATGACGCTGGCGACGATTATGTTGTTAGTCAACAAAGTCAGCGTTGCAAAATGGATTTTTATCCCCTTAATGATGGTTAGTTGGTTTGTGATGGCTTATCCCTTAACGGATAGTTTAATTTCGCCATTAGAAACACGTTTTAGTAAACCGACCCTATTACCGGATAAGATAGATGGGATTATTGTCTTAGGTGGTGGCGAAAAATTAAAACAATCATTAAGCTGGCACACAGCAGAATTAGGCGATGCTGGTGACCGTTTTATTGGTGCAGCTGTTTTAGCGAAACATTATCCCCAAGCCCCTATTATTTATTCTGGTGGCAGTAATTTATTGCAATATCAAAATGGTCAAGATGACATCAATATTGCTCGGACTATTTTGACTGCTGTTGGAATTACTGAAGAACGGTTAATTATTGAATCGAAGTCACGTAATACTGCTGAAAATTTTCAGTTTTTGAAGCCTAAATTGCCGACAGTCAATGGTACTTATTTATTAGTTACTTCGGCCTATCATATGCCTCGTTCGGTAGGTATTGCCCGCCAACAATCCATTAATGTCATTCCTTATCCTGTTGATTATATGAGTAATAAGAAGCCTTTTCAGCAATGGGATTTTGACTTTATAGGCCATTTAGAAATATTAGATGTAGCTTGGCATGAATGGCTTGGCTTAACAGTGTATTACTGGACGAATAAAACAGCACAGTGGTTTCCGCAGGAAATGGCAGAACATAATAATAGTGAATAAGCGACTCAAAAAACGGGACTATTTACAACTTGGTCATACCTTGTAACGTGGTCGAAGCTATTTTTAAATATATTGAAGCCTCAATGCCAGACTTCAAGGCGCGTCCTCAACAAGTAGCCATGAGCCAATTCATTGCAGCCTGTATGAGGCGTGAAGAGCATCAGCGAATGGCGGTGGTTGAAGCACCGACCGGCGTTGGCAAAACCTTAGCCTATCTAGCCGGTGCGATTGATGTAGCACTTGAAAATAAAAAAACACTGGTGATAAGCACGGCAACAGTTAATCTTCAGCAGCAGCTGCTTCATAAAGATCTTCCCCAGTTTGTCAAAGCAACCGGTAAGCCACTTAAAGTTGTGCAAATCAAAGGACGCAGGCGATATATGTGTCCGAGTAAGTTAGTCAACTTGGTTAGCGCGGCCAATCAACATGAACTAACCCTAGATGTTGATCATAAATACCAACAAGCGAAGCGTCACGCCGCAGCGGAAAAACTTCATCAACAATGGGATAAAAACCAGTGGGATGGTGATCGTGATAGTCGAACTGATGCGATTGATCCACTTTTATGGCACGATATTTCAACCGATTCAGAAGGTTGTGCTGGTAAGAGTTGCTCTAAATATCATCGTTGTCCGTATTATTTATTACGCCGTGAAATGGCGACAGCCAATGTGCTTATTGCCAATCACGACTTGGTATTGAGTGATGCAGATTTGGGGGGCGGTTTGGTGTTGCCAAACCCAGAAGAAGTACTCTTTATCTTTGATGAAGCGCATAACTTGCCACAAAAAGCTTTAGATCATGCCGCGAAAGCGCTTAACTTTGCTCAGCTCTATCAAACGACAGAAACTGCTGATAGCGTGCTAAAAAAGTTAGTTAAAGCACTGGTATTTCGCCAGCATGACTTTGGTTTTATGTTAATGGAATTACGACGAGATTTACCGAGTGTAATAACTTTATTACAGCAAATGGAAACCTTGTTGCAGAGTGATGATTTGGTTAAAAGTATGGTGGCAGGAAAGTTAAGCGAGCCACGAATTTATTGGCAAAGTCCATTAGTTAAAGCGTTAATTACGCCGTGTCATGGCTTATTACAACGTGCCAATATTATTTATAAACACTATGCCTTATTTGGCAAGTGGATTAAAGACGCCTTAGAAACGCAGGAGATCTCTAATAAGGTAGCAGAGGTCTTATTGCCACAAGTCGGTACTGTGCAAAACATATTTGGTTATCTTATTGATTTTATGGGCTTGTTTTTGGATGAAGATAAACCGGACTTTCCACCTAATGTACGTTGGTTATCGATAGAAAAATTTGCTAAAGAAACCACATTAGTCATTAATGCAGGGCCAATGACCGCCGCCTATTTTCTCGAAAAAACACTGTGGAATCAGGCATTCGGTGTCGTGTTAACCTCAGCTACGTTACGTGGATTAGGCTTGTTTCAACGGTTTAGATCAGATTGTGGCTTGAAACGGTTTGATGAACGACACTTTTTAGCGGTGAAGTCTCCTTTTAATTACCAAACGCAAGCGACTTTATCGTTGCCGATGATGCACCACTTACCCAATGAAAATCTTGTTGATTGGCAACAGGAAGTGGTCGAACAGCTGATTGCGGTTATTGATAGTAAAGAGGCGACATTAGTGTTATTTACTTCTAAAACGGTGATGGATGCTGTGTATAAAAAATTGCCCTTCGCGTTAGCTGAACTCGTGCTGTTGCAAGGTGATCTGTTATCACCCAAAAATATGATTGTAGAACATATAAGACGCACAGAAGCAGGCGAGGGTAGTATTATTTTTGGGATGGATCGCTTTGCAGAAGGGGTCGATTTACCGGGCAAGTTGTGTAGTCATGTGGTGATTACTAAACTTCCTTTTCCTGTGTTCACTCGTCCGATAGAACAAGCCAAACAAGAATGGATTTTGCGTTCAGGAGGACAACCTTTTCTATCATTATCGTTGCCAGCAGTCAGTATCAGGTTGATTCAAGCATGTGGACGATTATTGCGAAAAGAAACAGATTCGGGACGAATCACGATATTAGATCGACGATTATTAACGAAGGGTTATGGCAAACAACTATTAGCACACTTGCCTGATTATAAAATCATTTAGTCAAAAAAAAGCCCTATCAGATCTGATAGGGCTTTAGATTCATCCGATGAAGAATGATTATTCTGTACGGCTAGTAACTTCTAATAAGTGGTAACCGAATTGTGTTTGTACAGGGCCTTGAACAGTGTTGATTGGCGCTGAGAAAACAACTTTATCGAATTCAGGAACCATCATGCCAGGTCCAAATTCACCTAGATCACCACCAGATTGACCAGATGGGCAAGAAGAGTTTGCTTTTGCAACGGCAGCAAAATCAGCACCTTCTTCGATCTCTTTTTTAAGTTCAAGGCAGATTTCTTTGCTGTCTACCAAAATGTGTCGTGCAGTCGCTTTAGCCATGGTTTTATTCCTGGATAATTTTAAAAAACATCCATTATATCGTAACTAGTCAGTGATGACATGCCTGTAAACGGGGTAGGCTTGCTATTAATAGCTAGGCTTCACAGCTAATGTTTAAAATATTACCTTCAAACTCAACGACATCGCCATCAACAATTTTTTTACGTTTTTGGCGTTCAACAATGCCGTTCACTTTAACTAAGCCATCAGCAATCGCGATTTTTGCTTCGGCACCGCTCGATGATAAACCTTCAAACTTTAAAATTTTATAAAGCTCAGTAGGTGATTGTGTGAGAATAACGCTAATGGTAGTTTGTGCCATAAAAATAAACCTTATAGAATAAAATGATGGTGGTAGTTTACTGGGTTTGCAACAATATTAATGTTTTAAAATGGATAAGACTGATGGCTACTGATAAAAATAAACGACTTGATGATCTTGTTGCTCAATCTAAAAAGTATCAAGCAGAACGTGAGCAAACCTATCGAGAGCGCTCATTAAAAATGTACCCTTGGGTTTGTGGTCGTTGTTCACGTGAATTCACCCATACCAATTTACAAGAACTGACAGTGCATCATCGTGATCATAATCACGATAACAATCCAAACGATGGCAGTAACTGGGAACTATTGTGTATTTATTGCCATGATAACGAACATTCTCGTTACATTGAACAAGTTCGCTATGGTAGTACAGGTTCAGATTCTGCAAAAAATACAACAACACATAATCCCTTTGCAGCACTTAGCGACTTACTTAAAAAATAATGAGGGCGCTTTACTCTAAAATGTGAAACTGTTGGCGGAATGATTTGGCTAAGCTAGATATGCTCTGTATCTGTTATGCCAAAGGAGAATCCCGCAATGAAAATGTTTGTTAATCTTGTGCAAATCATACTGATTGCAGGAATGGTCTACCCTGTCTACGCCATGTGGAATAACGAACAACTGAATAATTTTTGCGGTGAACTTAAGTCAAATATGACTAAACAATATGTGTTGGATTTAGCTTATGAAAAAAATATTAGGCTCAACTTGGGTAATGTTGACGACTTGAAATGGCACGCTACAGCAAGTACACCAGCAAGTTTTTCTGATTACTCATGCTTGATAAAAGGGCTGGGCGATCGTGTGGCATCGGCAAAAATGACTGTAAACTAAAAGGCCACCTTGTCTGATAAGGTGGCCTTTTAGTTTGTATTTAAAAACGGGTGCCCATATCAATGCTGGTTGATAACAGTGTTATAAAACCCATTAGATGCATCCTCAACTAAGTCAAACACATGGGTAAACCCATTCTGGCCGCCATAATAAGGGTCGGGCACATCTTGCTCTTTTCGATCAGCGGCATATTCTAAAAACAGTTTAACTTTATGAAGATAGTCACTTGGGCAGGCATCTATTAATATATTGTAGTTATCGGTATCCATAGCAAGAATATAATCGAAATGTTCAAAATCAGATTGCATTACCTTACGAGCCCGAATATTAGATAAGTCTATCCCACGACTACGCGCCATTTGTTGTGACCGAGGATCGGAAGGTTCGCCAACATGATAAGCATGCGTGCCAGCTGAATCGACAACAAACCGATCGGTGGTACCCATGTCAGCAATCACTTTGTTAAAGACGCCTTCCGCGGTGGGCGAGCGACATATATTGCCCATGCAAACGAATAGCACTTTTATTGGTTTCATTCCGCGTCCCTTAATATTGATTAATTTAAGGTTTATTTTAGCAGCCCTACCCCTTTTCTTATAGTGTCACTGTAACGAGTAAATATGACTTAATGTGACGTCACCACCTTTCAAAAAAGGAAAAATTCCTATACACATAATGCTCTAACTATTACAATGACGCTATTTACCAATGCTCTTGTGGATAGAGATTGGGTTTTGAAGAATTTTTAAACTACAAGGAAGCTCACTATGAAAAAATCACTATATACCCTTATTCCCTTTGTTTTTGCACTCTCATCAGCCGCTACTATGGCGAATGACAATATGGATCTTGACGATATTAAAAACATGGACAAAGTTAGTATCGAAACATGTCTTGATGCAGCTTTAGACACGGTTCCTGGTGATGCTCGTAAAGTTGAATTTAAATTGGAAGAAGGCGAGCCAGTTTATGAATTTGATGTTGATGGCAAAGATGGTAAATCATACAACGTAGAATGTAATGCAAAAGACGGTGTTGTTACTGAAATTGAACGTGAAGTTGATGAAAACGATGCGGTTTTCAAAAAATTCGCTAAAATCAGTCAAGCAGAAGCACAAGATATCGCATTGATGTTTCATCCTGGACAAGTTGTCGCTTCAGAACGTGAAGTCGGTTATGACGGTAGTGTGACATATGAATTTGATATTCAAACTGATATCGGTCACGAAATTAAAATTGATATCAATGCTGTGACAGGTGACGTTGAAGAAGCAAATATCGAACTTTACGAAATTGGTATGGAAAAAGAATAATCACTTTTATCCACCAAAAATAAAATAGGGCAGTTGTCGTTTTGGCAACTGCCCTTTTTGTTTTAAAAGCTTATACATATTGTCTGAGCGTATTCTCAAGCCATCGTAGGTTCAACATGATTATTCTCCCGCATTAAAATCTAATTTACTTGCTCTAAGTATCAGCTAAGTCTTGCTTGATAATCTGTAATTCACGCATTTGTTAATGCGCAAATTTCAATTAATCATGGAGATTACACGTGAAAAAACTACAAACAATAATCGCAACAACATTAATCGGTACCGCTTTTACTTTTGGTAGCTTAGCTGTTAATGCGGATGATGAAATGCTTGTTAAACAAGCTAGCGTCAATATCGAGCAGGCAATTGCAATTGCTGTTAAAGCCGTACCGGGTACCGTTGTTAGTGCAGGATTCGATAAAGAACATGGTCAATTAATTTGGGAAGTTGAAGTATTAACAGCAGACCAAAAAGTCATGGAATTAGACATTGATGCAAATGATGGCAAAGTGATTAAAAAACAAGTAGATATGGACTAGTTTCAATGAATGTTTTGTCAGTGAAGATATCAGGCTTGTAGATAATGCTACGCTGAGCAAACAAAGTTGATTATCAATAAGCTAATCAACGAGAATGAGTATTCTTTCATTTTCATTAAAAAGCCATCCAATGATTTGGGTGGCTTTTATAGGATTCTAATGACAAATAGCCAAATAAATATGAGTAATTTTATCCGTAATAGCATAAGACTTTTTATCGGTATCTTTTTTGTTGTGGCTGCCTTTTTTATGACTTTTTTTGTCTTAGCTGCAACGACGATATTGGCATTTGCAGTTGCTATTAGCATGTGGTGGAAGCAAACAAGATCACGACAACAAACAGTTAATAAATCATCAGAAAAGACGATTATAGATGCTGAATATACGGTTATAGATAAATAAAACGCCATGCGTATTTTACTGGTCGAAGACGATTATTTTATCGGTAGCGCTATTGAGCAAGCGTTACACGATGCGGCTTATGCCGTCGATTGGGTTAAAGATGGTCATGCAGCATTGTCTACCATTCAAACACAAGAATATGGGGTTTTATTACTTGATCTAGGTCTGCCAGAAAAAGATGGTATTGAAGTATTACAAACCTTAAGAAAAGCGAAAAATCCCATACCCATTATCATCATTACGGCACGCGATGCCGTAGAAGACCGCATCAAAGGTCTCGATGGCGGTGCGGATGATTATCTAGTTAAACCATTTCTAATTACTGAGTTACAGGCAAGGATCCGTGCTGTGGTACGTCGTAATCAAGGCGTCGCCGATCCTATTTTGTCTAATGATATTCTCGATCTTAATCCCGCGACACATGAAGTAACGGTTGATAATGAAGCCTATGTATTATCAGCACGCGAATATGCGTTATTGCATGCCTTAATGTTGCGGCCCGGCCATATTTTATCGCGCGATGAGTTAGAAGATCGTATTTATGGCTGGAATGAAGAAGTCGCGAGTAATGCGATAGAGTTTATTATTCATGGTTTGAGAAAAAAAATGGGCCGAGAAACGATCAAAAATGTCAGGGGGTTAGGATGGATGGTCAGCAAGTAACGCATCATCCTTCTCTTCAACACCAACTTAATCGTTGGATATTAACGACGACCTTTATTTTTGTCACGGTTGCGGCTGTTTTGTCTGGCGCGCTTACTTTTTTTGAAGCAAGAGAATTACAAGATGATATTTTGCAAGAAATTGCGAGCTTAGTTCGCGTTAATCAGCTGACAGAAAATAAGGTCCCAGAGTCAGATGAATCTATCTTAATCCAGCGTTTAGAAAAAAATAATAAAGATATAAGTTACAAGCTTGATGATGGTTTTCAGACGATTACGATAGATGACGATGATTGGCGAGTGTACGTTGTCACTCAGTCATCGACTAAACAACGCTTTGTCGTTGGCCAACAAACTGAACTGCGAGATGATATAGCGTGGAACAGTACACTCAATGTTTTTTGGCCAATTGTTTCCTTAGTGGTTATTTTGTTGTTGATTATCAATGTGTTTATTAGACAAGCATTCAAGCCATTAAAACGACTTGCGACACATTTGGATACTCACGATGGCAGCCAGTTATCGGTGCTGCCTGAAACCAATATGCCTAAAGAAATCGTGCCCTTTTTAGTCTCGATTAATGGCTTATTAGCACGTTTGCAGCAAACAATGCAAAAACAGCAACGGTTTATCGCTGATGCTGCCCATGAGTTAAGAACGCCGGTAACAGCACTTTCTTTATTAGCAGAAAATATCAAACAAGCAAACACGGAACAAGACCGTGAACAGCGTGAATTACTTTTACAGCAAGGATTTGAACGATTACGATTATTAGTCGCACAATTACTTGATCTTGCACGTTTACAAAGTGATTATGAAAGCCATAATGAAACGGTATCATTGAACCAAGTGGTTCAACATGTGATTGCTGATCTTTACCCATTGGCAGAAGCAAAAAATATTGATCTTGGTGTATCACGACAAGAAAAACTAATGGTTTTAGATAAAGGGGCAGGGCTGAGTCATTTGGTTCGTAATGCCATTGATAATGCGATCCGTTATACACCCGTTGGCGGAACAGTGAATGTCAGTCTATTTAGTGACGGGGCTTATGCAGTCTTTTGTGTTGAAGATACGGGCAAAGGGATTCCGGAAGAAGAATTACAGCATATCTTTGAGCCTTTTTACCGGTCACATGAAAATATACATCCTGGTAACGGTTTAGGACTAACGATTAGTCTTGAAGTTGCACGGAAATTGGGTGGAGAAATTACATTGATCAATCGTTCGGAAGGTGGTGTTCAGTTTCTATATAGACAACTTACTGTGATGACAAATAACGGGTAGGGTAGTTTATTTTATTGTCAGCTCTGTACTTTTTCGTTCTTAGATAATAATCGGACGATTTGTCGTTTTATTCTCGGGGTGTAACGCATTCATAAGTGAATGGGAAATCTTCTAAACGTTCATATTGCGCGGCATTCTCGACATTTAAAGAATAGACTTTTTCTTTCATGCAAGTCTCAGTATCTTCTTGAACTTGAGGTGGCGCGAGGTGATTAACTGCTTGAATAGATTTTTTTTCACTTGCTGATTGTTCACTTTCAATCGTGTTGCTGAATAATTGTGTTGGTTTTTTATGTGTCGATGTTGAGTCTGTCACTGCGGGTTTATGAATGTCATCAAATTCTGCATTAATGTCTGCAATGGGGTTTATTTCAGTAGGACCTGATGTTGAATTTTCGTTTTGTTGAGCCAGTAAACTAACGGCAGTATCTTGTTCCGTTTGTGATTGAACGTGGTTGGTACTGTTGTCAATGACGGTACTATTGACCAGTAAGGTTGAAAATGGGGTTGCACTTTTACCCATTGAGCCAGATATACCCTTAATGCGCTCACCAGCATAGCTAGCGTTCGAAATAATGAGTAACAAGACTAAAAAACTGATTTTCACAATGACGCCTCAAGATTTATTGTAATAGCTTAACGCTATGCTCAATGTAGCGCAATGAAACTTAAAGATGTACGGTTGCTCATGATGAAAAAATATCTTTCATAAATAATGGGTTAGTTGTACTTAACGATCAAATTTCCGATAACAATTGCCCAAGCATGGCTTCTGCTTGTCCAACATAGCCGCTGCCAAAAAGATTGACATGATTAAGAATGTGATAAAGATTATAAAGTGTCTTTCTTGTTTTATAGCCTGCGTCTAAGGGATATTCTGCTTGATATGCCGCTAAAAAATCAGCACCAAAACCACCAAATAATTCTGTCATGGCAATATCCGTTTCTCGATCGCCGTAATAACACGCTGGATCAAATATCACAGGATTTCCATGTTGATCCGCACCCGCATTACCGCCCCATAAATCACCATGCAATAAGGCTGGAGCAGGCGTGTATGTATCAAAAAATAGATGTAGATTAGCTAACAATTTGTCACCTTTATCCTGCAATCGCCCACCAAAACCATTTTTTGCTGCGAATTTGAGTTGCTGACCTAATCGATGACGTTGCCAAAAACTTAGCCAATCATGTTCGCGATCATTATGTTGTGGTGTACTGCCAATCGTATTATTGATATGCCAGCCATAATAAGGTTGTTGTTGGCGATGTAATTGAGCGAGTTGTGAACCAAGTAATTTATATGCCTGACCGCTTAAACGGCTGAGTTGAATGTATTCTAAAACGATATAACTATGTTCCGCCGTTTGCCCGTGACAAATGACTTCAGGGATTCGCACACAATTTAACGCTCGCATTTCTGCTAAGCCGAGTGCTTCTGCTTCAAACATTGCTGACAATTGTGCTCGATTGAGTTTGACGAAATATGCATACTGATCTGTGTGTAATTGATAAGCATCATTGATGCTGCCACCGCCAATTGGGTTTAGGCGATAATTATTTAAGACATGACCTGTAGTGAGTTCAATTTGATGAACAATATTCTCGATATTAATTGTCATGATAATCGCCTTAGTAAACACAAAATAGCATGGTATGCTGATAGCCTGTTTTTGCCAAGTTAACCGCTGGAGCACCAATGTCACAACAAAATTCGATGCCTGAAATGAACGATAAACAACGTGTCGCACATCATGCGGCTAACTTAGTCGAAGAGGGCATGATTGTCGGGCTAGGCACGGGTTCAACGGCCAATTATTTTATTGAACAATTAGCCCATCGCAAACAGCAAGAAAATTTACATTTTACGACCGTTGCAAGCTCAGTTGTCAGTACCATTAAAGCGCAGCAGTTAGGGCTTAATATGATGGCGATAGAGCATATTGATCAGCTTGATTTATATGTCGATGGCGCTGATGAAGTCTCGCCAGAAATGAGCTTATTAAAAGGCCGAGGTTTTGATCTCGTGAAGGAGAAACTATTAGCGAAAGCCAGTGCTAAATTTTATGTATTGGTTGATAACAGCAAGATAGTCAGCCGCATTGGTGAGTTTTATCCCATTCCGGTAGAAGTCGCGCCGTTTTCTTGGCAGATGGTATTACGAAGTTTGCAACAGATTGGCGGTACGGGGGATTTACGTAAAAATGCCAACGGTGATGGTTTAGCGATTAGCTCACAAGGCAACTTGATTATTGATATGGCATTTGATGCCAGTTTGAATGCCGAAGAGCTTAATGCCGAACTAAATGCCGTGCCGGGCATTATTGAACATGGCATTTTTTACCAACTTGCCACCACTATTTTTATTGGTGATAAAGGTAAAATCATTGAAAAAAACTAGCCCAAGTTGCTACTTGGGCTAGTGACGTTAATTCAGACTTATAGTTGTTCTAAAATAGTTTCAGCTTTAGATACGTTGAATTCACCAGAGCCTTCAACACCCAAGTAAGTGACAACGCCATCGTCTACAATCATCGCAAAACGGTATGCACGTACGCCCATGCCGCCACCTGTTAAATCGCGATCTAAGCCCAATGCTTTGGTATATACCGCACTACCATCAGCCATCATGCGCACTTTGCCTGCAACCTTACTTTGTTTGCCCCAAGCGGCCATAACAAAGGCATCATTAACCGCTAAACACCAAATTTCATCAACACCTTTTGCTTTGATTTGATCAGCAAGTTTTACATAACCTGGTAAATGTTGAGCAGAGCAAAGTGGTGTGAAAGCGCCTGGTACTGCGAAGATAACAATTTTTTTACCTTTGCTTAATTCTGCGACATCTTGTGGTTGAGGATTTAAAGGACAACCATTTTCAGGGTCAAATTCAATACATTCAGTTAAGCTACCGGCAGGTAAATGTTGTCCAACTTCAATAGTCATAATTAAAAATTCCTTGGTTAGTTTGGCGTGTAAATTTACTAGCATAGGCTAAAAAAAGGCAGATAAAAACACTAAAATTGCAGGGTTTTACAAACATGGAATTCAAACGCTTAAATCGTTATGATGTCCGCTTATTATAAATATTTAAACTTTGGGAATGATTATGTCGAATCAATCAGTATTACGTTGGGGAATTCTTGGGGCTGCACGTGTTAATGAACGTTTAATGCCAGCGATTGTAGAAGCTGCCAATGCAAAGTTGATTGCAATTGCGAGCCGCCGTAAAGGCGCTGCCGCTGACACATTAGCTAAATATGCACCACAAAAAACCGATGTATTAGCTTTAGATAACCCTGATGATTTGCTCAATAATACTGATATCGATGCGATTTATTTACCGATGGCGAATGATGAACATACGGAATGGGCATTAAAAGCGATAGCAAAAGGCAAACACGTTTTAATTGAAAAACCGATGGCGTTAACAGTAAAAGATATCGAAGCAATTGAAGCGGCAGCACTTAAACATAACGTCACGGTGATGGAAGGCTTTATGTATGGTTTTCATCCTCAACATGCTTATGTACAAAAAATTATTGATTCAGGCGCTATCGGCGAGGTGCGTACGGTCAATACCTGTTTTTCATTTCCTATGAAACCTGCACGTCTGTATCGACTTGAAAAAGATATTGCTCATGGCGGCGGTGCGATGTGGGATATTGGTCCTTATGCAATTCACACTGCACGCAAATGGTTTACAACTGAACCTGTAGCGGTAACGGCAATGGCAAAATTTATCGACAGTGGTGCAGATATTAGCTTAAGTGGTGTGTTGGATTACGACGATGGCAAATTTGCTCATTTTGATATGAGTTTTGAGCGTGCACGTCGCAGTGAATATGAAATTATCGGCACTTTAGGTGGCATTAAATGCGATACCGTTTGGCAAAATCCTGATGATGCGCCTGTTATTTCGTGGTGGACAGATGCCGGTGAGCAGCACAATGTCGAACTAGATATTGCCAATCATTTTGTGCTGGAAATTGAACATTTTAGTGATTGTATTTTGAATAATACAAAGCCCGCATTATCGTTTGCAGATGCAAAAGTGAACTGTAAAACGATTGAAGCTGCTTTGGCATCAGCAACAACAGGCAAGGTGGTTAAGATCAGTTAGTGACAGTGATGAAGGGATAGATTTATTTGATTAAATCTATCCCTTCAAATCATATGATGAGTTCGTTATTACGCTGCAAGATATTGCGTAAAAAAATCAATGCCATCACGGCACGCTTCTGCACAGTCTTTACACTGAATATGTTGATCATGTTTCAAGCATTCTTCTTCGCAGGTTTCACAGACTTTGATGGTTGCTTCAAGAATCGTCTTTAAATGAGTCGAATTATTGGCGACGAACTTTATGGTTGCTGTGCTAGCGGCAATCAATTCCTGAACTGAAATTGAACAATCTGCTAATGTGGTATCACCCATTTGAAACATGTGCATACAATGCTGATTACATATTTCGCCCATCTTGATACATTCTAAAAGCGTATCAATCACTTCTTCTAATTTCACATCGATCGGGATCTGGTGATTCATCTTGCTATGATCAACAGTAACGGCATTAGCTTTTAATGATAGTCCTGTACCCAATACTGCTGAAGCAACGCCTAAGCCTTTTAATAAATCTCTGCGTGATGTGTCGGTTGTTTTTGCCACAGTATTTTCCTCTTAGGATATTTATTTTGGATTAGTTTGTTGATAGTGATTGTTACTGTTTTTTCCACTGAAAGGCTGGTTTTTCTTCAGTTTCGACTGCGATATCATTTCTTAATTCAACTTCTGTATCAGCAGGACGTTGTTGTAACTGTAAGCCTTGTAGGAAATTGCGTAAAATTTGATCTTTGCAGTTACGGTAATGTTTGTGATCCGCTTTACGGAAAAACGCGCTGAGTTCATGTTTGCTAATGCGTAAATCGGCTAACTCTAAAGTTTCTAGTACATCTTCGGCTTTTAGATTTAAGGCGATAGTCAGTTTTCTGAGGATAATATTATTGGTTAATTTTTTCTCAGCTTTAGGTTGTTCACCTTCTTTTTTGCCACGAAGATCATTAATTAAGCCGTTAAGAAAGGTGGCTAATTGTTGGTCGCCACAGTTTTGATAATCTGGATCTTCTTCCTTTTTCATCCAATTACTGATTTGTTCGCGTGACACTTCAGCATCAGCGGCGGCAAAAAGCGCAATCATCTTTGTATCATTAAAATCGAAGGTATAACGGATACGGCGCAAAACATCATTATTGGTCACAAATAAAGCCTTAGGTATGAGGTGGTATAGATACAGTCATGTCGTGTTGATAGACTGCCATAAATGGCAAAACTGTAACAGATTTTACGGGTTTTTTCTGTTAATCTTGTTTGCATAACATTTTATTGAAAGTGACTACATGAAGCAGACAGATCCACTCAACGGCATTACATTAGAGCAAATTTTGATTAAGTTGGTCGATCAACTTGGCTGGGAAGAAATGGGCGCTCAGGTTGATATCAATTGTTTTAATAGCGAACCGAGCATTAAGTCGAGTCTTAAGTTTTTGAGAAAAACCCCTTGGGCGAGGACTAAAGTTGAAAAGCTTTATATTAAATTAGTTAATGAAGCCTAATAACGTTATTTAAATCATCTACCAATTTAAAATAAAAAAGCCCGCTTAAATGCGGGCTTTTTTCAATCTTAGATTTATTTAACTAGTGATACCATATAGTCTACTGCGGCTTTAACATCGTCATCACTCAAGTCAGCTTTACCGCCACGTGCTGGCATCATATTAAAACCAACGATTGCATGAGTGTGTAAGGTATCAATACCTTTTTCAATACGTGGAGCCCAGTCAGCCTTATTACCTAATTTAGGTGAGCTCATCATGCCTGAACCATGACACATTGAGCAGACTTGAGTGACTATTTGTTCGCCACCACCTACTGTTTCAGTCTCGTCCACAGCTGCTGCAGCGACAACCACAGGTACTTCGCCAACGGTTACTTCAGCGTCAGGTTTTATTCGTTCAGCAACATCTTCCTCAGTCATGCTCGCTGGTGTCACGGCACGTTTTCCGGCATCTAAAGAGGTCACCAATATAATTTTAACAATGCCAAAAAGAATAAGAAAAACAACGATACTGCCAACAAAGAATTTGCCTGATTTTTGGGTGACCATGATAAAAGCCTTAAGGTTGAAGTAATTTAAACCAAGAATTATACGGTTATATTGTTGTTGGCGAAACTGTCTATGATTTAGGACGGTATCAATCCATTCTTTTTCATTGTTTAATTACTAGATTAATGTCGTGATATTGAGTTTTTAGGCTGTTACTGTTAGTGCTAATTTTCCAATAGTTGTGCCGCTAAGTAATTGTTGGTGTGCTTTCTGGATTGTTTCCGCAGTCATTACACCAAGGTTTTCAGTGAGTGTGCTACTGATATGTCCTTCATCAAGTAGTTTGGCGATGTTATTGAGTAAATGGTGTTGGGCAATGAGGTCGTGGGTTTTAAACATCGGACGAGTAAACATAAACTCCCAGACAAAACCGGCACTTTTCGATTTTAACTTATCTAAGTTTTGTTTTTGCTGGCTTTCTACGATGCTACAAATCATGCCTTGTGGAGCGATGAGATCAGCCATTGCTGCAAAATGTTGATCGGTGTCATTAAGGCATAAAATGTAGTCCGGATCTCGCATACCATGAGCACGATATTGATGAGCAAGATCACCGTGATGATTAATGATCTGATCCGCCCCCATTTTTTTACACCACTCGATTGATGCTAAATGTGAAGCCGTGGCGGTGACATTGAGTTTGGCTATTTTTTTAGCAAGCTGAATAGCGATTGAACCTACACCGCCCGCGCCGCCAATAATCAATATGTTTTTGCCGGCATCATGGTCTTCAGTAATTTTTAATCGTTCAAATAAAGCTTCCCATGCGGTAATACTTGTAAGCGGCATCACTGCTATTTGTTCCGGTGTTAGCTTCGATGGTGCTTTGCCAACGATGCGTTCATCAACTAATTGATGACTGGCATAGCAGCCAGGACGGGTTATATCACCTGCATAAAAAACTTTATCACCCGTTTTGAATAATACGGTATCTGGGCCTGCGGCAATCACCGTTCCGGTGGCATCCCAACCGACAATCCGCGGTGCCTCTAAGAGCTCCTTCATTCCTGCAATAACTTTAGTATCAACAGGGTTGACGCCAATTGCATCAATTTTGATTAATAAATCATGACCTGTTGGCAGAGGCGTAGGTTGCTGTATTTGTTGCGGTTGCCCATGATTACTGCTAAATCCGAGTGCATTCATTATTTTATTCCTTACATTTAGAGTTTTCTAAAGTTTGTTTATAGTTTTGGCCAAATTTAAAAGCAGCCAACATGGCGTCGATAAGGCTAGGATGTTGCTCAGCTTCGTTGATATCGAGCTCGGTTTGAATGATTTGTTTGAGATGATAACGAATTTTGTTTTGTAACCAATATTGTTGGTAGGCTGCAATATCAAATTCGCCATGATTAAAAAAGCTAATGGCATCACCTTTGGCATCGCTAAATTGAATTGTTGCACCTAATAACAATTCATGTTCATACGAATGACTACCAATATTGTTTTTAGTCGCTAGCATTTCATAGAGCGAAGAGCGTAATGGCAAACTATGATAACGCTGCATCAGATTGTCTAAATCGAGTTCAATATGTGGGTAAAAAGTTTCACCTTTGAAGTCAAATACAATGCTTGCTGTTACTTTATTGGCCATTATTTTTATCCGAAACATGTTGTTGTAAAGCGAGTAAATAATCTGATTCTGAAGGTGGCTGATTATTACGCTGAGCTAGCCAGAGCGATTCGGTCAGACATTCCATCATATGATGTTCCGTGGTATGTACATCGCCATATCGAGATTTTAATTGTTGATAAATGGCCCGAATACCATTGGGTCGATCGGTGGATATTTGTTCATGCAAAGAAATGTGTAAACCCATATGTAGAAAAGGGTTCGTTTGGCCTTGTTCTACAAAATATTCTTGCTCTAAGCTGGCATCACTATTAAAAATTGACTGATATTCAGGATGTTCATTAATCACTTGAGCCACGATTATTTCGAGAGCAGAAAGTGATTGTTTATCCGCTTGTTTTTGCCACACATCGTGATAAAACTGGCGAAGCTGTTGTCTATTTTGACCAAACATCATGATGGTGAACGCCTTATGTTGAAGTATTAGATTTCACGATTTAATAATGACATGGGGGCATTTTAATACTTTTTCCATTAGAAGAATGGAACCTGTTCAATAAATTTTAAATAAATTTAATTAGATTCAAACCTTACGATATTTACTTAAAATTTTTGTGCAGACGGAGCGATAAAAATACAGATTAGGGCAAGGTGATTGGCCTAAAGCACAAGAAGCTAATATTAAAGCATATCAGCTGTTTATAGACGGTCATAAACATCGTATAATCGCGGATTTATATCGATTTAAAGTTGAAACTTTAAACACATTAAACTCACATTTAACTAAAAAGAGTAGCCAGTGGCAGATTATAAACATACCTTGAACCTACCTGAAACCAAGTTCCCGATGAAAGCTGGTCTTCCGAATCGTGAACCTTTGATATTAAAGCGTTGGCAGGATGAAAATCTGTATCAAAAGATGCGTGATACTGCAAAAGGGCGACCTACTTTTATCTTGCATGACGGCCCTCCGTACGCCAATGGTGATATTCATATTGGTCATGCTGTTAATAAAATTCTCAAAGATATTATTCTTAAATCTAAAACATTAAGCGGGTTTGATACGCCATATGTGCCAGGTTGGGATTGCCATGGTTTACCGATTGAACTGAATGTTGAAAAGAAAGTCGGCAAACCGGGTGTTAAAGTCAGTGCGGCTGAGTTTAGAGCTGCATGCCGTGTTTATGCTCAAAAACAAGTTGATGGTCAGCGTGAAGATTTTAAACGTTTAGGCGTATTAGCTGAATGGGATAATCCTTATCTAACGATGGATTTCAGCTTTGAAGCCGATATCATCCGTACGTTGGGTGAAATTATCAAAAATGGTCATTTACATAAAGGTGTGAAGCCTGTTCATTGGTGTATCGATTGTGCGAGTGCTTTAGCAGAAGCTGAAGTTGAATACGAAGATAAAACATCACCAGCGATTGATGTTCGTTTTGCGATTGTTGATGAAGTAGCCTTTACTGCGGCATCTGGTGCCAAAGGCAACGGCAAAATCAGTGTGCCAATTTGGACAACAACACCGTGGACTTTGCCTGCAAACCAAGCGGTATCACTTAATCCTGAATATGATTATGTTGTCGTGCAAGCAGGTGATGAACGTTTAGTGTTAGCAGAAGCGTTATATGAATCAGCTTTAGCACGTTACAACATGACGGGTGAAGTCATCGCACGTTTTAAAGGCGATGCGTTAGAAGGTTTATTATTGCAACATCCATTTTATGACCGCCAAGTGCCGATTATTTTGGGTGATCATGTTACGGCAGACGCCGGTACAGGTGCTGTTCATACTGCGCCCGGTCATGGTCAAGATGACTTTACTGTTGGATTAAAATATAAATTAGAAGTCGATAATCCTGTGGGTGCCAATGGCTGTTTCCTACCAGATACGCCGCTCTTCGCTGGCCAATCAGTATTTAAAGCGAACCCAGAA
>LAZR01000667.1_pt1 | contig 24871 bp, 20 predicted proteins | sample 329461 | NCBI WGS metagenome assembly LAZR01 (sample SAMN03002196, study PRJNA259156) | marine sediment metagenome | biome: sea floor; feature: Hydrothermal impacted sediments; material: marine sediment; isolation source: Loki non-amplified sample from Loki's castle hydrothermal vent sediment ...
ATTATAAATTAAAATTATACTCAGATAAAATAAAATAAATTCTAAAATATATGTATAATTTTTGGGATTTTTCAGTTGATTAAACACCTTAGGAACATCATTCCTTATGGATTCTTCTTTAAATAAAGAGGATATTATCAAATCATGGTGAAATTGATTGCGAGATTTATGTAAAATCACGCTAGATTGAAATAATTTCAATTTATCTTTAGAAGTTATATCGATTCTATTATTTGTAGGTGTATCGATCTTCAAATTCATAATAAAATCACAAAAATCAGAATAGAAATTAATATCCGATTCCGAAAGATTATAAGAGGGAATTTCTCTAAAATTAAGAAAATCACAATAACCAAATACGATTTTGTTAAATTCACATATTAATGTAGCAATTGTAGAGTTAGGTTTATTTAAAGAACTCTTAAGAAGAGTTTCAATAAATAAAGTTAATAAATTTAAGAATTCCAACCTCAATAAACTTGAGAAAATATCCTCCGTAGAGTAAAATTCCAATAAATAAAGACTAACAAATTGATATTTAGCACTTAAAAAGGTGAGTGCATGCTCTGGAAAGTTATCCATTTTTGATCTTAAAATGTCCATTATATCTTTCACATTTACAGGAATATTTTGAAAAATGTGGTGATTATTCAATTCATTTCTTACTTTAACATAGCTTTTTTGAAGTATAAATGCTTCCATTATTCGAATACTTTCTAACAAATTATCTGCTCCCGCTTTGATACCTAATTTTCTATTTTCAGTTAATGATGATCCCAAAAATGGAAGCATTTTAATATAATTCTGAGTATTTACATGTAACAATGCTAATTTCAAAAAAGGTTCTCCCTTGTAAACTTTGAATCCAGTTACACGTTCAATTACCTCCAAACACCTAAAATATGTGTAATAAATATAATCAATTTCAGGGAAATACCACGTTCGATTGGAATTTTCGTAAAACATCTGTCCTAACGGTATAAAATTTACTCTTATTGTATTTAAAATTATTCTATAAATGCTATCATCAAAATCAATTAAATCTTCTTTAACTTTTTCAAATAATCTCCCAATTTTATTCCAGAAATCGTTTAAATCATTAATTAAATCTTCATGGTCTTTAAAATTAAAAGATTTTTCTTCAATTTTCTTTACTAGTTCTTGGAATTTATCTGTTAAAGTTAAGTTGACGATCTCAAATTCACTTGTTATTATACTCTTAAATACCTCCAAGTGATTTCCCTCAAGATTATAATTTTCTTTTACAAATTGTATATTTTTCCATATAGAATTTTTTCTTTCTTTCATGATTCGAATCGATCTTTCTAATTCTTTTATAATTTTTATTTTTAATCAAATTTTATCTTAATAAAAATACATAAATTAATATTTAATTTAAAGAGAGCCTATTTCTTTAAATTAGAGGGGGTTGTTGGTTATATAAAAAAAAACCTAACAGTAGTATTAAAAAATAAAAAATGACATTAGTATTAGGAAAAAATAATAAATAACTTAATAGTAGCTTTAACAAAAAACTTAATAGTAATGTCAATAAAAAAAAAGAGGATTTTTGAAGTTTTATTTTTATATTATTTTTAAATCAAAATAGAAATTCTTTAAATTTTGGAAATTTCGTTGAATATTGATTGAATACAAAAACTAAAGTTTATAGAAAAGAGGGATTCTTTTGTAAATCTGTAACACATTATAGATGTGTCAGAAATACTGACACAGTATTCGGTAATTTGGACTTGTCAGGCATATTGAGTAATAAACCTACGCTGAATAGAAAAGAAACCCTTAACTACACAATACAAAAGCTGGATTTAAAGCTCTTATGGAGTAAGAAATAAAATAGTGAAACAAGTAAATAATGATGTTTATTAATCTCGAAAATTGAAAATGCTGAAATGAAAAAGAAATTCTTCTTTATCCTACTTGTTTTGAATAATTCTTTAGAAATCTAATTACATTAATCACTTCAATTAAAAGAAAAAAGTTTTCAAACAAAAAATTAAATATTTAACAATTTAATAGGCAAATTATAGAAGTTCATCCAAAGCCACAATAAAAAAATAGAGGATTTATAAAGATTAAAAACTAGTTGTTAAGTTTAGATCTTTTTTTATTTTTTAAAAATTTTGAAAAAATAAATCCACCCTAAATCAAACAGCTGAGATTACTATAAGAAGAATGGAACAAATATCCATAAAATGTTAAATTCGGTTAATTTCTAAGGGCAAATAGAGTGTTTAATAATCTAAATATTCGGGAATATATGGTCAGACTTTAAAGAGAGAACATTGTAAGGATTTATGTAAAAATGGTCAATGTTATTGAAATTTTTCTTTATATTTATAAATACAAGATCATAATAATTGTCTATAGGTTATTTGTAATAGAAAGCATAAAAAAATGATGAAGAAGGATGAATTTAAAAAATTTAGTACTAAAAATTTTTGATATAATAACAGATAAAATATCAACCACCATTGATCCATTAATAGAAGCAAAAAACAATACTTGGGAAGGAATTGAATCAATTATTCATCAATGGTTTGATACAAATCATATTCTTTCTTGGAGTGTTAAATACATCAATGAACTTAACGAAAATGGGATAATTTTTAATACTCAAAATGGAAATTTGATCGTAGTAGAACAGGTAGCAAAATTTTTAGAGGAAAAGGATTTTATTGAAAATGTTAAAAAAGACATATTAAAACATTATTATGAAAAGCTACATCACACACATATGTTCAGTTGTCCTGCTGAATCTCAATCATTCGTTATGACTGATCAAGAAGGGAATGTTAAATCGTGGGGTTGTAAATATGACCAAAAAAAACAATAAATCAAACATTGATTCTATGTTTGAGCAAACCCAAGAGATTACGGAGGATAAAATATTGCATAAAAACATTGATTCTATGTTTGACCAAACTCCAGAGACTTTAGAACAGAATACACCATTAAACTTTCCTAAGACTCCCCCTATATTCTCATCAATGGAAGAACAACCAATACCAACGATTATAGAGTCAAATAAAGAAGATAATATGGTTGATATTTCTGAGTATTCAGTTTTAATCCCTCAAACAAAGCCAATATCAATGATTACAGAGCAAAATTCTAAAGATAAAAGATATAATAATTCTACTCCCAAGGATTATCATGATAATACTCATAATAATTTTAATATAAAAGTTAAGAAAAGTAGAATTATCTATGAGGACTGTATTGCTTTAGGATATTCGAGGGACGACATTGATTTTGCCATGACAAGAGAACAATTTAATAACGCCATTAGAAAAGGAAGAGAAAAGAGAATACCTCCTAGTCAAGTCAAATTAACTTGGACATGTTTAAGAGATGAAAAACATGGAAGATTTCCAGCTATATATAGTAGTGTTAAAGGTACTCGAAAGAAAAAAGGATCGGGGTGTTCAAAATGTAGTATTCAGAATTCAATCATTCATTTTGAAGACTATACTGCATTAGGAAATTCGAGGGACGACATTGATTCTACCATGACAAGAGAACAATTTAATGATGCTATTAAAAAAGGAAGAGAAAAGGGTAAATTTCCTAGCCATATCAAATTTATCTGGACATGCTTAAGGGATGAAGAACATGGAAGGTTTCCAGCTATATATAAAGATGTTAAAGGTACTCGAAATAAAAAAGGATCGGGGTGTCCTAAATGTAGAGTTCAGGATTTAAGCATCCATTTTGAAGATTGTACTGCATTAGGAAATTCGAGGGATGACATTGATTTTGCCATGACAAGAAAACAATTTAATGACACCATTAAAATGGGGAAAGAAATGAAGATCGGACCTAACAAAGTTAAATTAACTTGGACATGCTTAAAAGATAGAGAACATGGAACATTTCCAGGGGCGTATGGTGATGTTAAAGGTACTCCAAATAGAAAAGGAACAGGATGTCCTAGATGTAATGAAATTCAATTTGAAGATTGTATTGCTTTAGGAAATTCGAGGGACGACATTGATTTTGCAATGACAAGAGAACAGTTTAATGGGGCAAGAAAAAAAGGAAAAGAAAAGAGAATAGGACCTAATAAAGTCAAATTGACGTGGATGTGTTTAAGAGATGAGGAACATGGAAGATTTCCAGCGGCGTATAGTAATGTTAATGGCACTCCTAATAGTAAAGGGACGGGATGTCCTAAATGTGGTGATATATTCAATATTCTATGCATACATGTACATACAGCTATTAAATACATTGTTAGTAGTTTTTTACATGATATTGGTATAAAAAGTTATTCCGAAATATTGGTTTCAAGAATATTTGAAGATTTTTGTTTGAGAGATTGTATAATAGATTCTTTTCTTCTAAACATCAACTGTTATCTTGAAAATAGAATACTTAATTCTTCAAAACTTTTACATGAGCTCCGTTTAGAAGGGATAAATTTAAGAAATATTAAAGGATTCCTATTTGACTATACTGCTGATGTTTCAGATAAAAATATTAAGTCAAAAATCAGAAAATATCAAAAAAAAGACATGTTTTTATTTATAGTTGGAACAAAATGGAAAAAAAATAAGAAAGAACGAATTATAAATACGATTTACAAGAATGTGAGGGTAATTAGATATGATTTATTTTCCGAATTAATTGGTTTTAAGGACAAATTTTTAGATAAATTTAAACAAATGTGGAAAATGTTTGATAATGATAATTTAGGTAACGATAGTTTAGAAGATTTATATAACTTCAAAGAAAAACTTCAATCCGAATTTTTCAAAAAATCTGGGACAGATTTATTTCGAAAAAATGATTTAGAAACTAAACTTAAATCTCTTAATATAGACTACTATTCTTTCTTTGGGATTGATTAAAATGTAAAAAATCATTTATTTTTTTAGTACTTCTCAATATCATCGTAGCATGAAACTGAAATCGTAAAATCATTAAGAAATTTAGAAACTCCGATTTTATGAATTTTAATGAAGAAGATCATTAATTTAACTAAAGTTATTCGGGTTTGAATTGTTAATAAAATTTGAATGATAATTATAAAAAAATTGACTTTATTTCAGTATGAGGAATTATAAAAAACATTCATTTTTTTAAATTATAAAGATGGTTAATTACACTTTTAAAGAATTTAAAACAGTCTTAAATAAGCTAAAGTTTCCCGATTCTTGGTTTTGGTGTAAATATACAATTAATCCATATTCTGGTTGTGAACACGCTTGTATTTATTGCGATGCCAGAAGTAATCGATATTATCTTAAAGAAATTCAAGATTTTGAAAATGAGATTATAATTAAGACACACGTTGATAAAAAATTAGATTTGAGAATCAAAAGAGCGAGATCATTACTTCCAGATGTGGTAGCTATGGGTGGAGTAAACGATGCATATCAACCTATAGAACTAAAAGCAAAAAATACCCAAAAGATCCTCAAAGTATTTGCTAAATATAAATTTCCTGTGTCGATATCTACCAAATCTAATTTATTTACTCGAGATATTGATTTATTCAATAAAATTGCTACTGATACTTGGTTTACTATAGCTGTTTCAATTACTACAATGAATGAAGAATTGTCAAGATTTTTGGAACCTTTTTCATCAACACCTCAGGAAAGACTTGATGCTCTAAAAAAAGTTAAAGAAAATGCGCCCAATGTTCAAGTAGGAGTAAATTTAATGCCAGTCATACCTTATATATGCGATAGTAAAGAGAATATGGAGGAAATAGTTCGGAAATCAAAGGAAATAGATATTAATTTTGTATTATTTGGAGGGTTAACCCTACGGGATTCTCAGAAAGACTTTTTTATAGAAAAGCTAAAAAATAGTAAATATAAAAATTTTATCCACCCATTATTGGATTTATATTCTGGGAATAAGAACATCTGGAGCGATTATTCTAAGAAGTTAAATAAAAAGATTTTAGATCTTCATAAAAGATATAAAATATCAATTAGAACAAAAAGATGGATTCCTAATAAAGAGGACTATCGTAAGTGGAATTACAAAATTTCTGAATTGCTATTAAATAAAGAATATAATAATTCCCTGAAAACTGGAAAACATAACAGAAATATGATGTGGGCAGGATTAAACTTGAATAATTTAGAAGAATCAATCATGGATGTTTACAAAAGAGGGGAGTTATCTAAATTACAAAATTTTAAACAAGCAGTTATTGATATAGTTAAACCCTATTTAGATAAAACTAAAGAAGTTAAACAAAAAATAGGATTAGATAAATTTTTGTGAATAATGTTGAGAAAATTTCTAAGGAATTAAAAAAAATCCTAAAGGAAAATGCCCCGGTGTTATTTGATACTGTATATGAAACCGCAACAGAAGAAGAGGAAGAGATGAACCGATTAACCTATTTGGTAGGTTCAATAATAGGTCTTAAAAGTAGATTAAATCGAGTCTGTAACAAGATATAAATCCTTTTTGTTCTCCCTGATAATTTTTCAATTTAAAGACAAAAATATTTTTATAATATTAAAAAAGCAAGAGTGGGTGTGTTTTATGATATTTTAGATATATTTAGCTCAATATAAGAGAAATTAAGAAGCGTTAGAGAGTTTAAATAGTTGAAAAAATATCATTAGTTGAAGAAAAGCATCTCTATAAAAGTAGGTGGAAATAATAGACTTGTCAGATAAAAATAATGAAGAACTTACTAAAAAAGTTAAGTTAAATAATAAAAAAATAAAGGATCTAATAACGGATATTCAGAATCTTAAAAAAGATCTGAATAAATTAAAGATTTCGCAAGGAAGCAAATATCCTTCAGATTTTGTAATAGAGGGGAAAGAGCAATGGGAGCAAGTTGAAAAAGCATTGATTCAACAAGGAATTTTACTGGAATATGATATTATTAAAAAGCTTGATAATGAAAGTATTATCCATAATTCAAATGATTCATTTATATATCCCAATGGAAAAAATAAATTCTATATAGACTATTTTTTCAGCAAGAATAATCCCCATCCTCATTACAATTTTCCGGAAAGTAAAGAAATACAGACTGGAGAGTTTGAAACAGATATAACCATTGATGAAATCGACAGATTTGAAGATCAGAATTTTATCTTCACCTTAAATACTCATTTCTTAATCGAATGCAAGTCCAGAAGTAACCCCCCTGTAAATTATATTATTATCCTGGATAAAATAGCAAACCAGATGGAAAATAAGATTAAATTTTTACTTAGTATTAAAGGATCGAAATTTGCCAGTGATTTTATACTAAAGACAAATACTTTATGGTCGACACGACATAAACCCCTTCCAATCAGCTACTCGAATTTAAAAATTGATGATAAAAACACTCTGGTGGAAGCTTTTTGGCAACTTTTTAGAAGAATAGATTTTCAATCTAACTATTTACTTTTCTTCAAATTCTTCATGGATGATTATATGGAAACAAAAGTACCCAAAAACATGGAACTCCCAAATCATTTGTCTACTTTTAATGTGTTTTATGATAGATGGGTAAAAAATGGGTTAATTCCATCTAAACTAATGGAAAAAATTAGGATTAATGTGGAAATGTTTATACCTGTAATTATAGTGAATGGAAACATTTATAGTGTAGATTTAGATTTAGGCAACTATAAAGATTTCATTGAAATTACTAAAAAAATTCCTGGATTTATAAGAGAATTCAGTTATCTCAGACAAGGATTAGATCGAGAAATTAAATATGTCCATCTCTTACGCTTTATAATGCAAATATTAAGGAATAATAAGATCTGTTTTAAAAGTAAAAAACTCCTCCCAAATTTTTTAGAACCAATATTAGATATTATGGTTATATCATCAAAAGACTTTATCGAGGTTTTTAAGGAAATGAAAAACGAGATCAAAACTTCTTTTTTCAATAAAATTAAGCAGAACTCAACCGACTTGTATTTAAAAAATAAGAATGAACTATTAAAATTCCAAGTCTTTAAATGGGTATTATTTCACAATCCAAATCTACTCGAAGACTTACTTTTAGTATGTTACCGGAACTATAATCCGGACATTGAAGAATTGTTCTAATAATAATTAAAATAAAAATAAGAAAAAAAAAATCCGCTCGTGAATATACTCCTTTCCTTGATTCCTACAATCTTAAAAATTAATTAAAAATCTAAAAAATGCTTTGAAAATTCAATCTAATATTATTAACTTGAGTTTATTAAAATATTAATATTAAACAATTTTAGGAATGAAATTACGTTTAATTTGTACAATTCTGAAATTGTATAAGACCATAAAATTAAAGTCTAATTAGAAATAATCCCCAAGAGAATTAAATAATGTCATTGAAAGATCAGAATTTTGTAGAGGTATTGAATAAAAAGCTTGGAGAAATTTTTTATGTATTCATTGATAGGATGGAGAAGGAGGGAGCGTGGGGTGAACTATTTAAGATTTATAGTAAACATGATGATAAGGTTAGAGTAGCTAAAGTATATAAAGATCCTATAGATAATGTCAACCTTAAAATTTATACCAATGATTCGAAAAAGTTGAAGAAACTCCAACATGATAATATTGTAAAAGCTTATGAAACCGGGTATATTGACTACGAAGGAGAGAAGTTTTTTTTTATAATATTAGACTATATAAATGGAAAAGCTCTGGATGAGATTATACCGGAAATACTCTGGGAAAGACCATACTTTGAAAGAATCAATTTGTTATCTCAAGCTTTAGATACAATTGATGCTTTTAGAACTAAACTCGAAATACATAATGATCTTCACCTAGGAAATTTAATGTACTCAGATAATAAAATAATAATAATCGATTTTGGTTCCTCAAAAAACGCAATTAGCTCTCAAGAAACTGATTATGATTTGTACGCAATCAAGCATGAGCTAATTGATTTTTTTCTCACACAAGAAGAAATACAAAAAATCTTTCGAAAGATTTCAATTAAGTCTGCAAATTTTAATGAGATTAAACAGCTTATACTAGAGGAAAACCCCGAAGAGATTATTGACAATACCAAAGCGAGATGTGTAGAAGCGATCGTAGGCATCTTTGATTTTTATTTTGAAAACTTTGACAAAGATACACAAAAACCTAGAACATATATTGAATCAGAAAGAAGAAAAGGTATTATGTCAGAGGTTCAAACTCTTAATATATATAAAGATATTGCATCAGAAATGGGAGTAATAATAACTGGTAATTGGGATCCTATATCTCATTCTAAAGGTCGCAATCATGAGATCTTTATTAATATCAATGATTTACTTATAAAAATAATACAACATGAATTTGGGGAAACTATGAGAATGGAATTTAGTATAAATAATAAAATCATTTTAGAACCTGAAGATATCGAGAGTTACTTAAACAAACTTAGGCATGTGGTATTTTCCCTCCCCCATTAGTTAATTTCCTCTTATAATCATAAAGAAAAATCGAAAATTTGTTGTGACTGAGATGGTTGAAAATAATTTGGATTATATAATCTTTGATAATCAAAAGATCTATCTTGAATTAGGTAAATTAAATCTTAATTCGAAAGGAATATTAGAGATTGAGCAGATTGAAAATTTTGATAGATTAACTTATTTAACTGAATTAGATATTCAGCATAATAAACTGTCTATTATAAAAAGTTTTGGAAATCATCCGTATTTAAAGAGACTGCAATTAAATGACAATAAAATAGAGAAAGTTGAGGATTTTGAAGGTCTTGAAAATTTAGAAGAATTAGATCTTTCAAATAATAAATTAACTGAGATCAGTGGTCTTGAAAAATTAGTACATTTGAGAAAGTTAGACATATATAACAATGAGATTAATGAAATCAAAGGATTAGATAATTTAATCAATTTAGAAGAATTGATTTTATCTAAAAATAATATTGAAGAGATCAAAGGTCTGGATAAACTAAGGAATTTAAAGATTCTCGTGTTGGCTGATAATAAGATTAGTAAAATTAAGGGCTTGGAGAATTTAAATAATCTTAAAGAATTATATCTTGGAAATAACGATATTGAAGAAATTGAAGGATTAAACAAATTAATAAATATTGAAACTTTAGATGTTCGAGGTAACAATATTAACAAAATTATTGGTTTAAATAATCTAAAAAAATTAAGATATCTAAAACTTGCTGATAATAAGGAAATTTATGTTTTAATTTATAAGTTTGGAGGATTTGGTAGGAATTTTGTTAATTATCCTTATAATTATGTGAAATATTGTAGAAATGAATATGTTATTTTTCAAAACGAATTTTATTTCTTAGAAGAGAGACCTGAAAATCTTAGAGGTTTTAAATATAACAAGAATGTATTAACACTTCAAGGTCTTGGAATCAGAGATATAAATGAAATTAAAGGTCTTGAAAACTTACCACACCTAGAAGGACTTATGTTAGATCATAATCAAATCTCAGATATCAAAGGTTTGGAGAAATTAGAAAATCTTAAAATGCTTTGGTTAAGCAATAATAAAATTAAGAACATTGAAGGATTAGAGAAATTGCAACAATTACAAGAGCTAATACTTTCTTCGAACGAAATTCAAGAAATTAAGGGATTTGAAAATTTAAAAAATTTAGAAGTTTTAGATCTTAGAAAAAATAACATTAATGAAATTAGAAATTTAGATAAATTAGAAAAATTAAAACAATTTACGCTGAGAAATAATCAAATTGAAGAAATAAAAGGATTAGATAAACTTGTGAATTTAGAATCCCTCATATTAAAAAATAATAAAATTAAAGAAATTGAAAACTTAGATAATTTGGAAAAGCTTAAAAAATTATCACTTGTCAATAATAAAATTACAGAAATTAAGAATTTGGAAAATTTAAAGAATTTAGAGACACTAGCTTTGTCAGATAATAAGGAAATAAACAAATTGAAAGGATTTGATAATTTAAAAACTCTTAGAGAGCTTTTCATTTCTGATACAAATATATCTAAAATTGAAGACCTTGATTCTCTGGAGAATTTAGAAACATTATTCTTAAAATCAAATAAAATTGATAAAATTGAAGGATTAGAAATCCTAATTAATTTATCTTTTATAGACCTCGAGAATAACAATATCGACTCAACTTTATTAAATTCACTGAAAGTTGACACCAAAGCTTTTTCCTTCATAGGTTATTGCATTTTAAAACCAATAATAGAGGAATTGGAAGATAAAATTATGTGGTCAAGTTTAGTGGAGAAGTTTCCATATCTTGATAAATTGCACTTTCCTCATCTAAACAAATTTATAAAGGAAATCCGAGATGTTGAAATATTAAGAGAAAATGGGAATATTTTATCAATAGTTACACGGAAATATTTGGCTACAGAATTAGATAAATTGTTAATTCCCAGAAAAGAAAATGAAGAACTGGAATATGAAATAATCTCTCAAGAATTAAAGATTAAAAATTTGGACAAGACTAAACGTTTGGTTAACTACATTATAGAAAACGAATTATCTGACTTTTTTTTATATAAAAGCCGAAATGGTATAAACAAGGCAAGCACAGAACAATTACAACATCAATTAGCAATTTTTGACGCTCCCAATCAAACACATTTTTTCAAACAAAATCTTTATGAACCTAGAATAAATGAATTAGAACGTTTTTTGGTATCAAGGCAAAAACATGAAATGATACTATTCAAGATTGCATTTGTTAATGATGGAGTTTATAAAGGTGGAACTTCAGCTGGAATTAACTTTTTGGAGAACAATGCCAGGTGGAATCTTTTATCTATATCTAAAGAGAAAAAAGAAGATGTTGACGCATTAATCGAAAGTTTTGTGGTTCAAATAGATAAAATATACTCACGAAAATGGGATTCTATATTTGTATTATCATCAGATTTACGTATTGTAAATTTTTTTTTAATGAATTATGAAGATTCATCTTCAACTTTAATTTTTTTTATAACAGATCAAAGCGATCATAATTTAGATTCAAGTAATGCTCTCAAGAAGTATGAACAATCAGAATTTGAGATAAATATTTATTATAAGATTAATCAAAAGGAAAAACTAGATTAATTGATTCGCCAAAAAATATATTTCACTTAAATTTTTTATAGTTTTAGACAAAAATAATTATGAATAAATGTAAAAATAACTAATTGACTGCTAATGTTAATCACACCAGACCAATTTGATGAAGTAAATCAAGATTTTTTAGAGAGTTTAATAAACAATGGAATTGAGGAAAACATACATCTTGAATATAAAGAACAATTGGGAAGTAATGCCGAGATTGCAAAAGATATATCTTCTTTTGCCAACAGTGATGGGGGTAATATAATATATGGGATGCAAGAAGTAAATAACAAGCCAACAGAAATTAAACCTATGAGTCAACTAAAATTAAGAGAAAAGCTAGATCAGATTACACGAAATGGCATCGATCCATCATTGGATGTGAGAATTTTACCCATTGATGTAACAATTAAAACAAACGAGGGACAAGTTTTCTTAATATGGATTCCTCGAAAATATCCTATTTTGCGTCAAGCGGTCAAGTTTGCAAAGTATTATAAGAGAACAGAATTTACATGTTCGCCAATGTCAAATTTTGAAATAGAGACAGCTTTTAAATTGGCATATAATTACGAAGAAAGAATTAATTCTATTTTCCAAAACAGATTAAATAAACTAAATTTCGGAGAATATTATGTAAATATACCCAGTCAAACAAGGATGTTTATCCACATGATATCAATTGATACTTTGGAAACACATAAATTCAAAGATCTCGAGATTGTCTTTAATGAATTTGAGAAATATTTAAAACCACCTAGTTGTCTTTTAGGTAGAAATATTGAGCGAAATTTGGATGGGTTGCTAGTATCTTGTGGTCCAGATCCATATTCAGGTAATTATGTTGGTTATGTTCAGTTATATAGGAATGGTATGATAGAATCTATTGATAGTTCATTACTATTCCCAACCAATCACCTTCATGGTAAGAAATACATGAAGCCTGTAAAAAAACTTGGTATGTGGTATTTGGAAGAGAATATTATCCGTTCATGCGAGATGTATCTAAAAACATTGGAAAAAATAGGAGCTGGTCTACCTATTTATCTTTTTCTTTCATTCACTCATATAAAAGGCTATAAGATTTCTTTAATTCCTTACGGGGTTTCACTTCGGATAGATTCAGACATAACTAAAAGAGATGATATTCTGCTTCCGAGGATTAAAATTGATTCTTTTGAGATTGAGATTGAAGAAAAATTAAAAACATCTTTCGATATATTTTGGAATGCATTCAATGAACCCTGTTCAAGAAATTATAATGAGAAAGGGAAGTTTATTAAACAATTATTAAATAGCGCATCTAACTGATAATCTTTAGACAAAATTATTTCTGGGGCACGGAATAATGGTAAAAGACAAATTAAACTTGAGCATATTTCATATTGCCTGAATTTGAATTAGTTAATTTTCCTTTTTTGTCATAAAAGAAAAGTATTCTATTATTTTTAAAAGACTGATTGAATTCAACTGGTGACCATTGGACTAAGAACTTAACAAATCTTCTACCAATTTTCAATTTCTTTGGTTCTACATAAGTGGAATTACAAAATTTCTGAAATGCTATTAAATAAAGAATATTTAGATTCCCTGAAGACTGGAAAACATAATAGAAATATGATGTGGGTAGGATTAAACTTGAATAATATAGGAGAATCAATCATGGATGTTTACAAAAGAGGGGATTTATCTAAATTACCAAATTTTAAGCAGGAAATTGTTGATTTTGTAAAACCCTATTTGGATAAAACCAAAGAATTAAAACAAAGAATAGGATTAGATAAATTTCTATGAATAATGTTGAGAAAATTTCTAAGGAATTAAAGAAGGTCTTAAAAGAAAATGCCCCAGTGTTAACTAATGTACAGGAAACAAGAATTTATAAGATTTTAAATCCAGATATAGAAGATTATGTAATTTATGGGATAAAATTTGCATTAATCGAGCAAAAAGTAAAATCTACTTTTAATGCGTTTAGTTGCTCTTATGAAGAAGCAATTGAAATATTCAAAATACTGATAAGAAATAATGTAGAAGAAGAAAAATTTGCCGGTCTTCATTTCTTAAACAAATTTAAGAAACAATTTTCGAGTGAAACTATTGATATATTTCGAAATGAATATGCTCAATACTGCCATACATGGAGTCTCTGTGATAGTACATGTGTTAGAGTATTAGGTCCTTTTTTAGGTAAAAAAGGAAATGAATCTCTTGCAAAAAGAACTGTGGATAAGTGGTCAAACTCTGAAAGCATGTGGATTCGACGTGCTTCCATGGTAATACTCCTTAAACTTACAATGATAAAGAAAGATTTTGATGAGAGTTATGTTTTTGAAATTGTAGAAAAAATGCTAAAATATTCAAGTCAACCGTATATAGAAAAAGGAATAGGATGGCTTCTTAAGATTTGTTCAAAATATGAGCCCGAATTAATATTTAACTACTTAATGAACAATAAAGGAATCTTTCCACGCTTAATTCTTAGATATGCAAGTGAAAAATTACCAAAAGATAAAAGAACGCAAATATTAAAGAAATAAAAAATAGACAGATATTTTGAATTATTTTATTAAAGAAGGTTAAAATATGTCTAAAGATAATGAGGATCTGGTATTAACTATTAAAAAGTTATTAGAAAAGTTCAATAAATCTAAACTTGTGTTAGATGAAATAGAAGGATGGAATGGAATTATCCAATTTGATTTGCACGACGAGGAATATTTTTATATTTTCAATTCAGATCTAAAATTAGAATATATTGAGGGGAAAGCAGAGGATCCAGACTTTACCTTAAAAATAACTCAAAATTTAGCTAAAAAATTTTTTTCTGGAAAATTAGATATTAGAAGTTTCTTTGAGGCTTTAACATCAAAAGAAATAGAATATCAGGGAGACTCCTCTCATTTTATGAAATTTACGGTATTACTTGAGTTTTTTGAGGAGAATGATAATAAAGAATTAAAAAGTGGGAAAGAAGATTGGACAGTGGAAGCACCCGAACTTCATGGAATGAGATCAGATCTGTTAGATCAAGCAGCTAAAAAATTAAAAGAAATAGATATAAATCGCAATAGTTTTGTCGTAATTCGACATGGAGTTTTAGTATATGAAGAATATTTTGGTCAGCGCAGTTATGAAGCACGTATGCAATGGCATTATGATATTGCTTCTGTTACTAAAACTATTGCATCAATGGTTGTTGGAGTTGCTGTAACTAAAGGATTATTTAGTGTTGATGATCTTATTACTGATTGGGTTTCTAACCCTGCAAAAGGAATCGTACACGGTTCGAAAATTAAACACTTGTTGACTCATACAGCTGAGACTGACCCTGCAGGAACAAATTTCAAATATAATAGTGAAGATGAAGTGAATACTTTAGGTAAAATCATAACTAAAGCGTCTGGAATCCCTTCAAAAGAATTTGCACAAATTAATCTCTTCCAACCCCTAGGTGTTTATAATTACTCTTGGGGTAGTGTAGTAGCTAAAATGACTGATCTTCCTATCGGTTATGGCTTGAAGATATCCTCTAGAGATGCAGCAAAACTGGGACAACTACTTTTAAATAATGGTAGATGGAATGGGAAGCAAATTATATCAGAACAATACATAAACGAAATGACAAAACCTAGTTTTCTTAGTGCTAATAGTGGTTATGGATATCTTGTGTGGCTAAACAATTCTTTAGGAAAATGGAACCGCCCATTCAAAAATGGTACTGGAAGAATGATACCTAACGCACCCGAAGATATGTTTATGGCGACTGGTTTTTATGGGAGATTTATTTTTGTGGTTCCCAGTTTAAATATTGTTATTGTTACCTTTGGAAAAAAATTTGTCATGGAAAGCCTTGATACAGCAAGAGAATTTTATAATGCATTAGAAGCAGCATTACCCTCTGAATAGATTTTTAACTAAAATTATAGATCAATCACCTTACATTATTAATATTGAGACTGAAAAAGTAAAAAATTAAATTCAAAAAGGTGATCTAGAAAAAACTCCGAATAAATTAGCTATTCAGTGGGTTGTTGCATATACGTAAACGATTCCACTACAAAATAAACAATAATAATCTTCCAATCTTATTGCACTTCTACAATATGGGCAAATTAATCGACTTTTTGAAATACTATGATATTTATTACCTTCAGTGTTGGCTATTTCCTTTGGTTGGTGATATCTTATGCCAATAAAAATCGTAGTTATGGAATTAATAATGAGTAAAGAACTTAGAAATATGGCAATAATACCTCCTGTAGAAATATTGTGAAAGATTAAATCAAAATCATCTGTTATATAAGACAGATAGACTCCATTGGTTAATATAAGTAGTTTTGGGTCAACAAAGATCAAAAAATGTATAGATAGTGGTATAATGGATGAAATTCCGATGAGATAATATTTAAGATAACGATGTTGTATGAATAAATTCAAAAAAATTTCAAGAAAAGATGTAACAATAATTATAAAAAAGAATGATACCTCTGAAGATGAAATATGGATAATGTAGGTAGTAAATAGGTGTCGTGGATATGGATCTATTTGAAATATACCCAAATTTGAACCCCATTTAGGTTTTAAAACAACAGTAAAGACTTCTATATTAAGAATTAGGATACCGATAGTTAATCCTATAATAATTAAATATAAGACAAGAGAAACATTGCTTAATTTTTTTCTGATCAACTTTTATAAACCTTTTAGGAATTTACTTTTTATTGTTTAAAGAAATAACAGCTTTTAATTAAAAAGAAATTGTCATTGTACTGTAATTCAAAAGGGATTTTATGTAATGAAATACATAGATGTTGTATTAGATATTTTTAAGAAGTCAAAAAATACTTAACTTAGTATTTTTTTTATAATTTCTTTTATTTATAAATATCATAATGACAATATCTTATGAAGATTTTATAAAAAAATACAAACTGGATGATCTCACAGAAAAGTTAGAATTGAAAACTCATGAAAAAATAGATTTTTATAATGACCTTAATGAAATAATGAAAACTATTTGTAAAATCTTTGATAAAATAACTAATATTGCTTCCCTTAGAGGTGGTCAAGTTTTAATGAGTCTAGCTAAATTAAATGACACTGAAGCCGTTATAAATAAAACTGACATAAAAAAAAATTTAAATATTGATAGACTTGAAAAATTGACTCATTCCTTTGAATATTTAGAACACCAGAACTATATCAAAGTGGAAAAAAAAAGTTCTAAATTTCATATAATTAAACTTAACAAAAAAGAAAATCCTGACTTTAAACTATTCCAAGAAGTAGTTCAAAAATTTTGGAGCTCGCCAGAAGATGATATAAAACGTATTGGGTCTTGGAGGGACTCATGAGAAAGCGAAAAATAAAAGAATATTCAGAACTGAATTTTGAAAATGAAGACAATACCCTAAATTCATTAAATGTAATTAAGTCTGAGTACATAACTAAGTGGATCAAAAGAATAATTGTACCAATAACAATAACCGCCATATTGATAATTACTGGCATGTTAATAGAATTTCTCAATCCCCATCAAGATCCTCCTTATCTCACTCGCACATTAGCATCCTTTGATCTTGATTCTATTGAAAGATTTAATTCTTTGAGTCGCTTAAATCAATTGACAGTATTATTTTCAGCTTTCTATTGGATTTTATTTTCAAGTTGTATATTTCTTAGTTTTCACTTTGTAAAATCGACTCGACAAAAATATACACCTTCTTTAACCAAGTTTTTTAAAAGAGAACTCAATGATTTAGGCTTTGAAATCCATAAAATAAGAAACAGTTATAAAATCTTCATTATATTAAATGGCACCTCATTGATATTTCTTATTTCAATCATTACCGGGTTAATAGTTTTCGATTTAACTATCAAAATTCTCCTCATTATTTATCTAGGTTTAAGTTTAACAATCCCAATTCTATGGATCATTGTCTTTGATCGCTATATCATAGATTTAAATGACAAATATTATATTCAATTACACACTCATTATTCAATCAAACGAATTAAAAAGAAGGAGAAACTTCCTATCTGGATTTATATCACATCAAATCGAATTGCTCTTAAATCAGATCAGGAAAAAAAAAAAATATTTAGTCAAATTTCTGAAAAAAGATGGCTTCCTAGAAAGAGAAATTACCCCTTTTTTACCAATTATTTAAATCCTTTTTTACAATTCCATGAATTTACTACATTGTTAAATTTTCAGAAGCAATTTTTAAATATTGTTCTTGCTATTCACGACTGGGATTTAATTCAGAAGAATTCATGAGAGAATTTATGGAGTTAATAGATGTAATGAATGAAATTTTAGGCAGATCAACAGTTTAAAAAAAATAAAAGATTTATATGAGAGACATGATTGTTAAATCCTATGAAATATCAGGCTGTCATCTTTGATCTTTTTGGGACTCTTGTCGACAGTTACTCTATTCAAGGATACAACAGGTTGTTAACTGATATGACAGCAGCTCTTGAATTACCTGGGGATGATTTCTCAAAAATTTGGCGGGATACAACTTATGAGCGTGGAATAGGTATTTTTAAAACCACAGAAGAAAATATAAGACATATATGTAATAAACTTGGAGCTTCTATTAGTGAAGAAAACATTGGAAAATGTGAACAGGTCAGACTTGAAAACACACGTAGAGCTTTAACTCCCAAAAATGGAGCAGTTGATACTTTAAAAGATCTAAAAGGATTAGGATATAAGATTGGTTTAATAACTAATTGTTCTTGTGAAGCACCCCTTTTATGGAAAAATACAGAATTTTCTCACTTATTTGATGCTACTGTCTTCTCCGCTTCAGTAGGATTGAAAAAGCCTGATGCTCAAATATATCATTTAGCATGTGAACAATTAGGAGTCGAACCGAATGAATGCCTTTACATTGGAGATGGTGACAGTAATGAATTATCAGGAGCTTCTCAGTTAGGGATGGATGCCGTTATGATCCGTGATCCAAATGAGACGGATCCCTATCGTTTAGTTAATGTAGATTGGGATGGTCGGAAAATTGAAAATTTCATGGAGATTATGGATCTGATATAATCTAATTAAGATTACGGATAAATCTTTATTTTTATTAGCAAAATGATCTTTAACTGTTCTTAAAGTTAAACTAAATCGCGTAGGTGAAAATTTATAAATATTTTTATGAGATTCTATACTTTAATCCGTATCTTATTTATGATGATAATTTATATATTTTCAAAAAATAAGATAAAGCGTTAACACAAAGCCAAGGTGGCGTAGCCCGGAGCCAGCAAAACTGTGGAAATTTCCCGGTGGCAGGTAGGAACGCACCAGTTTAATCGAGATGCTCGAGATAGGTGAAACTGAAGATCTGGGTACCGTGGGTTCAAATCCCACCCTTGGCATTTAATATTTTTTTTCCATCTCTGTTCTAAATCCTTATTTATATTTTCAGCAATGTAAATAAGCTTATGTAAATAAATATTCAAAAATTTCTCTTAAACTGCCAAAATGGTAATTAATTGTTAGATTCAGTTCAGTAAAAAGAAAAAATATTTTGTTAATACCTCAAAAAAGAGACTTAACAAAAGTTAGGGATTTGGTCCTGTTCCACGATACATACTAAATATCTTTTTTAATTTATTTATATAACACTAAAAAAAATTGGATTTTAATCGGATTCTTCTCATTTACTTAATCAAGATAAAAACAATTCTATTGTCTATTACTTCAATTTAACAGCAAATTCGATACAATCACCATCATTGGAAGCGATACGCATTTTTAAGATCATTCCACAGATTAAAAAAATGTTAAGGAAATTTTCCGATGAACCGTTTTCCTAGCTGATTTATTTACTTATTTTCATTTAGCAGGAATAATAATTATGATAATTTCAACTAAAATTATAGTGAGAGAAAAGAGGGAGTTGCCTGATTAATATAAGGGAAATAGTTTCTTTCTTCTAGTGTCATTTTTTATAAAACCCTTGAATAATTTATTATCCTCATCAATAAACTCCCAAAACTCATTATATAATTCTTGAAGATCAATTTTAGGTTTTAAATTGGCTTCTTGTTTGCAATTTTTTTGATATTTGTCATTCATTTTAGAAGCAACTTTGGGTTTATATTCAAGATAATCTCCTTCCAAAATTAAGTTCTCGAAAAGTTTCTTATCATTTTTAAGGTTATCTTGTGGTTGTTCTTTTTTTTCTTCTTCAGACTTAGTTTTTTCAAATTCAAAATCAACTTTTTGGTACCCACGAACCATAAAATTCTTATCAACAAAGGCTTGAAATTGGTGTTTGCAGACTAATCCTCTTGCTATTGACATAGTTGTTAGTCCTTTAGCTTGAGAAATGATCGTTTTAGGAAACCTTAAGCTCTTTTCTGTTTTACAAACTGGGCAGATAAATTGGATATGTGTAAAGTTATCAGGTGAATTTAAATCGGTTTTAGGAGCAAGTTTAGTGATTGCCATAAAAGCACCTACTTTTTATATTCAAGATTAAACATAAAAACTCCTTTATAAATCTAAAGAGACTCAAACATAATGTAAAATATTGGAAGAAATAATTTTATAACTAGAGATTTTTAGAGTCGAATTTTAAATTCGTATTGTTTTCATCAAGTTCAAAGATAATTATTAAATTTGTAAATGAATCACTCTCTATCTTGAGAAAATGTTTTCCAATCTTCAATTGGTCTAGAGTCTCAGAATCTAATTTGATGATAATACTAATACTATCCCCCAGAGCTATAGTCCTCCCTTTCAATTTACCTTCGAGTATGTCTTCTATTTTAAATGATTCTCCCCCATGATAAATTAAAAAACGATCTTTTATCTCATCTAAATTTATAGAATCCTTTGAAATATTTATTTCGTTATCATCTAAGAATAACTTCACGTATTCAGAGGGATTAAAGTTATTTATATCAAAATTATTTAAATTAAATTTTCCGATTTCAAAATTCTGAGGAATTACAAACGGAATTATTAAATTAATTACCTTTAATTGAATCGAATCAACTTTTCCATCACCAGTTGTATCAAGTGTAAATACACTTTTTTTTGGTGGAAAAACCTTTTTAATTAAGACCTTAAATGCTGATAAATCAAAAGGAATATGTCATCACTTCACTGATATGAATTTAAATCTTTTGTTGTGGAGAATATTATACACTATATTTATTTTTCTTTCCTATTTTTTTACAATATATTTATTTCAGAAATTTTGACTGGACGATTTTCTTCAAATGATCTCTGGGCAGCTATTGCTACTAATGTATTTCTTAAGCCATCTTGTCCGTTTGGAGATGGTTCTTTATCAATGGTCAAATATTCAGAGAAAGCTTGTAATTCAGCAGCATAAGAATCCATATATCTCTCTAAAAAAAAATAAGGGATGTTATCCTCATTCGTTTTTTCAGCCGTGTATAGACGGACAGTATTCGTTGGTTCATTATCCGCAACAGCACATCCTTTTGAACCAAAAACTTCGACACGCTGATCATATCCATAAACAGCTTGACGAGAATTATCAATTATACCAATAGCACCATTTTTAAGTTTTAAAATTACAGCCGCAGTATCAATATCTCCAACTTTTCCAATTTCAGGATCCACAAGAACCGCACCAGTGGCATATACTTCTTCTACTTCACTCTCCGCTTGAAAACAAACCATATCCCAATCATGAATAGTCATATCAAAGAACATTCCTCCTGATCCTTTAATATATTCAATAGAAGGGAGTGCGGGATCACGAGAAGTGACTTTAATTATTTGCGGGATTCCAATTTTGCCCGAAATAACAAGTTCTCTAACCCTTTTAAAATTTTTATCAAACCGTCTATTAAATCCAATCATTAATTTAATTTTTTCTTTCTTAACGATTTCTAAAGTCTCTCTAATAAGCCTCAAGTCGGTATCAATTGGTTTCTCGCAAAAAACATCTTTTTTCAAATGAGCCGCTTTTTGAATGAATTCTACATGTGTGTCTGTAGATGAAGCAATAACAACAGCTTCAATTTCAGGATCGTTGAAAATATCATTTACGTCTCGAGTGAGAAACGGAACTCCTACCCCACTAGCCCATTCTTTCATATGAACATCTATGTTAATATCTGCTACTACTTTTAACTTTAAATCAGGAATGTTTCTTATTATATTAGCAATATGTATTTTCCCAATTCTTCCGGCACCGATAACCCCAACAGTATAATTTTTCATTATGATCTTGCTCCAACAAATTTTAATTATTGTTATTTTATAATATGCTAAAAGACAAGTAACTTTGAAACTCCTAAATTAGAAACTAGTATTTACATTTTTTTTATTTTTATTACTTAATAATTTTTAATAAAAGATTTAAATTAATAAAGAGTGAAGTTAGAATTACTAAATAAAATTACATTTAAATAGAAAAATTGTTGTTTTTATGAATGATAAGAAATCTCAGAAGGTTCCCTTAGGTAAACGGATTGCTTTTGCATTTGGAGAGGTAGGTGATAATACTGCATTTCAAACTTTTTCTTTTCTAATTTTTACATTCTATTTTGTGGTTGTCGGATTACCTATTTTATGGATTAGTACAGGATTTATTTTATGGAGTTTATGGAATGCTATAAATGATCCGTTGATAGGATATTTATCTGATCGAACGAAAACTAAATGGGGAAGAAGAATTCCATGGATGGTGGGTGCTACTATACCGTTAGCAATTGTCATGATATTACTTTTTATTCCCCCAATTGCTCTTGGCTCAGATGTGATCAATTTTGTGTATTTCATGGTTATCCTTATATTATTTGATACTACATATACAGCATTTAATCTAAATTATAATGCTATCTTTTCAGAAATGTACGTGACAATGGAAGCTCGTAGTTCAGTAGGGAAAATACGAATAAGTTTCGTCATGGTTGCATTAATATTTGCCTTTCTTCTTCCTACACTAATTATTGAAAATATTCTAGGGGTAGATCCAGTTACAATAGGACAATATCAGTTAACAGGCATTATAGCGGCTATAATAATTGTATTAACTTATTTCATTCTATTGAAGTGGGGTGTGAAAGAGCCAAAACATTTTTCAAAAGATGCTGAAACTGCGATGTCTTTTAAAAATACCCTTAAATCTACCTTTAAAAACAAATCATTCCAATGGTTTTTAATTCCAGCATTAGGTACATGGATAGTAATAAACATTTTACCAACCTTAGCCCCACTTTTTATGACATATGCTCTTGGAATTGTAGATACCGAATTAATTGGTATTATCCTTGCTGTAGAATTTATAGTAGCAGCACTTTCAACTCCATTATGGGAAAAAATACGTGTTAAAAAAGGAGCCCGTATGGCAGGATTAATCGGAATTGCAGCTTGGATAATTCCCATAATAATTTTTGCGTTCTCAGTAAGTATTGAAATGGCTTTTGTTGTTCAAATTTTCAACGGTATTGGTCTTGGAGGGGGAATATATTTCTATGATCAATGCATTGCAGAAATCATTGACGAGGATGAAATTATCCACAGAACTAGACGATCCGGTATACATTATGCGGTTATAAATTTTCTTATTAGAATATCGACTATTATTAATTTCTTTATAATTGGCATAGTATTTAGTATGACGGATTGGTATAATTGGACACCGAATCCAGGAATAAATACAATTTTAGGACTCCAGATCTTAATGGGCGTTTACCCTGCAATTGTCCTCACCTTCTCTTTGATTGGATTATATTTTTATCCCATTAAGGGAGAAAGATTGAAGATGAATAGAAAGAAATTGTCAGAACTACATCAAGAAAAGATAAGCAAGGTAGAAAAAAGTTATTAATAATTATTTTTTTATTAGTATTATTTTTAGAATTAGTTGATTAAATTACTTTCTTCTTGAATTATGATGAGAAAACAATCAGAAAGAAGAAATATATTTTGGAAAGTAGCACAAACACAACTTTTTTAAAGTATATTAATCTATTTTTGTTGTTTAAAAATAGTATAACAAAAGGAGATCTGATATTATGAATGATAAAGAAGATTTTGAAGATATAGAAATAAAAGATCTTAGTAGTGAAGATATGGAACAATCACAAAAAGAAAAAAAAGAACAAGAAATCTCTATAAAAAGAAAGCAAGCTTTTCCCTTATCACAATCAAAAGATCGCACTAGTGAAGATTCTGCTTGGGGGACCTATATAATTAGAACCTCAGGTTCTTTAGAAATTATGGAAAATGAACCATACTATAGAACTCCACTAACAAACATAATTGAAAGTGATATCCAAGTTCAATTATTTATTGAATTACCTGGTTTAGATAAGAAAAACGTAAAAATTACCTTTCAAGAAGGTATATTAGAGCTCAAGGGGGATGTAATTAAGAAAGACAAAGAAAAGAAAGACAAGGATAAAGACAAAAAGGATAAGGATAAAGACAAAAAAGACAAAGATAAAGACAAAAAAGACAAAGATAAGGAAAAGAAAGATAAGAAGAAGGAGAAATTTAGAGAAATAAAGGGTCCTTATTTAAGAAGAGAATTTAAATCTCCAAGCTTCTATCGGGCTTTCATATTGCCAGAAGATATATTAAGTGAAGATATTGATGCAAGCTTTAGAAATGGCGTTTTGCGATTAAATATTTTAAAAACGGATGCTATCGCTAAGCAAAAACATGTTATTGATATAAAATAATTGATTTCAACAATTTTATTTTCTTTTTGTATAGGTTATTATAAAAATAAAAAAAGGAAGAAAATTAGATTTTTGCACCACAATAAGCACAGAACTGAGCTGAATCCTTAGTTATAGGTGTTCCACAATTTTGACAATAATTTACTTT
>LAZR01000668.1_pt1 | contig 24848 bp, 31 predicted proteins | sample 329461 | NCBI WGS metagenome assembly LAZR01 (sample SAMN03002196, study PRJNA259156) | marine sediment metagenome | biome: sea floor; feature: Hydrothermal impacted sediments; material: marine sediment; isolation source: Loki non-amplified sample from Loki's castle hydrothermal vent sediment ...
GATAGCAATTTAAAAAGCTGTAAATTTAACCAAAATAAGAAATACAGAAAGTATAAAAGATCAAAACGTTTACATGATTGGATTTTAAGGATCTACAACTATATCGGAGACATTTGAACCTAAAATATCTTCAATTTTGAGATTATTAGAAAAAATGAAATTAGCCTAATTTCTGATTCAAAAACATTTCCACTTCTTTTTTAATGCCACTTGGATCGTAGGATAATGATATTTCGTTATATCGTCCTTTTCGCGGAGATCCAATAACTTCTGTTTTAACTAGATTGAATTTGGCTAAACTTCTTATATGTCTTCTAAGAACCATAATAACGTGAGGTTTTTTCTTAAATTTTTTACATACATTCTGATATTCAATATAAATGGGTTCTGTGGTGGTAATTTTAGGATTGCTTAAAATAGTGATAATACTATAAAATGTTAATAACTCATGCTCTTTTAGATTTTCTAAGGCTTCTGAATATTCAAAATAGAATTCTTTAGGGATTTCATTTAACATCTCAAAAGATATTTTCTCTATCTCATGTTTATCAACATAAATCCCTAGCTTTCTAAGATATTTAATACCGTATCTCATATTTTTTCTTTCTGATACAATTTGAGCTAGCTGAGCTATAAGATCTTCACTAATTACATTTTCTTTAAATGCTAACTCACATTTATCCTTTAAAATGGTATATGCTTCTTTGAAAGAATATGGCTTAATTTTGATAAGGTCATAAATTCTTTGGTTTATATCTTGATTTTTATAATAATCCCATTGTTTACTCCTGGAGATAAATAAGAAAGAGATTCTTACATTTTGATGTCCAAACGATTCTGAAAGGCATAAGAGCTGTAAAAGATCTTTTCGGGGTAAATAATCAATATTATCTAATATAATAAATAAATATTTTTTGGAGTAGATTAATTTCTTTAGTAAAATTATCCAGAATTCTTCAGAAGCATACCCCTTACCACTTGAATGACAATATTTCTTAGATAGATGTGCTACTATTGTGTCATTACGTCTAAATCTTAGACAATTAAAAAATTCAATATGAAAGTCTGGGATTGACTCTAATGCACTTTGTCTAAAATGTTTCGCAAAATACCTTGCAATAGTAGTCTTTCCGGAGCCTGGAAGACCAGTAATTAAACAGTTAGTTGATGAATTATTATCTGTTAAAATTCTTCTGAAAGAATAAATTAAGGAGTTTATGATATCATTTCTCATATATAACTTATCAGGAACATAAGAAAAATCCAAAACCTCTATATTTCTAAAAACTGAATCTCTATGAATTGTATGCTTAAACTTAGTCAAATCATAAAAATTATTTGCTGTTATTGCAATCACCTGGCTATAAAATAAAATGAAAAAAAATTATTTATTAGATTTTATATGTCCAGTATTCCATTCTTTTACGTATTTGACTGGATCCATAGTTTTAAGAGCTTCAAAATACTTATCACCGAAATTTACAATCTCTTTTAATTGTTCAAGGATTTCAATAGGATTATCAATATTTTCTATCCCTAAATGAGTGTCTAAAAAGATAAAGGGCTCTTCAGGGATAAAATCAGTTAAAAGATGATCAAGTTCATTACAGGCAATATCTTTCATAGAAATCCCGGTAATTTCAGAAATCCTTTTTATCTTTTGATATAATTCTTTATCAATTGCTATATAAGAGAGTTCTTCAGGGGGATCATCATATTCCTTTTTTAATGTATTGCATTCCCATACTCCAAATTTTATGTTATTATTTTTAAGCAATTCTATAACATCTTGGGGCCATTCTTTTCTATCTATATAGACCTTATAAGAGATCTTAAACATCTTATCAATTTGATTATTTTCTGACATTTATAAAATCTCCTCTTTCTAACTCATCAATATTTATTTCAAATTGATAATAATCTTCTAGATTCTCTTTTGAATCGTTGGTCCCTACACAACCCCGAATAAAATGAATTTCATTTTTAAGAACAAGGTTTATGAATTCTCCTGGAGAAAGATTAAATGCTTTTGAAATAATATTAATTGCTATTTTTTTATCCTGGTCCAATTCAATTTCATACTTTTTTGAGCGTTTATCTGCATCAGGGAATAATTCTTTCTCTAAATTAGAAATTACATCTTTAGGAATGTCATCATATAAAATCTCAAAGATAATTTGCAACGATTGAAAATCTACACTATTTAATACAAGGGAGTTTTTGATTTTCAAGAGTAAAGACACCTTTTCTAAACAGGTGATATGAAAGAAATATTGCAGTTTTGAATCTTGAGCAAAAGTATCATCAAGAATTCCCCCATTACATATTTTACATACTTTTTTTTCAGACATTTTACTTTTATCCCCCCCAAATTTAATGAATTTGCACTAACAAGGATAGACTTCTTGAAATTTCTTTTGCTTCTTTTTTATCCATTTTTTTCATCACTTTTTTGGTTGTTATAGTTATGTTGATAACTATTTAATATACAATTAATAATAAGAAAAATTATATTTAAATATAACTATTTACATAGTTATCATAAGGAAAAATGGTTCTAAATGTGATAAAAATGAATGGAGAGACAACCAAATATTATGTTTATGAAACAACTTCAGGGAGAATTAATATCCCCAAGAATGTTGCAAAAATGTTGAATTGGGATCATAAAGATGATATAGGAGTTATACTAAAAACTATAGATGGCAAACAAGGTTTATTTTTATGGAAAAGAGAAAAGACAAAATAACTCAAAAGGAATTATCAAGATCTTTAGAAGAAAAATTAAAGGAATGGCAAAAGGATCTTACTCCTGAAGATCTTAAATCTATTATTAATCAAATAGAAGATCCTGTAACTAAACTAATTGCTCATAAATTTTTATTGAATCAGAATTAAGTTTATGAAAGAGAAATTCTACTGTGTAAAACATCGTCGAAAAGGGGCCAAAAGTGAGTTATATATTGAAACTAAAACGGTTGATGGTCAAACTGGATTATTTTTATTTAAAAGAGAGAAGGATTAAATTTAAAATGTCTCGTAATATCTCAGGGAAAATTAAGAAATGTGTATTTGAGAAAAAGAAATGACGCCTAAAAAGAAAGACATACCAAAATTTAGATTAAAACTAAAATTAGAAATCTTTATCGAAGATGAATATGAGATATTTCCGATTTTTTCTACTTCTCATATTTTTGCTGGAGAGAAAAAAATAATAGCAACTTACACAAATTTAGGTAAACAGTTAAATGATTTCGTTGAGAGTAATATCAGTGATTTTTTCTATACTAAATCAAAAGCGAATAAATTTGTTGTTTAAGATTCAATTTCGTGTTTAAAATGAATGGAGAAAATAATTGCAAAAAGAGGGAATAGAATTTGATTAGAAGAGATCCTCTGGTGATTTTCTATTTAATAATTGGGGTCATATTACCTGCAATACTAAGTCTTATTGTTGAAAATGTAATCCTTAAATATATTTTCATGGTATTTGCATTAAGTTTTTTTAGTATCCTCTTTTTTTATGATGTTTTCAAAATTATAGAAAAAAATGATATAGTAATTTACCTTAGCTTAATGCTTTTTTGTGGATTAGTTATACCTTGGTATTTCTCCTTGATACATGAATTATCACATGCGATTACAGCTATTATTAACGGAATTGAAATTAGTGGAATTGAAATGAATTATCCTATGGGTGGGGTCACACATTTGGAAAAAGAAACTAATTTCATTGGCAGAGAAAATGTAGCAATTTTGATTTTCATCTCTGGAAGTTTAGGAAGTTCTTTAACAGCTTTTATTCTTAATAGGATTGCATATAAAAAAATTACGTTTTCAGTTTTTTTTCCGTTATTTATAATAACAAGCCTTCGGATAGTGTTCGAACTTCTTGGATGGATTATTGGAGTAAATTACTTTATTGAAGGATTAAGTGATAATGGATTCGATCCAGTTGGATTCCTTTATTATTCTCAAATTGATCCAGTATTCCTTTTAATATTATTAATAGTTTCTCTTATCGTTATTTTAGGGTGGTTTATATTTAATTTAATAAAAAGAATTAGAGAAGAAAGAAATACCATTAAAAAAAGCATAAAAAAATAATATTCAATTAGTCTGTATGAAATCTAACAAAGTTAAATTCAATTATATTGATAATGATTAGTTTAATTGGATTTTGCATTTATCTCAACCTATTCTATTTTCCTTTCTTCTCTGTCTTCCACGTATCATTGGAATACCGATTTTCATGAAAATAAACAATCCAGCAATAAATATTGCACCAATGATTATTAATATAATGAACCCTCCAGCACCACCAAAAATACCACCAAGAAAACCTTTAATAGCTTGTTCCCAAGACTTCCATATAGTATCTATAGGATTCCCACCTTCTCGTATTTCACTTCCAGTCCACCCTCCTGCTAACGTACTCCATATAAGAGCATCATAATATTCTTCTGGTGCTTGTAATCGCATTTGTTCATAATACTCTGTTAATGTACCAATATTTACTGAAGCCCAAATATCAAATGCTATATACATATCCACTTGGATATATCTGTTAATTCCATGTAATGCTACATCATTATATTCAACACGAGTATTATAATAAAAAGCCTTCTCTTTAACATATTCTGCCCACCAATCCCATGCATTTGGAGTATATTCATGATCTGTCCAAAGAAAATACTCATTATATGTTAAAGTACCTTCATATTTATACACAACTGGACTAAGACTATTCACATCGTAATGAATTAATCCTCCTGTCATAGATACCTCATTTTCAGGATCCCATATCGGCGTCCCTTCTTTAGTTGTTGGATCCATTGAACTTCCGGTTGTATCTGGTAAGATACCACTATCAAAAGACTGAATTGGTTCAGAATTAACATTTAAATTTATATTAGGATAAATCTGAACAGCATAATCATTATCCGAATGTTGTAATGTTCCTAAATTCCATTCAGCGGGTTCTCTTCCTTCTTTTCCTTCCTCAGATGGAGATAATATTACTATATCAGGCATATCAGTTGACATTAAACCGTAGTTACTTGTTACAATCCCAGCATCAGAAACAGCAATATAATCAAAATTCTTATCAGCATAATCTCCAAAAACATCTGGAATTGGATTATCATCAATATCAAAACTCATTGTTAATCTTCCACTAAAATAATTATTTTGCCAATTCCAATTATATATATCTCCAAAATCCCAATATTCCCAAGTAATATATTCCCACCACTCTGCTTCCACTATATCAAAAATATTTCTATGTATATAATGCATCCCTAAGTAATATTTTTTTACTTCAATTAAATTCTGTGCCATTTGATTTATTCTAACATTAGTGTATATATTGATTTTATTTCTCAATACTACTCTATATTTTAAATAAGTATCACCACCATCTTCAATTGTATATAAAGTTGTTACATCATTCTTATAAAGTACCCATGAAGCTTGTGTGTCAAATCTAAGCTTATTATTATACACACCCCCATCAACAATTTCTTCACCGTCAAATGTCGTAAATTTAAAATTCTTTATAATATCTGTAGCAGAAATATATGTTGTATAATCGGTAGATTTTACATACGGAGTAAAAGAACTAATTGAAATTAAAAAGATAAGTGAGAAAGAAAATAGAAATATGATATTTTTTTTATTTTTCATTTTATATATCCCTCGCTAATACTCTTTTTCGAGCATTTTTTTTAGCTCGTTCTATACTTTCATCTAATAGATTTTCAATTTTATGATTTAAAGCGTGAAAAGTATCTCTACTGCATTCCAAACCGCTTTTATGAATATATTCTTTAATTGTGGACTTGGTAATGAATAAAGAATAATATCCATCCAAACTTGTTGCTTTTAACATGTTAAACCTCTAAAATTTAATATTCAAATGTGAATAGTTTTTCTACTTAAACTATGTGAAAACTTCTATTTAAATATTTACTCAAAAATGAGTAGATAAAGTTACTCATAAAATATCTAAATTGTTTTAAAATCAATTCTATTATATGCTGCTATACCTCAATGAAATTTCAAAACTATTCTAAAGATGTTAATCCCTTAATAAACACAGACTTTCTTATTACCTACTCATTTTTGAGTAGTTAAATTGTGATTTAATCCTTCTTTCCTTAGAGAAATTTTTCAATTTCTTTAGCTTTATATCGAATTGAAACTTCGCAGGTCCCAGTAATCTTAGCAAGTGTTTTTTGAGTGATTTTTATTTTTTCTTTTTTACCAATTGAATAAATGATCGCAGCAATTAATGATTTCGGTTCTTTACCATTGATAAAATTAAAGGGTAGGTTCTTTAAAACGCATAAAACTCTCTTTTCAATTTCAATGCTCAACTGTAATTCGTTGATAAATCTTGAAACAAAAAGAGTTGGTTCTAAAGGAGGAACTTTAAGTTCAAATTCTTTGACTAATAGTTGATAAAAGTTCATGATTCTCCTTGCATTAGTAAAACTCTCTTTAACCAATTCCTGAAACGATATAGGGCTTTTATGATTTCTACATGCATAATACAAACACGCACATATCATTCCAGTAATAGATCTACCTCTTATAAGATCCCTTTTTAATGCTTTTCTATAGAGAAGCATTGCACTTTCTCTTATAGGATTTGGAAGGTGTACGGTGCTGCTCATTTTTTTCAATTCCCTTGTTGCACTTAGAAGGTTTCTTACCTTGCCACCATGGGTATAGGTATCTAATTTGGCAATTCGTTTAAAATTATAATCAGGGGTCTCATCTATATTTATTTTGGTATGGAAAGAAAGGTTCGGAGTGAAAAGGGTATGGAATCCCCCATTCTGGCCTCTCAGTCTCATTTCTTCACTAGAGAACATGTTCTTATCAAAATGAGCACAATCTAACGCTTTTTCGCTTGTAATTAATCCGCATTGTTGACAAATAGCCTCTCCTTTATAATTGTCAGTTATAATTATACCTTCACACTCAGGACAGAATAAATCCAGAGCATTCTTTTCAAAAAAAGAAATCTTCTCAATTTGAGTTATTAAAAAAGCCTCGCAAAAATGTTCAATTTTTCTGGATATTTATGGATATTATTCATAAAGAAACCGTTTTATTAAATCTTTGTTCAAGAAACTACGTTATTTTGAAATGTCTATATTACTAGGATTAATATAATCGATTTTATATTGCTTGGACTTATTACGATAATTATCAAAAACTAATAAGATTAAATGAACTTTATAATCTAGGGTTTGTAGTAAAGCCCTTTCTATTTCCGGTCTTAATTCTTTTTTCTCTAACCAATACGGCTTCCGATTAATTTTGATGTTTTTCAATGAATAGATGTACAATTCCTTATCGTCCTTAGTGTAAGCTAGAATATCCGGTTCTCCTTTCCCTGCTTCTTTCTTTACGTTTTTAAATAATTTGGATTTTACTAAACGCTTATAGACGAAATTCTCAAATAATTTACCCTTGTAAAGATTTATGGATCCAGATACTTTTTTCAGAACCATGCTAATCGAATTAAATTTAATACCAAAATTCTCAGCAAGTTCGTCCAGATATTTACCTTTTTGCCTTTCTCGATAAATAGTAATATCCCGCTCTACATCATGCCATTTTTCATTCTTTCGGATTATGTTAAAGATTTGTTCTTCTGTAAAAGAGAAATCAGAAAAATATAACTGGGATGGTGTTCTTTTTATCTTGGGCTTTTCTTGCGGTTCTTCAAATTCTATGTTATAATGTTCATTATCATCATACCAGATTTCTTTCCCGTCCTTAGTAATAAACCATTCTGGGATAGTTTTGAGTAAATAATACAATTGGTTGGTGATTAAGTACGTAGGAGATATATCTTTAACTTTTTTTAGAAGATAAATAATAGAAGAATAATAAATTAGATTCTTTTTTTCAATCTTTAATTTAGGAGTTAAATCTAAGAGTTTATTTAATAGCTCTTGGTTACTTTTAGGGTTATTATGTAAGGCAATAAATTGGGTATAATCACAGTAGTCCCCATAATTTAGATAATCCAAAAATGTTTGATATGATATGTTATCCGTAATCAACTCCTCTCTTTCCCATTTAAACAAATGATTTTCAAAAAAGTAATCCCAAAACTTTTTGAAATTCTCATTTATTTTTTGAAGATCACTGATCTCTCTGTCTTTTTTTATTTGGACTGCGATAGAATAAAAGCTATCAAAGCCTTCAAGCTCTTCTTGTGTAGGATTCTCGATTTCCAATAATCCCCTATAGAGGGATTTATACCATTCACCAGGTTTGACATTAGAAGGGTGTTCAGTTTCTATCATAATTATTGTGCAATGTTTATTTTCCTAATTTTTTCTTGAAATTATTTCAGCTTTTTCTACAATATATGTTGCATTCTCTATTGTTAAAGTTACTTCAAATTTCAATAATTCAAAAAATCCTTTTGAACAACCTTACCTAACGGTAAAATTCATTTTTATCATTTATTTAATAAAAATGATATTTGTGGTTATTTCGAGGTTAATAAGATACCAAAATATAGAGTCTTTGTAAAGTATGAGCATAACGGGAGAGATCATAGTTTATTGAAGTAAATTCTAAACCTTAAAGAGTAGTGAGAAGTAGCCTACTACCTCCCATACCTTCAATGTGATCTCAAATCACATTGAAAAGTTATCCTGGAGATAAAAAACTTTTTATGGCTATCAGGAAAATTTTTCTAATTCTTGAGTTAATTTTTCAACCATATATGGGCCTGAAAAATAATTAAAATTAAGATTCGAATTGCATTTTTCATGTGTTTTTAGACAATTTAACCTTATTTTTAGAACACTTTTTCAAAAAGGAATGATAAATATTAGAATTTTAATTCTACTCAATTTTGGAGATAATGATATCTCTTAATAATTCATAGTTTTAGGCTATTAAAATAGATAAATCACTCTTTTTTAACTGTTCTAAACCTACCCAATTTTGAGTAGATAGTTAATTTATAATTTAAATTTTCTCCTGATATTGGCTATTAAAAATTCTTTCATGGTAGCAGCTTCGGAACAAAAAGTTCATTAAATGAGTTTTTGGTTACAAATAACAAAAACATTAAAATAAGTAAATATGTATAAGCAGCACTAACGCCAACATCCTTATTTAATAATAATAGACAAAGCTTTTAGAGATAATTAATTAATAAAAAAGAAGTTATATTATGTTACGATGTGCGGGCATTTCTTAGCCGAGATTTAATAATATTTATAGAGATTATTAAAATTATTGCTGCGGGTTTCTGCTCTGCTCGTGCTACTCATTCTAAAAACAAAGATTATTTGAAATAGTTAAAATCAGAAATTATTAACTAGTGCTGCTAACTGGTGTAAAGAAATTAATCTTAATTTATAATTTTTTTATGGCCATAAGTTCAAGAAGAAAATTAATTAAATCTTGATTTTAATTTTCTAAAAAGATCACCAGGAGAAAATACCAAATAGTATGGTTTTCTTTCTAATCCTCATAGAATAAGAGGTTTTTAGTATAATACCCCTACACATAGAGATAACATAGTTTGGTTGTTAAGCGAAATCTCGCTCGGAATAGAAAGCGTCTAAGTACAGAAATGATAAATATTAGGAATTTAATTTATTGAAAATTTCGATTGTAATTATCGAAAAAATTGATAAATAAACTTTTAAAAGATTTTGCAACCGTTTTTTCAGGATGCAAGAAATTTTCATGGCTATCTTTAGGACCAAGAGAATTTTTTAAAAATTTTTGGATCCATACTCACTTTGAGTATGAAGATTAAATTCGATCATGTATGATCAATTTCAAATATTTTGAAATTATTTGTAGGATTTTTTTTAGACAATTTTATCAAGATTTTTTTGACATAACATAGTTTCAGTCACAAGCATTCTAACATTTCTAACACTCTAACATTATGAGTAGGTGGCTCCACATATCAAAAAATGAGAAACTTATAAAATATAAGCATTCTAACATTTCTAACATTATTAATGGGTTAATATAAAATCTATGAATTTTGTTAGAATTTGTTAGAAAATGTTAGAAGCGAAAAAATCATAATTCTAACATTAAAAAATGAGGAAAATATCAAAAAATGGAGAAAGAAAACAAATTAATTTCTGTTAGAATGTTAGAAAGTTTTTTTAAACAAAAAGTGGGTCTAGTAAAGTGCCATCTGTCGAAGCAATTTTGCAGAATGATCATCAATGAACGAACTTGATCATTTAAAGGTTTCTATCATGATTTTTGTCGGGATTTACGACTCGTAAAAAAATTCAAGAAAATGTTGATAGAACTGATGAATAACAAAAACCTCTCCCTTCCGAGTCAGCGAATTCAAAATATATCTTATTTTCTTATCTTGATAAATCTCCCTGTCAATTAAATCTTGTTCTACTAATAAATTAAGATATCTCCCTATATTTTTATAATTAATTTTAGTTAATAAGGCCAGTTCTCCTGTCGTAATTGAATAATTCTCCCTTTGTAAAATAAAAATAATTTTATACAAATTTGTTTTTAACATTTCCAATCTCCATTTAATTATCACCTTTCTCCTTTTTCCCCCCTACCCCATCCTGTTTAAATTTAATCATATTTAGTTTTGATTCATATAAAGGTCCTTCTTCAAGAAGTTCCTCTAATGCTTTTTCTATAAATTTCTTATCTAAATTCTCCTCTAATTCTAAAATCTGTATTATACTATTCCTTTCTAATTCTTTCCAGCCATTTTCCTCAAATATCTCTTTTAATCTCTTCATTAAAGTTTCTAATCTGGGACCGATAAAAATCCTATCCATATCGATCTTCTCCGGGATTTCTGGCTTTTCTTCCAAAGCATTAATAATTGTCCCATGCCTTAATTTTGCAATTTCCTTATAAAAAAAGAGTATCCCATGCTTGGTTTCGCTCTTCTCAGATCCTGTACCCTTTAAACGAATAGTTGTCGGTTTTATCTCACGATTAAGTATCTGGGATTGCAAATCTCCTAATCTGACTAAATTACCTAAAATATCATATCCTCTTTTTCGGGCAAACTCATCATATTGAACTATAAAATCTGATAATAAAACAATCTCACCATTTGGTGTCTTATTTTTATCAAAACTTCCCATTCTAGATTCAAAAAAATAAAGAATTGTATCAAAAACAGTTAAAGTAATATCCCTTTCTGTTTCTTCTAATTTCTTAACTAAATCTGTAAATTCTTCTTTCTCTAAATCTAAAATTTTGGATAAAATGTCCGATTCTAACTCATTTTCTCTAAAAATATAATCCCATATCTGTAATCCGATATAGAGCAGTGCATAAATTGTCAGTCTTCTTATATCGGAAATAAAGATCTCTTTATCAACAAACAACTGTTTTAATCTTCTCTTTAAATCATTAAGATGTCTCACTAATTTAAAGTAAGATGAAATTGGTTTATCTGATAATTCTTCAAAAAATTCTATAGCTTTTTCTAATAAATAGAACCCGTAGATCTTTCCTTCAGCAATTTCAGTGCATAATATATCAAAACTCGTAGTATCATCCTTCAATTCTATTCTTTTCATCCCTTCGAAAATTAGGCACCTCTTCCTGAATGCATCATTAATTTCTCCTGTTAAAAAATCCTTTTTATTTGCTGATCCAGTATATGATGTATATGTTTGCTCCCTATTCATCTTCTGGTCCTTATTCATTCGATCCCGGGTTCCTTTTCGAGTACTATTTGTTTTTATCCAATTCATTAATTTCAGTTCTAAAATATCAAGATCATCTATATTCAACCCAAAAGTGCTCTCCGTTGCGTATTTTGTTAGTCGAGCTGTTGTATCAATCGAATCTGGTGATTTCAATTCAGTTCCATAGTTACAATTAATCAATAATTCAAGTAGCGTTGTTTTTCCAGATCCAGGAACACCAATCATAAAAAGATTAGGAAAAACATCAATGACTCGACGTAACGCATAAAAAAAAGGGTGTATTGCAGAATATCCAAAACATCCTATTCTTACGTCTTCTCTCATTGTTTTAATGTGTAGTATATCACGAAAGCAACGTGTTAGCTTCCCTTCAAAATCTATCCCTTTTTCTTTAATTCGTTCAATATACCCATATTGAACATCATTCTCACCAATAACATATAAATCTTCTTTAAATGGATGTACTATTATGAAATCTTGATTTTCTCGGTTAAGAAAAACTCCTACTGTATGATACATCTGTAAAACAGGGATCTCAAATTCTTCTTGAGATTTTCTCAAAACGTTATTTATCGCATCTTTTAACTCTTTTCCCGAAATAAATGCATAAGTCGTTTCATTTTCTAAAAATCTATACAAATCTGTTTTTGTTTTGCAAATTATCTCATTATTAATTCGACATTCATAAAAAAACTCATTTTCCCCTTCATAAATATGCATTAACTCTAAAGGATATGCTAAAATATTTTTATTATAAATATTCTCTTTTCGAGTATATTTATATTGAATTAATCCTTTACGTGTATTTTCTAAATAAATGTCTCCAATATGATCAGAACCTGTTTTAATTTTTAAGGGTTTAAACCCCTTAATTACCATTATATCTGAAACTTCAAGGAAGAAATCCATTCGATATTCCCAAACTCCTACTTTCTTATTAAACCAATATTTTATATGTAAGATAGCTTGAATTTCAATCGAGGTTTCCATTCCTAATTCAAGATCTTTATAATATCCTTCATTTGCTTTAATTCGACATTCAATATACATGTCGTAAATATCAGCACACCTGAAAATTTTATCCCATGTTATTTTAGATGCTTTTATATCTTGATAACTTCCTTTAAAGATACAGAAATGATTAAACTCTCTTTCCTCGTATTCTTCCTTTTCGGAATATTTTTCTAAAATAGGATCACTCTTTCTTTTTTTAGAAAGAATTAAATCCGTTATAGAATCATAATAAATCCCTAATTTCCGTAAATCCTCAATATTTTCTGAAGCTTTAGAATAATCAAAGGAAATAATTGTGTTCCGAAGTTCAAACTTTTTCAATCGTATTGTTTCATATTTTAACACTCGTTTAAAACTCTCTAAAACCATTAACGGGTTTTCTTCAAAACTCTTAGTTATAGCCTCTGCAACAGATTCCCCACATATCTTCTTACATTCATAAGCAATTGGATTTAAAGGAATCGTTATTTTTGTATAGGTTTCAGAATCTTTTTCATGACGTTGGACCTGGTCCATAATATTATTTAGATGAATATAACTTCTAAAAAATAATTCCAAAATTATCCGAGTGTGAGTAAAATTATCTTTTAACTCATTCTCTTCTTCTCTTGTAAAAGCACGTTTTCCTTTTAATTGATGATATCGTTCCAAATGAGATTTTAAGTCATATACTCTCTCTTTTTCATGAATGAAATAAAAAACAGTTTTCAAAAGAATCAAATCTTCAGTTTTGATTAAATTCAGAATTTCTGAAATGTCAGCAAAAGAAAGGTTATTTGATCCCCCAAATAGCTTTTTCAATACTGAAAAATCATCTTCCCTAACTAAATCAGTTAAAATTTTATCCCGTTCTTTCCCATCTAAACTGCCTAAGATTGAATTGGTTATTATAATCTCTAATAAAGAATTGTCGATTTCTCTAGTCATAGCATTTACCAATTTGATTATATCGTCTAGGAAAATCTCTTCACAATCATTTAAATCAAAATTCTCTCTTGAATTAAATTTATCAGTTATATGGATTTTAATAACTATGTTTCTATATTCTTCTTTAATTTTATCATATTCACTTGGAATTTTAAATAAATCAATTCTTTTTGTTTTATAATAGAAAACTACCCTCTTTTCAACAAACTCGCTTTTTGTAGTTGATAAATCTGCTCGAGTATGGTAAAATATCCATTCCCTAATTTTTGCTATTTTGTCAATATCTTTCATTTCAAAAGAAATTTGGATAGGGCTAAAATCGCCATCAGTAGTTTTTTCTTTTTCAATTGGTCTTGTCATAATAAAAACCTTCTCTTCTCTTAATGAATTTGAATACAAAATATGTTGAATTACATTTTCGACAGTAATAAGTAAAAATCGCAAATTCCTGGAAAAAATTAATAACTTTCCTTTGAGCCTGGCATATTTTTAACTTCCTATTACATTCATCACATTTTATTTCTTGATAATTGAAATTCGTGGTGCCACGACTTTTATCATAAAAGTTATCCAGATTCAAGTTAATCGCCATCATTCTTATCTCCCTTCTTTGAAGAAATCTTCTTCAGTGAGGAACCCTTCTTTAATTAATTCATCTGCTTTTCTATTCAAACTTTCAATTGGTATTTTTAATGCATCAGAAAGCTCTTCAGAGCTAACCCAAACTCCTTCCAAACTTGCTTCAAATATAGGAGCTAACAAATTCTCATCATAGAATGGTTGTTGTTGCAAATCATGGATTATTTTATCTTTTACTAAGGGGTCTTTTTTTAAAATTTTAGAAAATTCATTACAAATATATTCCCAAGTGTAACTTTCTAAAGCAATAGGATTTCTCCAATTAGGCTCTTTTAACTCATGAAAGTCATGATCTTCAATATAATCACTCGTTCTCTTAAACCATTCCATTAATTTATTAAACTTCTTCTTTCTTTCGAAAAACATACTTCCCGCTAAACTACATAAACATTGCAATATTTGTTGCTGATATTGCGGATATTTTTCTTTACATTCTGCTAAACTTTTTCTCTGAATTTTAATGTATGCATTATATGCAGAGTTAAGCCACTCTACCGCCTCTGGATCAGTTTCAAATAGTTTATCAAAATCCTCTAATCTTATTATTCTCAATTTCTAAACCTCTTTTTTTTTATTTTCTGAAATAATTTTAATAATGGATCCCTGGATCTCTTCAGGGAATTGTTTTTGGTAGATTCCCAACTAAGGGCCCAGCAAAAGAGTTTTCTGCTAGATTGCCATTTTTATTTTCATTATCTTTAATGTAATGTATCTGTTCAAGAACTACAGCTTTGTAAGGCACATATTTGTCTTTATCCCAATCCCAAACAGCGAATTCTTCGCTAATATGAATATGCTCTGTTTTTATATAATTGGAATTGTTTTCAATTTCTATTACTTCAATCATCTTTTCAATACACCTTCCCCACTATGCTCGTCGTATTTAGAGCCCGATTGGCGTATTCTAATAGATCCCACACCATCGGCAAAACGAACTGAAAGAGAGAAAACATCAAGATTGCTAAAATTATCATTATAATGATATAAAACCGCCGCCTTGAGAGCTTAATCGTTTCCGTTTTTGATTTCCTTTTTGATTTAACTTTGCCTTTCTCTCTCATTTAATACACTCATTTTCCAAAATATTCTCTATTTATTTTTTCTCTTTCATTCTCTTCTATTACCCTTGGATCCAAAAAGCCTTCTGCATCGAATTTTAGCTGTTTCATATTATCTACACCTCTTTTTTGAAATATTTCTCCCATCCAATCAAGATCCACCCAATCGTTTTCTTGAATTTTGGATAATTTTTATTTGCTTCAGCCATAGTTTTCTTTAAGAAATTGATGAAGTCCAGTTCGCTGACTTCACAGGCCAATTGAACATAATTAAGTAAGACTTTTAGAAATTTTTTCCATGACTCAATATCCTTTACCTTGAATTCCTTTTTATTGATTAGGACACCATGAATTCCCCTTTTATCATCAGGTAAAAATTTTATAAATAAAGGCATTGTTCAATTGACTTAAGAAAAAGGAAGATTTATTAACGTGAAGGGGTAATTTTCATGTGGAGAACTGATAAATTCTTTCTGTGGAGGAATAAAATTTATTCAAATTCTCTAATCCTTTTTCCTATTAACACCTCCAATTGATTTTGTTTTTAAACTCTCAATCTTCTGGTTAGTTTTATTAAGCTCTGCGAGCTGAAATCTTAATGATTGAAGCAAGACATTCAATGTATTTAATTCTTGTTTATTTTTTTGAACATTGATCCCCATTTTAGATAACACCGATTTTTTCTTGTTCATTGATAAATTCTGTAATCAAAAGCCGAAGCAATTCACTCGTGTATATATTTTTTTTGTCGGCAATACTGTCTAATTTTCCTTTATCAGATTTCTTAATCAAAAAATTTATCTGACAATTTGATCGTTTATTTTTTTTAAATTCTTCAATTTTTTGGTTTGATAACATTCTTTTATTACCTCATAAACAGACAATCTCTATTAATTATAAATACCAAAAACAACTATAACTATTGGTGTATTTAGAAAAAACCGTAATTTTTTACGGTAATGATAATAGTTACCGTAATTATTTTGGTTAAGAGTGAGATATGATGATAAAATATACAAGAAGAAATGTAAATATTGACCAAGAAATATTAGAGGCCGTCTCTAAATCAGAAAATTGGAAGTATAATGATATTACAACTAATAAAAGTCTATTAGATAAAAGATCAAAAAGTACTTTAGAAAAACGAGTAAGTTTTTTAAAAGAAAACGATATACTTCAAAAAAAAAATAAGATCTATAAAGTTAATCCTTACATTACAGATTATTCTAAAGCTTATAAACAACAAATAAAAGAAGGGGAAAAAAAGGAAACTGACCATAAAAAATTGTTAGAAAATTCTCTTTTTAAAGAAGCAGAATTAAGAAATAGGATAACAAGACGAGAGACAACAGAAGTCTTTAAAGATTTTGGAGAATTAAATAATGAAATCTTTTTTTCTAATGAAAGCAATTTGTTTTCAACCGACATATTTTATTCTTTTTTAAGAGAAAGAATAATATTTAATCCAGAATTATGGGAAAAACTAATTAAACCCGCACATTTTAATTTTAGATTTATGCTAAAATGTAATTGGGAAAAAGATCCAGAAATATTTAATCTTATTAACGATCTAAAAGACATATATAAAAAAATTGGATATATCCCTCATAATGTTAATGCTCCATTTCATAGAGAAGAGAAAACTAAATTAAATAGTGAAGCTGATGACGAATATTATATGAAGGCCATTTCTCAAGAAACAATAAGATCGATAATAGAGGAAAAAGAAAATAAGTTCTTTAAAGAAACTCAGGAAAACGGTGTAGCCTTTTTGAATTATCTCAAACCCTTTTTTAAAAAAATTGAAGGGATACCTGAGATGCACGATTTAGTTTATATTTCCAAGCTCCTTTTCTCACAACCTATAGATAAATTAAAAAATCCAACAATAGAAGAAAGAAAGGAGAGTTCAGAAAAGCACAAGAATTCATTACTAAGAATAAAAAAGATGGTGTGTTCTCTTTTAGAAATAGAAGATTAAAAAAATAAAGATGTTATAATTGAATTTTAGCAGCACTAAATGGATTCCAATCATCAAAATAATTTAGAAATTTAATGTAATCTAACCCTTTCTTCACATAATTGTTGAAATTGACACTTCTAACTTTATGGTTTAGTAAAATCCGCATTATTCTGTCATCGCAACCCATTTCAAACCTAAGTAAATTTAACGATCTTCTGAAGACGTGACATGTAACCTTTTTTTTAATACCTATCCCTTCTAAAAACCCTTTTAGAAACACATTAAAGGATCTAACACTAAATCGTTTTAATTGAGGTGATAAAAAGAATGCTTTAGTTTCCGTATTAAATAGTTTTCTTTCTTCTAAATAAATTTTAAGATAGTCCCGTAATCCTTCAGTGATATAATAAACAACTCTACCATTTTTTTCTTTAGTCTTAATGTACCTTTCTTCTATAAAGACTTTATCGTAATTAAGATTTATAACCCCACTTTTTCTAAGGCCAGACTCGGCATAAAACCTAAAAATTAAATAATATTTGAAGTTAGTTCGTTTAAGGTAAGCTAATATTTGCTTAATTTCTTCAATTGTCAAAAAAACATCGGCATTTGAAACAGGTTCTTTATGAATTTTCTTCCAATCTTTATTTCTGGGGAATTTAAAAATTACTTCATATTCTTCTTCATAAAAATCCTCAACATGAGTTAGAAAGCTTCTTAAAATGGTCCATTTAGTTTTTTTGGTTGACAAGCTTATAGAATTTAACTGATTTAGATAATCCCTATATTCCATTAACTTCCTTTTACCGATTTCAAAAATGTGATCATTATATCCAAAATATTTAACTTCTAAAATTTCATCATTTTTATTATATTGATATTTACCTTCCTTTTTTTCACATTTACCCCATTGGTTTCTTTTTTTATCTTTTTTTAATACTATAAAATCTCCATCTTTATCTTTTCTCCCAAAAAAATAGTTTAAACATGAGCTTCTGGTTGCCTGAGACTGTTTAGAATGTCTGAATGTATGAAGATATTCTCCAATTATAGTTTCAGTATCAGGCCATTGTGTTTTATCTGTATCTAAAGAATCTGAAATCATCGTAATTCATACCTCCCAGTAGTTATATTTAATTTGAATCGATTGTCAACATTTAAAATTAAAAAAATCTCATCTATGTCCAAATTAATCATTTTACTAATTTGTTCAAGTGTTAAAGATTTACGACCTTTTAACAAATCAATAATTAAAATAGATTCTTTAGAAAAATCGCTAATCAAACTCTTCTTTTTTAGTTTACTGTATTGATCCTTTATTGCTTTTGTAATCGATTCAATATTTTCTGCTATATTTAATCGATTATTCATTTGTTTCTGTAATTCTAAAGATTTTTCCATATTTCTTTTGATTTCTTCAAGAGTTTTTGGATCGATTTGCTCTATATTTGTTTGTTTGAATTGCTCAGGAAATATAATCATTCTAATTTTTTCAAAAACAGCATTTCGAATAAATTCTCTGGTTGTTTCATTAGAAGCTTTAGCAAATTGTTCTATTTTTTCTTTTTCAGATTCAGTAAAAGTAATATGAATTTGTTTCGTTCTTAATTCTTTATTTGGCATTTTTTTCACTAATTTTATAATGTTATTACATAAAATAAGGAAGTTCAAACATATAAAATTATACTTTTTTTTTATTGAAATCCACCTTTCACGAAGATTTCATAAATTGTATCATATATCAAAAACTAAAAGATATGGGGAAAATAAATAGATTTAAGGGGAGATAATACAAGAATGTATCGAAAGGGGTGAAAAATATGGGACACAAAATTTCTATTGTTTTACCAGATGACTTAAAAGAAGAAATTGACAAATTAAGAGAATTATGTAATGAAGATCAATCGTCGTTTATAAGAAAATTATTATGGAAAAGCATTGTTTAGGAAAAGTTAGAATTTGCTCTAAAAGAATATCTTAGTAATAAAAATTCCCATGGAAGAGTATCTGAAATAGCAGGAATTTCCATATGGGAGATGTTCGATGAATTAAAAAAACGAAATATCACTCTTAATTATAAAATTTCTGAAGTAGAATTAGAGATTGATAAAATCTTGAAGAAATACAACAAGATATAGAGAAAAATGGTAACTAAAGCTTTTTTTTCATTAGTATGTAAAAAGTAAGTTCAGTATTATTCTCCTTTCTTTACAATTCCTTTAAAAGATGTAAATTGCAAAAATATTTTAGGATCTCCTTCAATTTTAGCAAAAATATTTACTGGGGACGCTGCTTTTGGTTTGTCGTCTTTACTAGCTGGTGTAGGTCCAAAAAAGATACAGAACCCATTCCCACTGGGCCAATACCCAATATCCCCTACTTCACAGTCAACTTGAGAATTTTCCTGCCCTATAGAGACAGGAATTTCACCATATAATTCTTCTCCCCAACGAGCTAAACTAACTTCAAAAGGTAAATCATTCCATATTGCTTCACACGTCTTAGGATTCTTATCAATGAGCAACTTAGCTCTTATTTTGCCAAGTTTTTCATTTTCAATAAATATATACTCCATATGAAAATCACGATTTTAAGAAATTTTTAATTTTAAGTAAGTAATTTTATTATTTAAACGATACAGATTTTAAATAATGGTATTAAAATGAAAAATCTCCAAAATTTATATCAGTTAAAGTATATACCTTTAAATAAAGCTGCAGAAATTATTTCGCGAGCATTTCATGATGATCCATTATACGCATATATCATTCCCGATGAATCTGAGAGAGAAAAATATTTTCCATATTTATTTAAGGCTTATATTTGGTACTGTCTTAAATTTGGAGAAGTTTATGCATCTTCACCTAATTTAGAAGGTATAGCGTTATGGGTTCCCTCAGAATTTGCCTATATCACACCAGAACGGTCTAAAGAATGCGGTGATGAGGTTTTTTTCTACATGTTAGGTAAAAAATATCTCGAAAGACTATCAGTTACTTCTCATGCCAATGATATCCATGAGAAACTTATAAAAGAACCTCATACTTATCTCCTGACTATTGCAGTTGATCCAAAATTACAAAGAAAGGGTTTTGGTAGAAAGCTTCTACTCCCTATGATGGAATATTTAGATGAGATAAATTTTAAATGTTACTTAGATACGAATAAAGAAAGCAATGTTTTATACTATCAAAATTTTGGATTCAATGTTCTAAAAGAATTTGAAATTGAGGATACAGGAGTATTAAATTGGTCTATGTTAAGAGACCCCAAGAAATAACTTTTTATGGTAATAAAAATAAATGTGACAAAAAAAGGAAGTAAAATAAATGAATTCAAAAGAGCCAACTTCGATAATTTGGGTTCGAAAGAACAGGGATAAACTTGTAAAATTGATTCAAGATCTTGTTCGCATCCCCAGTGTTTCTGGAAAAGAAGAAGAGGTCCAAAAATTTGTCTTTAAAAAGCTAACAGAATTAGATCTTAACCCTGAATTTATCCTCCCAGATGTGGAAACACTCAAAAAGAGTGAGGATTACTTTGAGACAACATCATTTATTAAATTCGGATATAGAAATCGACCTAATGTAGTAGGAATCCTTAAAGGAAATGGAAATGGTCGATCAATCTGTCTTAATGGGCACGTTGATGTAGTTAGTCCAGAACCAATAGAGCAATGGAACCATGATCCTTGGGGAGGTGAGGAAGATGGTGGTTTCATATATGGACGCGGTGCGGGAGATATGAAAGCGGGAGTTGCATCAATGATATTTGCTATTCAGGCATTAAAAGAAACAAAAACTGAGTTAAATGGTGATGTGTTCCTAGAAACAACGATTGAAGAGGAAGATGGCGGTATAGGTGGAACCTTATATTTACGTCTAACTCAACCAAAAACGGATGCTGCAATAAATCCTGAACCAGGAGGCATAGCTATTGGTATTGCAAGTGCAGGAGTTATGTATTTTCGTGTTATAGTTACCGGCATTCCCGCTCATGCAGCAGCAGCACATTTCGGTGTGAATGCAATTGTTAAGATGGTCCCTATAATTGAAGCGCTAGAAACTCTAAATAAGGAAAGACAGAAAAAAATCAGTTATAAATATGCCGAAGTAAATCCAAGAATGAAGGGAAAAGCAACGACTCTTAACATGGGTGTTATTAATGCGGGAGATTGGCCTTCTACAGTACCAGCTTTATGTATCCTTGAATGTCGAATAGGTTTTCCTCCCGGTGAAACCCGAGAAATAGTAATAAATCAAGTTGAAAGCACTGTTCAAGAGGTTGCAAATAAAGATACATGGTTAAAAGACCACCCCCCAAAAGTGGAGTGGTTTGGGTGGAAGGCAAGACCTCATGAACAGGATCCTGAACACCCTTTCGTTAAAATCTTAGACAAAAAAATAAAACAAATTGCTGGAGTTGAGCCGGTATATTTTGGGGGTTCAGCAGGGTTGGACGCTCGTTTTTTTGTACATCATGATACTCCAGTAGTGACATTTGGGCCATTTTCAGAAAATAATCATTCTATTGATGAGAGAGTTTCTATTAGTTCAACAGTAAAAACAACAGAAATAATAATTAGTACAATCTTAGAATGGTGCGGAGTAAAAGGTAATAGTATGTAATTAGGAAGACCTCACAAACTATATCTTTTAAGATATGAAGCAGAAAATGCTATATAAATAATAGTCAAAAATTACAAACAGCTAACTATTTTATATGATTTTAGAAGAAACCATAGATTTCATTAAGCAGATCTATGAAACTCATAGAATTAAACCCCCCAGAGTCACTAAAGTCATCATCGGGTTGAATTATACGGGTGTAGAAGTTAAGACTCACGAAAACGCTCCTTTTTTAGGTTTAGCGTCTACTTTAGCAAGTATTACAAATAATGATGATTGTAGTGCACTCAAATTTTCGGGTTCAATTACCACGAAAGCCATAAGAGAGCTTTTAAACTGGTGCTCCGAAACACCTAGCATAAAAAAGATAGTCGGTATAGCAACTCTCAATTCTGTATCCCAACATATCCTTTCAGTATTAAAACCTTACAAAAGGATCTCTAAAAGTTTGGTGGAATATTTAAAAATTGATAAGCACACGACGGTAACTTTTATTGGGCTAATGAAACCTCTAATTCGAAAAGTAAGGAGAATAACTAAATTTATTACCATAATCGAAGATACAATCCCAGTAAATAAAGAATTCGAAGAACTTAACATCAAACATAGAATACAAGAATTAAAAGGAAAAGAATTATCAACTGACCTTTTAATATGCAGTGGTACAACATTATTAAATGATTCAATTGAGAAAATATTGGATTTGTTCAGGAAAAAAGCTCAAAAAGTAATCATACTCGGTCCTACTGCAAGTTTGGTTCCCGATATTTTATTTGGTTATGGTGTAGATATAATTGGTGGGATTGAAATTAATGATTTAAACGCTGTTTTCCGAGTTATTCAAGAGGGGGGAGGTACTAAATTATTTAAACCATTTACGGAAAAATACAATTTAATAAAGGAATAACCTATTAATGAATTATAATATTAATATCAAATTTTCTCAATAACATACTATACTTCCACTTAAAAACTTTAATTGCGCTTAACAAGGTGTGTTATGGCAATAAGCTACACATTTAAATGCATCATTGTGGGTCCTGCGGCGGTAGGCAAATCGAGCCTAATTCGCCGTTTTGTTCAGAATCATTTCTCATTAGATTACAAATTTACAATAGGCGTGGATTTTATGGCTAAAACTCTCGAATATGAGAATGAGGAGCTAGTTAAGTTAAGTATCTGGGATATAGGGGGTCAAGAACGTTTTAAATTTCTACGAAGAAGTTTTTATGAAGGAACATCTGGAGCTATATTAGTTTTTGATCTTTCACGGGAACAAACATTTTCTAAAATGAAAGATTGGCTTAAAGATATGCGTAATATAATCCAAGAAGAAATAGCTATGGTAATACTAGGTAACAAATCTGATCTTCTCGCAGAAGTTGGCGAAGTAATTAATAAAAAAGAAGTTCAACAATTTGCAGAAAAGGAAGGATGTGTTTATTATGAAACTTCTGCGAAGTCGGGTAAGAACGTTGAGAAAGCTTTTATTAAACTTGCAAGAATAATGGTTGAAAAAAATTCTTAAATCAATTATTGGCAGATAATCATCGTCTAATTTAATGTTAACTCTTTATGTCGTTCCTATATAAATTAATCTTTTTTGAAAACGTTTAAATAGATGATTAAGATTATTTATTAGAACTTATAATTTATTAAACCATATTTTAAACTAAAAAATATGTTAATAATCTCAAAAATGGTGGCCGTGCTTAACCGGAGTTTCTTTCTCGAAGTAAAGCAGCCAGGAGATGGATGATGGCACTCTATGCATTTAAGGTTATTCTGATTGGTCCTGGAGCTGTGGGGAAGACTAGTTTATTGCATCGCTTCGTAGAAAATAAATTCTCATTTCGTTATAAATTAACGATAGGCGCAGACTTCCTTTCTAAGGTCATGAAAGGATTCCCAAAGTCAGATACTACATGTAAATTACAAATTTGGGACATTGGCGGTCAAGACCGTTATAAATTCTTGCGTGCGAGTTTTTTTGATGGAGCTGATGGGGCAATGTTAGTATTTGATATGACAAGATGGCATACATTTGGGGAATTAAATGAATGGCTTACGGATTTGCGAGAATTTGCTGGAGAAAATGTCCCTTTTGCATTAATTGGGAATAAGGCAGATCTTCTTGGGAAAATTGGAGGAGATTATGATAAAGAAGGTGCTAAACTTTTTGCAAAAGAAGAGAAGGGTTTTTTTATAGAGACTTCAGCTAAAACTGGTGATAATGTAGAAATTGCATTCAAAGATCTTACTCAAAAAATTATTAAAATCAAAGGTCTTAAATAAAAATAGATTAATCGACAATTCTAACAATGGCAAATGATAATATTTTTGTATAAAATTTTGCTAAGTTGCGTCTATTCATTTCATTTTTATTGTCTTCATGCTCGAAAGCTAAATCATCAAGCTTTTTATAACTAATTTTTAAATCTTTTTCAATATATCTAATATCTTCTTCTAATTTCTCTATGACTTGTATTCTCTCCTGTTTTTTACTCTCATCTCGTAAGTTTCTTATATTTTGACGTTGACGGTTTGTTAGTCTGTTACTTTTTTTCCTTTCTAATCGTACTCGCAACGAATCTACTTTTAAATTTAAAACTTGCCGATTATGCTCATATATTTTCTTCTTTTTATCAGTTTCTCTTGAAAATATAGTATCATTTAGCTTTTTTACTTCCCGTTTCCATATGGATGTCTTTGATTTTATGAGTTTTTTGGCTTGTTGTTGGAGATGTTGAATAGATTCATAATTCACACTTCCAATATCTAAATCACTATCAAATCGAAATATTTTTTGGTAATTCTCAATGTTCAGCAAGAGATTTTCAAAATTTTTTATCTCAATCCCATTCTTATCAATTACAATCGGGAGGATCTGATTTTCAATAATATA
>LAZR01000669.1_pt1 | contig 24842 bp, 16 predicted proteins | sample 329461 | NCBI WGS metagenome assembly LAZR01 (sample SAMN03002196, study PRJNA259156) | marine sediment metagenome | biome: sea floor; feature: Hydrothermal impacted sediments; material: marine sediment; isolation source: Loki non-amplified sample from Loki's castle hydrothermal vent sediment ...
GCTACACCGAAAAGTAATAACTTATTTGATTGCGCCAGCAAGCTTGTCGCCTACGAGTAATAATCACTTCTCCTTCACTTCTCTGTGTTCTCGGTGGTGATAATTACTTATTCTCTATATTAGCGAGGTATAAAACCTCGCCTAAAAACCATTTTTACCACCGAGAGCACCGTGGCGCTGCGCTCTACACAGAGAAGTCATAAGTAACGCCAGCAAGCTGCGCGTCTACAAGTAATAATCACTTCTCTGTATTCTCTGTGGTGATAATTATTTACTTAATCACTTTATTAGCGAGGTATAAAACCTCGCCTAAAAACCATTTTTACCACCGAGAGCACTGAGGCGCTGCGCTCTACACGGAGAAGTAATAACTTATTTGATTGCGCCAGCAAGCTGCGCGTCTACAAGTAACAATCACTTCTCTGTGTTCTCGGTGGTGATAATTACTTATTCTCTTTATTAGCGAGGTATAAAATTTTATCTAAATAGTAAATTTTAAAACTATTTCCAATGTTGATCATAAGGTCCTTTTCGACCTAGTAACCCATCATAAATACCTTTAAGCATAAATCCAACACGCTTGCGTTTATTTTTTTGCATAACTGAATTTAAAAAAAAGCGTATTGGCATAAAAAACAAGCATCTTGTTTTCCAATAATTAGGAACGTAAGCTCTGCGGCTCAATAAAAAAACATTTCTGAACTGGTAATATAGCCTAATAGGAGCCCCAACTTTATAAGTTATCCCCACGAACTTACTACGGGAATCACCCAAGCGGTGAATCATTTCCACATTTTTGGCTTTAGCAACATCAAATCCCATACTTCGAGCTCGCCAGCACCACTCGTGATCAACCCCATCAATAAATAAAGACTCGTCTTTTAAACCAATTTCATCAAGTGCGCTTAAATCTATCATCATCCCCGATGCAATAATTTGAGTAACGCCTACCAACTCATCATATTCAAAGACTTCCTTTTGAACCAAAGGATTCACCTTTTTATCCGAAAAACTACAACGGATCCTAGGCCCAATAGCAACCACATTTTGTTTAATTTTATTCGATGCTTTAAGCAAACTACTTAAGTTAAACACCATATCAGTAGGTATTGAGCTGTCTTGATCAAGTAAAATAGCGTATTCGCAACCCGCTTTTAGCAAATATATTAAGCCTTCGTTATGCGCCGACGCAATCCCAGAATTAGAAGAGAGATGAATATAGTGATAGTGCTCTATAATTTTACTAAAATCGTGAGGGGTTGGGCTATTATCTACAATAACCACTTCTTCTGTTTGGCCGTATAGACGAGTTAATAAACGCTCAACCAAAGGTAGGTCTGGCTTATACACAACTAATACTGCACCAATCATAATTTAGTTATGCTTCTTTAAATTAAGTAAAAAACGGTCAGCCGTGTAGGCCAATTTAATTATCCAAGCCGGCATCATACGCAAAGCCAAAACAAATAATGCATAGCAATAGTTTTTAATAGACTTTTGTGAAAGTAAATCCATAGCAAGCAACCTTGCCCTAAACTCATTAACCGACTTACCTCTGCCACGTCTTTTATAAAAACCATTAATGCGTCTAAAGTGAAGCAAAGGCTCTTTTACATTGGCAAATTTACAACCATCATTAGCCAAGGCAATCCATAAAAAATAATCTTGGGTGTTACGCATAGCCACTAAATAACGGTGTCCACGTTCAAACACATTATATCTAATAGCCACGGTTGGATGATTAATAGGGCAGCGTCGTGAAAAGGCCTGTAGCAGCTTAGTATGGCTTAATGGAAGTCTGCGAATGCCAGCTCTATTCCCCTGCTCATCAACTTCCCACAAAGCAGAGCCTAATATATCTACATCTTGATGTTTTTCAAGTAAATTAATTTGCTTTTCAAAGCGATGCAAAACGCATATATCGTCGGCATCCATTCTAAAAAAGTATTTAGGTTTTAAAGGCAAAGTAATATTAATAATATGATTCATACATGCACTCAACCCCTGGTTTTTAATACCATGCACAAGCATTAAGTTTACATACTCTTTTTCAATTTTAGTTAAGTAAAGTGAAATATCATCAGAGACTTTACCGTCAATCACAACCATAAAAAGATCAGGGGGTATTGTTTGGTTTAAAACACTTTCAATAGATTGTGTAACCCACTCCAAGCGATCATTTATATAAACAGACATACCACAAACCACATTCACATTGTCTGCAATAGGGTACGTAGACTGTAATACAAACTGATTATTAGTTGTCAAAATGGGAATCACACTCTCTCAATAAAAACATAAAACAACTAAAAACAGTTATTTAAAATAACAAAGCCTAATATTAGTGCACTTTAATTAACAATACAAAATATACAGCTAATACTAACGCGACTTGTATCTTTTATTAACTACCTAAAAGGCTTAATCGAAAAGTTTTCACGCCTACGGGTTAAATTCGGGTTATATGCAGGGTCATTAGCAATTGCATCACACCACGTAGTTTGTAAATAATTAAGCTCAGCATTAAAGCGCAATACTTTATCGGGCGTATCTTCGTGCCCACGCGAAACCGATTCGTGATGATATAAAATAGCCTCTGCGCAATATAAATTACGCCGCCCAAGTTGTTGTACTTTTAAGCATAAATCTACATCATTAAATGCAACCGAAAGCTTTTCTTCATTCAACCCCCCCACAGCCCAAAAATCATTGGCTGTTACAAGCAAACAAGCTGCAGTTACAGCACTGTAATTTTGCGAAGCAATAAGTCTGTTCATATAACCATAATGGTCACCCGGAAAATACTTATGCCCATGCCCTGCACCACCGCCATACCCCATAACAACACCGGCATGCTGAATACGGTTATCGCCATATAATAGTTTAGCACCTACGCAACCTATGTCATCGCGCATAACATGACTAACCATATTTAATAGCCAATCAGGCTCAATCACTTCAATATCATTATTAACGAGTGCAAGCACTTCGCCTTTAGCATGTTTGGCCGCAAAATTATTTATAGCCGAGTAATTAAAAACAGCATTGTAATTAAATACGCTTATATTTGAATGCATGCTTAACTGCTCAAAATAACGAATACATTCAGCATCGTCAGAGCTATTATCAATGAGTAAAATTTCGTAATTTTTATAAGTGGTTTTATCTAAAATAGACTCAATACAACTTTTAACTAATGCTAATCCATTACGAGTTGGAATAATAATAGACACCAAAGGCTCATAATCTAAATGCCAACGTAAATAAAGCGTAGGCAACGATGAAGGCATTACAGCCGCAACGTTTTTATACATTAACTCTAACTGTATTTTGGCTTGACTAAATTGAGCAACTTTTTCTGGGCGAGATAGCAACACCTGAGGTATATGGACTACATTATGCGTACTCGCATTCAAATAATGCTGGCATAACCAAACACTCACAATATTAGAGTTGAGTAACTCAGGCCCATTTATAAAATCAAGCGCATTTTTTATATATAGGCCCGAACTCACATAGCCATTAGTAAGCTGTAAATCAGGATTCCAATCAGGTTTAAAATCTGGGTACTGCCTGTTATAATCAGCGGTAATAGTATCGGTATCAACGTAAGCTAACTTACTACTATCTTGTAAAGTAGTTGCCAATACATAAGCTAAATACTTATGTAAAATATCTCCTGCGTACACAACAAAACAAGATTTTATCGCGAGTAAAGGCTGAGTTAGTTCATCATGTAAACTGCTCACTACATAACAATTAAATACACTTTGCTCAGTTAAAAATGTATTTATCCTCTCCTTGCAGCTGGCATCACACCAAATAATAAGTTCATCAAACTCAGTATATTGCTGTTTAGCACTTTTTAAAGTAGCAAGTAATTTAGTAGGTGAAAAATCAACAGCACAAATTAACAGCACACAATTAAATGCCTCAACATCGGATTGTTCAATAACTAATTTACTTAATACTGTGTCCTGTTCGTTTTGATAATCTTGATAGGAGCGTTCAAGCTCCTCAAGTGTTTGCAACTGATACAACAAACCACTTTTATGCAAGTTGCTACTGTATGCAGCCACTAACTTAGGATTCTGCTTTAGCTTATTAAGCAACAACTCAGGCATCATACTAATTAACGCCTTCATTGCTTTTATGAGTGTTTTTCTTATAATTTTCACTTATAGCTCATTATTTATCAGTTTTGGCATTATCTATCTTACGTTCGTAATATTTAATCTTATTATTAATTAAAGGCCCATTAGGCCTTAGCTTTTGGGCTCTTTTCATAAACACATAAGCTAACCCAATATCGTGATTTTTTTCAGCTAGAAAGGCCAACTCTCTTAAAATTTCAATATCACTTATATCACTATCTAACTTTAATTTAGCCCTTAACCGATTAATGTCATCAGATGTTGATAACGAAAATGGCAATTCTTCAGTATAAATGGGCTTACCTAAAAGACGTTTAACAAAATTCAAAATTTTAACTTTCAACATAGAATGGTCTGAAACCTCAGATAACTTATACTTTTTAATAAAAACCTGACCATACTCATTTGTAAAGCAAGAGCGATAACTCGACAGGTAAAGCGCATAGCATATAGATTTATATAAGCTAGGGTTTTGTTGATTCAAGTAATCAGCAACCTTCATAAAGTCATCTAATTCTAAGCGCTGACTTTTAAAATCTGCTTGCTTTGTATTCTGTACGTCTTCTAAAAGCTGCTCACTACCAAAAACACTATACTTATGGCTTAATTTTTTTAAAAATTTGAAAGCTTGGGCCTTATATAAATCAAACATTTGTGGCTCAATAAGAGAGAAACCAGCAGAAGACGAATCAAAACTCTGCAGCACTTTATCCGCTTGTAAAGCTAAACTAGGAGAACAAAATTGATTTATCCATCGTTTAAACTCCAGCGCCTCAAAAGAATATGATGGATTTATAGTAACCCTCGTATTACTTGGAGGCTGAATACTTAAAATACTATAGAAATCATCAACAATTGTCCCGCCAAAAAATGCATGTTTACTATACGAGCGAAAAACAAATTTATCAGCGCCAATTTCATCCACAAAACGCTCAAGTTTAGTTAAGTAAAACTTAGGCAATAAAGGCGGTTTTTTAATAGGCTCGATCTTATGATGGCGCTTTATTGATTGATTATACAAAGACTCAAAGCTATCTAAAGGGTTTCTAATATAAGCAATAAACTGAGCCTCCGGGAATATGCCTACAACTTCACTCATCCTCTCAAAAAAGAACTCGGAGCTTAACAATAAAGTATGCATTTTTAGCTTTTCACAACTAGCTAATAACTTAGATACTTTCGTTTTGCTAATTGAACGTTCTGTATTTGTAATATCGTAAACACTACTCAAATTTCCTGAGCTAATCCCATTCACGTCAGTTGCATGCTTTGGATAGTAAATTCCATTTTCAGCAAGTCGCTGCTTGTCTTGCTGCAAGCAAAACTGTATTGCAGAGGTCCCTGTTTTTGGAGGGCCTATATGTATAACTACTTTAACTGACATTAATAAACCTTAAACATAAATTAAAAACTAAATGAGTTAGCTCTTAACTATTTTTTATTTTTGCTTGGTATTCTTTTATTTTTTTTATGATAAGTGGGCCCCTTGGCCGATACTTTCTTGCTAATTTCATTAACTGTAGGGCTAAGTGCATGTTCACTTTTTCAACTTTAATAGCTGAGTCACGAAAAAAACTCGCCCCGCTTTCTTTATTTTCAAATAAATCAGGCTTTGCTAACAATTCTTTCAATAGTTCACTGCTTATACTTACTTGATTAAATGTGGGGATGCTAAAAAGCTCTCTTAATGCAGGGTAACATTCAGCAACTGCATATAAACAGTCCCTATTTCTATCTTGCGTATTCACCGTTAAATAAAGAGCTGTTTCTTGGCTATCTTCAATCACTTTGTAATTTTTAGAAACATCACGAGGTAAAATTAAAGTAGGCGTATGATTTAATAATGACATGCACTTAAACCAAATATCATCTGCGTTATCTGCTCGTGCTGTAAATTCAGCCACATTACATACTTCACTACTTAAACTTCCTGAAGGATAAAAAACCCCACCGTAACCCACTGGTAAAATACAGTAGTTAGCAAATACTTCTGATGAGTTATTTATCAAGCTCCACGTATCGTAGCTGTCAAATTCCCCTTCGCTATTAGCAGACATCAAGCGACCTCTAGTAGCAATAATTGTACCTGGGTGGCGTATATGGGCTTCAACTAATGCCTCAATAGTGCCAAGAGGAATAACTATATCATCGTCAAAGGTTATTACGTTTGTATTAGGATAAGCTAATAGTGTAGGTACTAATTTTTTATAACTTTTATAATTAGGGCAAAATTGAACCTCAAATAGCTCATCTTCTAAGTTAAGTAATTCTTTTGGTAATTGGGTGTGAGATAACTCAGTTTCGTCCAACCACAATATAATTTTGTCAACTCGGCATGTTTGGTTCTTTAATGATTCAACAACATGATGAACACTATTAATACGCTCTCCATAAGAGGTTAACGATACGATCAAATTACTCATCTTATTCCCTGCTGCTACTTATTCGCTGACTGTTGCTTAGTCTGTAAAAGTTGCTCTAATTTTTTATTAATTAGTGGACCCTTCGGTCTTATTTTTTTAGCCAATAAAATAATTTCAATTGCTTCATCAATATCTTGCTTTTGCGCATCGCTCGATAAGCTAATAAGTAAATCAACATTTTTAGGGTCTGCCTTAATAAGGTCTGCTCTATAGCTTTTAAAAGCCCCTATTACTTTATCGTCAAGAACACCCGAGAACAGCCTCACCATTAGTGGGTAATCTTGTAATAAATGTTTATCCAAGTTATCAATTGACGCTTTATAACGATCGCTTACAAACTGCTCAGCGCCTACGCTTAACTTATCTATAGCAATAGCATTAAAAAACTTTTTAAAACTCGCCTGATATTCAAAGTAAGCTTTTTCATCTAGCAGTACAGAGCTAGATTTTCTAGTTAGCTGAGGGTAACCTCTTCGATTACTTTTATATGCAAACGTATCACCTGGGCGCCCTCGATAAAGTAAAGAGATATACTCATATTGAGAGCGATGAGCTCTATGATAAATAAAGCTCGATTTCAACGAGTTAACACTTGAATCTAAAGCTTGCTTAACCTTTTCCTGAGGCTTGAAGAAGGATTGATCAACTAGCATAGTGCTAACTTGCTCTTTAAACACTGGTAAATGGTGGCGAAACTCTTCTATAGCAATATTCACGGGTAATAGGGTCTTAACTAGCGGCGATAGGTTGCCTGTTAATGTTTGTGGTATTTTGCTAAAAGCTTTAGCCATTGGCGTGCAATCATTAAGCCACTCAAATGCAATAGGAGTATTAGCAGGAAATCGTTTAATTAAATCGTGGATAGACGAAGTTAATTCATCAAGTATTAAAAACTCATCAATATCTAAAAAGAAAATATGACTATACCCGCCATCTTTTTGACATTGATATTTAGCATTAGCATACGTAATAAACTGAATATGTTTATGGGCTTCTACCGGGCAACTATCAATCCAATCAGCGTAATCCCATGTAACATTTGGATATTGTGCATTAATTGCATTTAATACTTGCTCACTGTTGTCCGACGTACGATTGATAAAAATTTCAATTTCATCAAAGCCAACAAATAGATGATGATGAACCCATTCAGGAATATAAGCGGCTTCATCCTTTGCAATAGCTACTAATTTAACTTTAGGCACTTCGTTTTGCTTATGACTAAACACTTTTTATTTTCCGATGCAATTGATCAGCAAGTTCATTAATCAAAATTAAAGATTCTAAGTTCATAAGCCAACTATCTTGTATCAATGTTATCGAGCTTTTATATTGTGCTTGCTCAAAATTTATGAAGTTTTCTTCAAACTTGCTATACATTACCCTTTCAGTTTTTTTATCTATAAAATAGTTACCAACAGGTAAGGTAGTTACTTTCGTCTTCATTATTTGATGCAGTTCAGTAATATCCAGCTCAGAATAATGGGTTAAATAAGCCTCTCTCACATCATTACCATGCATTCCATACTTTGATGACATTATCTTGTTTAAGATCCTGATAGTCTCAGTATCAAAAGGGTTTAAAGAACGATTGCTAGATACTCGACTCTCAGACATTTCAAGATACTTTGTCGAGTATTCGCAGTTTATTATTGAAAAAAATAACTCTAATAAATTTTTATCTTTAACCGCTTTGTCATAGTCAATCAAATGTACTTTCTTAATTCCGAAAACCTTAGCAAAGCGCTCTATTTGAAGATCTGCTGACAGCATATAGCTTTGTGCGGGTTTAGCTAAGTGCTCATGATAAAACTCAAAAAATGATACAGACTTTCCATGCTTAATTAGCTCTTGCCAAATTGAATACATTTTCAAACTAGCTCTTCGCCAGCTATAGATAATATGGATATCAAAATCACTAAAAAAAGTTTTTATATACTCAAAATCTTTGACTGAAAAAGAAATAAAATCTTCACTAGACAATAGAACATCTGAATCGATCTCTTTGAAAAAATCAGAGTCAGACTTAGATAACTCTTTCCCTTTAATAAGGTCACGAATTAGGTGATGTCCAAAAATACGTACGTAATTTTTTGGATAAAAAATACCACTTTTAATTAACTCACCTTGGTTATCCAAACATACTTTTTGAATTAAAGTTGTACCTGTTTTATGTGGCCCCACGTGTAAAAATAATTTACGTTTCATTACTACTCACCTAAAAACGGAAAACGGCCAAAATCACTGACCAACGGCCCCCACTTGAGGATCTGCGCTTCATTTAAATTTAAACCGCCAACAAAAGGGTTATCAAACCCGCCAGCGTGCCATTTATCTAATGGGTTAAGAATATGCAAGTTTTGCAACCCAAAATCTCCCGGTATTTGTGCATCAGCAACAGCATTGTCTCCAACATGTATAAAGCTCTGGCCTTCCGGCAGGCTCTGTTTTATATGCTGCCAAAGCGTGCCGTTGTCTTTACGCATACCCAAGTTACTTGACACCAATAACTCAAACCCAACACTGACTCCCACTTTAGCAAGCATCAGCGACACCTGTTCATGGGTATAATACGTATCAGAGGCAACAGTAATCTGTTTCCCCCTCAAAATAAGCTCGTTAAATAAATCAACCATTTCATCTTTAGGCAAAACCATTTCTAAGTCGTAGGCAAATTCTTGCTCAGCATAATTTTCTGCCTGTTCACTCGTCCAGTTATATTGATTAGCCAAATATTCATATGTTTCAAAAATAGTTACATCGCCTACAAAGTTTTTTTGTTGCCTTACTTCAAACTCTGCATTGTTACGTATTTTTACAAAAGTATGTGCATCATCAACAATACCTTGCTCGACTAAACTTTTACCTAATAATAATTTGGCGTAATCGGGCACAAAATACTTGCGCCTAACAAGTGTGTCAAACACATCAAAGCTTACATGCTCAAAATTAAAAAGCTGATTTTTTATGCCTTCAGCGCTATTTACGTATTGCGCTAATATATAACTTTGATCATGAGTAAACTGACCAGAGGTAGGATAGTAAAAAAGTTGCTTATAGCCATTTTTTTCAGCAAGTAATCCAAGCATTCGCTCAAGCGCATGCAATTCGGAACCATCATTAGGTAATGGCTCCTTAGGGAATTCATCGTAGCTATAATCTTTATTTAAAAGCTGTTTTAATGCCTCAGGCCTTGCCCAAAACATCCCACCAGCAGGGTAAGCTAAAAAGTCGTCTTTTAATTCTATATCCCACTCATTAGCCATCTTTTTAGCATGTGGCTTATTTTTAAGCCAATGGTTAACCCAGTTAGGCATCATCCAAAACGAGGTTGGATAATAAATACCACTTTTAGGATTATTATCAAAATGATTGAGTACCTGTTTTATAACATGCTGATCTTTTAATAAATATTCGCCTAAATAATCAGCCCACTGCGTTTGTGCACGCCCAGAGTAAAGTGACTTTTTGGAATGCATATGGCAAAACAAATCATACTTTAGTAAATCTTGTGAAAACTCAACCAGCATAGGGCCAAAGTTACGACCATGGTTAGGCACTACTTTAACTTTTACATTATTTACTTTAGGACAGCTTTCAAATACTTTAATTGCTTTAACCGCAAGCTCGTCACTTGCCACACTTACAAATACATCAACCGATTGACCAAATTTAGCTAAGCACTTTTCGTAGTAATCAATAAATTCGCCATAAAACACATGAAAACACATCGCAATTTTTTGATTTTTTGGCTCTCCATCTGCTGTAGATCTAATCGCTTTAGGGTACCATTTACGTGAGACTGGCATTGCTAAGCGACCTTCACTTTTACCGTGTGCAATGTAATGCACAAGTGCTTGCTCACCTTGTAAGTAAATATCGGTATTACATTTATAGTAAAGCTCGGTATCAAATGCGGGGCTTGGGTTAACGCAACTAAACGCCCCTTTATTTAAATAATCTTCAAACGCTTCTTGCTCACAACTAAATACACGACATTGGTTCGCACTATACCAAGCAGCATCAAACAAACCGTTTTCTTTTGCATTCTTTAGTAAGTGAGTTATCGCCTTTTGAGAATATCGTTTTTTAATTGAGCTACTTTTAGTATATTGGCGAGTTAGTAACCTACGCTCCACACCTTTGGCCACTTTAAATAATAAGGGCTGCTTTTTAACAAAATTAAAGACACTAGGCATCATCTTTTTTATAAGCTGCTTATTAATCATTATGCTAAACCAAAAAATTCTAGAGCATTTACAGTACCATTACCTGTAACGTCATCGTCAATATCAAAAATATGCTTAGTAATGCTTGGAATCATATTTCTCTTACTTAAGTAGTTATTTAATAACATTTCTAGTTCATCATTTGTAAATTTTATTTGATGCTTGCCAGTATGAAAACAATATTTAAGTGCACCATACATCATCTGTTCTAACTCATAAAAGTAACGTTGTGAAGTTACTTTTCGGCCGTAGTAAAAATCGAATTTAGTTTGATCAAAAGTATTAAATTTAATACCTCTAAACTGCCCAAATGGCGCAGTGAGCAAGGACTCCAAAAACATCGAACGATCAAGCGGTAGATAGCCATCGCCTATTTTCATGTCTTCTTTTAAATACCCCTTCATTACAGCTGTTTTATTTGCAACTGTATGCTCACCAGACTTAGAGGCTATAAGGTAATGCCCAAAAGTGTTTTTGTTTAATAAGATAGTAAGTAATGACTGAATAGTCCCAGAGTAGCCTAAATCAACTAGATGTAGTGTACTTTGAGAAGTAACGCCTAAAGAATCTAAGTATGCTAAATATGCTTCTTTAGTGGGATTAATAGCAGCATCAATACCGTTTTTATGATTTATTAAAATACCCACTATTTTTTCTTTATCTTTAGGTAAAGAAACAAGGCCTTGTGTAATATCGTCACTAAATATTGTCTGTATTTCAGTATTGCTAAGTAAGAATCTAGTGCGCATAAAATCAAAAAAAGAACCGGTAAAATCACTTTTTAGTGAATAACTATAACTACGACTATCATTTAAAAGTACTTTAAACATAAAAGCTCTTGAAGCTAATAAGTAGTGACTTCCGCGTTTTCCGCCTCTACCGTCGATATAGCTCTTATATGCTTTGTCTAACCAGTAGCCCTCTCGAGCTAAAAAAAATAAAGTAGTTTCCTCAGAAGTATAACTCACCAAGTTTGCAGCAAAGAAACTCAGTGTTGGTCCTATAAATGAAGTTCCAAAAGAAGAAAATCGAGGCTCGTATGTTTTTTCTACAGTAATACTATCCATTCAATTAATACCGTTTAATTTATGCTTTTATAATATCTACCAGAATAAGATAACAATCAAACTGACAACGATTTTACCTTTGAAATTAAGTACACTTTATATGTTACGTGTTTTTTAACCTAATACTTTAAAGTGTTAAATTAAAGTTATTTTTGATTCCGTTTGAAAATCTCATATACAATTTTCATAAAATCAAAGTGAGTTAAACTTGCTGTGCTTTCTGAGTCTCTAAAAGGAGAAGTTTTTAATTTATCTAAAAATAAATCACTACGATGTGGTAAATATTCTTTACATAATGCGTCATTAGATACCCGATAAAAGGAAACTACTTCTTTATACTGTTCTTCAGTCATTAATTGAGTATGTTTTATCGCTAGCTTTGTATCAATTAGTTCTTGAGCAAAAGCAAAGAAATTAAGCCGCTCTTGCCCTGTAATATCTTTCATTCTTGCATTAGCTAAACGAGCAAACTCTAACATTGGGTTACTCCACTTTTCGTTAAGCTTTGCCTTAGATAAATTCAGTCCAGAAATATCTTTGACTCCGATATTTGATAAAAAATTCAATCTTATATCATCCCCAATTGATGACTTTTCATAAGGAATTATCTTAATTGAGTCTTTGCTAAAAAAATCAGCCCAAAGATCAATAAGTTGCTTGTAGTCATACCGGAAAGCCTGCGACTGATATTGCTCCATAACTTTTTTAAACACTTTAGGACTACCGGCTTTAATTTCAGTTGAGTATGATGATTCTATATAGTCGGCTTGAGGTCTGAGATAAATTATAATTTCCGGCTTAATATCTAACTTATTAAAAAAATCATTTATATATTTTAAAGCTTTTTCTCTTAGTCTTGAACTAAAATGCTCAGCGCTTAAAACAATAGTTTTATTTGGGTGCTCGTTGATACACTCTTCTAGTTTATCCCATAAAAAACAGCTCGGTTGAGTGACTGGCCCTAAAAACTCCATATGACGTCCTCCATTATCAAGAGGGTGTACCGAGTTAACCAAGTCAAAATGAGCATCTTTCCTAGCACCTAAGTTAGGATATAAAACACCCTTAGCAAGTAAAGCTTGACGATTATGAGACATTAAGTGCTGGATACTTGTAGTGCCCGTTTTTTCCGTCCCTATATGCAAAATAACCTTACTCATTAATCCCTTCCTGCTGACTGCTATTTAGATAATATGCATTGTCATAGCTATAATTCTGTAATCTCATTTCTTTATCACAATGCTCTTTAAGTTCAACTAGCTGGGCTTCACTCCAATTAAATTCACTCAAAGACTTCGCTTTGGCTGTAATAACAGATGTTTGTTCAGGTCGATCAGCTGAACAAAGTTGATTTAAAAGACGCCTTTCTTCGCTGTTAGTCAACTGCAAGAACTCGCTCAATCTATTACAAACTAATGAAGCAGAAATAGCCATATCAAACTGATCAACCTCTATAAACCAATCATTTCGCTTTAATAGTTGATTGATTATTTGGCGGGTTCTTCGCCAAGCAATAAAAGATTGTTTCCACTGTTTTACATGCTGGGAAAAGCTAACTTTAGGAAACTTGATAAGGCGAGACTGAATATTTTCCATTGCCCTTCTTTTACAAAAAATAACTTTGGCATTAGGCCAAGCCATTAACGCAAAAGGTAAACTGTGCAACATTGGAGTACCTGGTGTTTTATCTAAATAGATATTATTTCCATAATATAATCTATAGATTCTTCTTAGCATATTTAAATGCTCAGCAAGCATTACTGTTTTTGGAATGGCGTTAACCAAATTCCCACTAATACCCGCAGTAATTGATTGCTCAAAAAATGCTTCTGTATCATGCAAAGCTTTGGCTATTCCTTCTATTGCATGTGATTCACCATGCGCTTGGGCCTTTAAAGCTTTTCGGCAAGCTTTACCTAAAGCGGATGTCCCGGAGCGAGGAGAACCTACAATAAGTAAAACCTTATCTGGCAGTTCTATTGGTTGTATAAAACCACGAAATATCAGAGTCTCTTTTGAGTTATTACTTATATGCACGCTAAAGTGATAATCTGTTGTTATAGCTTTTTTGATTAAGTTAATATCAAATCTAAATACGCTTTTATTAGCAGCTAAACCTAACTCTTCATGTAGCTTATGTGCCAAGGTAGATAATATCTCCACCTCGCTCTCAAGCTCTCCTTGTAAGTTTCTAACAACTAAAGTATCAAAATTTTCATCTACAACTAAGCGCCCACCAAAGGCCAAATCTGCATGCTCTAAAATACCAACTTTAGAGCCTCTTATATGGCCAATTTCAGGGTTGCATTCTTCAATATAATAACTGTGCATATATTAGCTAATAATCTTATTTATTTTTATGTAGCTCTCAGAAAGAGATAAAGGAGCGGTTATATTTTTGGCTAAAGTGTCAGCCAATTCAGGCTCATTTAACACTTTTTGCAAAGTATCAGCTAACGAAACAGGACTACCAGCTCTAAAATGTAAACCTGTTTTATTGTGCTCGACTTTTTCAGCCATTCCGCCAATGTCGCTAACAATAACTGGCTTTTGATGGTTCAAAGCTTCTTGAATTACCATAGGCGAGTTTTCCCACCAAATTGATGGTACCACTACCCAGTTAGCAACACTCAGTATACTAGCAAGCTCTATGGGTTCATAAGAGCCGTGCATTCTTACAACATCCTTTAATTTTTTTAGTTGAGCATATACCTTTTCTTGAAAACTACTTGGCTGTGAATCAAAATTAGCACCATGTATATCAATACAAAACTGCTGTCTTGATTCTTTAGGTATTAGCAGTAACGCATCAAGTAATACATCAATTCCTTTAAAAGAATTAATCTGCCCAATATAAACAATATTTACTTTATTATTATTTAATAACATTGCCTCTGAGGCGATATTTTCTAACTGTCCGTTTTCAACAACATGAATAGTCTCAGGAGAAATTCCCCAGTCGATATAACGCTGTCTTAAAAATGCAGATGGTGCAATAAACTTATCTACCACCTCAAAACAACTCATAATATATTTTTTACGTAAGAAAAAATCACCCGGCGATTTATCTGGAAAGCAACTATTACATTCTCGCGTACCAGATTCAAAACATAGCTTATTTTGTCCACCAGTCTTGATCATCAACCCTGCATTATTACAAATTGCATAATACTCATGCAAAGTAAGTACCAACTTTGTATTTGGTAGTTTTTGCTTAATGATTTTCATCATTTCTACACCAAGTAAAAAATAGTGATGGCAATAAATAATTTCGGGAGCTAATTGATCAAGTAAATCTGCAAAATCACCCCATAGGTGGCGAGTTTTAATATTAGAAAATAAAAAAAAGTCATCGTGTGTGGTATGAAATAAAATCTCACGTTCATTTTTTATAGTAGAGAAAGCGGCCCCCCCATGCGGGGTTACAGAGGTTCGAGCTAAAAAGTAAGCATCATCACCTTGATTTAAACACTCTTGATAAAACTGATAAGCAGCCTGCTCACCACCCCCTTTGTTAAACTCTGGGTGACCGTGAGCAATTATAAGAACTTTTTTAGACATTTTGTTGTTTAACCTTTTTAATTGCGTCATCCCATTTGGTTTTTTGATACAAACCATTAAGTAGTGTAAGTTTGTATTTCCAGTCGCCACTGTCTACAAGGTTCTGGGAAAGCCTTTCTAGGTGATATAGAGATTCTTGCGTATCAATATATATTTTTTTGTTATGTTGGTAAGCCTTCATACACAAATCTGAGTCTTCAAAATCACCTAAGATATAGCGAGTATCAAATCCGCCTACACTAATAAAAAATTCTTTTTCCATTAACATACACGCACCAGTAACTAGCTCTGTTAATTCGGTTTCTTTTTTATTTATTAAATGCGAAGGCATACCTTTATGAGGGTGATAGTTCATCCAAATACCAGGGTAGTAAGCATCATCTTGAAAAGTCATTCCTATATGCTGAATTGTTTCATCTTCATAAACTAATTTCGTACCTAAAATACCGGGAGAATCAAGAGTGGTAAACTTTTCAGCTAATCGACCTACCCACCCATGATCGCTTGGCAGTACATCGGAATTTAGTGCAAGGATATATTTGCCGGTGGCAATACTCGCCCCTAAATTATTAGCACCTGCAAATCCTAAATTTTTACCTGCGTGTATCGTTTTAAATGGGTGATTAAATGTATTAAACACACCATGGCATGCAATATTAAATTCACGCTCAATACGAGGGTCATCTAAAACATAAATTATTTCATGATTTTGCATATCGCTATCGTTCGAAAACGCAAGCAATTGATGCTGTACAAAATCGTAGCGACCATATATAGGTATAATAATTGATACTTGAGGGGTTGAATTTAATTCCCCGAAAGAACCCACTCTAGGAGAAAGCTCGTTCATTATTGATTCAGCTTGCCAAATGTCAGCTATATGCCTTAAAACAGCTGGCTGAGCATTATCAAGAAAACGTGCATTATGGACATCTATAAATGCTAAATAATCTTTTAATAGCGCAGCTTTTGATAAATGGACTTTGCCATATTCAATTTCAGAGGTAATGGATTTATATCCTGGAATATTTATAGTCATCTGTTCAGGCTTAAAACCATCAGGCAAACGACAAGCACAAACGAAGCCTGCGGCAGTATTTTCAGAAAGGTTAAACTTAACGTTTATATCCTTACGAATATACCTAAAGCATTCAGTAACTGAGTACGATTCGCCTTTGTCGTCAGTAACAAAAATATCGTTTAAATTATTATTTAAAAGCGCCCAGCCAGTTAGATAAAACAAATTAGAATCAGTAACAAAACAATTATCTAAGTAATATGAAAAGCTAAGTAAAGTATCGACTTCCCTAAGTGAAGCTGCTTTTTCTTCACTCGTACTGACTCTTAATGAGCTAACTATTTTGCTAGGTAAACTATCTACAAATAGACTCTGCTTAGTGCCCAAAGCAGCTAAAATAATATCTGGTGAGTCTATAATCTCTGGATGTAACATGTCCTGCTTTAAATGCTTGTTATCAATAGTAAACGTCAACTTTAAAAAATCAGTTTCAAAAGTTTCTACAACTAATACAAACCCATTAGTGCAAGTTTCATCTACGAGCCCCAAAGCTTCAACTAAATCACTTCGCTCAAAGTAATTATAATAAATAGTTAAAAATGAATTATTTTCTAAAGATATTTTTATTTGAGGCTTTTCTGTTTGGCTTAGTAACCAACCAGAAATGTACCACGCACCATTTAAATATGAAGCATAATCAACATGCATCGCTTTATAATTATTATCTAACGCACTAGACACAAAATAATCCTTTCCTTAATAAGCCTAATTCAGGCCGTAACACGCTTACTTTACCAAAATGCACCTTTAAAAACATAACATTCCTAACTTAAGTTTATTATTATTTAAAGAGCAGTATTTTTAAACAACGCTTTAAATGTGGTATATCGAACCGCACAATTAATTTAGCCTCATTAATAACCTGACCTGAAAAAGGGATAAACATGCTATCAATAGAATTAAGCTCGTTACACATAACTTGATTTGGTTTAACACGCGATGGTTGTCTTAAACCACATATATTAATCACTTTAGATCCAGGCTTCATGAATAAGCAATTGTGTAAAGCCGACCCCTCTAGTCCAGCAATTACATTCGCATTTGCAAGGAGTGACAACTGCTCATTAATAGACAAACTTTCCATATACACAACCTGAAAACCACGTTGGAAAAAAGCCTCTTCTATTTTATGTTCATTGAGAACTTTGCGTTTTCTTTTTTGTAGTTTAGAGCGCGATAAATAGAGTTTCAACTGACTACAATTTTGGGCTGAAACATTGCAGCGTAAACGCTCAAATATATCAATATATTTAGGGTGGGCCTTGTTCAATATATAACACTGCGCATTAGGAACAATTAGATTATCTACAAATGTATTACGTTTTAATATTATTATTTTAGTACTATCTAAGCCCAAACTATTAAAAAAAAATGATGCTATCTTTGTAAGCTTGTCAACTTTTCTAGGGATCACAAAGTTATTAAATATAAAACCATCATATTGGTTAGGATTTTTTATCGCCCAGAGTCTACTTAAAGTTTCTAGTAAAAAATGTCCGTAATGTTCAGCATAAAAACCTAAATAAATATAGTTCCCATCTAATCTATCTACACTGTTTTCATGAGCCTTATTTAGTTGTTGTAAATCCACCTGTGTAAAGTGCTCTTTTTCAAGGTAATCAGAATCTTGCCTTAGCGCTTCTTTTACAAGCTTTCCATTATCATCATAAACGCCAGCCTCAAATTGCTTTTTAATAGGATCTACTTTCGTAGAGATAATCAATGCATTACTATATTTATTAGAAAATAATGGATAATTTTGTACTTTCATTTCACCCAACAAACCGTGTTATCGTAACAAAAAATGAATTAATGATTAAACTTTAAAAACAATGCATCTTTAGCTTTAATTGTTAATTTTTCAACATGTTGCATAGAACCTAGTGGCATCAGTGCTTTGGCTGAAATCTTATCACTTATAATACTTATATCCTCTCTTGATGGATTAGCAATAACAATACCATTTTCAAAAATACGATACGGAATCTCAACACCATATTGAAATTTCAAATCACTTAGCTCAATAAAGCCTGCATCAGATGTCAAGGTCAAAGAGTTACTGCCTTTTTTAAGCTCTTTAAAATAAAAGCGACTGTAAAATTGCTGTTCATCTGACCAAGTCATATTTTTTTGTTTACTATTGTCATTAAGCTCGAATTGAACATAACTTACTCTGCTTTCTTTACTTTTTAGAGTAAGTGACTTTGCGCTAATTTGTGCAGTAATAATAATATCGCCGCTTCTTTCGAGCTGTAAATTTATCACCTCTTTTATTTTATTTTTTCGTTTTTTTATTGACCATATCTTCTCACTACTCTTAACAATATTACTATTAGACCCAAGAGAGTATCCAACTTTACTTTTTCGCTCAGTTCTCAAAAATTGTATATTAGATAAAGGCTTTCCTAGCCAAGTATTATAATTTTTTTCACCGCCTATAAACTCTGGCCAATTATCAATCCCTTTGCCTCTAGGCCTGTATGCTGGTGCAATTATTGTGTCAGTAAATAGTGCCCCTGCCATTCGTAATCTCCGTAAATTTTCAGCGGGAGCCACTGCGGGCCCTTTTTTGTTCGGCACTTTCCCAAGTTTAATGTAATTTAAAGAAGGCGAGTAACTTCTAGACTGCCAGAATAAATGACGATTAATCCCCGATGACCACTGCTCTACTAGAGGATCCCAATGGCTAGGCCATGTTTCACTTTCAATCCCATTTAAAATTGAAATTTCTCGCTGCTGATTAGCTTCATTACCATCAGCTAAAATCAATTTATTGTCACCAAGCCCTCTGCGTAATGAATTTAAAAATAATTTTACTCCTTGTCGATATCGCTGCTGAGCAACTTGATCCAATTGAGATGCTTTTCCATCAAAATTATAATCGATAGGAGTTGTCCTAGAAGGATGCCTCAAGCCTCGTATATCTGCTAGTACGTCAAACTCAACACCATCAAAGCTATTTAAAGCCTTACCTTTTGAGAGATATTGTAATAAGTTTTTGCTTAACCGTTGAGGCATACCTCCTTGTGCTGTATTAGTAAAATTATATCGCCATAGAGCCTGTTTGCTACCGGGAGCTAAGGGAGGTTGCGATACATGAGGAGCTAAATATACTTTTCCTTTTTTATAAGCACTGGGGCGAGTATTAAAAATCCCGCGTTCAACAATAATTGTATTTTTACTTTTAATGGATAAAAGTTTTACTTGCTCAGCATTTTTCCAATCTAGGTCTCCGTTTCTATCAATTGGGACCATTGCAATATCATCTGAGCTTTTAAACATATGAGTGTCATTAACAGTTATGTTTGTATCGAGACTAGTAGTTGATTTTGTTGAATACGTGCCTACAAAATAAGTCCAGTCTTCAGCGTGAAATGCATCAAAGTCAAAATTAGGATCTCGCGCATTTCCATTAAAATGAAGCAACATAAGCTTAGAAGGATTATCTTTTTTATATTGGATAAACTTTTTTTGCGCTTCTTTAGATCTACCAGGGATCTCCTCATCCAATGCTTTAACCACCATTCCATCTAACTTAGACCACCGCTTTGCCCATTTTTCATAACTAATAGAGGTATTGGCTGCACTATTTTCAACATTACGAAAATAAATAGCTTTAGGGTATTGCTCATCAAATACATTTAAATCGCTCAACTCAGAACAAACTGATTGGCCACTATAAAGTGCAAAACTTATAGCCATAACAAATAAAGTTTTAATAACCCTCTCCTAAACCCAATCAACGAATATAAAAAAAGCCCCAATAAATTGAGGCTTTCTATTTTATAGCATTTTTAATTTATTATCTGACTGCCAAGTAAACTTAAATCTTTACCATTCAAGCTTGTTAAAACTAGCGATTGCTGTGTTTGGCTTATGCCACTAATTACAATATCTTCAACGCCATCGTTGTTTGCATCATAGTGAGATAATGAAATGCCTTCCCACTTACCTGGTAATGTATAACGCCCATACTCAGTTGTTAATCTGCCATCTTTAACAACAACCTGAACCGCTCTATTTGTTTTCGTATAACCTAATAAAGCAAACTCGTTAAACCCGTCGTTGTTTAAATCACCTAGCTCAACTACTTGAGTATCTTCCCAATTACCTGGCCAGCTAAAATTAGCAATACGTTGATTAGCTAAACGCCCATCATTTATACGTAAAAATACTTTATCTGTCGTTGGATGAGTACCAACAATAGCAACTTCTCGTATATTATCTTCTGTTCTATCACTTACTAGTAAAGGTTTTACATTTATAAGATCACTAGGCCAACTAAACGTACGTATTACACCTCGTTTGTCATGCCCTTTTTTAACTAACCATTGATAACGACCATCGTCTTTACGCTTACCAAACTGGCCCCAATCCGTTGTACCATCACCATCTAGGTCATCCATTTGATGTAAGCTGATATCGTCCCAAAGTGGATTCCAATTATATACATCAAGTTTATTGTTCGCGTTTGCACCGTCGTACATAAACAATTGGCCTTTATCTAAACGCTCATGTTTACCATGCATTGCAACTTCAGGGGTGCCATCTGACGTAATATCTGTCATTACAACAAACTTAGGTGAATCCCATTGATTAGGCCATTTAAAGGTTTGGTAATTACCACGTGTCATGCCATCTTTTACAACTAGCTGCCTTGTACCATTACTTAAATGAACACCACTAATTGCATACTCTTCGACGCCATCACCCGTTAAATCAGACAACACTTCAAACGATACATCACCAAGTGTGGCAGGCCAATTCCATACCCCAAGCTTATCGCCAGTAAAGCCTGAGTAAACAAAAAGCTGGTAACGATTTACACCTTTATCAAAACCGAATACGCCAATATCATTAACTCCATCTGAATCTCTATCACTAAGTAAAGTAACAGACGCAGTGCCGAGAAGGTGAGGTATAAAATATTGATTTAAAGTACTAAAGAACCTACCATCTATTAACTTAACCTGCGATCCAATCAAGGTATTTCTATATTCAATCCAATCTTTCACACTATCATTATTTATATCATCTACTAGCACTATAGTGCTTGCTGACCCAATCACACTAAGCGAATCTAAAGGGTCGCTACCATTGAAAACCTCATCACCATCACTAATACCATCGCCATCAGTATCTAACTCAAAAATATTGGTCCCTAAGGCAATTTCTTGCGCATTACTAAGGCCATCATTATCATAATCCATGTTTGCATCTAAAGCATTGGATGGATCCAAACCCAACTCAACCTCTAATGCATTTGTTAAACCATCACCATCATAATCACCACTTTCAAAATCTAAATTACAATAGTAAGGAAGATCAGTTGAAAAAAAGCGCTTTCTAGCATAATTTATTTGCCAACATGGAATTTCATTATTAGCGTATATATATAACGCTCTGATGTTTTCTTGTATATCAAAAATGGCCGTAATATCAGATATGTTATTATAATTAAGTGATATTAATTCTAATGAAGTTAACTCAGCCAACCCACTAATGTCAGATATATTATTATCCTTGGCATAAATTTCTCTTAAATTAGGAGTATTCATATCCAATGGTAAAATCTCTATCTGATTATGATCAAGCCCTAATGTTACAAGGTTTGATAAATTAGAGAGTGCTGATATATCTGTAATGTTATTTGAGTCTAGTTTTAGTGCATTTAATAAATGTAGCTCTGCTACCCCGCTAACATCAGATATAGTATTATAAGTAGCGTCTAACTCGGTTAAAAACTTTAAGCTCCCTAAAGGAGATATATCTGATATATTATTATAGCCAATATTTAATGAGCTTAATAAAGGCATATTCATATTTGAAGGTAAAGTATGGATATTATTATTATTTAAAGATAACCATTCAAGGTTTATTAAGTTAGATAAAGCAGATATATCTTCTACTTGGTTAGAATACAGATTCAAACTATTTAGCAACGTTAAATTAGCTAAAACAGATATATCTTCTACTTGGTTAGAATACAGATTCAAATTATTTAGCAACGTTAAATTAGCTAAAGCTGATATATCTTCTACTTGGTTAGAATACAGATTCAAATTATTTAGCAACGTTAAATTAGCTAAAGCCGATACATCTGTAATATTATTATACGAAGCAGTTAATGATGTAAGTTCTGTTAAAGAATTAATACCAGCTAAACTTGTTAAATTATTAAAACCGACTGACACTGTCTTTAAGCCAGAAAACCCATCGAGCCCAACTAAGCTCTCAACACCTTGTGAACTACAATAAATCGACTGAAACTCTGCAGCAAATATAAAATTTTCGTATGCATTGGTACTATTAAAACAGGCTTTTAAATTTATATCACTCACTTCATTTATTGCATCTTTAAATAAGGTTAAATCAGGGTCTGGATCATAAAAGGCTTCAATTTCAGAACGAATTGCATTTAATGCGTAAACAGCATCGGCACCATCAACAGGATCATCGCGATCAATGCCACATGGTAACCCAAAACAATCTAAACTAGAGTTCGAAAATTTATACGCTTTACTTGCACTAAAAACCCCCTCGTATGCCATAACAGTAGTGAATTCATTATCAACTCCATGCCCTAATGCAAATGGAAAAGTAGCACCGCTACCATTTTGCCTACGAGAATGCATTAACCCCATGTTATGCCCAAGCTCATGGGCCATAACATAATCCCCACAATCAATACTTGTATGGCTAAACATCGAATGTTTAGAGTTTTTAACACTACCATTACTGCCATTTGCCCAAGCAATACCGCAAGCATCATCGCCATCAACATACGGGCGTAATAAAATCACCATATCAGCGCCTACTTCATATCGGCGAATGGACACGTTTTCAAACGCTTTCTGTTGATATGTTATATCTCGTAGAGCAGCATCCGAAAAAACATTCTCCGTGTAGTTGACTAAGTCAACAGCCACTGCATTCAAATGAATTTGCACACCGCTATCTACATAAATCTGATTAGTAACAGCAACTAGATGATTAATGCGCGTTAAAGGGTCTCCTGAATAAAGAGTGTCTACATCTGGAGTGTAAAGTATGAGAACGTCTATTTCAGCTATTGCTGAATCTGAAGATGTATCCGTTTGTTTAGGTAATAACGCTTTAGCTGATTCAGGATTTGAGTGACTATCAAGCGTCTTTTTTAAATCACTAGTGCTTTGATGTTTAGATTTTTTTTGTTCAATTTGTTTTTTTATTTTTTGTTGCTTTTGATATTCTTGTGAATCTTCTGGATGTAAAAAGTCATCTTTTTCAAAGCTAATCACCTCATCCAGCAGAGACTCCTGCAATAGCCTGCCTTGCATATCACTGCCTGATACTACAAACGTACCTGTCGGTGTTACCGCTCGAACATAAAAGTTAGTATCTCCATATGTAATAATGACAGGTAACTTATTTTTTCCATCATTAAGCCTACCATACCAAGTAACACTATCATTAGAATGCGTTTTAAACTCTGTAAATTTAACAGTGTATAATTCGTTATCGATAGGTAATTGAATAGTATCCCCTACCGACAAACCGCGCAGCAAAGGCTTATTGAGCAATACAACTTCTGCATTGTGCCTTAACTGTTGTATATGAGTAGGAAATTCTTGTGTCGGTTCTGATAATTTTAGAGAAGTATTTTTTAATTCGCTTTGAGACGTTACGGACCATAAGTTAGTACTTGCATGCACGGGTGACAAAAAAAACAGCGCAGCTATAAAAAATGAAACAATAATTTTATTCATTTAAAATCCCTTTTATTTAATAATTTATCCATAGGTAAATATTAGCGTATATTTATATAAATCAGTATACCACCTAAAATATAATAAAATTAACTTATACATAAACATATTTTTCACACGGCTCTATTTTCATCTTAACGGAATATAAAAAAATAAAGCCATAACATATCACTATTATGGCTTTAAGTTATTGAACAGCAGTTATTAATGTGTAGAGCTATTTATAATCTCTAAATTGCTACCACTATAAACAACACTGCCACGATTTAATGAACTGACAGAAAAACCATTTACAATCACATCTGCTTGCCCATCGCTATTTACATCGTACGAGCTTATTACTAAATCAGCCCAGTCACCTTCTAACGTTAAACGCCCGTATTCTGTCGTTGCTTGCCCATCTTTTATGACAAGCTGGTATTTACCTGAATTTTTATTTATACCCAGTAAAGCAACTTCGTTAAAGCCATCGTTATTTAAATCGCCCAATTCCATTACTTGCTCATCTGCCCACACTGCCGGCCAACTAAAGTTTGCGATACGGGTATTGGCTAAGCGCCCATCGTTTACCCGTAAGGTCTG
>LAZR01000670.1_pt1 | contig 24823 bp, 19 predicted proteins | sample 329461 | NCBI WGS metagenome assembly LAZR01 (sample SAMN03002196, study PRJNA259156) | marine sediment metagenome | biome: sea floor; feature: Hydrothermal impacted sediments; material: marine sediment; isolation source: Loki non-amplified sample from Loki's castle hydrothermal vent sediment ...
TTTTTGATAGTTATAGTACGACCCCATCGTCTTGATTTTGCGCAGAACACTATAGGGGTTTTCGAACGTCCAGTCCGACAGCATGACGACGTAGTCGCGTTGGTACTTAAAGGGATCGGGACGAATCGGATCAATGACCAGTGGGCCGTAATGCCCTGATTGTTCCTGCAATCCCGAATGACTGTGGTACCAGTATGTTCCACTTTGCCGAATAGGAATGCGATATGTAAAGGTCTGACCTGGTTTGATACCGGGGAAGGTCACCTTGGGGACGCCGTCCATTGCGTTTGGCAAGATCACGCCGTGCCAGTGAATGGACGAATCTTCGCTTAGGGTATTGCGAACGTTAATCGTAACGTCATCGCCTTCCTTGAAACGGAGGAGCGGGCCAGGAATGCCGCCATTAACTGTGACGCCTCGACCGCTTTTACCACCCACTTTGACGCGCGTTTTTGCGATTGTCAGGTCGTATACACCCGATGACGTTTCAGCGGGGGCCCCTGCTGCCTGAGCCTCGCTAGATATTGCGTTCTGAAGCAAGGCTGCTGCCCCTAACCCCAGTGCCCCGGACACAAACCCTCGTCTGTTCAAAAACGCCAGCTTATCACTCGACATCGCCATTCCTTCACTAATATGAAATCTGCATAGGATTACGCACTACGCCTAAAGCCTATTTCGGTAAACGGGTTCTATGACTGGAAGGTTGTGAAAAGTTTTCAACCCAAAAAAAGGCCAACCGAGATGCGTCTACGCGCGCCTTGTAGTTAGCAATGCGAACCTCTAAGATCTCGCGTCACCATATTTAGCCAGGACCGAAGCCGATATGCAAGCGCTCACCGATGTATTGAATTGGATCAGCACCCAACTTGGCCACGAAATTCCGCGTGATACATCGTCTGCTTTTTATGCATTGTTTCACATCATTCTTCTCTGGGCCCCGCTTGCTCTTTTTCTGGTTTTACTGCTGCGCGGCGTGACAAGTGTTCAAAAATTTGCGCGCCGTTTTCTGAAAAAAGCAAACACACTCTCGCAGTCAGGGCTTCCCAGTTCGGTCTTCCAGCTTATCTTTCGCCATACCCGACGGGATCAACTTTATCTTGTGATGTTGGGGCTGATCTCATTGCCGGTCCTTTACACGACCCTCGAGCTGCCCAAACGCATCATCAACAGGGCCATCGACGGGCCCGAACACACGACGATGATTTTCGGGATAAAGCTTACTCAAACCGAACATCTGTTTTTTCTCTGCGGGCTGTACCTGTTCGCGATCATCATAAGTGGGCTGATGAAATTCAGCCTGAACGTATACAAAGGAAAAGTCGGCGAACGGCTTTTACGGCGGCTCAGGCTCGAAATATACTACCGCTGGAGATCCGGATCAGGCACTAAGCAGCGATCCGAGGTTATTCCGATTGTTACCCAAGAGGTTGAGCCGATCGGTGGATTTGCTGCCGAGGCTTTCGCACTGCCGGTATTTCAGGGCGGTACTTTTCTGACCATCCTTACTTTCATGTTTTTGCAGGACCCCTATCTTGGTGCCGCTGCGATAACACTGCTACCTTTTCAGCTTGCGCTTATTCCCCGGTTGCAACGAAAGGTAAACGTACTGGCACGAAGCAGGATGATCGAAGTTCGCAACCTAAGCGGCCAGCTTGGGCACCAATCGGGGTCACCCGATTTGACAACCGGCCCGTCAAAAGCGGTGGGAAGCAGTCTGAAGGAAATGGAACGTATCCGGCTCAGCATCCATCGCGCAAAGTTTTTTGCCAAGAGTCTCAACAACTTCCTGTCTTCTCTTACGCCATTCTTCTTCTATGCCATCGGTGGCTACCTTGTGATCAACGGCAAGCTGACCCTAGGGGCACTGGTCGCGGTCATCGCGGCGTACAAGGATTTTTCCGCGCCCCTAAGTGAACTGTTTCGGTATTATCAAACCCGTGAAGATGTCAGGATCCGATACGAAGGTATCGACGAATTTCTGGGAATAAGCTCGCCCCCAAATGCTACGCAGGTCAAAGCGACCTCAGGTTAATCTGAGGCTCGGATAGTAGGACTTTTGGGGCGTTTCAAACCGCAGCCAGCACAGCGTCGACTCCGCGGGATAATCTCTCAACCATCTCGTCTAGGTCTGTTTCAGTCGCGATAAATGGCGGGGCCAGCAAAATGTGGTCGCCCTTGCGGCCATCGCGTGTGCCGGGCATCGGATAACAGATCAGCCCTTCGGCAAACGCCGCTTTCTTGAGCTTTCCGGCAAGCCCCAGCCCAGGGTCAAAGGGCGTTTTGGTGTCACGATCGGCCACAAATTCTAATCCGCGAAACAAACCCCGCCCACGAATATCGCCGATATTGGCGTGGGAGCCAAAGCGGGCGGCCAATGTCTCGTGCAGATAGTCGCCTTTGGTTTGCACCTGTAAAACAAGATCGCGTTCCAGCAATTCAGACACCACGGCAAGACCCGCGGCAGCGGCTACTGGGTGCCCGATATAGGTGTGGCCATGTTGAAAAAATCCGGTACCATCGGCGATCGCATTATACACGTCTTCAGAGCACAACATCGCACCGATTGGCTGGTAGCCTGCACCCAACCCTTTGGCCATGCACAATATATCCGGCGCTACCTCATCCGCGTCACAGGCGAACAGATGTCCGGTTCGGCCCATACCGCACATGACTTCATCAAGTATCAGCAAGACTCCGTAACGATCGCAAATCTCGCGTATACGCTTGAAATACCCTGCAACGGCAGGCACCGCGCCCAGTGTGGCCCCCACTACCGGTTCGGCAATAAACGCCATGACGCTATCTTCTCCCAAACGGAGGATTTCTGCCTCAAGCTCATCCGCGACGCGTGTTCCATAGGCCTCGATACTCTCATCTTGGTCGCGCTCGGCATATTCATAGCAAGGTGCTATATGGCTTACCTCAACCAACAACGGTGCAAACTGTTGTCGCCGCCAAGCGTTGCCGCCCGCAGACAGTGCCCCGATGGTATTGCCATGGTAACTTTGGCGGCGTGCAATAAGGTGGCGGCGTTGCGGTTCGCCGCGCTCAACGTGATACTGGCGTGCGAGTTTGATCGCGCTTTCCACGGCCTCCGAGCCCCCCGAAACAAAATATACTCTGTCCAAATTTCTCGGCGCATTTGCAATCAGCAAATCGGCAAGTTGCTCAGCCGGTTCAGACGTAAAAAAGCCGGTGTGCGCAAAGGCAAGCTGATCTATCTGGGCTTTCACTGCGTCCCGCACACGTTGGTTGGAATGACCAAGGCAAGACACCGCGGCCCCCCCCGATCCGTCAAAATAACGCTTACCATCCTCCGCAATAAGATAGCACCCCTCGCCTCCGATCGCTTTTGGTAAGTCAACGTGGCAATGACGCGGGAATACGTGACTGGAGGGCTTGCTCATGACGAGTGTCTTTCAAGGGGAAAGGTAAGTTAACCTCAAGCATAGGCAGGTTTTATGCCATCGGTAAGGCCAAATTGATCACAACCTGAGCTTTAAAAGATGCTTGGGCCCGGATGTCGGGGTGCGCCTGTTTACAAAGGCCAATGCAGCCCCACCGTCCCTAGAATTACGGTGATCACCCACGAGAACAGTAGCTTGCCGGCACAATCCGGCAACGTAGCCTGTAGCCGATTGCATTATCTCTGCCGGATTGGCCGCAGCGATCCTTAATCATTGCAGGATCTTGGGTTAGGCTCGTGAAGGCTAATTTCAAAAAAAGGTTTTTTCGTCTTGTACTACCTAGGTTTGCTTGGCTATACGCGTCAGCGGAGATGTGGCCGAGTGGTCGAAGGCGCTCCCCTGCTAAGGGAGTAGGCCCGGAAGGGTCTCGAGGGTTCGAATCCCTTCGTCTCCGCCATTTTACCTGTCATTTTGATGGGAAATTGCCATAAAAACAAGGGCTATTCGATCATCTTCGCTTTGAAGGTGCCGTGTCCTTGCTACACATTTATAGTCTTCGCAGAGTTCCTTCGGACGTTTGAGGATGGGCGCGCCGACATTTGTAGCATCAGAAGTATCGTCGGCACGCCCTGACACGGGTGTTCCAGCCCGCGTGTTCCGTTAGGCTACGTTGCGCAGCCCTTTCAGGGTTTTCTCGGCCTGTAGAAGATCGTGCACCGCCCCGAGTGTTGCGTAGAGTTCGACAAGGACGATCAATGCATTGGTCAGCCGGTCCGCCTCAGGCGTGAGGCGTTCCTGCTCCCAGCTCGTATCGGCCGAGGCATTCTCCGGGCTATTATCGTAGTGGGTTTCCACATAGGTGCCTTTGTCGATCTCTTTATCGAGTTCGTCGATCAGCTCGACCAACTTTGCCAAGACCCCTTTCTCGAAGATCGCACCCTGACGAAGCTGAAGCATAAGCACCTTGGCGTCTCGTTTGGCCCTGGGGACCACGAGGTCGAGGACATCCTCTTCGATCCCGGTTGCTGCGGCGCGGGCCAGCGGGAAGCAAGATGCCGCCATAGCTGTGATTTCGTCGATGTTTTTGAAGGGCGTTTTCATTGGTCTTTTCCTTGTGTTGATTTGCAGTGCGGGAGGCCCGAAGGCGCGGTTCCCTAACGGAAACCGCGAGCTTCGCGCGCCTTCCCCGCTTGCTCCGCCTGCTGTTCTTCGCGGTAGTGTGCGGCGATGGCCGCCTCGGCCTGAAACCTCGCATGCAAAGCGTTCATCCGTTCGGTCAGCGCCTCGTCGAGGCGTCCGATCACAGGTGAGGTCGCTTCCTCGGTATGACCAAAGCCAGCATTTCGGATATGCACAGTGACGCGCCGCGCGCAGACGAAACGCGTTGGCTTTGTCAGCCCGGCAGTTGCTTGCGACTGCGGCTGCCGCACGATCACCTCATAACCGCGATTGGCCCGGCCCTTGGAAGAGGTGCCATAGGCAAGCTCGACAAAGCGGTCCTGCCCTTGTTGGAAAGTATCCAGCACCAAGCAAGGGCGGCGTTTCGGCACATCCAAACTGTCGTCATCATCAGACACGGGGAAGCGGAACAGCACGACATCGCCGCGTAGCAGGCTCATTGTCCAGTCGATGGCCGGAACGATAGGAATGGGGTTGTGTAGCATCGAGGTCTCCTTGGTGTGAAAAATCGACACCAGCGAGAAACCTTCATGAATAAGGCTTCCGGTTTGCTGCGCGTCGCAAGATGCGTGCGGCAAAACGGAAGCCAGAAACGGGAGAGCGACGAGAGGGTGGCCCTCTCGTCAAAATTCGCCGGAACCGCGTTAACGCAGGATGTGGTTAACCTGCCGCAAAGTGACGGTTACGTGTGGGAAACGAGCGCGGGGCAAGTTGAATGCGCAAGTCATCGCTGTAGAAGCGGGATCGGCCCACGGCGGACCTTGGTTTGCGGCGCGTCTAAAGGCCATTCCCTAGCCTAAAGCTGACATGACCGAAAAAAATATTTGGCAGCAAGCGGGCTTTAGCGGCAGTTTGGAGTTATTAACCCTATCGTCTTCGTACTCTTGATAAAAATACGGAACATTACGGCATTCTTAATACCCTAATTTTCATTCTGAAAAAGATTAGCTAAAGAATTTGAGGAGAAATTCGTAGATCGGCTTAAGTCTTACGATGAGAGTTGCCGCAGCTTCCGGAGCTGTGAGCAGATTGACCATTATTGGTGTAGATAAGGCAGCGATGGTGCCACCAACCGAATATGCCAACCATCTAAGGCTGCGCCTACTAATAGATAACTTACGATCAAGGTTTGGCTCATCACCAATAGATTTAAGTGCGTTGATTTCTCTGCTTACCAAATCCTGTGCTGCGTCATTCAAAACAGCCTCCCCATCACCGTCAAGTAGGGTCTGTTGTAAATTCCCTGCCATTTCAATGACAGTTGGAAGTTGATCTTCAAGAATCACTGGATCAAGTTCCGGCGGCTTAGAACCGTGCATACCAAAGGGAATCTGTTTGGGTTGTAGTAATGGCCGCAGTTCTTCCAGTCTCCGCAGAATGCGTTTGAGGTCAGCTACTAAAACACTATTCCACGCTTCCACAGCACCATGGGCTTGCATACACTCTGCTAAGGCTTCTTTAGCATCTTCAACTCCATACCAACTTATCCTCCCACTATTTAGAGCATTATCTATTGCCGAGAGCGAATGCCGAAGGTCATTTGGCACTTGGTATGAAGCCGTATCATTTGACTTCAATACGGCGGCTTCCACAGTTTGGCGCAAACCAATTAACCTCTCCTCCAAATCAACAGCGTACTCAATTTCTGGTCTGACGTTTGGCGGAGTATCCTTTGGTGTGAGCTTCCCTTCTTCTGGGACCAGTGCGATAGGACTAGATGCAAGCAGTTTCTCTGATATTTCCTCGGTACTTAAAGGATAAATTTTGTCACGAATTGATTGAAGCAACTTTCGCATTTGATGGTGATTAGGAGTACCATCCCAATTTTGAAGGTCCAAGTACTGCGTCTCCGCAAAGCCGTACGGAAGCGGAGAGGCGTCAAGGCGGACATGAATGAGCTTACCAAGTCTTTGGGCATTCGAAGCTTCCTCGACGACGCTTTTTGAATTAACGCTTTCTTTGGTCCAAAAAGTAACAACGACCTTGGCCGCTGAAAGTTTTCTCGAAATTTCACTCCGCCATCTATCGCCCGGGCCTAAATTGGAATCCCACCAGAGAGGGACAGAGTGGTCAGCCAAAAAACTATGAATATTGCCAACCAGTTTACGGTCTTGGTGTGCGTAGGAAAGGAACGCGAAGCCCTCGGTAATGGAAATCGGAGCGTCTTTGGAATGACTTTCATAATCAAGGGGAAGGTCCCAGTCCTCAAGCTGTGAATATAATGCCGTTGCCCGCGCCCTTTGCTTGGGATTGGCAGATATCCGAGCGATCTCTGGATCCGTTTTCGCCGCCAGTGTACCTTCAAACTGAAGCCCACCATCTTTCGAAAAAGTTCTCAAGCGTCTAAGATCTGTTACCGGCCTCAAGTCCAGAACAGGCGTGTTGTTAAGGTTCAGGCTGCGCAACATGTGAAGCTGGCTTAGCGCCTCAACATCATCCACCATCGAATCTGACAAATTGATTTTTTCCAACCACCGCAGTTCCGCTAGTGGGGTGATATCTACGACTTGAGTATTACTCAAATCGATATAATCCAAACTACTTAACTGCTTGACTGCACTTATATCATTAACTGAGCTGCCAGAAAGATGTAGCTTTCTCAGTTGATTTGCCCCTTCGATACCTTGCAGATCTCCAATTTTTGTTCCTTTTAGGCCCAATCCTCTTAACTTAGTTAAGGCTAGAAGCTTAGAAAGGCTTTCAACCTCTGTATAATTCAAATTCAGTGTGATTAGATTGTGAAGGCCCTCTATTCCAGAGAGATCATTGATCTGCGTACCATATAACTGGAGGTGAATTAATGAAGTTAATTTAGCCAAGGGTTTCAGATTTTTGACGCCAGTTCCGGAAAAAAAGAGTTTTTCCAATTTTGTATGACCTGCGAGCGGAGCAAGATCAGAGACACTTGTATGGTTCAGATCGATCTCTCTCAGCTCGCTCGATCCCATTAAAGGACTCAGCTCATCAACTGCTGTATCCGACAAGTTCAGGTTCTCTAGTTTTGCTAGCGCACTCAACCCATTCAAGTTTGTAACTTTTGATCGCTTCAAGTCTATTTGAACAAGATCTGTTAAATGTTGAAGCGGATCAGTGTTTTCTAAGTTTCCTTCTACCCAACTCAGAGACATTATTTGGGTCAGCTCTGACAATGAAGATGTATTGGCAACCTTCGAGTAATCCAAATTTAGTACTTTAAGATTTTTTAAATTTGCTATAGGCGAGAGATCCTGCAACGTGCAGAGCTCTAACGTAAGTTCCTTGAGGCTTTTCATGCCAGAAATCAGTGTGAGGTCTTCTATAGTTGCCCGAGAAATTTTGAGCTTTTCTAAGCTTTCAAGTTTAGACAGCGAGACAGGGAACTTAGTCAAGTTACCCCAATCTCTACTAGAAACGAAGAGGGTCTTCGCACCCGTTTCGTGAGCTCGAGCTGCTTTGATGTCTACCGCATCTGGGGTGCTTTCGGCTTCATTCATGTGACAGCTCCTTCAGTTGTCATTTTGCATGTTCTCGCCCCAGCGTAAACTCGATGCTCTATGTGCCTTTTGAACTGTGCTCATTTCTTTGCAAAGTACACTATCTGCGCATAGCTGCCGTTGGTATGGCGCGCGGTGAAAGTCCGCAATCCGCCCTACTTTCTAAGCGCGGCATTTTATGCGTGTGAGGTTCGCGATACCGCTTTAGATTTGAGTGCAGCCTGTGTTTCCGTGGGGGTTATACTGTTTGCCGCGTAGCCGCTCGGTCTTGCCAGCCGCGCACCATCAGGTGCGGGTGGCAGGATCGTACGGCGCTATCAGCGACAATTTTTGCCACTTTAGCCACGCCGGGGGTTTGGGGGATGCGCAATCGCCCCCAACCTGTCGGGAGATGCCAAGGGGTGCAGGGGCGTGGCGAACGGCCCCTGCGAGCAGGCGGGGGTTTGGGGGAGGAGTGCGGAACGACGCTCCCCCGGGAGCAGGGGTTGCAAGGGGAGTGCGGAACGATGACCTTGCCGCCCTCCGCGTAGGAGTGCCCGCCGCATAGGTGCCCCCGGCGGGCGGGGTTCCGGGGCAGCGCCCCGGGCGAGCGGTAGACCGAACATAGGCACCATCGGTGCCGGAGTGCGGTCTACTTAGTGAGTACTTTCTCCTGCACCTCCATTCCCGCGGCTTCAAATGATTTCTCCGGTCCGCTGAAACATCGACCCATTTTCTGATCTCAACGTCTGGAGATCAAAATGGCGACCACCATCCATCCCATCGTTTTGCGCTTTCAGGGCCTGCGCCCTGAGCAGCTGTCGCGTTTCGAACTGCACCGCCTTCGAAAGCAGATGGACGGCTATGAGTTCGAGCCGCACCGAACCCGTTTCAATAAGCTCCTGATCGGTAGCGAAACTTGGGCCAAGGAGGCCCTTGCAGAGATCGACGAAATGCGGATGGAGAATTTCGCCACCGAGTTAACAAAGCTCAAGAAGCGAAAGCGCATCGGAGAGATCAAAAAGCGCATGATTGAAGGCCCGAAGGATCCTTGGCGGCCTTCGAAACATGGACCGATGCGCGAAGTCATCATCACCGCCCACGCGGATTGGTTCGAGACAGCGGGCGACCAGTCGACCTGGCGTGGCAAGATGGCAAAACGCCGACGGGAAAAGGACTTTGAAGATCTCGCTATTGGATGGCTGACCTACGATTTCGGTGAGGACGTGGTGCACGCCCGGGCAGATCGAGACGAAAAGGCCTATCACATCCATGCCGTCATCCTTCCGCGTGACGAGGACCAGCATGGCCGGAAAATGCTGATCCCTTCGAAGCACGACGCGATCCGGTCCTATGAGCATGCGCAAGACATCGCGGGGATCTGGTTTGCGCAGGCAGGACTGGTGCGGGGTGAAGCGCGGGCGTTCGCCGCGCGTCAGGCAAAGGCCGCAGGTATGAAAGGCCCGGACCCGGTCAACCACAAGCCGACATGGAAATGGCGGCAAGAGGTGGCGATGGAGCTATGGTCCGAGCGCGTTGAGTTGACGGCGCGCTCATCCAATCTCGACGCACGCGAGAAGGCGCTTGTCGAGGCAGAGGATGCCGTTGAGGCCAATGCCGCTAAAGTGCAGGCACGCTCAGATGCCGTTGGGGCGCGGGAAGCCGCCGCCCAAGGTATGGCGGACGAAGCCGACTCGGTTCTGGCTGCCGCAGAAGGCCTCGCCGAAGACCACTTCGAGCTGAAGGAAAATGCCGACGGTCCGAGCTTGGCCGTGACCGAAACCGGCAAGGCTTCCAACAGCGCCAAGGCGCTGTTCCAGCGAGTGGCCAAGTCGAAAAAAGGACGCCGGCGCGCAGAAGGGATCTTTGGTCGTGTCTGGTCCGCCATGCGCACTCGGGCACAGGGGGAAGCCGAGGAGCGACTAAGCGAAGAGTTCGCGCAGATCGAGACCACGCGTGAGGCGCTTTTGGACGTTGTGAAAGACCTACCACCAGCCATTCGCCAGAACCTTGGGACGACGTGGAAAGCGGTCGCAAAGCAGGTCATCAGCTTGCAGCAGTTGCTGCGTAAGCGTGGACATTCGGAGGTGCTTGGAGGTCGGCCAAACCCTGATCACCCCGATCAGGCAGCGTCTGATGAAAAATGAATCGATTAATATCAGCGTCTTATACCGGATCTGCACAAAAATCTCCGAATTCGACGATTACCTCCGAAGAAAGATTGCGAATTATTTCCTTAGCAGCGGCTGAAACCAGAACTTAACGCCGCTGGCCGATCCGAAACCAGACAGTAAAAGGAAATCCCTATGTCCAAAATGAACCACAACGACCTGCATCGTCAATTCCTCGCAACAGTGGCGTCAGATGCCACTCAGCCCGCTATCGGCGTCACCTCGACCGACCCGCGCCGCACCATCCAGGCCATTCAGTCCGGCGTCGTGGCGAAGGCCGCGGTGAACGAACTGAACCGCGCCTTGTCCTTCGCCAACGCCGTGGGCCAGAACTTCGCGGCAGTGCTGCCCAGCCTGAGCGAGCAGGCTCGCATCGAGGTCGTCTCCGCTTTGGCCTGCGCGTCCTCTTCGAAAGACCGCCGCACCATCATGGAGCACCCATTGTGCCCTGCCGACGTCGAGGCAATCGTCGCCGCCTACGATGCGGCCAAGGCCGAAGAAGCAGAAACGCGCAAGGCTGAGCGGGCTGCGGAGCGCGAGGAAAAGGAACGCGCGAAGTTCGAGGAGCTGCGCCGGAAATTCGAAGGCGGTACTGGCGGCGAAACTAAGGCGATGGCCGCCGAATGACCCGCTGCATGGCGGGGGCCGGGCCTGTCGGCTGCCGTCATGAAACGGTCCTTGCCGTTTGCCAAGAAACCAAGCCCTTCTCACGCAAGCTACGTTTCCTGCGTGAGGAGGGTCTGAAAAGCCCCGGCCTTCGAAAGAGAGCCGGGGTCTAACTTTCAGGCTCTCATCGGAAAACGCACTGTTTCCATATCACTAGCTACTCAAACGCAACCGTACTGGCTATATCAATGATCCGAACACAGGAGTTTCGACATGTAAGCACTCAACCCCCCTCCCCCGAAACCAGCCGCGTATCTGCGGTGGTGGGGTATGGAGTGCTATGTCGACAAGACCCGCCGCACGGGCAGCGGCTTCCCAACCCGCCCACATCCACCTGCCTCTACCTGGATCGCTACAAGACAAGATCGACAGGGTCCGAAATGCCCGAGCAGTGATCGCCACGAAGATCACCTACGGCGAAGAGTGGATGCTCCCCCTGCTGAAACGGCTCAATACCGAACTTGCCAAACTCGAAGAGACCCAAGACCTCCTCCTGCAAGCCACCGAAATCGCCAATCACGCCGCCCCCAACCGGGCGGCGTGATGCGTTGAGGGCAAGCGGTCCGAAGGTCAGTCGTGCGGGATGGGGCGGGACGTCGCTGCGCCGTATATTAATGGCTACCTCAATAGGCGGACTCAATGGAGAGCAGGTCATCGACATTGTCTGATCTGATGTGACAATCTGTAGGGGAGCAGAAGGAGAGCAGAATGGGTACGAAGTATCTCACCGGTAAACGACTGGCGAAATGCATCCGCTTAGTTATGGCCGGTGACGAGCCCAAGATGTGTGTCGCCTTTCTCGGGCCAAACTGGGCAGAAGAGCTGTTCGACGACGGCGCGCCGCCGAAGGAACTGCGCGTCGTGTGCGATCTACGCATGGGTATGACTGTGCGCGCGGCGCTCTGCGTCGGCGGAGCGCCAAACAACGACCGCCTCCGCCATCTCCCCAACCGGGAGATGCACGCAAAGGTTTACGCCTCCGCGACGGGCGCGGTGATCTGCTCGGCCAACGCATCGCACGCCGCTCTTTCATCCGGCAAAAGGATTGAGGACGGAGTGTGGCTACCCCCCGGAGGCAAAGCCTACTGCAAGGCAGCATCAACCTTCGATGAGCGCTTCGGCAAGGCCGTGCCGGTAGACGCCGATGCTCTCGCACGAGCGCCCGAGTATTTGGAAGCCTCCGGGGCAACTATCGTCGACCGAGGTCAGCCACACCGCTTCGCCCCCCCCACGACTATATTGCAGCTCCTTCGTCAGGAAGCGAAGGCTTTCAAGGGCATCTGGTTCGTCTTCTCGAAAGAGAACGTCTCCAGAGCCGTGCAAGAGGGTGCGAAGGCGGCTATGGATGTCGAAGAGCAGGTGAATGGAAATGCGACGAGAGACGGGGATGCCCGTCAACCGAGATACGACTACTTCGCTGACTGGGACTTGAAAGAAAGCGTCTGGCCTGCGCTGTTCATATCCGTACACCAAAGTTCGGACGGTGACATCAATTTGGGCATGCGCCGTCACCTGCGGTTCATTTTAGATGTCTCCGATGGGAAGGGCGGAACGGAGGATGTGTTCGTTGCGGCCAAAGTTCGCTGGAACATCGGCGGAGGAGCGTTCGGGGATCTGCGAAGGCTCGATACGGTTAGCCGTTGCGAAGCCGAGTTGGCAGAATGGTTTCAAAACGGCTCTTCATTCGACAATGTCGCAGGGCAGGCTCTCGACGCAGTTGGGGCCCGCAAAGCTTTAGCTCTTTCGTAAACACAGCTGCACAACGTTTGGGGAAGATGTCCGATAAATATGAGTTTCTCATGTGGAGCTATTCGAACTCTCAGTAGCATCTGTTAAAGCGGGTTCGAACCGGACTTTAAAAAGCTCGCATCCTCACCTACCCCCGCCCACTGTCCGCTTGTTCGAGTTGCTCACGCCAAGTGCATCGGGACCGGCAGCATGACACTTTGAACAAGCACTTGTCTCCGCGCCAAGCCCATCGCGTCGCCATATACCGGGCGGCCGCGGATCACCTTGACGCTGTGTCCCATCATCTCGCCGCTGACGTCCATACGCTTTGTCTCAGCAAGTATCCTGCTCTCCCACGTATGACGAACGCCACCGATAGTGTGCTCAGACGAGGGCAGCAGTCCGTTACTCCGCAGATATTGGTTCATCGTTGCCGAATACGAGCTCTTCCCTCGATAGCGAGGAAAGCCATCAGGATGGCGCTTGGCTGCGGCCAGCGCCACGCCGACCAGTGGGACAAGGCGAACAGACGATGTGTTCTTGATCTCACGCCGGTTCTCCCCTTCTTCGAAGCTTAGACGAAGGTGCGGAACCGCGTGGTCCAGCACGATCGCGTCCGGCGGCAGGTCGCAAATCTCCGATTGGCGGCATCCTGTCTCAATGGAGATCAGCAGGATGTCACGCGCCTCAGCGTTCGTGCCGTCGAAAGCGCCCGGCGCGAACCACTTCTCGGCAATCCAGTCCACCGGGATCTCGAGCTTGCGACTTTCGGCCTTGTGCCAGTCCTTCAGCGAAACGCGATGATACGGATGCGGCGGGTCCGGCTGCGCAATACTTTCGTAATAGCGGCGCAGCATCCCAGCCATATTGGCAAAGTCCTTGTTGGCGCTCTCCATCGAGAGGCTTTCGGACGCGATTTTCCTTTGCCACCAGGCTTTGTGTTTCAATGCGGCAGCGTGGTCGATCTCCGTCACCAACACATCTCTCCCACCGAGCGCGGCTTGCAGATTTGTGGCCGCACGCTTGCGCGGATTCCGCCATAGCCGCAACTGATTCTCGCTCTTGAAACGGTTGTCGTGGCCTGCGATGCGTTCGACCTCATCGACGAGGCCAGAGAGCCGCAATGCAGGCTCGTCCACGGCCCCGAGAAGCGCCTTGGCAGTTGCCGCCGAACGGTCAACAGAAGACGCCTCTACACGCTCCAGAACGTCATCCAGAGGCGCGTCCAGAAGGTCAGAGAGTGGTCTGTAAGCAAAGCCCCGCGCCTGGGCGATCTTCTGCGCTGCGCGATAAGCGTCAGCATCATCTGGACGATCCTTGATGACGGTCATTTCGTCCAGCTCAGCCAGCAACTTGGCCTTTACATCTGGTAACAGCTCGCGGGCCCGGCGCTCGCTATCGGTTTCCAGACTGCGATGGATCTCCTGACGTCCGGCAACGTCGAGGTACCGCTTGGGCACCCGCATCCGCAGGTGCCAAGTGTTGCCTCGCTTGATCAGTCCCGCCATCCATGCCACCTGTATTTTACTTCTGAAACCGCTTCGATTGGCGAGGCTGTATTGCTACACATTTTGCTACACATATCAGTTCAAACTAAAACTGCAATAACTCCAAAAACTCATATAAATAAGGTTTATTTCGGGAAATTATCGAGATATTCGAATCTCTTCGTCTCCGCCATTACCCTCAGACATTCTGATGTATTTTACCGGTGATCATCGACATCAGCACTTTCAAATTACATCACCGGCATCACTGGGCGTCGGACAAAATTGCAATCAACTCGGTCTGGGATAAGGCAAACGGGTTTCCCTTCATCGACGATGCGCTTACCGCGGCTTTCGCGATCTGGGCATGCGTATCGACCCCTACCCCGAGCTCGCTGAGGCTTCTCAACCCCATTTGCCGCGACCAAGCGCCGAGTTCCTTAAGGCCAGAACCCGGCGCATTGGTTGTGGCAAATTGATCATCGACCACGCTTAAAACGAAATGCAGGCGTCGATGGATTTCAGTACCAGCTTTTGCATTGCGCGAGTGTGATGCCAGTACGGCAGGGAGCAAGGCTCCACAGATTTCTCCATGAGGCGCACCGGTCGAACCACCGATTACACCGGCAAATCCATGTACTGCCCCAAGTCCCGCATTGGCCAACGCCAGGCCCCCGCAGGTGCTTACCCACGCCATACTGTCCCACGCTTGGGGGGTACCATTTTCGACCAATTCGCGCAGGGCTGATACCCCCACTGGAATTGCGGCACGGCACAGCGCGTCCGTCATCGGGTTGGATTTCGACGATACATACGGTTCGATGACTTGGGTAACCGCATCCAGCGCGGCGGCGAGGGTCACCCGACGCGGGGCACCTTCCATCAACGCGGCATCGACGATGGCGATATTGGGGATCATACGGGGGTCGCGCAAGCTGACCTTGACGTTATGTTGCGGCACGGCAATCACAGCGTTCTTGGTGACCTCTGCGCCTGTTCCAGCCGTCGTTGGCAAGGCAATCATCGGTACGGGTGCCTGCTCCAGCATGCGTCCCCCCCCCACCCCTTCGAGGTAATCGAGCGGATTACCATCGCAGGGGATCAAGGCCGCCAAGGCCTTGGCGAAATCAATGACCGACCCGCCACCCAAGGCGACGACCACATCAAACGACTGCCCTTTTAGACTTGCCAAAGCACTTTCTATCGCGGGCAGGCTCGGTTCTTCGGGACAGCATTGGGTTTGTACGTCCAATCCGGCACCGATACAGCTTTCGGTCAACCAAGCAGCGCGGGCTAGATTCGATCCATGGACGATAAGCACGCGGCGGCCAAAGCCTGCCGCTAGCGTCGCCGCCTGCGCCGCCTGACCGCGCCCGAAATATAGCGCCTGTGGGCTAAAGAACGAGAACATTGGCTTAGCTGTCTGCGGCGTCTTTGTGGTATCCATCCAGCACCGCAACTTCGTCCCGCGAACCTAGGATAACTGGCACGCGTTGGTGCGGCCCGGTCGGAGCCACATCCATGATTGCGCCCAGCCCCGTGGATGCAGCGCCGCCTGCGGTCTCGATGATCATCGCCATCGGGTTCGCTTCGTACATCAGACGCAGCTTGCCGCCGGTCTTTTGATTGTTGCTGTCAGCTGGGTACAGGAACACTCCACCGCGGGTCAGGATACGGTGCACATCGGCAACCATCGACGCGGTCCAGCGCATGTTAAACGACCGGCCACGCGGGCCGTCCTTGCCCGCGACCGCCTCGTCCACGTAGCGGCTGACAGGGGCGTACCAATAGCGCGCTCGTGACGTGTTGATCGCGTATTCGGATGTCTCTGCCGGCACGGTCATTTTGGGGTGCGTCAGGATAAATTCGCCAGTGTCGGGATCGCTGCTAAAGCCTACTACCTCGTCGCCCTTGGTCATCACGAACATGGTGGACGGGCCATAGATCGCATAACCCGCACAGATCTGGTTGCGCCCGTCGTGCAGCACATTGCGGTCGCCGTCGGCCTGCACCTGCATCACCGAAAAGATCGACCCGACCGACAGGTTCACATCGAGGTTCGAAGACCCGTCGAGCGGATCGAAATACAGCAGGTAGTCACCCGCCTGCGGCTCTTTCAGCCACGTAACTTCCTCGACCTCTTCGGAAACAAGTGCTGCCAAACGCGCGCTATTGGCGCACTCACGCTCGAACACGTCATTAGCCATGATATCCAGCGTTTTTTGCGCCTCTCCCTGAACGTTGATCTCTCCGGCCGTTCCAAGATTGCCCTCAAACGCGCCACGGCGCACCAGCCCGGCGATCAGGCGCGAAGCCGACGCGATGTCTTCGAGCAGGAAAACCAGATCGCGATCAAAGGCGTTTTGCGTCAAATAGCGGCGAAGTGTAGGTGCGGTCATGAAGTGTCCTTAAAAATTCAGGGTCGCGTCAACGGCCTTTTTCCAGAGCGCATATTTCGCATCGCGCTGGTCATCGTCCATCTTCGGCGTAAATTGGGTTTCCTGCGTCCACGATTTCGCGAACTGTTCTTGATCAGGATAAACGCCCGCGTGCATCCCTGCAAGCCACGCCACCCCAAGCGCCGTAGTTTCATGCACTGTCGGTCGGTCAACGGGGGCGTCGATGATATCGGATAGGAATTGCATCGTCCAATCGCTGGCCGACATCCCACCATCGACGCGCAATGTCGGCTGCACACCGTCGGCTTTCCAATCGGCAGACATCGCTTCAAGCAGGTCGCGTGTCTGATAGCCAACGCTTTCAAGCGCGGCCCTGGCCATTTCGGCAGCGCCGGTTCCCCGCGTCAGGCCAAACACTGCGCCGCGACAATCTGGGTTCCAATAGGGTGCGCCAAGGCCGACAAAGGCAGGCACCAGCACCACGTTCTGATGCGGATCGGCCTGTTCGGCCAACGTTTGAGTTTCGGCGGAATCCTGAATGATCTGCAACCCGTCGCGCAGCCATTGCACCACGGCTCCCGCGACAAAAATCGACCCTTCCAATGCATAGGTCGGTTTCCCGTCGAACTGATACGCGATCGTCGTCAGCAGCCGGTTTTCTGACCGCACCGGCGTGTCGCCCGTGTTCATCAAGGCAAAGCATCCGGTGCCATAGGTCGATTTTAACATACCCGGTTGAAAACACGCCTGCCCCACGGTTGCGGCCTGCTGGTCGCCCGCAACGCCGCAGATGGGGACGGCAGACCCAAGCACGTCGGGATCCGTCCTGCCGAAATCATCGGCGCAATTTTTCACCTCGGGCAACACTTCCATCGGAATGTTAAGCAGGTCACAGATCGAACGGCTCCACCTACCCTTGCGGATGTCGTACAACATCGTACGAGCGGCATTGGTCGCATCGGTCGCGTGCACCGCCCCGTTGGTCAGCTTCCAGATCAAAAAACAATCGACGGTGCCAAACAGCAACCCGCCCTTGGCTGCGCGGTCGCGCGCGCCTTCGACATTGTCCAGTATCCACGCCAGCTTGGTCCCCGAAAAATACGGGTCGAGCAACAGGCCGGTGCGGTCGGTGATCATTTCTTCGTAGCCCGCGTCGCGCAGGGCGCGGCACTGGCTGGCGGTGCGACGGTCCTGCCAGACAATCGCATTATAGATCGGGCGGCCTGTCGCCTTGTCCCAGACAATGACAGTCTCGCGCTGGTTGGTAATTCCGATGGCGGCAATTTCTGCGGCGGTGATGCCCGCCTTGTCGATGGCCCCGCGGCAGGTCGCTTGCGTGGTGCGCCACAGGTCGCCCGGATCGTGTTCAACCCAGCCGGATTGCGGAAAATGCTGCGGGAATTCTTCTTGGACGCTGGCGATTGACGTCATCGTTCCGTCGTACACGATGGCCCGTGTAGATGTGGTGCCCTGGTCGATGGCAAGGATATACGTCATGCGCGGTCCCCGAAAAGTAATAAGCGTCAACTGCCACCCAACATAGCAAGGGACAGCAGGCCCGACCAGATGGTTGGGCCGTCAATGAAGATCGAAAAAGTTGTGAAAGATGAAGTGTCCGGGGCCAGACGTCTGGCCCCGGACGATTGGCTTACTGCCAGGATTTGATCAGCTCGTCATAAGCGATCGTTTTTGGCTCTTCGTCCTCGTTTTCCAATTTTGGCTTCGGCGAACCGGGCTGCTCTAGCCAATAGGATGGATCACGCTCTTCGTTCATCTTAGGGCCGATGTCGCCCTGAACGCCTGCACGCTCAAGCCGGATCATGACCTTTTCCTGATCGGCGCAAAGTGCGTCCAACGCTTCCTGAGGGGTTTTTGCACCGGACATTGCGTCGCCGATGTTCTGCCACCACAGCTGCGCCAGCTTTGGATAGTCAGGAACGTTGGTGCCGGTTGGCGACCACTGAACCCGTGCTGGTGAACGGTAGAATTCGACAAGACCGCCGAGTTTCGGTGCACGGTCGGTAAAGCTTTCATGCTGAATCGTGGATTCACGAATGAAGGTCAGACCAACATGGCTTTTCTTTACGTCCACAGTCTTGGAGGTCACGAATTGGGCGTAAAGCCAGGCCGCTTGTGCACGATCAACCGGTGTGGATTTCATTAAAGTCCACGAACCTGCGTCCTGATATCCGATCTTGGTGCCTTCGGTCCAATATGCTCCGTGGGGCGAAGGTGCCATGCGCCATTTCGGCGTACCATCTTCGTTCATCACGGGCAGATCGGGTTCTACGGACGCCGCAGTAAAGGCGGTGTACCAGAACATCTGCTGAGCTACATTGCCCTGTGCCGGGATTGGGCCCGCCTCAGAGAACGTCATACCAGCAGCCGCAGGTGGCGAGTACTTTTGCAGCCATTCGATCGCCTTGGTCACAGCATAAACCGCTGCTGGTCCGTTTGTGGCACCGCCACGCGCAACGCATGAACCCACAGGCTGCGAGTTTTCGTTAACGCGGATACCCCATTCATCGACGGGCAGACCGTTTGGCTCGCCTACGTCACCGGCACCAGCCATGGACAACCACGCATCAGTGTAGCGCCAGCCAAGCGACGGGTCTTTCTTACCGTAGTCCATGTTGCCAAAGACTTCGCCTTCGACGCCGAGGCGCGACAGGTCACGACCGGTGAAGAATTCAGCGATGTCCTCATACGCGGACCAGTTGACCGGAACACCCAGATCATAGCCATATTTCTCTTTGAAATCAGCTTTGTTCTGTTCATCGTTGAACCAATCGTAGCGGAACCAATACAGGTTCGCGAACTGCTGGTCAGGTAGCTGATAGACCTTGCCATCAGGACCGGTTGTGAACGACAGGCCGATGAAGTCTTCAAGGTCGAGACCGGGGTTGGTCACGGCCTTGCCCTCGCCTTCCATCCAGTCGGACAGATTGCGAGCTTGCTGATAACGCCAGTGCGTGCCGATAAGATCGGAATCGTTGATATAGGCGTCATAGATATTTTCGCCCGACTGCATTTGTGTTTGCAGCTTTTCGACAACGTCGCCTTCACCGATCAGGTCATGTGTGACCTTGATACCCGTGATCGCTTCAAACGCAGGAGCGAGAACAGTGGATTCGTACGTGTGTGTGCCGATTGTCTCGGACACGACGTTGATCGACATGCCTTCGTACGGCTTGGCCGCGTCGACAAAGAATTGTAGTTCGGCTTCTTGATCAGCCCGCGACAATGCGGACAGATCGCCAATCTCACTATCAAGGAAAGCCTTCGCGGCCTCCATGTCAGCGAACGCAGGTGCGGCAAACATGCACGCAGCAAGTCCGATCGCAGTCGTTCCCTTTAAGCGCAAGTTCATGATGTTCCTCCCTAGAATTGAACATTTTAAAGGTCCGGTTCTTGCATGCCGGCCCCCCTTATATTCCTTTTCTAAACCCAGCGGAAAACCGCTATGGCGTAGAAAAGGCAGACAACCAATGCCCCCCATTGGGGCGCACTGAGCAGCCCGAGCCAAGCCAGATTGATAAAGGCCGAGCCCAGAAGCGTGATGAACAAACGATCACCCCGCGTCGTTTCCATCCCGAGTACACCGCTGCGGGGCACTTCGGGAAACTTGATCGCAAGGATCGTGAAGGTGATCAGCGTCACCGCGATGATCCCGAAGAAAGCGGCGGTAGGCCAAGTCCATGCCATCCAGTCCATAATATTTCCTTCCGTCTTTCTTTTTAAACGCGACCCAAGGCAAAGCCTTTGGCGATGTAGTTGCGCACGAAATAGATCACCAACGCCCCCGGCACGATGGTCAGCACCCCGGCTGCGGCCAACACGCCCCAGTCAATCCCGGCGGCCCCTACGGTACGGGTCATCGTGGCGGCAATCGGCTTGGCATTCACACTGGTCAATGTCCGGCTTAACAGCAATTCCACCCAGCTGAACATGAACAAGAAAAACGCCGTAACTCCGATCCCCGACGCCACCAAAGGCGTGAATATCCGAATGAAAAAGCGCGGAAAACTGTAGCCGTCGATATACGCGGTTTCGTCAATTTCCTTTGGCACGCCGCGCATGAACCCTTCGAGGATCCACACCGCCAATGGTACGTTGAACAGGCAATGCGCCAGCGCCACCGCGATATGCGTGTCGAACAATCCGACCGAGCTATAAAGCTGGAAGAACGGCAGCGCGAAAACCGCAGGCGGTGCCATCCGGTTGGTCAGCAGCCAGAAGAACAAGTGCTTGTCCCCCATGAAGGAATACCGGCTGAACGCATAGGCCGCAGGCAGCGCCACGGCGAGCGAGATCACCATGTTCATCACCACATAGGTCATCGAGTTCAGATAGCCGCTGTACCAAGACGCATCCGTCAGGATCGTAAGGTAGTTGTCGAACGTCAGATCCTGTGGCCACAAGGTAAAGCTGTTCAGTATCTCGCTATTGGTCTTGAGGCTCATGTTCAGCAGCCAGTAGATCGGCAGTAGCAAGAACAGCAGGTAGAGGACCATGACAATGGCATTCCCCGGTATCTTGGGGAGGGTGAAGCCGCGCTTTTGTGCAATATCAGACATCAGTGGCCATCCCTTTTATCAAGGTTCGTCATGACGGTGTAGAACACGTATGAAATCAACAAGATTACCAGATAATACATGATCGAGAACGCCGCCGCGGGACCAAGGTCAAACTGCCCCAAGGCCATCTTGACCAGATCAATCGACAAGAAGGTCGTCGAATTGCCCGGCCCGCCTCCGGTCACGACGAAGGGTTCGGTATAGATCATGAAGCTGTCCATGAACCGTAGCAATATCGCGATCATCAACACGCCCATCATCTTGGGAAGCTCGATATAGCGAAAGACCTTCCAGCGACTGGCTTGGTCAATTTTGGCGGCCTGATAATAGGCGTCTGGGATAGATTGAAGCCCAGCATAGGCCAGTAGCGCCACCAAAGATGTCCAATGCCAGACATCCATGACAATAACCGTGACCCATGCGGCATAGAAATCCTGAGTATAGTTATAATCGATGCCTAAAGCTGCCAGCGTATAGCCCAAAAGGCCGATATCTACGCGCCCGAAAATCTGCCAGATGGTGCCCACAACGTTCCATGGTATCAGCAAAGGCAGCGACATCAGGACGAGGCAAAGTGATGCCCAAAATCCCTTTTTCGGCATATTTAGCGCGACAAAAATTCCCAGCGGAATTTCGATGACAAGGATGATTACTGAAAACGCGATTTGGCGGCCTAAGGCATTCCACATACGTTCGGATGACATCATCTCGCGGAACCATTCGAGGCCCGCCCAGAAGAACTGGTTGTTGCCGAACGTATCCTGGACCGAGTAATTTACCACTGTCATCAAGGGAATGACGGCGGAAAACGCCACAAGCAGCAGCACAGGCAGCACAAGGAACCATGCTTTTTGATTGACGGTTTTGTTCATGACACGGACCTTTCAGCAAGGGTCAGGAAGGCCGAGGAAAGTGCATGCATCATATCACGCCCCCTGCGGCGCGACGCGCCAGCTGTTTGAATAGACATTTACGCCTGCGGGATCGAAAACCACGCGGTTCATATCCGGCGAAATCTCGGCACCTTCTTCGGCTATCACATTGATTGCATTACCCTTAAAGTCAGCACGCACGATCTTGTGGCGCCCTACATCCTCGACGCGCTTAATCGTGACCGGTAGCCCGATATCGCCTGTTGCTAACGACGTGAACTCGGGGCGCACGCCCAATTCGACATTGCCGGCAGGCGTCCCGAACCCCTGCCCCAGCGAAATTTCGGTGCCCCCGATGACAGCTTTGTCACCTGTCACAGTAGCATCTAGAACGTTCATGCCGGGAGAACCGATGAAATAGCCGACGAACGTATGCTGCGGTGTCTCGAACAGTTCTTGAGGTGTACCCATTTGGACGACCCGGCCATCGTACATGACAACCACTTTGTCAGCGAAAGTCAGAGCCTCAGTCTGGTCGTGGGTCACATAAATCATCGTGTGCCCGAATTCGTGATGCAGCGATTTCAGCTGGGTGCGCAGCTCCCACTTCATATGCGGGTCAATCACGGTCAGTGGCTCATCAAACAACAGCGCATTCACGTCTTCGCGCACCATGCCCCGCCCGAGCGAGATTTTCTGCTTGGCGTCTGCCGTCAAACCGCGCGCCTTGCGGTTCAGCATGTCCTCCATGCCGATCATCGCGGCGATCTGTTGTACGCGCTCAGCAACATAGGTGGCATCAGCACCGCGATTGCGCAGCGGAAATGCCAGGTTATCGCGCACAGTCATGGTGTCATAGACGACGGGAAATTGAAAAACCTGCGCGATGTTGCGTTGTGTTGTGGGTTCATGGGTGACGTCACGGTCGTTGAACAAAATACGCCCTTGGCTGGGATGCAGCAAGCCAGAGATGATGTTGAGCAGCGTGGATTTTCCGCAACCCGACGCGCCCAAAAGCGCATATGCTTCCCCATCGACCCAGTCGTGGTTCAGCTCTTTCAATGCGAAATCGTCTTCGCTTTTGGGGTTGGGCAAATACGAATGCGCCAAGTTGTCGAGGGTTATTTTTGCCATGAGTTCAGTTCCCCCTCAGGCCGCGATTGCGTAGGATGCGGCGGCAACAGATGTGCCATCTTCCGCAAATATATAAACATGTTTGGGGTCGAGATAGACGGTGAGCTGCGCTCCGATTTGGAGGTTTTTCACGCCGTGAACCAAACCCACCCAATTCTCGCCATGATGATCAAGGTGAATAAATGTCTCCGAGCCCGTGATCTCGGTCACATTCAGTTTCCCGGAAAATTCCAACGCATCCGGGGATGTTCTTGCCAGTTCAAGATGGTTGGGCCTGAAACCTGCGATATATGTTCCATCAGAAAGGCCCTTAAAGCCACCAAATGCCGCCGTTGTCTGTCCGTCATCAAGTATTAGGTTATCTGCTGATTTACGGACATTAAGGAAATTCATCGGAGGGTCGGAAAAAACCCGCGCGGTTGTTGCATTGACTGGCTGACGATACACAACCGGCGTCAAACCAAACTGTGTGATCCGGCCTTCCCACAAGGTTGCGGTATATCCGCCTAGCAACAACGCCTCTTCAGGTTCGGTCGTCGCATAGACAAAGATCGACCCGGCTTCTTCGAATATCTTGGGGATTTCGGCACGCAACTCTTCGCGCAGTTTATAGTCAAGGTTGGCCAGCGGCTCGTCCAGCAGCACCAGCCCCGCATCCTTGACCAGCGCCCGCGCCAGCGCACAGCGCTGTTGCTGCCCCCCTGAAAGCTCAAGCGGCTTACGGTCTAGCATCCCGGAAAGCTGCATCAAGTCAGCGGCTTTGCGCACGGCGCTGTCGATCTCGCTCTTGGATTTACCCAACAGGCGCATGGGGCTAGCAATGTTGTTGTAGACCGTCATCGAGGGGTAGTTGATGAACTGTTGATAAACCATGGCCACGCCGCGGTCCTGCACCCGCATGCCCGTGACATCGTGACCGTTCCAAATGACCTTGCCACGGTTCGGCACATCCAAACCCGCCATCAACCGCATAAGAGAAGTCTTACCCGAAGATGTTGGTCCTAAAAGCACATTCATCGTTCCGGACCGGAGCTCAAGATCTGTCGGGTGGATATGCGTTTGGCCGTTCACGACCTTCGACACGCCCTCTAGAAGTAATGACATTTCGGTCTCCCTATTCGCCGTTTCAGACGGCGTATTTCTGTGACGGCGCGGCGGCATTCTCGGCCAACCAAGCATCCAGTTCAGCTATTTCCTGTGCGCTCAGGCGTAGACCCAGTTTGGATCTGCGCCAAACGATGTCGTTTGCGGTGCAGGCGAACTCTTTGTTGACCAGCCAATGCACTTCGCGCTCCGTCAAGGTCGCTCCGAAGTCCCGCCCTAAATCCGCAGCGGTCTCGGCGTCGCCCAACACTTCAAAGGCATCGTTCCCATAGGCTTTGACCAGCCGGTCCTCCCAACGCGCGGTCAAGAATGGATACGCCTTACGCAGTTGGTCTTTTAACGCTTGAACCCCATCCACGGGGAAATCACCTCCGGGCAGCGGGACCCCGGCAGTCCAGGGCTTGTTACGCTTTGCGAAGAATGGTTCGATCTTTTCGAGCGCCGTTTCCGCCAGCCGTCGATACGTGGTGATCTTACCGCCAAAGACATTCAGCACAGGCGCGCCTGCCGATTGATCAACCTTGAGAATATAATCACGGGTCGCCGCCGTCGCGGAACTGGCACCATCATTATATAGCGGGCGTACTCCTGAATAAGTCCAGACAATATCGTCGGTGGTGATAGGTGTCTTAAGGTACTTAGACGCG
>LAZR01000671.1_pt1 | contig 24803 bp, 13 predicted proteins | sample 329461 | NCBI WGS metagenome assembly LAZR01 (sample SAMN03002196, study PRJNA259156) | marine sediment metagenome | biome: sea floor; feature: Hydrothermal impacted sediments; material: marine sediment; isolation source: Loki non-amplified sample from Loki's castle hydrothermal vent sediment ...
GGCCGTGCGCGACAATATCATGGCCATTCTCGAGACCATGACCCTCTCGAAGGCCGCCCGCGAGGAACGCTGCGATCACCTGCTGGAGCAGTTCGGTCTGACGCACGTGGCGTCGCAGCTTGCCCGGACCCTGTCCGGCGGCGAGCGAAGGAAGCTGGAGATTGCCCGAGCCCTGGTGACCAATCCGGTCATGATCATGCTGGACGAGCCGTTTTCCGGTGTGGACCCCATCGCCGTCGAGGACCTGCAGCGGGAGATCGTCGCCCTGCGGGATCGGGGCATCAGCATCCTGCTGACGGACCACAACGTCCACGAGACGCTCTCCGTCACCGACCGGACCTACATCATCGATTCGGGCAAGGTCCTGCGTGAGGGCCCCCCGCAGGATCTCGTCAACGACGAACTGGTGCGGAAGACCTACCTGGGCCACACCTTCCGCGGCGACGAGTTCGACGGGTAGTCCCCGCTCCTCCCTGATCGCCGCGGCGGGCCTTAGGTCTCGACGATTTCGGGGATGAGGATCAGCAGCGTCTCCACCGGCAGGCCGCCTTTGGTTTTGACCAGGAATTGATGGCCGACGGTGTTCGGTTCGCTCGCCCGCCCGCTGGGCCCGATGAGGATGAAGCTTCCGGTGGAGATCGTCAACTGGAACGTCATGCTCTCCAGGCCCGTCAGCGTCGGCCGGCGGGCCACCGACGTCCGGCCCTGGACGTTTCTGATACGCGCGCGGCGGCGCCGGCTGCGGATCTGCGGCTGACCGGTGATGGTGAGCTGGTTCAGCTGGCCGGGCTTGGTCGCACACAGCATCGCCAGCAGATAGTCGCCCGCAGGAATGTCCCTGCCGCTGAGCGTGCCGTCTCGGTGAACGATGAACAGCGTCTTGGGCCCCTGGCGCTCCTTCAGCGCCACCGTGATGGGCTGAGACAATGCCCCGATGGTGATGGTCTGACGGACAGGCCGCCCGGCCAACTCCCCCAGCGCGCCGGCAAGTCGGTCCCACTGCTCCAGCGAGCCGACCCCCACGCGAAGCCCGTTGGCCGTGAAATTGACCGATTGCACCGGCGAGACAACGTCCTCATCGACCGTGCTCCAGACGTCCTCGGAGGCGCTTGAAAGGCCGATCGGCACGTCAACGACCGCCACACGCAGCCGTAGGACCCGGACGCCCTGGTGCTCATCCCGTCGATTTTCCCAACGGGCCTTCATCATCTCTTGCCCGCTCACGAACAGAGGATCCTCGCCCTCATCGCCTTTGCATCCAAACAGCGCCACCGCCGCGACGAGCGCAAGGGCGGCGCTGGGGGAGATGCTCTTTCGGATCAAGCGTCGGGCGTTGAATCTCATTCCATCACTGGATATCGGCTAAGTCTACGGGCCCTCTAAAGCGTGTTGCATTGGGGTGTGTCGCGCGGCGTCCCGATGTACATCGGGACTGTCCCGCCGCGCAGCCAAGCCAGGCAAGAGCAGGCGGGACAGGAGCCCCGCCTGCCGACGCTATGAGCGAACGTCACACGCTCTAAAGCCGGGCAAATCGGCGCCGCTCCATGGGAAAAGCGATGTCTTCCTATGCCTGACCGGCCGGCGCTACCGGCACGGCCATGACACGGTGTTTCAACGGTCGAAAGCCCCGGCCGAACTTCGCCGCAACCACCAGTACAATCAGCACCGCCAGCGCCGGGTAGGCGATGAACCGAGCGTAGAAGAACACCACCGCAAGCCATCCCGGCTTCTCGCCGTCGGCGCCGGCCTGGATGGTTTCCCGCAGGCGTTCCAACTGGTCCAGATTGAACGTCGCCCCGCACGCGATGGCCGAGTTTATGATCGCCTGCCACGGCGTCATCACCGCCAGCAGGATCAACGACCAGTAGAAGGCGCCCAGAAACCCCGATGGCGCGCCGAGGCGGCCGAGCAGGGACAGCTTGACGCTGAACATCACCGTCAGCACCAGCAGCAGCGCCAGCACAACGCCAAAGAATTTCGTCCCCGCCAGCGCCCAGGTCATGGCGTCGCGCAGCTTCGCCCGGGTCTCGCTGTCGGCTGTCTCGGCCGACGCGGCCGGGGTCGCGTCCGGGTCGACGGGAGCGGTATCCTCCTTGACCGCTATCTCGGTCTTTTCGCCCTCGGCCGGCGCTGCCGGCTGGGTCGTCGCCGCATCCGCGGCCGGCTCGTCAAGTCCGCCGCCAAAATGCACGAACGCAAACACGCCTACCTGAACCGCCAGGACCAGCAACAGGCCCAGCAGCAGCCAGGTCTTCGCACAGCCAACGGACCTCAGTGCGTCGTGGAACTCCAGGGTATCGATTTGACCGGTTGTCGGTTCCATAGCGGGCGCCTTTCCAACATCGTTCGAGGGGCCGCCCCGCATCGGTCCTGTCGATGCGGGGGCGTCGATTCTGTCGATGCGTATGATATCGACCGGCCCGGCCTCGGTTGTGTATGTTTTCCTTACTTGACAACAATGCTCACAAGCCGGCCGGGCACGACGATCGTTTTGACAATCGCCTTGCCCTCGACCGCCGCGGCCACGTTCGGATTGGTCAGCGCAACGGCCACCACGTCCTCGTCCGTGGCCCCGGCGGGCGCCGTGATCCGCCCCCGCACCTTGCCATTGACCTGCACGGGCCATTCGACCGTATCTTCGACCAGCAGCGACTCGTCATAGGCGGGCCAGCTCTCGTAGGCCAGCGTTCGGTCGTGGCCCAGGCGCTGCCAGATCTCCTCGGCCATATGCGGGGCAAAGGGCGCCCCAACCAGCACGAACCGCTCGGCCTGGTCGCGCGTGAGCCGGCCGGTCTTGAACACGGCGTTGACGAACTCCATCATCGCGGAGATGGCGGTGTTGAACTTCATCGCCTCGATGTCCTGGCCGACCTTCTTGATGGTCTTGTGCAGGAGCACCTCGATCTCCGCGCAGCCGGGCGGATCGGTGATGAGCAACGCGACATCGTCGTCGCCGACGGTCATCCGCCAGATGCGCTGGAGGAACCGATGCACGCCGGGAACATCCTGGATATTCCAGGGCTTGGAGACCTCCAACGGGCCCATGAACATCTCGTACAGCCGGAACGTATCGGCCCCGTACTCGGCGATGACCGTGTCGGGGTTGACGACGTTCTTGAGGCTCTTGGACATCTTCTCGACCGACTCGCTCAACGTCTCGCCGGTTTCCCTGTGGCGCGGGCTATCGCCGGTGAGGTCGACGTCGTCGTAGCCCACGTAGACCCCGCGCTGGTCGCGGTAGGCGAAACTTCGGATCATGCCCTGGTTGAACAGCTTGCCGAACGGTTCGACCGTCGAGGCGTGCCCGAGATCGAACAGCACCTTGTGCCAGAACCGCGCGTACAGCAGGTGCAACACGGCGTGCTCGGCGCCGCCGACATACAGGTCCACGCCGCCGGAGGGGTTGGCGTCGCTCGGCGCCATCCAGTACCGCTCGACATCGCTATCGCAGAAGCGCTGGCTGTTGCCGGGGTCCAGGTACCGCAGGTAGTACCAGCAGCTTCCCGCCCACTGGGGCATGGCGTTCAGTTCGCGCGTGGCCGGCCCGCCGCAGGTCGGGCAGGTTGTGGCGAGCCAGTCGGTCGCCTTGCCCAGCGGCGGAGCGGGCGGGGCGTCGGGATCGTCGCTGATGGCCGGCCTGAAGTCTTCCATCTCCGGCAGCTCGAGCGGGAGTTGATCTTCCGGCACGCCCACCAGGCCGCACTGCGGGCAATGGATGATCGGGAACGGCTCGCCCCAATAGCGCTGGCGGCTGAACAGCCAGTCGCGGAGCTTGTAGTTGACGGCGCCCTTGCCGAGGCCCTGCTCTTCCAGCCACTCGGTGATCTTGGCCTTGAACTCCTCCGTCGCCAGCCCGTCGAATCGCCCGCTGCTTATGGCGATGCCATCGCCCACGTAGCCGCGCCAGTCGACGCCTTCGGGCGGCTCGACGACTTGCACGATCGGCAGGTGAAACTGCTCGGCGAACTCCAGGTCGCGTGTGTCGTGGGCGGGCACGGCCATGATTGCGCCTGTGCCGTAGCCCATCATGACGTAGTCGGCCACCCAGACGGGGATCTTCTTATCGTTGACCGGGTTGATGGCGTAGGCGCCCGTCCACTGGCCGGTCTTGACCTTGGCCTCGGCGGTGCGTTCCATCTCGCTCTTGTGGGCGGCGGTCTGCACGTAGGCCTGGACGGCGGGGCGGCGGTCGGCCGTCGTAATCACATCCACCAGCGGATGCTCGGGCGCCAGCACCATGTACGTGGCGCCGAACAGCGTGTCAGGCCGCGTCGTGTAGACGCGAATGATTTCCCCTTCGTGGCCGTCGATGGCGAAATCCACCTCCGCCCCTTGGCTCCGGCCGATCCAGTTTCGCTGCATGATTTTGATCGGCTCGGGCCAGTTGACCGTCTCGATGTCTTCCAGCAGGCGATCGGCGTAGGCCGTAATGCGGAGCATCCATTGTCGCATCGCCCGGCGATAGACCGGGAAATCCCCGCGGTCGGATCGACCATCGTTGGTCACCTCCTCGTTGGCCAGGACGGTCCCGAGTTTGGGGCACCAATTGACGGGCACGTCGTCCATGTAGGCCAGGCGCTGGCCGTCGATGACGGCCCGCTGCTGGTCATGAGACAGCTCGCCGAATGTGAGCGTGCCATCACGGTGGCCGACGATCATTGCCGGCCAACGCTCAGCCGAGGTGGGATAAACCAGATCGCCGCTGGAATCGACGTGTATCCGGCCGGCTTCGAGGTCGTGGATCAGCTCCTCAATCGGCCGGGCGGCGCGGACCTGCGGGTCGAACCAACTGTCGAACAGTTGCAGAAAGATCCATTGCGTCCAACGGTAGTAATCGACATCAGTGGTTGCGATGCGGCGCGACCAGTCGTAGCTGAAGCCGAACATCTTGATCTGCCGCTCGATGTTGGCGATGTTGCCCGCGGTCGTCTCGCGCGGATGGACGCCGTGCTCGACGGCGTATTGCTCGGCCGGCAGGCCGAAGGCGTCGTAGCCGATCGGGTGCAGGACGTTGAACCCCTTCATCCGCGCGTAGCGAACGACGATATCGGTGGCCGTGTAGCCCTCGGGATGGCCCACGTGAAGCCCCGTGCCGGAGGGGTAGGGAAACATATCCAGCACGTAGAGCTTGGGGCGGTCGACAAAGCCGTCTTCGCCGGGGTTGGGCTGGACGAACGTCCCGTTCGCCTCCCAGGTGTCCTGCCACTTCTTCTCAATTGCCGCAGCGTCGTAGCCAGCCATCCGTCATACCTCATGACACACATCGACCCGCCCGGACCGTGGGTTTCGTGGGACCATCATGTAACACATCGGCAAAACGGTCACCACAAAAAACATTCGCCCCCGCCCGAACCGCGGCCGCCCGTGAGCCGTAGGAACTGCAGCAACTATCGTCGGGGTCGTCCAGTGGGCCGCCCACGCGCGGCCCGCCCGCCCGTGCAGCGTCGAATAGGACCCGATCGGAGTCAGCGCATGATCGCCAACGTTTTCCAGGGAATGCCGACTCGAGACGTGATGGTCCTTTTTTCGTTCCTGGCAGCGATCGGCGTGGTCTACGCGGCGACGGGCGTCATTGTGATCCGCTATCTTTGGCGATTGGCGATCGGGTCTAAGAAGCGCCCAACGTCCGCTTGGCTGAAGTGGGGCCGGCGGGTCATATTGACTCTGGCCGTGGTGGGCGTGCTCTGCGGCCTGTACGGATGGCTGGTCGAGCCCTATTGGCTGGAGACGACGCACGCGCAGGCGCCGACCGCCAAGCTGCCGCCAGGCGCCAAGCCGATCCGCATCGTTCACATCAGCGACCTGCACTGCGACCCCAAGGTCCGCCTGGAAGATGAGCTGCCCCAAGCCGTCGCCGAGTTGAGGCCCGACATCATCTGCTTCACCGGCGATGCGGTCAATTCGCCCGCCGGCCTGGCCAACTTCCGGCGATGCATGACGGCATTGGCCAAGATCGCGCCGACCTACGCCGTCTGGGGCAACTGGGAACACTTTTTCCCCACCCTCGACTACTACGGCGGCACGGGCGTCCATCTCCTCGACGATACCTCGATCCAACAGACCATCGACGGCCAGCCTGTGACCATTGCCGGAATCCGTCACCGGCGTGACCTTCGATCCGGCATGCAGCGCGCCCTGGCGAGCATCGAGGGCGAAGGCCCGGTGGTGCTTCTGTGCCACATGCCCAGCATCATTCTCGAGCTGCCCGGCCGGGGTGTCGACCTGTGCCTGTCCGGCCACATCCACGGCGGCCAGGTCGCCCTGCCGATCTATGGCGCGATGGTGACACTGACGCCGACGGGCAAGCGTTTCGAGCGGGGGCTATACAAACATGAGGACACGCACCTGTACGTTAGCCGCGGCTTGGGCATCGAAGGCGGCGGCAACGCGCCGCGCCTGCGATTCTGCGCCCGCCCGGAAGTGACGCTCATCGAACTGGTCCCCGACCGCCCGGCCCCCTAGGCCTGTGCGCCCCCTTGCCCCTCAGCCGACGACGTTCGCCGCGGCGCCTTCTGCGGCCAGGGGAGAATGAAGTCCAGGGCCATGGTCCGCAGCGAGCCCGTCTGCTGGGCGTTGGCGTGACGGCGGGCGATCTTCGCAAACTCCGGGAACCGGGCCTCATCGGTATAGAACTCGATCATCGTATGCCCGTCGTCCAAACCGGCCTGTGTCCCATCGCCCAACAGCCAGGGCATCACCCAGCGCCCGTGGAACTCCCGTTGAATGCCCATGCGCGTGACGGCGAATGTCTCCGGGCTCTTTCGATAGCCAAGGAAGACGGCGACGATCGTCTCGCCCCTGAGCATCACGCGCGGGATGTTCGGGCTGAACTGGCGAGCCGGCGCCCCGGCCCCGTCGGCAAACCACTGGCGCAGGAACTCGTCCACCTGTTGCCAGGGCACGTCTCCAAGCGGCACGAGGCGGACGTCCTCGGGGATTTCCTTGCGGCGCCGATAACGGTCGACGATGCCCATGCACAGATCTCTGAACGTCACCCCGTCCATTATGTAGATCGATTCGACCGTCGTCGTCTCGAAACTCAGCCGTTCCAGGCATTGCCGGAGCACCACCTGGCTCTCATCCTCGACAAGTGTCGACACCATCCGCTTGGCCCCGCCGGCGGCCGCCCGGGCCACAGCCGCGCGCATCAGGCGTGTCAGGAGCAGCGCCTCTTGCCCATCGCCCTGGGGAGCATCTGTTTGCTGACGCACGCTCAGTTTCAACTTGATCGTATTGCCTGTGGGATCTTGAAGCTGCAGGACCACCGCGCCATGGACGTCGTTGACGCCGGCCGGATGTATCACCAGGACCTCCCGGTTGTAGGGATCGATGAACGGATTCTCGAACATTTGGCACAGCACGGGTTGATCCGAAGGCAACGTCGGCCGGACGATCCAGGTCGTCTGGCCCGGCGCGCCTTTGGCGGGGGCCCCCGCTTCGCCTGCGCCAGCCTCCGGCGAGAATGTCACCTCTCGTGCGGCGGCGTTTTCCGCCACGTAGTCGTCCAGGCACTCGTCGGCGGCGGCCAGGTCGTCGATGAACTGGCGCTGCCACTCGGCAATCTCCCGTTGGGCTTGTTGGATATGAGCATCACTGGCGGGAGGCGGCTCATCCAGGCCGCCATCCGTTGAGGCCGACTTGCGCTGTGAAGGGCTGTCCCCGGCCTGCATCCGAGCCAGCGCTTCTTGTGCGGCCGTATGGTTCGGATCGATACCCAAGGCGGTCTCAAAGGCCTGTTTCGCGCGGTCGCAGTCGCCCAGCTCAGTCAGGGCCCTGCCCAGCGCCACGTGTCCGGCCGGGCGGGCGAAATCCACCCCCACAGCCTGCAGCGCCGCCTCGGCGGAAGGGGCGAACTGTCCCCAGCGATACAGGGCCTCCGATAGGCCCATGTGGCCCGGCCAGAAACCGGGGGCCAATTCGACCGATCGCGTAAAGGCCTCAATAGCCCGCGGCAGGTGATCCGTCAGCAGACAGGCCCGGCCAAGATGGTAGAACAGTTCGGGAATCGGTGGGTCGTCCTCCGCCGCCTGTTCCAACAGGTCCATCGCCTGGTCGGTCTGTCCGCTGTGCAAGGCGATCAGGGCGGCCATCAACTTCCCGACCGGCTGGTCAGGGAACGACCGGGCGATCGGCGCCGCCAAGGCGAGGGCCTGGCGGACCTGCCCCCCGACATAGAGCGCGTGCGTTGCGGTCAGGGCCCTGGCTACGTGCAACGGATGGGTGTAGTACAGGCGAAGCAGCAGCGGCAGGGCCATCCTCTCGCGCGAAGAGCCCAGAAACGTTCGAGCCAGGTTCCACTCACGGTCCGTCCGGACGCCCGTCGCCGCCCGGTCCGCGTGGGCGGCGAAAAAACCGATCTCCTCGATCCATGAAGCCGGGGCGGCCAGGTGATCCGCCGGCGGGCGATGCGGCGGGGCCTGATCCCACGACGCGGCCATCTGGATCGACAAAGGCGGCTGGCTGAAGGCCTCCGTTAGCACTCGCCCGTCCATGTCATCGCCCGGGGCCAGGCCGCACAGATGCAGAACGGTCGGACAGAGGTCGAGGCTATGGACGTTGTGAATCAACTCGCCTTCGACCACGCCCGGCGCCCGCATGACGAAGATACCTTCGCCTCGATAGACCGAATCGAGCGGCATCAGTTGCGCTGCTCTGCGCCGAGGCCGTCGGGCAGGCGGCGCAAAGCTGCAGGCCGAGTACAGCACGATCGCAGCGTCGTCGCCGGCCAACTCCAACAGCCGTCCGAGGAGCAAATCACACAGCCGCACCGCAGCCGCCGCCACGCCGCTGAACAGTTCAAATCCCCGCATGTCCACCCACGGTAGGCGCGGGGGATGGTATTTCAGAAACTGCATCCACAACGCCTCAATAGCGGGATAGGTCACCGACGTGACGTCCCAGTCGGTCTTCTCCATCAGCCTGGTCACGACCGCGTGGATGGACAGGGTCTGGGAGACGATGGCGGCAATGGTCACCAGCCGCGGGTCGTGCGCATCGAACTGCCCGAAACGCGGGACGAACAGGGCCATCGTCTCGGCATCGATCTCTTCCAGGGAGACGACGAACTCCTTGAGGGATCCGAGATGATTGGCCGGCAGGACGCTGCCGAACGGCACGACGAACGATGATTGATAGCTGGCGGGGATGTTTCGGAAGAACTCCGGGCTGACGAAGACACCGTTGACGGGCTCGGCCGGCGCGGTGGCGGGGAAACTGACGACGTTGCAGCGGCGCCCGCTCTGCGAAACGATCTCCCAGAATGCCTTGGCCCGGCGCGACAGGCTGTTGACGGCCTGCACCGCCCCGTTGCTGCGGACCTCACTGGGCCCCAGAACGCCGTGTTTGTCGGCGCGCTTGCCGGTCGCGACGGTGTTATGCACGATCGGAGCGATCAGGGGTCCCTGGGTCAAGGGGGTCCCCATCACCCCCTGGTCGACGAGGCGTTGGAGATTGGGCAACTGCCCGCTATCCAGCATCGGGGTGATCTGGCGCCACCCGGCTGAATCCCAGCCGACCATCAAGATCCTGGTGCACTTGGCCTGACTCGAACTCATCATTTGCATTGACGCCTTCGGTCACCGGACGGGGGGCCGCCGTCACAACCACTGCAGCCGCCGACGGATGGCCGGGGAGCGCTCGAGCCAGGCCCGCTGAGGCTATGGTTTCTTCTGGCCCGGCTGCGACCAAGGCACGACGATATCCAGTGTCATGATCCACGTCCGGGCGAGTTCTTTGCCGCCCGTCCGACGGCCGATTCGGATCATGTCAGGAAAGACGCTCTCATCGGCATACAAGTGGATCGTCCGCAGACCGCTGTCGTAGCCGGCCTTGGCCCCGTAGCCGACAAGCATCGGCGTCGCCCAACCGTTCTGGTATTCGTCCAAGACGGCAAGACGCGGCGAAATCCATATGTCATCTTGCACATGACCCACGTAGCCCGCGATGATCTCATCGCCGCGCAGGATCACCAGCGACAGACGCTCATCCAGGCCCAGTCGTCCGGGCCCCACACCGTCGTCGAAGAAGCCTTGGAAGAACTGGTCGACCTTGTGCATGGGCACATCCCGAAACGACACAACCCGGACGTCGTCTGGGATCACCTGCCGCTGCCTGCAGCGCTCGACGACCCTCAGACACCGATCGCGTGTTGCGGCCATGTCCATGCCAAAGACCATCTCGCGTTTCTTGACCCGGAAGCCCACTCGTTCGAGGGATTCTCTCAGTTGCCCTTGTCCTTCAGGGGAAAAGGCGTACGAGACCGCCGTTGCCCCGGAGGCGACCGCACGAATGATGCCCGCACGAATCAGCGCCCATCGCGCGGTGTTCTCGTCTAGGCCGACATCGGCCGCCGCGGCGAGGGAGGCGAGATAGGGCACAAGCGCGATGCGCTTGCCGGTGTTGTCGCCTGTCCGCAGGGATACGGCGCCGATCAATGGGATTTCGCCCTCCCGGTGAAGGACAAAGACGTCATGGCGATGGTGTTCCGTCAGCACCCGGGAGGTGATTTCGCTCACCTGGCCAAAATCAGCAGGCATGATGGGGCGTACGACAAGCCCCATGTCGGTCAGCATCGGCCCGGATATCTCGCTCGATTCCGCCGGCGGCGCCTGGTCGTCCTGGTCGGCCAGTTGGCTGGCGTTGGTGGCAAGATACGCATCCAACTGCTGATCCGCTTGTCGGAAGCAGTCGATAAAGTTGTTGGCCCAGATCGAGACCTCTCGACGGGCGCCGGCGACACCCAGGCGCAATTGGTCCACATCCCAGCGTGACGGCCCCTCACCGGCCAGGGGCAGGGCGTCCTCCTCTTCGACGTCCTCAAGCTCCCCACCGGATTGCAGGTGGGCCAGTCGGTTCTTGGCCAGCGTGAAATTCTCATTGAACCTCAGGGCGTTGGCGTAGGCCTGCTTGGCTTGCTCCGGATCGTCGAGTTTTTCCAGACACATGCCCAGCATATAGTGGGCCGGCGCGCTGGAGAAGTCCACCGACAGGGCCTGCAGCGCCTCGTCGGCGGCCGCTTCGTGCTCTCCCGACGCGAGGCGCACCCGACTGCGTCCCAGATACCCGGGGATGCAGGTCGAATCGATCTCGATGGCCTGGGTGAAGCAGTCCATGGCCCGGCCCAGTCGGTGCGCTCGCCGATGGACTTCCCCCAGGTAGAGGTACAACTGGGGGATCGGCGGATTGTCTTTAGCGGCATCCTCGAACAGATCCAGGGCCTCATAGTCGCGGCCTTCGCTCTGGGCGATGACGCCGGCCATGCACTTCCCAGCCGGGGACTGGCCATGAACGGACACAAAGTTCCGCATGACGGTGATCGCTTCTTCGGTGAGGCCGTGGAGATATAGCGACTCGGCCACCAACGGCGCCATCTCCGTCCAGAACGGGGTGACATAGTATAACCGGGTCATCAGAGGCAGGGCCAGATCGGGGCGCGAGGAGTTCAGGCAGGCTTCGGCCTGGTTCCAGTCGTTCTGCATCTGCACCCATAGCGCATTCCGACCGCCATGCGCTGAAGTAAAGGACATCTGCTCTGTCCACGGGATCGGCTGGCGGTCCTCGGGCAACGCCGGTCTGACGGGCGGACGTGTCTCCCAGGTCTTGATGGTCTTGGCCTGAGGCAGTGGTTGAGCGAACGCGTCGGTCAAGACGCGACCGTCCATATCCTCCGGCACGGCGACATTGCACAGGGCCAGCACCGTCGGACAGAAGTCCGTCTCTCGGACGCCATGAATCAACTCATCACGTCGCGTGCCGTCGGCCCGCATGACGAAGATGCCCTGCGGCCGATGCAGCTGCGCTTCCGTCCGAGGCCCGGACACTGGGGTCTGTGACACCCGATGATGCGCCTGATACGCCCGCGGGGAATAGATAATGACCGCGGCATCCTCGCCGGCCAACGCCAGCACGCGCCCCAGAAGCAAGTCACACAGGCGGACCGAACTGTTGACGACGTCCTTGAACAGGTCGAACTCCTCTGGGTCCACCCAGTCCAGACGAGGGGGATGGTACTGCAGGAATTTTCGGGAGAACACCTCGATGGCGGGATAGTTGACGCTCATGACGCGCCACTGCGAGTTTTCCATCAGCCACGTCGCCACCGCATGCACGGACAGCGTTTGCGTCACGGCGCTGGCAATCTGAGCCAGGCGATCGTCACGGAACGACAACTCGCTCATCCGCGGCACGAACAAGCCGACGGTGGGCGGATCCAGATCTTCCAGAGCGACGATGAACTCCTGAAGCGTCGACGCCAAATCAGCGGGCCAGACACTGTCTTCCGGCACGTGCACCGGGCTCCAACTGCTGGTCCGCTGGCTGCCAAAGAATGCACGACCGACAAAGCTGCCGCTCGTTTCTTCGGCGGGCTCGGCCGTGGGAAAATTGACCACGTTGCATAGAACGTCATTCTGCGAGAGGATCTCCCAGAACGCTTTGGCGCGGCGTGATAGGCTTGTGATCGGCCGGAACGACTGCCCGTAGCTGCCCATCTCGTGGGTGCCGAATATGCCATGCTTTTCCGGATACTTGCCAGTCGCCAGAGAGGAGTACACCATCGGCTCCATTACAGGTCTGACCGATGTCATCGACCCCATCACCCCTTGCTCGAGGACCCGGGCCAGATTGGGCAGTTCGCCACGGTCCAGCAGAGGGGTGATCACGTCCCAGCCGGCCGCATGCCAGCCAACCAGCAAGACTTTTTGATCCTTCGGATTACTCTTAGGCGCCACGGTGGTACTCCTGTACGAGGTGCACTCGGCGTGCTTCATTCGACACAGACAGAATCGGCATCAATCGGACCTTCCTTAAAGAAATCCTTCTCAGCGCGACCACAACACCTCTTGTAAGCAGTCACTACATCGCTAGCGGCGCCGGGGGGAGAGATCTGCCTCGCGCCGGTGGGCCCGGGCCTATGGGCCGCGACGTTTGTGAAGCTCTGCCCAGTCGTTCGTGAAACTCTTGAGTATAACCGGAAGCAGCAGAGTCGGTTCGACCATATAGCGAAGGATATCATACAAGAAGACATTGGGGCTGGCGCTCGCGTTCCGCAGGCGGAACCGACGGTAGCCGAGGTCGTAGACACGCTTGAGTTCCATGACGGTGAAATTACGGGATCGCGGGCCGGGCGCCAACCTGGCCCTCGGTGTTGACGATTCGTCTTGACCGCCCTCTGGCGTGCTGCCCCAGGGGGCGTCGTCGTTGACCACGATCTCGATTCGGTCGCGATCGAGTCTGGCCAGCAAATCCAGATCGAACCCGTCTGAGGGAGATACGGCAACGACGTCGAATCGTTCGGCCAGCGCGTTGTAATGCTCCGCTTGTCCGCAGCCGCCTTCGGCGATCGTCTTGGCCAGCGATGCCGAGAGCCTCAGCTCCGGATGTCGAGATCGAATGTGATCAGCCAGCACGTCGCTGGCGACCTCTACGCCGTTGAGGCGACTTTCGTGATCGAGGATCTCCAGGATGCCATTGCCCGACTCATCGCCAAGATCGGCCGATTGGAGTTGGTGGCTGTTGAAGATGCAGAACACCCCGATATCCATCTTATTGAAACGCCCAACGACCTCAGCCCACCCCGCCAAGTTCAGCCTGGATCTTGCCGATCGGGGCAGCCCGTTCCAACGCACCTGAAGTTCACCGTAAACGCCATCGACGCTCGTCTGACACTTGAGCTCTTCAGTCAACACACCAAGGACGTTACGGATCACCTGTCCGTGGGCGGTCAGGCCCTCGATCGACCAACGACCATCCGGCCATAGCGGATGTCGACCCTCCATTCCGGTCGGCAGGCCGGTTCCAGCCATGATGGCCGGGCCCACGACTGTCGGCAGGGCTGGCGCAGGCTCTGCGGGGCATGCCTCGACGGCGGTCGACGCGGGGACACCGGTCTTCGCTTCCTGCAGGTGGGCGCGGCGGACATTCCTGACCGATTCCAGGGCCTGGCGGGTGACTTGGCCTGAAACGAAGGCCTTGAAGATGACGGGCGTAAGGAGTTCCGGCTCGACCGAGAAGCGAAGCAGGTCGAACAGGAATGTGCCCGGCATGTTCTGACGCCCCTGCAGCTTGAAGCGGCGGAAGCCCATCTCGTAGACCCGCAGCAAATGCGCCATGGAGAAGTTGCAGGACCGCACGACCGGCGTAAGCCGCCCCCCGGGCGCTCGGCAGTACTTCTTTCGCGTGTATTCGTACTCCAGATCGGAGGCATCGGGTAATCCGGACTTTATCAGCTCCGCCATCACCTGGTAGTCGTTTATGCGGTGCGTGCACAGATAGGCACAGTCCTCATTGACCATGATCTCGGTCTTCTCGCGGTCGAGCTGCTCCAGCAGGTCATACTCAAACCCGTCATCGGGATGCACCATGACGCCGTCGTACCGCTTCAGGACCGAGCGATAGTAGCCCAAATCGCCGCGCCCCTCTTCTTCGGTGACTTTGACGATCGAGGCCGTCAGCCTCAACTCCGGGTGCCTTTGGCGAACGTAGTCCAACAGCAGATCACTAGCCAAGATCACACCGTTGAGGCCCAGACCATTGTCGATGCCCTCCAGCAGCATGTTGCAGTTGGCGTTCGCCAGATCGCTCTTGTCCAGCAAGTGATTGCTGAAGGTGAAGTAAACCCCGATCCCCACATCGTTGAATGACCGCACCATTGCCTCCAGGGCTTCCGGTGTCGGTACCCGCACGGTGCTGATCCGACCGCAATTCCACGGGACCTCAGGCGCTCCATGAATGCTGTCAAGATTCAAGTGGCAGCCGTACCGATCCTCAAGGACGCTGTAGACCTGGAGGATCAACTGGTCATGCACGAACAGGCCGGTGAGGTTCCAGTGCGCCTCCGGCCAAAGAGGATTCCTCGCTTGATAACCGAATGGCAGTGAGTCCGTCATCACAGGCGGCCCTTTCTCAACACGTAACCTACCGTCATCATTCCCTTAAAGGCAGCTAGGCCCAAGCCGGCTTGGACGGCTCAGTGAATTATAATGTCCTGCCCGCCTGCCGACAAACGAGAACCCATCCCCGGGTGCATCGGAATGGGTCGACGGCGGCCGGTCCGCCCCGTCGTCCTCACGGCGATTGGCTCGCCTGCAAGCCAGTCCCATCGAGGGCGACGGACGCCTGCTCGCGCGCCCAGTCGTTCGTGAAGCTCTTGAAGACCACCGGCAGCAGCAGGTTTGGCTCGAGCGTATAGCGAAGGATGTCATACAAGAACAGATTGGGGTTGCGGCCGGCGCTTTGCAGGCGAAACCGACGATAGCCGAGGTCGTAAACCCGTTTGAGTTCGGCGGTGGTGAAGTTGCGCGATCGGACGTCGGCGTCCAGAGCCGACATCGGCATCGCCCGGCGGTCGGCCGACCCCTTCGGGGCGCCGTCCGCCGCGCCGCACCACGGGGCGTCGTCGTTGACCAGGATCTCGATTCGGTCGCGATCGAGTTGGGCCAACAAGTCCTCGTCGAAGCCGTCCTCGCTGCATAGGGCGACCGTGTCGAACCGTTTGGCCAGTGACTGGTAATGCTCCACTCGCCCGCCGCCGCCTTCGACTATCGTCTTGACCGCCGAGGCCGTCAGCTTCAGTCCCGGATGTCGAGATCGAATGTGATCGGCCAGCACGTCGCTGGCCAGGCCCACACCGTTGAGCCCGGATCCGTCATCGAGAATCTCCAGAATGCGATTGCCCATGTCGTCGTTCAGGTCGGCCGATGCGATCCGGGTATCGTTGAACAGGCAACGAACGCCGACGCCCATGTCATTGAATTGTCGGACGGTCCGAGCCCACAGTTCCATGTTCATTCCGCCCGCCCCCGACTGACGCGCCCCGTTCCAGCCTGCACCAGGCCCGCCGCCGCACACGCGCTCAACATTCGGGCGACCGTCGAACCGATCGGCCAACAGCGCCAGCATTTCGCGGATCAGACGTCCGTGGGTGGCCATGCCCTCAATCGTCCAACGCGCATCCGGCCAAAGCGGGTGTCGAGTTTCGGCGCCGGTCGGCAACCCATCGCCGGCCACGACGGGCGCCTGCACGATCATCGGGCGGGGGGGCGCCAAATCGCCCTGGCGCGCCTCGTCACCGCCGGCCGCGCGAGCCGCATCGGGCGCCCGCTGGTAGGCGGCCCGGGTCTTGGTGACCGCTTCGGCGGCCAGACGGCTGACGCGCCCGGAGATGAAGGCTTTGTAAATGACCGGCGCGAGGATGTCCGGCTCGATGGCGAAGCGAAGCAGCGAGAACAGGAACGTCGCCGGCATGTCTTGTCGCCCCTGCAGCTTGAAGCGGCGAAAGCCCATCTCGTAAACGCGCACCATCTGCGCGGTGGGGAAGTTGCAGGACTGAATAGCCGACGTGAGCTTTTTCAGCGGCATGCGGCAATGGCGGCGCTCCATTACCATGTAGGGATTATCGGGCCCGGGGAGCCCGCCCGCCTTCAGCACCTGGGCCATCACCTCATAGTCCTTGACGCGGTTGGGGCACTGAAAGGCGCAGTTCTCATTGACCATGATCTCGATCTTGTCGCGGTCGAGCTGGTCCAGCACCTCGCAGTTAAACCCGTCGTCGGGGTGGACCATGACACTGTCGAACCGCGGAAGGACCGACTGATAGTAGGCGACATTGCCGCGCCCGCGCTCCTCGGTAACCTTGATGATAGAGGCCGTCAGCTTCAGCTCCGGGTGCCTCCGGCGAATGTGATCGTACAGCAGGTCACTGGCCAGGATCACGCCGTTGAGGCCCAGGCCGTTGTCGATCGACTCCAACAAGCGGTTGCACGCCCGGTCGTCCAGATCGTTCTTGTCCAGCAGGTGGTTGCTGAAGGTGAAGAAGACCCCGATCCCCACGTCGTTGAATGTCCGGAGCATTGCCTCCAGAGCCTGCGCTGTCGGCGCCGGCGTGAAGCTGAAGCGACCACAGTTCCACGGAACATCCGGCGCGCCGTGAATGCTGTCGAACTTCAGAGGACACCCGAATCGCTCATGGAGGAGGCTGAACACCTGGAGGGTCAGCAGATCATGGACGAATAGCCCCGTCAGATTCCATCTGGCCTCTGGCCAGAGAGGATTGCGGGCGGCCAGGCCGGACGGCAATTGGGAAATCATTGGCAACATCTCTGTCCTACGACGGGTTCGTGTCTATTGTAGGAAATGCGGCCAGCGCGAGCAAACGAGATTCAACTCGCCAGGCCCTCGATGGCCGGGCCGGGGCATCGGTGAGAAGAAAAAACCGCAGGCGTCGGGTGATAACACCCGACGCCTGCGACCAAATCTTCAGATTGCGAATCCATCCTCAGCCTCTATCGCGCCAAGGATAACCCGCAACCGGAGCTAGAGTTACGCACGCTTCCTTCGGTGCAGCAGCCCTACGGCGCCCAGGGCCAGCACAGTCAGCGTGGCCGGTTCGGGGACACCACCAGCGCCCGGTCCCGACGAGCCAAAGGCCTGCTTAAGAATCGCAAGGTCCGTGGCGTCGATAGTGCCGTCGCCGTTGGCATCGCCGAGCTCGAAGCCGGGCAGGATGGGCCGGCTGCCGTCCTCGGGGAAGTAGCCTCCGGTCCCGAAGTTCGCCTTCAGGATGGCCAGGTCCGTGCCGTTGACGGACATATCGCCGTTGAAGTCGGGGACGATTCGTATCACATCATCCCCAACAAGCTCCGTGCCGTCAAGCAGCTGGCCGGTCAGTTCCAGATCGGTCATTCCCGGCAGGATTCCCAGCGACTGCGTCAAAAACTGCATGACCAAGTCATCGATCCCATCGTCATTCACGTCCTCGAAGTCGGCCTGCCATATGCCGTTGGAGTTCTGAACGACGTTGGCGTCGTTCAGCTCAACCGTCGACACGTCGATGTCAGCCACGTCCAGGTCTTCGGTGCCGAAGATAACAACAGGCGTCTTGCCGATCGACTTGAGGTTGATGGGGTTCTCATCGCTGTCAGGCTTGATGTCTATGTCTATTGGTATGAACGGCGGCGGGACTTCGCCACCACCGGCATAGACAGCCCGACCGGGAATATCCGAGAACGCGAACTCATTCAACCCGACGGCCCAGTACGCCGTCATGCTGATGTCCGCCCAGCCATAGAAGCGGTCGGCGCCGACATCGGCGTACAAGCCGATGGTGCCGCCACCGCCAAAGGGCCACTCGCCATGGAACCAGAAGTACCAGCCGCCCAGGCCGCCCGTGTCAGTCACGGAATCATCGGACCAATTGCGACCACCAGCCAACGTGTCGCCGATTTCGTAGCCTCCGCCAAGCCTGCCGACGTTCCATACATTGCCGCCAGCGACGTAGCCTACGTTGGAATTGGTGCCGTCACCGACCTGAAGGGTCGTGGCGTCTTTCCGGTCATATCCATACCAATAGAAGTCCTGTTCCTGGAAGGTGAAACTGTCGGCATCCTGCCCTAACGACAGAAGTCCTGTGTTGGCGGTGTTCACCACGACCGTCCCGTCCATCTTGAACGAGAGCATGTCCTGTCGCCAGTTGCTCGTGCCGTCCCACCAGCCCGCGCCGCCATTGTTGAAGACGTTCATGGCAGCGTTGGCGGGAACAGCCTGGGTGGCCAAAACGGCCGCACCAGCCGCCAGGGAGTAAGCTCCCAGCTTCTTTGCTAAATTGCCTTTTCTCATAATCCTTCTCCTTCTCTGCGGATACGGGAAGGGGTTGTCTGATCAGAACAACGTACCCGAATCCTTAATAGTAACACTCTCGTTGTGATCTGCTCCTTCTGCCAATGACCACCCGCGTGGCCACTCGACACTTCTTGCCCGCTACCTCATAGAAATGCTAAGCAAACGACAAGAAGGTAATGTTTCTGAGATCTGCGAAACAGCCACTCCACGAGGCTGTCCTCTCGATTGAATAGATTAACACAAACTTGTACAGCGCGTCAAGCAATTAACCCGCGATCGGCAAAAAATTACACTGATTTACAAGACGACGTATCTTATTGATGTATCAACCCTTATCGATCACCCCCCCCCTTCCCATGAACGCTTTTGGTGAGAAGAACCCGCCTTTTCCTTTAAGGTTTTCCTCTCAGACAGCTCAAACCGCGCCGCGAGCCCCGACACCCACTGACGCAGCCGCCGGCGGCCCGGCCGGGAATGAAACGGGCCCTTCGAACTCCGCGACAAAGCAACGCGGGCGGATGTGATCGCTCCGCGCCCGCTCGTATCGGTTTGTGAGTGTGCGATGAGTTCATCGACGACGTGACACCTTGCCGCGCTTGACCTTCTTCCCCCTGCCCTTCGCCATCAAGCGGCGGAAGTCGGCGTTGGCCTTGCGGCGGACGCCCTGCCCCTTGCCCGTCGAAAGCTTCCGCTCCAGGCGGTTCATCAGGCGCTCCATCTCGGCCGCATCGACCGGCAGGTCGACGGTCTTTTCGCTGTAGCCCGCCAGATGCATCGCGTTGGACAGCTCCAGCTCGTTCAGCGCCTGTCGGCCATCGGCGAAGTCGAAGGGCTTCTTGCCCGTGAGGATCAGGTGCACGAAGCCCCGCGTGATTTCGATGTGCCCGTCCGGGCGATTCTTTACCGGCACGTCGGTCCACGTGATGCCCTGCTCCGCCCCGCCAGCCATCGCGTTGGCCGAGGTGAAGATGTGCTTGCTGACCGGCATCTTGAGCTTGCCGAGTTTGATCTTGCCCCACTCCTCCAGAACGATCGTGCCCTTGTCGCCGCAGATCATGAACTGCTCGTAGCCGGGCTCCTCGGCCGTGGTCGCATAAATGTAGCCCACCTTGCCCTTGCCGTAGTCCAGCAGGAAGTTGGCGCAGTCCTCCACCTCGATCTTGTGGCGCCGCGTGGAGATCAGCCCCAGCACACGCTTGGGCATCCCGACGATCCACTGATACAGGTCCAGATGGTGCGGGGCCTGGTTGATCAGCACGCCGCCGCCCTCGCCGTCCCACGTGCCGCGCCACGCGCCGCTGTCGTAATACGCCTGCGTGCGGAACCAGTTCGAGCAGATCAGCTGCGCCCGAAAGACCTCGCCGATCGCGCCGCGGTCGATGAGCTTCTTGACCGTGATCATGTCGGCCCGCGCGCGCTGGTGGAGCATTACGCCCAGGTGCACCCGGCGCTTCCTGCATTCGGCGATCATCGCGCGGGCGTGGCCGACCGTGCTCGATAGCGGCTTTTCGCACATCACGTGCAGACCCGCGCGGGCGGCGCGGATCGTCAGCGGCGCGTGCCAGTAGTGCGGCGTCGCCACGATCACGGCGTCGCACAGGCCCGAGTCGATCATCTCCCTGCCGCTGGCAAACCAGGCAACGTCGTACTTCTCGCCGAAGGTCTTCGCCCTATCGGCGTCGATGTCCGCCACCGCTGTGAAGCTGAAGCGCCGATCCTTGTCGGCGGACATGATCTCGGCGTGACAGCCACCCATCATGCCCAGCCCGATGATGCCGAAACGAACGTGCTTGAGTTTCTTCGCCATCAGTGGCTCCTGTCTGCGGATCAACTCGTTGCGAGGCGGCCAGTCTAGGTCTCGCCCCCCAGGATTGCAAGACGCCCCGCCCGCACCTAGTATGGCGGCCATGAGCAACGTCTGGGTCAAGATCGAGAGGCTCACCCGCCCCGAACAAGCGTTGAAAGTCGCCGCCATGGGGGCCGACGCGATCGGGTTGGTCTTCGCCGAATCGCCGCGGCGCGTGACAATCAAGCAGGCCCAGGCCATTGTCGCCCCCCTGCCGCCGGCGACCCAGACCGTCGCCCTGTTCGTCAACACCGAGGTCGCCGAGATCAACCGCATCGTCGAACAGCTCCATCCCACGTTCGTCCAACTCCACGGCGACGAGCCGCCTGAGATCGTCCGGTGGATCGACGCGCGGTGCATCAAGGCCTTTCGCATCCGCAATGCCGCCTGGGCCGACGAGGTGCAGAGCTGGCTGGACGGCCTGCTCGATATCAACGATGTCGCCGCCATTGTGCTCGACGCCTACAGCCCTAAACGCCGCGGCGGAACGGGCAAGCGGTTCAACTGGCAGTGGGTGGCCGCTGCCCGCGACGCCCGCCGGCTCGAACACTGGCCGCCCATAATCCTCGCCGGAGGTCTGAACGCCGACTGCGTCGCCGACGCCGTCCGCGGGCTCCAGCCGTTCGGCGTCGATGTCGCCAGCGGCGTCGAACGTTCGCCGGGCATCAAGGACATGAAGAAAGTCGCAGCCTTCATCGCCGCCGCCGGCAGCGTCCACCCGCCCCCCGGCGATACAGCCATCGACCGATGGCTGCGCAGCGGCCGGCGGACGAAACTGCTGCGACACCTCGACGCGCATCCGCAGTTGAAACGCCGACGGCCTTGGGGCCCGTCCGTGCTACACCGAGCTTCCCGCGCCAAGAAGCGACAGGCCCTGACACGGATGTTGATCGCCCACGGCGTGTGTGTTGACCAACGAGACGGCCTGGAGATGACGCCGCTGATGACGGCAGCCTCCGACAACGACGTCGAGATGATCAGACTTCTTCTGGCACAAGGGGCCGACGCCAACGCCTGCAACTGGTCCAGCGAGACGGCCTTCAGCTACGCCTGTTGTTACAACTGCTTCGAGCCAGCCAAACTCCTCCACGAACATGGTGTCGAGATCAACCGCCCCGACACGCACGGCGCCACGCCCCTGGACTGGGCTAAGTACCACGCCTCGAAGCGATTCTACGACTGGCTGATAAGCATCCACTGCGTCCACCGCGCCGAACCCCCCGGCCACTGCCCGCGCCGATAAGCCGATGCGTAGGGCGTGCAGCTTTGCTGCACGGCGAGCTTGAATATTCCATGTGCAACACTACGGTTCTGCAATAACCGTCCATGGTTTTCGTCATTGATACGGGCGGGTATACTCGCACGGGATATTGGTAAACCAATGAAAAGGGAGCAATCGCTATGGGACGCATGAAAAAGGTGTTGGTCGTAATGGGCGTGTTGGCCTCGTCGTTCGCCGGCGGGATGGTTGGGCATGTAGTGCTGGGCCCATCAACGGCGCAAGCGAAGGACGCGGCCATGCCGAATATCGTCGATGCTGAGGCCTTTCGCGTGGTCGACGCCGACGGCAACGTCCGCGCAGCGCTGGCGATGGGTGATGACGGGGCTGTGCAGTTGGAAATGCTCGACGCGAAGGCTCAATCGCGAATGGTGATCGGTCTGGACGCCAAGGGCATATCGAGCATAGCCATGGCTGACGGCGACGGCTCGATCCGCTGGAAGGGGGGCCTCGTGCCGGGCGAGGACGGCAAGATGCTGGCAGGCGCCCTTGCGGTTCAGGTAATCGATGCGCGGACAATGCGCATCGGCGATGGGCGGGGCAACCACCGCGGCGTGTTCCGCGCCACTCCGAGCGGCCCGTTCCTGGTGCTGATGGACAAAGAGGGCAAACCCGTCACCGTCATGGGCGTCCAGGACAGGGACGGCTCGGCCGGATTCAAGGTCCAGGATTCCACGGGTCAGGAGCGACTTCACCTGGGCATCGTCAAGGACGGCGGCGTGTCCCTGGTGATTCGCGACAAGACACGCAAGGCCTGCACCGCCCTCGGCGTCAGCGCAGCCGGCGACCCCGAACTCATCGTTCGCGACAAAGCCGGCAACAAACGCATCCTCCTCGAACTGGACAACGACGCCACCGGCCGGCTGCACTTCCTGGACGCCGACGGCAAGCCCATCGCCCAGGCGCCGCCGACGCCCGACAAGGAAGACACCGCCACGACCGAGGACGACTAGCGCCGCGGGCCAGCCCCGTGGGAGCCAGCCCGCTGTATTCAGAAGGATGGCGGCCCGGCAGCTTCAAAGAACCGCCTAAGAATCATGCGGGTCAATCGTAATAGAGGATAGGGAGAACATGGCGATGAGACGGATTGCAGCCATTTGTGTCGTTGGGGCCGTCTTGCTCTGCGTAGGGTGCGGGCGGAGCGTCGCGCCGGGGTTGACCGTGCTGGAAGGTATGCGGGATCACGATCTGGTCTTTCGCGGCCGCGTCCTTGAGGTCGGCGAGTCCCCGGGGTACTGGAGCGGCATCCTGGCCGCTCGCCAGGAAGTGATCTACAAGATCATCGACATCTACAAAGGCCAACTCCCGCTGGACACAGACCAGGTGCGGGTGGCGCACATCCTTGTCGGTAGCGGCCCCACGGAGGACCGTAACGTGCCGCAGTTGGACCCCGGCGTGATCGGCCCAGGCCGAGAGGCGGTTATCTTTGCCGCCACAGATTTCGCCAACGAGAAGGGCATCTTCGTCTTCGGCGATGATCCCATCGGCGTGCTCTTCATCGACGGGCGGAATCTGACGACGCCATCACGCCTGCACGCTCCTTGAAATCGCACGGCCGCCCCTCCCCCCCCGCCAGGCGACGAACAGCATTGCATTTGCCGTAGCCAATCGGGACAATGTTGGGTGATTTGGTTGAGCGACAGCCGTCGCCGTCGTGTGGCGGCCGCCGGGCCGTGTGAGGCCGGGCTGGCCGTTGCGGCACGCACCGAAGGAAGGACCCATGACCACAGCACAAACGGAAACTGGAACTATGGACTACAAGGTCAAAGATATTTCGCTGGCTGACTTCGGCCGCAAGGAGATCAGTATCGCCGAGCACGAGATGCCGGGCCTGATGGCTACGCGGGCGAAGTACGGCCCGGACAAGCCGCTGGCCGGTATCAAGGTCATGGGCAGCCTGCACATGACGATCCAGACGGCGGTGCTGATCGAGACGCTCGTCGAGCTGGGCGCCGACGTTCGGTGGGCGTCGTGCAACATTTTCTCCACGCAGGACCACGCGGCGGCCTCCATCGCAGCCGCCGGCGTGCCGGTGTTCGCATGGAAGGGCGAGACGCTCGAAGAATACTGGGACTGCACCTACCGCGCCCTGACCTGGCCGGATGGGTCCGGCCCGGACCAGATCGTCGACGACGGCGGCGATGCGACGCTGCTGATCCACCGCGGGCTCAAGGCCGAGAATGACGCGGGCATCCTCGATGAGCCCACCGACGTCCGCGAACTGCAGGTCATCAACGCCCTGCTGAAGCGCGTTCTGGCCGCCGACGGGCAGCACTGGCACAAGGTGGCCCCGAAGGTCCGCGGCGTCAGCGAGGAAACGACCACCGGCGTGCATCGCCTCTATCAGATGATGGAATCGGGCGAGTTGCTTTTCCAGGCGATCAACGTCAACGACTCGGTCACCAAGAGCAAGTTCGACAACATTTACGGCTGCCGCCACTCGTTGGTCGACGGCATCAAGCGGGCGATGGACGTGCTGATCAGCGGCAAGACGGCCATGGTGTGCGGCTATGGCGACGTGGGCAAAGGCTCGTCCGAGTCGCTGGGCAACGAGCGGGCCCAGGTGCTCGTCAGCGAGATCGATCCGATCTGCGCCCTGCAGGCGGCGATGGCGGGCCACAAGGTCTGCACCGTCGAAGACGCCCTGCCGGTTGCCGACATCTACGTGACGGCCACGGGCAACTTCAACGTGATCACGATCGATCACATGGCGCGAATGAAGGACCAGGCGATCGTCTGCAACATCGGACACTTCGACAACGAGATTCAGATCTCAGAACTCGCGAACGTCCCCGGTGTCACCATAACGCATATCAAACCGCAGGTGGACATGTACACTTATCCCGACGGGCATAGCATTTTTCTGCTGGCTGAGGGGCGATTGGTGAACCTTGGATGTGCTACGGGGCATCCGAGTTTCGTGATGTCGGCCTCGTTCACCAACCAGGTGCTGGCGCAGCTCGAACTGTGGAAAAACCCAGGCAAGTACGAGAAACAAGTGTACTGCTTGCCCAAGGAATTGGATGAGGAGGTTGCGAGGTTGCATCTCGAGCATCTGGGCGT
>LAZR01000672.1_pt1 | contig 24756 bp, 23 predicted proteins | sample 329461 | NCBI WGS metagenome assembly LAZR01 (sample SAMN03002196, study PRJNA259156) | marine sediment metagenome | biome: sea floor; feature: Hydrothermal impacted sediments; material: marine sediment; isolation source: Loki non-amplified sample from Loki's castle hydrothermal vent sediment ...
CCCTCGAAATTCCTCGCAGCTTCTTTGAACGCATCACTGCCGCCGCGGGCTACCCGGCGTGAATGGCCAAAGTCGAGCTGAGAGTTGGGTCGATTTCGACCTGTTCGGCCATCAGATCTCGGCGCACAGCCGTCCCGGAATGACAAAAGCCGACGGCAGCGGCCAGGTGGATGGCCACGCCGTGCCGATCCCGCACTTCGGCGTCGTGCTGACGATGACCGATTGGCAAGCGCTCGCCGATCGCCTGACCGAGCGCGACGACGTCGACTGGATCAAGCGCCCGATGATCCGGTTCAAGGACGAGCCAGGCGAACAGGCGACGCTGTTTCTCTACGATCCCTCCGGCAATGCCCTCGAATTCAAGGGTTTCTCGGACATGAACCGGGTTTTCGCCAGCTGAGGCCCAGCGCGGCGACGCTCAGTCGCGTACCGCGGTAAGCGACGCCAAATCGCGGAAGGGATGGGTCGTGCCAGGGCACGCCCTCCCAAGCGCGCCTATGCCCCTCAAGGATTCCCTGACACGGCGCCCAATCTCCGCTCCAGCAGGTCTCGCCGTCAGAATGACGGGCCTTTCGTGACGCCGAGTCTCGATTGTCTTCTTTTCAAATCTTTAACGCATTTAATCCCGTTTGTTGATTTTATTCACGATTGGTTACTCTTACCACATAAGGCAGTCGACTGAGACACATCCGCCTTCGAGACCGATAGGCAACTCTACAATCTCATTCCAGGCGTCGGAACCGGTTTCGCAAAGCTGGCGTTTCCGAGGGCCGAAGAACACGCCGGATGCATGACGTCTCCCGATGAACCGACATCTCGCCCTCCACGCCGAACGGTTTGGCCTTAGCGTCGTCGCGCCGGAGACCTTCGACGTCGAGCGGCGTTTGAACGGCAAGGGGTTCCGCATCTGTTTCCGCGATGGCGAGCCGATCACCGACAAGGACATCAAGCGAAGGGTCAAGGCGCTGGTGATCCCGCCGGCCTGGACCGACGTACGGATTTGTATCGAGGCGACCGGCCATATCCAGGCGATCGGCCGCGACGAGAAGGGCCGTCTGCAATATCGCTACCATGACGAATGGGTGAACGTGCGCAACGCGGTAAAGACCGAGCGGCTCCTGCGCTTCGGCCGCGCATTGCCGCGACTTCGGCGGATGGTGGAAAAGGACATGCGCCGCAGCAAGGTCGACCGGCGGACGACATCGGCGATCGCCACGCGACTGATCGACGTCACCGCCATGCGGCCAGGCCACGAGAAATATGCGGCCGACGGCGGCCGGGGCGTGGCCTCGCTGCGCAAGGGAAATCTGCGCATCGTCAAAAAGGTCGCGGTTCTGAAATTTGTCGGAAAATCCAACAAGGAACACCGCATCGAGATCGCCGACAAGCCGCTGGTGCGCTCGCTGAAGCGGGTTCGCAAGGGCAAGGGGCAGCGCCTGTTCCGGTTTCCCGGCCAGAAGAAGAAGCAGCGCGAGCTGACCGCGAACTTGTTGAACGACTATCTGCACGAGGCCGGCGCGGCACGAATCTCGGCCAAGGATTTCCGGACGTTCCACGGCTCGGCCGTGGCGCTGCGCTATCTGGTCGAGGACGTGGGTTCAGCAGCCGACACCGAGGCCAAACGCAAGCGCGCGGTTGCCGCAGCGATGAAATCGGTCTCTCGCGTCCTGCGCAACACGCCGACCGTAGCGCGATCTTCTTATGTCCATCCCCAGATCGTGCAGGCCTTCGAGGAGCGAAAACTGCCGCCTGACCTGCTGAAGGGTCGCAGGCGCGATGGACTGACCCGGGTCGAGACCGGGCTGATGCGGTTTCTCGAGCAGACCGCCCAATAGAAGGGCGACCGCTCAGCGCGCCGAGGCTTTTCCTGCGTGGGTGCTTTCGGCCGCCGCGGCAGTGCCTTCGTCTCCCAACAGCCGACCCAGCGCGCGTTTCGTTTCCTCCTTGAACGAGCCCGTCTCCTCAAGGATTTGCCGCGTCCGCAGGAAATCGAGCACCCGATAACCCGACACCGATGGGCGCAGCAGCAGGTCGGGTGGACACATCCGCAGTTTGGAGTCGGTGATGGACTGCATCATCAGTTGCGAGGCGCCGAACATCGCCTCCATCTGCGTCGGCATGGTGTCGCCGCTGCCCACCGGACCGCCGTTGACGTCGACCGCGACGACAAGGTCGGCCTTGCCCCGCAGCCGGTCGAAAGGCAGCGGATTGAAGATACCGCCGTCGAACAGCACCTTGCCGTCCCGGCGGATCGGGCGGAACACTGCGGGGATGGCCGCCGAGGCCGCCAATGCGCTGAGCAGGTCGCCGCTGTCGATTTCGCACTCGGTGCGGGCGTAGAAGTCTGTCGCCATCACCCCGAGCGGTATTTCGAGGCGCTCGAAGGTCGTGGGCAGATCGGCGGGCAGGAAGACCGACAGCACGCGCTCGGCATCGAAGGGGCCGAAGCGCAGGGCCCCGTCGATCATGAAGTCCTGGAAGGGCGTCGGCCGCGTTTGCCAGAGCCGGGACAGCACGAGCCGCTTGCGGGCAAAGCTGTCGAGCGCGAAGGCGCGCAGCTCGGCACCGCTCATGCCGGCGGCGTAGCCCGCGCCCATGATCGCGCCAATCGAGGAACCGACGATGCGCTTCGGCCGCACGCCGAGTTCATCGAGCGCCTCGATCACGCGGATATGGGCGATGCCACGGGCACCGCCGCCACCAAGCGCCAGCGCGAAATCGCTCACGCCGTCAGGCTCCGCCTGGGCCGACGGTGATGACGGTGGGTTCGTCCGAGAGCAGCTTGCGCGCAATCTGCTTCACCTCCTCCATCGTCACGGCATCGATAATCGCCTTGCGACGATCGATATAGTCGTTGCCGAGGTCGTCGAGCTGGATGCCCACGAGTGTCGAGGCAATCGCCAGGGAGGAGTCGAGATTGCGGATGGCGTAGGAGCCTTTGACATAGGCTTTGGCCTTGGCGAGTTCCTCCTCGCTCGGACCGTCCTTCGCCATGCGCTTCAGTTCGTCGCGGATGATCTCGATGCTTTCGGCCGCCTTGTCGGAGCGGGTCGCGGTGCTCGCGCCGAGCACGGCGGCATGATCATAGCTCGCCAGCCAAGAGCCGGCGCCATAGGCGAGACCACGCTTTTCGCGAATCTCGGTATAGAGCCGCGAGGTGAACGAGCCGCCGCCGAGGATATGATTCATCAGATAGGCGGCGAAGAATTCCTCGTCGTTCCGCATGACGCCGGGAAGCGCAAACTGGATCGCCGTTTGCGGCACGTCGAGCTCGACGGCGACGGTCTTGCCGGTCACCGGTTCGGTCTGGACAACCGGCTTCAGATCAGCCGTTTCCGGCAAGGCGCCGAAAACAGCGTCGAGCCTTTCACCCAGCTTTTCCGGGCTGATCGCGCCGACGACGCCGACATACAAATTGTCCTTGGCGAAGGTCTTGCCGCGCAAAGCCTTCAAATCCTCCGCCGTCACCGTGTCGAGACTTTCCAAGGTGCCCTCAGTCGGGCGCGAATAGGGATGGCCGGCGAAGACTGTCTCGCGGAATGCCTTGCCGACAAGTTCACCGGGGTCGTTCTGGTCAGCGAGGATGCCGGCCTTGATCTGGCCTCGGATGCGCGCAACCGGCTCCTCGTCGAAACGCGGATCGTTGACCGACAGCTTCAGGAGGTCGAAAGCATCGTCCTCGAACTCCACGATGGTGCGGAAATTACCGGTGAAATTGTCGAGGCTGGCGTCGTAGCTCAGCGAGACACCGAGATCGTCGAGACGCGCCTGAAACGCGCGGCTGTCGATCTCGCCGGCACCCTCGTCGAGCAAACCCGACATCAAATTGGCGGTGCCTTCCTTGCCGTCTGCATCCTGGGTCGAGCCGGCGCCCTTGAAAGCGAATTTCATGGCAATCAGCGGGTTCGTGTAATCCTCGACGAGGAGGGCCTTGATCCCACCTGGGCTCGTCACCTCCTGGATTTCCACCGCGCCGACCGGGCCGAGCGAAGCAAAGGAAAGACCGAGGGACAGGGTCAGGGCGGCGACTGCGCCGGCAAACGGATTGGCGAATGGCTTCAACGGTTTCTTCCTTCCGCGATGCGAAAAATCAGGAGCGGGTTTCGGCGGACGGCTCCGGCAGCAGATAGCCGGTCACGGAGCGCTTCGGCTGGAGATATTTCCGAGCCGCGGCCGCCACGTCTTCGACGGTGACCGCCTCGATCCGCTCGGGCCAACCCTCGACATCCGCGATGGTGCGGCCCGTCGAGAGCGCCGCGGCATAACGGCGCGCCATCGAGGTCTGGCTGTCGCGCAAATAGATCACATCCTTACGGACGCGGTTCTTGGCGCGCTCCAGTTCCTCCGCGGTGATGCCTTTTTCAACGATGCGGGCGATCTCGGCATCGATCGCCGCCTCGATCTCCTCCAGGCTCGCCTCGCCCCGCGGCATCCCGTAGACGACGAACTGTCCCTCCTCCAGCGCTGTTCCGGCGTAGTGGGCACCGGCGCCGGCGGCGATCGCCTTGTCGACGACAAGGCCGCGATACAGACGGCTCGTGGTGCCACCGCCAAGAACGTCGGCCAGGACGTCGAGCGCTTCGGCCTCGCCCGGATCGGCGGTCGTATCGGAAGGCACGAGATAGGCCCGTTGCATCGAGGGCTGGGTGACGCGCGCGTCGGTCAGCGTCACCGTCCGCGCGGCCAGCGGCTCCGGCTCCACCGGCCGGACGCGTTCTCCCGGCTCGGCGCGGCGCGCAACCTTGCCATAGGTCTTTTCGGACAGCCGGCGGACCTCGGCCTCCGTCACGTCGCCGGCGATCAGGAGGATCGCGTTGTTGGGGGTATAATATTTGTCGTAGAAGGCGACGGCGCCATCCCGCGACAGCGCCTCGATCTCCGAGCGCCAACCGATCACCGGATCGCCATAGGGGCTGTTCTGGAACAGTGCCGCCTGAACGGCCTCGGCGAGCTGCGAGCTGGGATCATTGTCGACGCGCGACCGGCGCTCTTCCAAAATGACGTCGCGCTCGGGTGCCACCGTTTCCTCGGAGAGCACTAGGTTCTCCATGCGGTCCGCCTCGAAGGTCATGACCATTTCCAGCGCGTCGGCCGGCACCTGCTGATAGTAGCCGGTGTAGTCCGAGGTGGTGAAGGCGTTCTCCTGACCGCCGATCTCGGCGACGGCCCGCGAGAAAGTGCCTTCCGGATTGGCCTTGGTGCCCTTGAACATCAAATGCTCGAAGAAGTGGGCGATGCCGCTTTCGCCGGGCGCTTCGTCCGCCGCGCCGACCTTGTAGTAGAGCATCTGGGTCACGATCGGGGCGCGATGGTCGGGCAGGACCACGACCTGCAGCCCGTTGTCGAGCATGAAGGTCGAGAGTTCCGTGGCCTTTTCCTTGACCGCGGCCTGCTGCGTCGCGGCCTCGGCCTTCGGTGCGGCCACCGTTTCGGCACGAGCCGCGAGCGGCAAAGCGAAGGCGACGGCGAGAGCCGGCAAGCCGATCTGGCGCGAGAAAAGCTTCATCGTTCGGTCTGATCCTCGTTCAATGCGTCTGGTCAGGGACGCCCGGACTATGGCGGATCGCAGGAATCGTGACCAATTACGGTTTAGTTAGGTCGCCGGATTCAGGGACGAGGAGCCGGACGCGGCCACCAGAAAGCGCAAAATCGTCTCGCCCATGGCCCGCTCTTCTTCGAGCGTGAAGCCGTCCGGGGTCTCGAATGGGGCGGAGACCGCCTCCTCGACCACTACGAGCGCGCCCGGCTTCAGCCAGCCGCCATCGCGGGCGGAGACCAGCGCCGCCTCGCCGAGCCGCTTGCCGTAGGGCGGATCGGCAAAGAGACAGGAGAACGGCTCCATCGTGCTGACGCCGCCGAGCCGGGTCGCATCGCGCCGAAAGATCTTCGATCGCCCCTGCAGCCCGAAGGCCTCGACATTCTTGCGCACGAGCCCCCTTCCCTCGACACCCTCCTCGATGAAGAGACAAAAGCGAGCGCCGCGCGAGAGGGCCTCCAGCCCCAGCGCGCCGGTACCCGCGAACAGATCGAGCACCCGGCACCCATCAAGGGTGAAGCCGCCCCTGTGGGCCAGCACGTTGAACAGGGCCTCGCGGTTGCGATCCGTGGTCGGGCGGATCGCGTCGGTCTTCGGTGTCGCCAGGCGGCGGCCGCGAAATTCCCCCCCGACGATGCGCATCGCGGCTCAGCCCTTGCGCGGCGGTCGCGGGCCGCGCGGTTTGTCGCCGCCCTCCCGCCCTGTCGAGCCGGCGCCGGCGGGCGACCTCCCCCTGCCTCCCGGTCCCCGGCGCTGCGGCCGCTCCTGAGCCGCCAGCCCCTTCTTCGTGCCCTGTGGCCGCGCGCCCGGCGCCATCCAGACATTGGCCGAACGCTTGCCTTCCCCGAACGGCTTCTTGGCCGCCGTCTTGTCGCCATCGGCAGATGCCGCGCCGCGATCGCCATAGGGCTTCTTCGGACCGTCGAAGCGCTTGCCGGCACCACCGCGCTCCGGCCTGTCCGGCCGTTCGCCGCGCTGCGGACGCGGTGCGCGCGTGTCCAGGCGGCCGAGGGCATCCTCGCGCTTGGCCTCACGGGCGCGCTTCTTGTTCGGCGCCGTTTCGCTGGCGGAAATCCAGTCGCCGCGCTTGATCGGCCGCAAATCCTCGTTCGGCTGTTCGGCCTCGACCGGCTTGTTGGAGAAGGGCTTGGCGACAGGCGCGTCGAAGTCGGCTCCGGCCTCCTCGATCAGGCGGTCACCAAGCTGGTCGCGCAGCGTCCGTCCCTTGATCTCCTGCACCGAGCCTTCGGGGAGATCGCCGAGCTGGAAGGGGCCGAAGGAGAGCCGGATCAGGCGGTTCACGTCCAGGCCGAGATGCGCGAGGACGCGTTTGACCTCGCGGTTCTTGCCTTCGCGCAGGCCCAGCGTCAGCCAGACGTTGGAGCCCCGCTCGCGATCGAGACTGGCCTCGATCGCGCCATAGAAGACGCCGTCGATGGCAATGCCCTGACGCAGCTCGTCGAGGCGCGCCTGATTGATCGCGCCATGGGCGCGGACGCGATAGCGGCGCAGCCACCCGGTCGCGGGCAGTTCGAGGATGCGCGCCAGACCACCGTCATTGGTCAGGAGCAGCAGGCCCTCGGTGGTGATATCGAGCCGGCCGACAGTGAGGACGCGCGGCATATCCTTCGGCAGCCGCTCGAAAACGGTCGGACGCCCTTCCGGATCGCGGTTCGTCGTGACCGTCCCCGCCGGCTTATGAAACAGCCACAACCGCGTGCGCTCGATCGCCGGCAGCGGTGCGCCGTCGATCTCGATCCGATCCGCGGCGGTCACGTCCAGCGCCGGCGTGTCGAGCAGCTTGCCGTTCACCCGCACCCGTCCGTCGGCGATCATGCCCTCGGCGTCGCGGCGCGAAGCGATCCCCGCCCGCGCCAGCCGTCGGGCGATCCGCATCTTGCCCGGCATCGTCGCTTCCGCGTCGGCGCTCGCAGGACGATCCGTCCGTGGTGGCCGTCTCTCTTTGTCCGCAGGCCTTGGCTTGCGCTCGGCTCTCCCGGAATCATGCGCGAGTTGTCCGTAGCTGCGCGGCTTCGACGCCGCGCCGTCGCCGCTCTCGCTTCGTGGCCCGCCATGGGAGGCCATTCCGCGGCTGCGCGGCGTGAAGGGCTTGCGCTCGCCGTCCGCGCCAGCGCCACCGGCGCGGCCCGGCCGTGGCTTCTCCGACGAGGGGCGGTCACCGCGTGACTTGCCGGCATCCGGCCGATCGCCAGTCTTAGCCTCGGCGCGCGGCCGGAAGGGGCGCTTTTCGCCGCCGCCGCCAGGCTTGCCACCACGCGCACCGCCGCCGTCACCCGGTTTGCGGCCGCGGCCTTTCCTGTCGTCGCCGTTCGTCGTATCGCTCATGCCATTGCCTTTGCTGCGGCGGACCCTGGCCTCGGGGACCCCTCAGATCGAATAATATGTGCTTTGTCCGGCATGCCGGATCGGCTGGAAAAACCGGTCTGCGGCGCGGCGAAGGGCGCGACGAGCTTCAAGTCGATCCGCGCACCGGCCGTGGATCGCTCTAACAGGTCGTCACCCCTGGAGCGAGAGGAACCCGACGGTGGCCAGTCAGAATTTCATGGATGTCGCGCTCCAGGAAGCCCGCGACGCGGCCGAACGCGGCGAGACGCCGGTCGGCGCCGTGCTGGTGCAGAACGGCGAAATCCTCGCCCGGGCCGGCAACGAAACGCGCCAACGCAACGATCCGACCGCCCATGCCGAAATCCTTGCCATCCGCGCCGCCGCGACGGCGCTCGGCTCGGAACGGCTGCCGGCGTGCGATCTTTATGTAACGCTGGAGCCCTGCGCCATGTGCGCCGCGGCGATCTCCTTCGCGCGAATCCGGCGGCTCTATTTCGGCGCCAGCGACCCGAAGGGCGGCGCCGTGGAGGCAGGTCCGCGTTTCTTCAGTCAGCCCACCTGCCATCATGCGCCGGAGGTCTATGCGGGCATCGCGGAAAGTGCGAGCGCAACGATCCTGCGGGATTTTTTCCGCGCCAGACGCTGAGACCGGCACGTCGCGCAACGCAATAGCCTGCTACGACCGGGGTGTCCCGCCCCGGTAATCAGAACGGCAGCAGGTTGCGGATTTTCGAACCGAGGCTGCTGTCGCTGCCGCGCATCCTCCGCTCCTTGACGCTCTCGTCCTCGCCCGGATCGCCAACCGGAGCGGTGGCCGACGGCTTGCGATAGGCGACCGGCGGCTCACTCAGATATTTGCGTTGGGTCGCGCTTCCCTGCTGACTGTCGCGCTGACGCTGGCTGATGAGTTCGCCGCGACTTTTAAGCTCTTCAGGCGAAAGCGTGGTGTCGCGCCTGTCCTTGCCGAATTCGTAGCCGTCACCGCGCGTGCGATCGAGATAGGCTTGGGTCACGCCTTCCTTGCGGGCCGTCGCAACGTCGGCCGGCACCGGGCCATCGCCCTGATAGGCGGCCGCCTGCAGGCGTGCTGCGCGCTGCTCCGGCGATTCCGGCCAGTTGGGATCGCCAGTCGTGTTGCGGGCTGCCTGCGGCGGCGGCAAAATGCTGGTGTTGTCGGGCTTCACCAGTTCTGGTCGCGGGGCGTAGGCAATCTGGGCGGCATCGCTGCTGCCCCCAATGGAAACCATGTTGTTGAGATCGTCGAACAGCGTCTCGCCCTGCGACTTGCCGGTGCCGTAGGTTGGTCCGAGACAGCCGGAGAGGGCCAGCGCGACCGCGCCGATGGCCATCGCGTGAAACGCGAATCGAACTGTCTTCGTCATACGATACGGCCCCCTAGCCGAATTTGCCGCCCTCATGTCAGCGGAGGGGCGGCGGCCGGCAGTCGCCGGACGCGGCCCGCGCATGCCACGAAATTCAGGCGAATTCCGGGCGCATTTTTAAGCCGCTCTCCATCACCGCGCAAGCGCGGTTGGCAGTTTTACCCCGCCATCTTCGATGGGAGAGCCGTCCACCGGCGCAATTCACGAGCCTACCGAGAACCCTGGGGTCTCCTGGAGGACGCGCGCGGGGGTCACGCCCAATTCCCGCAAGGCCGCCGCGTCGCGCGCCGAAACGTCGGGGAATTGCGGATCCGATCCGACATCGTCGGTGATCTTCCAGGACCGGGCGCATTTTATCCCTTGCGCCTTGCGGAAGATGACGGCGATGCCGGGCGTGTCGGCCAGGCGGAAGGCGCCCTCCGGCGCCGGCTCGCCGGAGATTTCGAGGCCGCTGGTGATAGCGATCTCGGCGAAATCGACGGACGCGGCCAGCGCGCGCAGATCGGCGTCGTCGAGATGGACGACAGGCGCGGCCTCCAGCGACGATCCGATGGTCTTTGCGCGTCGCTGTTCCTCCAGTGCGCCCATGACGACCCGCCGGATGCGGCGCAGCTTTTGCCAGCGGGCGGCGAGCGCATCGTCGCGCCAGGCCGGATCGACATCGCGGAAGGATTCCAGATGCACCGACCGCGCCTCCGGATAACGCGACAGCCACGCCTCCTCCATGGTGAAGGGCAGCATCGGCGCGAGCCAGGTGACCAGATGGTCGAACAGCGTCCGCACGACCTGCAGCGCGGCCTTGCGGCGGACCGCCGAGGGCGGATCGCAATAGAGCGAATCCTTGCGGATATCGAAGTAGAAGGCCGACAGCTCGACCACGACGAAATCGAGCAGCGCCCGGCTGATCCGCTTGAAATCGAAGCCGTCGTAGCCCTTGCGGACCACTTCGTCGAGCTCGGCGAGCCGGTGCAGCATCAGCCGCTCCAGCTCCGGCATCTCGGCCAGCGGCACCGTCTCGCCGGTGTCGTGGGCGAGCGTTCCGAGCATCCAGCGCATGGTGTTGCGCAGCTTGCGGTAGCTGTCGATGTTGGTCTGCAGGATCGTCTTGCCAAGCCGCAGATCCTCCGAATAGTCGGAACTGACCACCCACAGCCGCAGGATGTCGGCGCCGGACTGCTTGATGACGTCCTGCGGGGTGACGACGTTGCCGAGGGATTTGGACATCTTGCGCCCCTCCTCGTCCATGACGAAGCCATGGGTCAGCACCGCGTCATAGGGCGCCCGGCCGCGGGTGGCGCAAGATTCCAGCAGCGAGGAGTGAAACCAGCCGCGATGCTGGTCGGAGCCTTCGAGATAAAGGTCGGCCGGCCATTTCAGGTCGGGCCGCTTCTCCAGGCAGAAGGCATGGGTCGAGCCGGAATCGAACCACACGTCGAGGATGTCGCGGACCATCGTCCACTTCTGCGAATCGTGTTCGTTGCCGAGGAAGCGTTCCTTGGCGCCGTCGGCGAACCAGGCGTCGGCGCCCTCGACCGCGAAGGCTTCCAGGATACGGGCGTTCACCGCCTCGTCCTTGAGGATCTCGCCGTTCTCGTCGGCGAAGACGCAGATCGGCACGCCCCAGGCACGCTGGCGGGACAGCACCCAGTCCGGCCGGTCGGCGATCATGCCGCGCAGCCGGTTCTGGCCGGAGGCCGGCACGAAGCGGGTGGCGTCGATCGCTTTGAGGGCGTAATCTCGCAGAGTCTCCGGCTCGCCACGAGCTAGCCATTGCTCAAATTTTTCGAGCTGACTTTTATATTCAACCGACTCTAGTCCATGAGCGTACGCTGCAGCTAAAGCATTCCGCTGCTCCAAAGCTTTGAGGATTGGCCTGTCCATCCGGATGAACCATTGCGGGGTGTTGCGGAAGATCACCGGTTTCTTGGACCGCCATGAATGAGGGTACTGGTGCTTCAGACGGCCGCGCGCGAGCAGATTGTTCCGCTCGATCAACGCCGCGATGACCCGCTTGTTGGCGTCGCCCTTCTTGCCCTTGTCGTCGATCACGCGCGCGGGACCGCCCTCGGCGTCCGGCCCGAAACCCGGCACGTCCTTGGTGTAGAAGCCGTCATCGTCGACGGTGAACGGGATCGCCGTGTCGATACCCCGCGCTTCGAGATCGCGGCGGGCGGCCATCCAGGCGTCGAAATCCTCGCGGCCGTGGCCGGGCGCCGTATGGACGAAGCCCGTACCGGCCTCGTCGGTGACGTGTTCGCCTTCAAGGAGAGGGACATCAAACTCGTAGCCACCGCCGAGGCCGGCGAGGGGATGTACGCATGACACACCGGTCAGATCGGACGCTAGAACGTCAGAAACCTTGCGATACCCTCCTTCTGGAACGCGCGCTTTGGCGAAAACGTCAGCCGCGAGCGCGTCGGCGAGGATCAGCTTTTCGCCTCGCTTCGCCCAGCGCGGATTGTCGACTTCATCCGGCGCGGTAACCTCGTAGAGGCCATAGGCGATGCGCGGGCTGAATGCGATCGCCCTGTTGCCGGGCAAGGTCCAAGGTGTTGTCGTCCAGATGACGATTGAGGACCGCATCAACTCGTGATCGTTCGATGTATCGAGCCCGACCCTTTCAACAGTTCCGAGCGGAAACTTCACCCAAACCGTATCGCTTTCGTGGTCGTGGTACTCGACCTCGGCCTCGGCCAGCGCGGTCTTTTCCACCACCGACCACATGATCGGCTTGGAGCCGCGATAAAGCTGGCCGGACATGGCGAATTTCAGCAGTTCGCCGGCGATCACCGACTCGGCCCCATAGGCCATGGTCAGATACGGGTCCTTGAAGTCGCCCTCGACGCCGAGGCGGCGGAATTCCTCGGTCTGCACCCCCACCCAATGGGCGGCGAAGTCGCGGCATTCCTTGCGGAACTCGTTGACCGGCACCTCGTCCTTGTTCTTGCCCCTGGCGCGGTACTGCTCCTCGATCTTCCACTCTATCGGCAGGCCGTGGCAGTCCCAGCCGGGAACGTAATTGGCGTCGTAGCCGCGCATCTGGAACGAGCGGGTGATGACGTCCTTGAGGATCTTGTTGAGCGCGTGACCGATATGCAGGTTGCCATTGGCGTAGGGCGGCCCGTCATGCAGCACGTATTTCGGCCGGCCTTCCGAGGCCTTGCGCAAGGTGCCGTAGAGATCCATGCCGTCCCATTTGGCGATCCATTCCGGCTCGGCCTTGGGCAGGCCGGCGCGCATCGGAAAATCGGTCTCAGGCAGGAACAGCGTCTTGGAATAATCGACGGAGCCGTCGGAATCTGTCGTCTTGGTGTCGCTCATGATGTCAGCCATGTCGTCCGCCGCGATCAAAGCACGGCACAAAGGAAAAAAGCGGTGGTGGCGCGGCGGCCGGCAAACCCGGACCCTCCCCGGCCGAGCCGGTCAGAAGGCCGGGCGGCTAATTCGTATGAAAACGGAATGCGCGCGCGGACTGAGCATGGTCCGAGCCTTTAGCAAGTCCGGCAAGCGAAGGAAAGGCAGGCGCGATGGACAGCCTCAAGCGCCGAGACTGGCGCTGGCTCCAAGGCCGAAAGACATAATTTGGACGCCGCACTCCGGAATCACTATCTAATTGCCAGATAGACAGAGGTCGCGATGCCCCATCTCTTTCGCTTTCTCGCCCGCAACGCGCTGATCGGCTTTTGTGCCGCCGCGTTCTTCGTCGCCGTGCTGGCGCTTGCCGATATCGGTGGATTCGGAACGACGATCGCCCGATCAGATTCCGGCCCGCTGGCGATCGGGCTGGTCATCTATTTCCTCGGCCTGACCTTTTCCAGCGTCCAGATCGGCATGGTGATCATGCTCAACGGGCGCTTTCCCGACGATGAAGAGGGTCCGAAGGGCGGCAAGCGCAAACGCTTGTCCGGATGGTTCTCTCCGCCGGCCGCTCGCTCGCCGATTATGGTGTCGGCTCCGGCGCCAAGACCAACGCGGCCTCTTCGCGGGTAGATCGGACCGCAGACGCACACATTGCGACGCGCTGTTCGTCTCAAGCGACCGTCATCGCGAGGTTGAGCGCTCATCGTGACCGCTCAACGTATCCAGATGAACGGGGGGATGGTCGGGAAACGTGACGACCAGATCCAGTTCGCCGCCCATCGCTTCGATATAGCTGCGCAGTGTCGACAGAAGCACGTCCGAACGCTTTTCCAGGCGCGAGACATTATCCTGGGTGACGCCCAAGATCTCCGCAAGGCGGACCTGGGTCATTTCACGTGCTTTGCGCAGCTCCTGAAGCGTCTTGTATTCGGCGATCAGGTTTTTCGAGCGGGCCTCTGCCTGCTTCCTTTGCTCGGCCGTCATGTGTCTTGCAAAGACATGCTTTGCCGAAACCGTCATGGCGAACCTCCTTTCAATTCATCGAGATGCTGATCAAACCGCCTGTCGGCTATCGTCAGGAGCTTCTTGTAAAAGCGCTTCTCGTTCGATCCGGACTTGTCGCCGCCGACGAGCAGAATGGCTTTTCTTTCAGGGTCGAATGCATAGGCGACCCGCCACACACCATTATCCGCCTTAAAACGAAGCTCCTTCATATTGGCGTGCTTCGATCCGTTCAGCGTATCGGCATGGGGACGACTCAGCGCCGGGCCAAACTCTTCCAGCAGGCCAATGATCGCCGCCAGTTCGATCTTCACCCCATCGGCGAATTCGCCAAACTCGTCCGCAAATTCGCCGTGAAAGCTGACGGCCCAAACCATGCCGCATATTATGCACTCGAACCCATATGCTTTCAAGCACATATATAATCTGACCGCTCCTCCAACCCGCCGCAGGCTGTGGCGTCATTGGCGGCTTTGTCAGAAGGAAATGGCGTTGTCCAGCGGCGAGAGCGGCGCCACGCCGGCGAGTACCGCCTTCGCCTCTTCGGCATCTCGGTCCATCTGGGTAACAAGGGCCTCGGCGCTCTCGAAGCGGGCCTCGCCGCGCAAAAAGGCGAAGATCGAAACGTCGACGGTTTCGCCATAGAGATCGCCGGAAAAGTCGAACAGAAACGTCTCGAACAATGTCGCGCCATTGTCGAAGGTCGGGCGGCGGCCGAAGCTGGCGACGCCGTCATGCAACGCCCCATCGGCGCGGCGCAGGCGCACGGCATAAATGCCGTGTTTCAGCATCTCGTCGGGCTCAAGCACCAGATTGGCGGTCGGATAACCGAGGCTGCGGCCGAGCTTGTGGCCGTGGACGATCTCGCCGCGGATGGTCCAGCGATAGCCGAACAGGCCGGCGGCTTCCGCGACCTTGCCGGCTTCGAGCAGCGCGCGGATGCGGCTCGACGAGACTGTTTCTCCGCCCTCGTCGGCGAAAGCCGGCACCAGCGTCACGCCGAAGCCGTGGCGCGGGCCCGACTCGGCAAGCGTCTGCGGCGTGCCGCCGCGCTTGGCGCCATAGTGAAAGTCGAACCCCGCGACGACATGATGGGATTTCAGGCAATCGACGAGAACGGTTTCGACGAAGGCCTCCGGCTCCAGCGCGGCAAAGGCCCGGTCGAAGGGCTGCTCGACCACGGCGTCGAACCCAAGCGCTCCGAGCAGCCGCGCTTTCATTGGCGCCGGGGTCAGTCGCGCAACTGGCAGGTCGGGACGGAAGACCGTGCGCGGATGCGGCTCGAAGGTGAGGCAGACGAGCGGCCGGCCCTCGGCCTCGGCCAATTCGCGCGCGACCGCGAGCACCGCCTGGTGGCCGCGATGGACGCCGTCGAAATTGCCGACCGCGACGACGCAGCCGGCAAGGCTCTCGGGAATGTCCGCGATGCCGCCAAGCCGCAGCGCGGCGCCATTCGTCATGCCAGCGCCGCCATGAAAGTGCGGGCGTGGAGACCGCGTTCGCGCAAGACCCGCGCGACCGCCTCGGGGTCGGGGTCCGGTCCGCCGAACTCGTCGCCATGGACGCCGTCGGTGATCAGCAGCACATCGATACCGAAATCGTTGGCGCCCTTGATGTCGGTCATCAGGCCGTCGCCGATGGCGAGAATGCGCGCGCGATCGGACATGCCGGCCACCCGGGTCGCGACGTCGTAGATCGGCCGATGCGGCTTGCCGGCGAGATGGACCATAGCCCCGAGGGCGGCATACTCACGCGCCAGCGCGCCGGCACAGTAGATCAACCGGTCGCCGCGATGCACGACGAGGTCGGGATTGGCGCAGATCATCGGCAGGCCACGGGAATGCATCCGGGACAGCAGGTCGCCATAGTCGGCGGGCGTTTCCGTCTCGTCGTCGTAAAGGCCGGTCGCCACAACCACCGCCGCGTCCGCCTCGTCGACCCGCTCGACGCCCAGTCCGTCGAACAGCTCGATGTCCCGGGCCGGGCCGAGATGGAAGACCGGCCCGCCGGTCTCCGCGATCAGCGCGCGGGTGGCGTCGCCGGAGGTGACGACCGCGTCATAGGTGTCGCGCGAAAACTCCAGCGCATCGAGTTGGTCGATCACGCTAGCCGACGGCCGCGGTGAATTGGTCAACAAAACCACCTTGGCGCCGGCCCCGCGCGCCTCCGTCAAGGCGGCTTCGGCGGCCGGGTGCTTGCGCTCGCCATTGTGGACGACGCCCCATACGTCGCAGAACAGCGCGTCGTAGCCGGTGGAAATCTCGGCCAGAGCCTTTATCTTGCGACTGATGCCGGAATTACCGGGAGTGGTGATGTCCATCGACGGCCCGTTGTCTTTCAACTGATCGCCCGAGGCGATAGAGGGGGTCCGCCGACGGGTCAAGGCACTGGCCAGCTGGGCCGGCGGCACGCGAGACGAGCCCTATCCGGCTTGGCCAGCATAAAAATCCTGTCGTCCGCCGTCTCCGACATCTTGACATCGCGTCGCTCGCCACCCTATCTCCCTCGTCGTTAGCACTCTCCATTGGTGAGTGCCAAATTCTTCGAGCCGGGTCCCGTTCTGGGTCCGGCCGTATTCGTTCAACGAAGGGTTCAACGAACATGGCAGCTGTGAATTTCCGTCCCCTGCACGATCGCGTCGTCGTACGCCGGGTGGAATCCGAAGCCAAGACCGCTGGCGGGATCATCATTCCGGACACGGCGAAGGAAAAGCCCCAGGAAGGCGAGATCATCGCCGTCGGCTCCGGCGCGCGTGACGAGTCCGGCAAGGTCGTTCCGCTCGACGTCAAGTCCGGCGACCGCATCCTCTTCGGCAAATGGTCGGGCACCGAGGTCAAGCTGAACGGCGAAGACCTTCTGATCATGAAGGAATCCGACATCATGGGTATCGTCGGCTGAAGACGAGCGACGGCTCCTGAGCCGACGTTCCACAACGACATTCCAAGAAACTTCAAACGGCGCGGCCTTCGATGGCGCGCCCGGGAGAATTAAGACCATGGCAGCTAAAGAAGTAAAATTCGGCCGCGACGCACGTGAACGCATGCTGCGCGGCGTCGACATCCTCGCCGACGCGGTGAAGGTGACCCTCGGCCCCAAGGGTCGTAACGTCGTCATCGACAAGTCCTTCGGCGCGCCGCGCATCACCAAGGACGGCGTCACCGTCGCCAAGGAGATCGAGCTCGAGGACAAGTTCGAGAACATGGGCGCCCAGATGGTGCGCGAAGTGGCCTCGAAGACCAACGACAAGGCCGGTGACGGCACCACGACCGCGACGGTTCTCGCCCAGGCGATCGTTCGCGAGGGTGGCAAGTCGGTTGCCGCCGGCATGAACCCGATGGACGTCAAGCGCGGCATCGACATGGCCGTCATCAAGGTCGTCGAAGCTCTGCAGGCCTCGGCTCGCAAGATCGAGACCTCGGACGAAGTCGCTCAGGTCGGCACCATCTCGGCCAATGGCGAGAAGGAAATCGGCGAGATGATCGCTGCTGCCATGCAGAAGGTCGGCAATGAGGGCGTCATCACGGTCGAGGAAGCCAAGACCGCCGAGACCGAGCTCGAAGTCGTCGAGGGCATGCAGTTCGATCGCGGCTATCTGTCGCCTTACTTCGTGACCAACCCGGAGAAGATGGTCGCCGAGCTCGAGGATGCCTACATCCTCCTGCACGAGAAGAAGCTCTCCAACCTCCAGGCGCTGCTGCCGGTGCTCGAGTCCGTCGTGCAGTCGTCCAAGCCGCTGATCATCATCGCCGAGGACGTCGAGGGCGAGGCTCTGGCCACGCTCGTCGTCAACAAGCTGCGTGGCGGCCTGAAGATCGCCGCCGTCAAGGCGCCGGGCTTCGGTGATCGCCGCAAGGCGATGCTCGAGGACATCGCTGTCCTCACCGGTGGTCAGGTCATCTCCGAGGACCTCGGCATCAAGCTCGAGAATGTCACGCTCGACATGCTCGGCCGCGCCAAGAAGGTCTCGATCACCAAGGAAAACACCACCATCGTCGATGGTGCCGGTGAGAAGGAGCAGATCCAGGCCCGTGTCGGCCAGATCAAGGGCCAGATCGAGGAGACCACCTCGGACTACGACAAGGAGAAGCTGCAGGAGCGTCTCGCCAAGCTGGCGGGCGGCGTCGCGGTCATTCGCGTCGGCGGTGCGACCGAGGTCGAGGTCAAGGAAAAGAAGGACCGCGTCGACGACGCGCTCAACGCCACCCGCGCGGCCGTCGAAGAGGGTATCGTTGCCGGTGGTGGCGTCGCTCTGCTGCGCGCCTCCAACGCCCTGACGATCAAGGGCGAGAACCAGGACCAGGAAGCCGGCATCACCATCGTGCGCCGCGCGCTCCAGGCTCCGCTTCGCCAGATCGTCACCAATGCTGGCGCCGAAGGCTCCATCATCGTCGGCAAGATCCTCGACAATTCGTCGGTGACCTTCGGCTACAACGCCCAGACCGGCGAATATGGCGACATGATCCAGATGGGCATCGTCGATCCGGTCAAGGTCGTGCGCTCGGCGCTGCAGGACGCGGCTTCGGTCGCCGGCCTGCTCGTTACCACCGAGGCGATGATCTCCGAGGCTCCCAAGAAGGACTCGGCCGGCGGCGGCATGGGCGGCGGAATGCCCGGCGGCATGGGCGGCATGGGCGGCATGGACTTCTAAGAAGCCGTCAGGCTTCGTTGAAGACCATCAAGCCGCCCATCACTCCAAAGTGCCAAAACCGGGCAAGCCCGGTTTTGGGCGGCGGCATGGACTTCTAAGAAGCCGTCAGGCTTCGCCGAAGGTCAGCATCGCGCACTGCGACAATCTGGAAGGGCTCGGCATCGCCGGGCCCTTTTTCTGTTACCCACCCCGGCGAACGACTTTTCGCCCGGCTCGATGGAACGGTGCGGCCTGAACAAAGTTTCTTTCCCGAAGCCCGGCAGTTCGCCGGACTATTTTTCCGGAAGGAATGGAATCATGGTCGACAAGAACGAGATCAAGGGCGGCGCCAAGGAAATCGGTGGCAAGCTCAAGGAAGCAGCGGGCAAAGCCGTCGGTAACGAGCGGCTGGAGGCCGAAGGCGAGGTTGATCAGGCTGAGGGCAAGACTCAGAAGAACTACGGCAAGGTCAAGGATGCGGTGCGCGACCAGGTGAAGTGACCATTGGTCGCACCGGACTTGACATCGAGGGCTGCTCCGACGCTGGAGCGGCCCTTTTGTTTCGGCCCCTTCGCCGACGTCGGCGAGGACCGCCCCGCCCACCATGCCCGTGGTTGCCGTCAGTGGATCCGCCCAGCGGCCACAGGTGAACACAGAGTTCCCCTTTTCGGCCACGTAGCTGCACTTGTCTCGCGCAAGGCCGCGGCTAAGTTTTAGCAAATGCTAATTTTCGGTCGCATGTGATCTCCGGCCGCTCCCTTTCAGCAACCGCAAGGAGGCTTGCTTGATCAATTTCACGCTTAACGGCGAAGAGAAGACGTTCGACGGCGATCCCGACACACCGCTACTCTGGGTGATCCGCGACGCGGAAAAACTGACCGGCACGAAATATGGCTGCGGCATCGCCCAATGCGGCGCCTGCACCGTCCACCTCGACGGCATGACCCGCCGCTCCTGCATTACCCCGATCTCTACCGTCGACGGCTCCAGCGTCACCACCATCGAAGGGGCCGAGGGTCGTGAGGCCGAAGCGATCCAGGCCGCCTGGACGGCGATCGACGTGCCCCAATGCGGCTATTGCCAGTCCGGCCAGATCATGTCGGCTGTCTCACTGCTGCAGTTCAATCCCAAGCCGAGCAACGAGGACATCGACAACGCGATGGCCGGCAACATTTGCCGTTGCGCCACGTATGTTCGCATCCGACAGGCGACCCATGACGCCGCCGCGAAGCTGGAGGGCTGACCCATGAATATTCAGAGCATCCAAACGACACGGCGCGGCTTCCTCGCCGGCGCCGGCCTTGTGATTGGCGTCAGCCTCGCGATGCGTGGCAGAGCCGCGGCTTCCTTGCTGCAAGGCGCGCCGGCCGGCGCGGCGGGACCGGTTCAGGATCTCAATGCGTTCGTGCGCATCGCGCCGGACGGCGTCGTCACCGTGCTGTCGAAGCATATCGAGTTCGGCCAGGGTCCCTATACGGGCCTGACCACGCTCGTGGCCGAGGAACTTGACGCCGATTGGAGCCAGATGCGGGTCGCGGCCGCCCCTGCGAATGACGAACTCTACGCCAATCTGGCCTTCGGCATTCAGGGAACCGGCGGCTCGACTGCGATCGCCAATTCCTACGAACAGATGCGCAAGGCCGGCGCCACCGCGCGGGCGATGCTGGTGGCCGCGGCCGCCGAGGAATGGGGCGTTTCGGCCGGAGAGATCACCGTCGCAAAGGGGCGCATCCGGCACGAAGCGTCGGGCAAGGAGGCCGGCTTCGGCGAACTGGCCGAGAAAGCCGCCACCATGGAGGCGCCGGCCGATCCCGTGCTGAAAGACCCGAAGGATTTCGTGCTGATCGGCACCGACCGGCCAAAACTCGACACGCCGGAAAAGACCAATGGTCAGGCAGTGTTCACGCTCGACGTGCTGGCCGACGACATGCTGATCGCCATGGTCGCTCACCCCGCGCATTTCGGCGCAACGGTGAAGAGCTTTGACGATACCGAGGCCCGCAAGGTTCCCGGCGTCGTCGACGTCAAGCAGATCACGCAAGGCGTCGCGGTGTTCGCCGAAAACACCTTTGCCGCGCTTAAAGGGCGGGCGGCGTTGACGATCGACTGGGATCTCAGCGCGGCGGAGACGCGCTCCAGCGAGGCGATCTACGCCGATTATCGCAAGCTGCTCGCAAGTGAGGGCCTTGAAGCGACCAACAATGGCGATACCGAAAGCGCCTTGTCCGCTGACGGCATCACCACATTGCGTTCGGAAATCACCTTTCCCTTCCTCGCCCACGCACCGATGGAGCCGCTCGACGCGGTGCTGATCCAGGCCGAGGACGGCTCGATCGACTGTTATAACGGCTCGCAGTTTCCCGGCCAGGACAAGGCGGCGATCGCCGACGTGTGCGGCGTCGATCCGGCCAAGGTGCGGGTCAACACCCAGCTTGCCGGCGGCAGCTTCGGCCGACGCGCGCAGTTCGGATCTCCCTACATGCGCGAAGCGGCGGAAGCGTTCAAAGCCTCCGGCATGACGCGGCCGATCAAACACATGTGGACCCGCGAGGACGACATTCGCGGCGGCTTCTACCGGCCGATCTACGTGCATTCGCTGGAAGGCGCCATCGATCGGGACGGCAACATCGTCGCCTGGGACCAGCAGATCGTCGGCCAGTCGGTCATGAAGAAGACCGACCTCGACGAGAGCACCGTCGAAGGGGCCGCGGATATGCCCTACGGGATTTCCAATCTGCGGGTGCGGGCCTACAATGTCGAGCTTCCGGTGCCGGTGCTGTGGTGGCGCTCGGTGGGTCACAGTCATACCGGCTTTGCCGTCGAGACGTTCATCGACGAACTGCTGGAGAAGGCCGGCAAGGACCCGGTCGAGGGTCGCCTCGCCCTGCTTCAGAACGATCCTCGTCGCGCCAATGTCCTGCGCAAGGCGGCCGAGATTGCCGATTGGGGATCGCCCGTCGCCGACGGACGCCAGCGTGGCGTCGCCGTGCACAAATCCTTCAATACCTATGTCGCCGAGGTCGCCGAAGTCTCGATCGGCGAGAGGGGCGAGCCACGGGTGCATAAGGTCTGGTGCGCCGTCGATTGCGGTGTCGCCGTCAACCCCAACATCATCCGCGCGCAGATGGAAGGCGGCATTGGCTATGGCCTCGGCGCGGTCCTCTTCGACCAGATCACCCTCGGCGAGGGCGGCGAGATCGTCCAGTCCAACTTCCACGACTACCGGTCGCTGCGCATCAACGAGATGCCCGAGGTCGAGGTGGCGATCATCGAATCCAGCGAGGCGCCGACCGGCGTCGGCGAACCGGGCACGCCGCCGGTCGGACCGGCCGTCGCCAATGCCTGGCGTCGCTTGACCGGCCAGCCGGTGCGGCAATTGCCATTGGTGAAGGCGCTGACATCGTGAACAACGGGATATTCAAAGTGACAGCATCAAAAATTCTGGCCGGCCGTTGGGCCGCTATGGCTCTGACCGCCAGCCTGATCCTGGGTTCGGGACCCGGCCTGGCCCAGGACAGCGCGTCCGAGGCGCCCGCCTCGCCGGCCGCGGTAGCCGATACAGACACCGGGTCGCTGAAGTCGGTCGCCAACTTCGATTCCATCGCCGATGAGAAGGAGCGCTCGATCGCCATCTTCGAGGAAACCGGCAAAGTGCTCCAGGACCCCCGTTGCGTGAACTGCCATCCGCGTGGCGACTCGCCGCTGCAAGGTGACGACATGGCGATCCACGAACCGCCGGTGGTGCGTGGCGAAGCCAATTTCGGCGCGCCCGGCATGACCTGCAACACCTGCCATGGGCCGAACAACGCGGAGGTCGTCGCCCAGACCGAGGACATCCAGTCGATCCCCGGCAATCCCAACTGGCATCTCGCCCCGGTCGAAATGGCGTGGGAGGGCAAGTCGCTCGGCGAGATCTGCGCGCAGATCAAGGACGAGAACCGCAATGGCGGCAAGACCCTGGCCGAGTTGGTCGAGCACATGGCGACCGACGATCTCGTCGGCTGGGGCTGGAACCCGGGCAAGGGCCGCGAACCGGCCCCCGGCACGCAGGAACAGTTCGGCCAGCTCTACGAGGCTTGGGTCGCCACCGGCGCCCATTGTCCGGCGGCGTAGCCACTCCAGAGCACGCTATCCTATGGGCGGGTCTTTCGATCCGCCCGTTTTCGTTCTAGCACCGCTGCCCGTCGAACCCTGGCTCCATCTAAACCGATTTTACGCCGCCCACGCCTCTTTCGATCCGGACGCGCGCCAGCTAAGCAGGCCGCAACGACATGGCAGAGCAGCGAGGGCATGAGATGAGCACCCGGACCGAAACCGATTCCATCGGCGCGATCGAGGTCGAGGCCGACCGCTATTGGGGCGCCCAGACCGAACGCTCGCGCAACAATTTCAAGATCGGCGGCGACCGCCAGCCGATGCCGTTGATCGTCGCGCTGGCCACAGTCAAGAAGGCGGCCGCGCGGGTGAACACCGCCATGGGCCGTCTCGACGGCGGGGTCGCCGACGCGATCGAAAAAGCCGCCGACGAGATCATTGCCGGCAAGCTCGATGACCACTTTCCTCTGGTGGTCTGGCAGACCGGGTCCGGCACGCAGACCAACATGAACGTCAACGAGGTGATCTCGAACCGCGCGATCGAAGCGCTCGGCGGGACGATGGGCTCGAAAAAGCCGGTCCATCCCAACGACCACGTCAATATGAGCCAATCGTCCAACGACGTCTTTCCGACCGCCATGCATGTCGCGGCGGTCGTCGAGACGACGGAGCGCCTGCTCCCCGCACTGGACCGGCTGCACGCCTCGCTCGACGTAAAGGCCAAGGAATATGCGTCGATCATCAAGATCGGCCGCACCCATACCCAGGACGCGACACCGGTGACGCTCGGCCAGGAGTTTTCCGGCTACGCGGCGGCTTTGGAGTTGTCGAAGAAGCGGATCGGCGATGCCCTCGACGGCGTTTATGCGCTGGCGCAGGGCGGCACCGCTGTCGGCACGGGCCTCAACGCGCCGGAAGGCTTCGACACCGCGATCGCCGCCGAGATCGCCACGCTCACCGGCGAGCCGTTCCGCACCGCAACGAACAAGTTCGAGGCGCTGGCTTCGCACGGGGCGCTGACCTTCTTCCACGGGGCTCTCAATTCGCTGGCGGCCGATCTGATGAAGATCGCCAACGACATCCGCTTCCTCGGCTCCGGACCACGCTCCGGTCTGGGCGAGCTGAATTTGCCGGCCAACGAGCCCGGTTCCTCGATCATGCCCGGCAAGGTCAATCCGACCCAGGCCGAAGCGATCACCATGGTCGCCTGCGAAGTCTTCGGCCATGACACCACCGTCACCGTCGCGGCCAGTCAGGGCCATTTCGAGCTCAACGTCTTCAAGCCGGTGATCGCCAACGCGGTTCTCTCCTCGATCCGGCTGCTGGCGGATTCGATGGAGAGCTTTGCCGAACATTGCGTGGACGGGATCGAGGCCAATGAGGACCGGATCAGGAGCCTGATGGAACAGTCGCTGATGCTGGTGACGGCGCTGGCGCCGACCATCGGCTACGACAACGCCGCGAAGATCGCCAAGACGGCGCACCAGAACGGCACGACCCTGCGCCAGGAAGCAGTGGCCAGTGGCCTCGTCTCCGAGGCGGATTACGACCGCATCGTCGATCCGGCGGCGATGATCCACCCCGGCTAAGGCGGCGGAAGAGCAGCTCAGACCGATCGTCACCCTTCGTTTTTGATTGTATCGCTTTTGGTTGACGTTTCGTCGGCTGCAGGCCGGCTGTATTCGGCGCCCTCTTGGTTTACCTGGGGACATCGGAACATGGAGAGAGGCACAGGCCTCTCCCGCCAGACGGAGTCTTTCGCATGAACCCCACCCTTATCCTCGTCGGCCGGGTCCTCCTGTCGATCATTTTCATTGTCGCCGGCTTCGGCAAACTGACCGGTGCTGAAGGCTTTGCCGGCTATCTCGGGAGCCTTGGCTTTCCGGCCCCGCTCGCAATGGCCTATCTGACCGGCGCGTTCGAGCTGTTCGGCGGCCTGGCGATCCTCGCCGGTTTCCAGACCCGCGTCGTGGCGATCGCGCTGGCGGCGTTCTGCGTGGCGACCGGTCTCTTGGCGCATCTCGCTGAGCCGAACGTTTTGATGAAGAACATTGCGCTGGCCGGCGGTTTCCTGGTGCTCGCCGGATCCGGCGCCGGCGCCGTGGCGGTCGACAAGGCCAAGCGCGAAAGCCGCTACGCCTGAGGCGCAATCACGCTTTCGACTGGGCCATATCCAGACCGGTCAACCTGCCGCACGCACCTCGCCCGAGGCTTTGGCCTCGGGCATCCGTGACCAGACCTTGACACGGTTGCGACCGTCCTGCTTGGCGTCATAGAGCGCCCGGTCGGCCCGTTTGAGCGCGTATTCGATCGCGGCGTCGTCCTTAAAACAAGGAGCGACGCCGATGCTGATGGTAAACGGGATCGGCCCCTGCTCCCCCCAATCGTGCTCAAACCGGGCTTTTGCT
>LAZR01000673.1_pt1 | contig 24716 bp, 24 predicted proteins | sample 329461 | NCBI WGS metagenome assembly LAZR01 (sample SAMN03002196, study PRJNA259156) | marine sediment metagenome | biome: sea floor; feature: Hydrothermal impacted sediments; material: marine sediment; isolation source: Loki non-amplified sample from Loki's castle hydrothermal vent sediment ...
GGGTAATACAGTTTCATCTTTATTATAGAGGATCAATTTCTCATGACTTACTTTTGGAATTATTACTTTATTATTGTCATGGTCATAAGATAAATAATTAACCTGATTTTCTTGAGCACTTCCATTGTACTCTTTTTTAACTGAAATTATTTTATCTAATTCTGCGATTTTTTGACTTATGTGATAATTATTTATCGGAAAATTATTTACATATAAAGTTTCATTCTCATCGATATTACCTTCAAAGAAAATATCAAAAGAATTGTCTTCTTCATTAAAATTGACATTTGAGATATTAATTTCTTCATCTCCTTGATTTATTGTCAAGTTTTTGGGGTCTTCAATTATTTTTTTAAATATAATCTCTTGTTTATTCCATTCGATTGTTTCATTTTTATTAGGTTCTTTAGGAAATTTGATAAAAATTTGCCTTTCATCACCTTTTCCATAGACAAAATGATTTTCATCATCAATTTCATGGTACGTCTCTTGGTCTTTATAATTCAATTTCTTGTTCTTAGGAATAATATCGAAATCTGAAGAATTAATGATTTCGCACCATTCTAAATCAAATTGAAACCCTATAGAGCCATGAGAAAGGATTTCAAGCTTGGATGATTGTTTTTTTAAATGTAGCCGTTTTTTATCATGAATTACCTCAAATAGGGAGCCTATCTCTCGTTCTTTCTCAGCCTCTAATGATTTATCCAAATAATCTCTAATTGGCTCAAAAGATTCCCAAGCACCATTTATAATAGCTGGAACTTGTCGATTATTGCTTGCCAAACAATGATAATAGAGATTATTGAAACTTGGCCTAAAATCCTGATGTTTTCTATATTTTTTATTGCTCCACATCTTATAAAGATTCTTCCATAAATGGATTGTTTAATTCTTGCTTTAATTTAGGTATTTTATCTGTCTTTTCAAGGTCTTTCTCTGAGAATGTAACATCACTTTGGACAGAACTAGCGAATTTTGCTTTAAATTTGGCCCATTCTCTTAACTCCGCAATAACTTTCCCCATAGTTACTGATAATGGATTCGTCTCAGCTATTGCGCTAATTATGTGCTCAGTGTTGAGAATTTTATCCTCATCAAAAGCTCTAAATAACCCTTCTTTAATGACCTCTTCAATTTCAGCTCCTGTAAAACCTTTAGTTCTTGAGGTTAATTTTTTAATTTGAAAATTACTAGGTTCCCTTTCTTTACGTATTAAATGAATCTTAAAGATTTCTTCTCTTTCTTCTTGAGAAGGCAAATCTACGAAAAAAATCTCATCAAAACGACCTTTTCTTAACAATTCAGGGGGTAATTGACTTATATCATTAGCTGTTGCTACAACGAATACAGGTTCTTTTTTTTCTTGCATCCAAGTAAGAAATGTTCCAAAAACTCTGGCACTTACTCCAGAATCAGTCTGATTTGAACTCTGAACACCAGAAAGTCCTTTCTCAATTTCATCTATCCACAAAACACAAGGAGCTAATGCTTTAGCGATATCTAACGCATTTCGAATATTTTGTTCAGTTTGACCGACAACCCCCGCATAAACCTTTCCTAAATCAAATCTTAATAATGGAAAATTCCAAACTTCTGCAATAGCTTTTGCACATAAACTTTTACCGCATCCTGGTACTCCAAGTAATAAAACACCTCTTGGTGTATCAAGACCAAAATCTTTTGCGCCTCTTTTAAATGCTTTTCCTCTACGTCTTAACCAATCTTTAAGTATATCTAGACCTCCAACGCTATCCAAATCCCCTTCTGGATGAAAATATTCCAATAATCCTTTCTTTTTTATTATATTTTCTTTCTCTTTTATTATATAGGATATAGAATCTTCCGTTAGCTTTCCACTGTCTACAATCGCTTTAGAAAAAGCCAACCTCGCTTCCATTGTGGTTAAACCAAGTGCAGCTTCAATAAGATTATCAGATTCCTCGACTTCTGAAGTTTCGAGGTCATAGCTGCTAACAACAGCTTCAAAAATTACCTTAAGAATTTCCCGATCAGGCAATTCTACCTCCACTATTGGGAGTTCCTTAATTAATTCAATTGGTATGCGTTTTATTGGTTGAACAAGAATTAAAGTTTTTTCTTGTTCTTTATTGATGAAGCTTATTTCCCGTAAGTAACGGACAATCTCGTGAAAATTCTCTGAGTCCATGAAAGGATGAAAATCTTCCAGAATCAGAATACTCGCCTTCTCAAGCTCGTTAAACACTTTTAAAATCGCTTCGGGGTCTTTAGTATCTGAGCTCTTATTGATAAATTCTTTTGTGTCTTGATCCCATATATCTAAGCCCCTTATTTGACTCCAACGATACCATTTCCTATTTAATTTTTTAGCAATAGTATTAATAAAACCGTGAATTCTCTGGATTTCATAGGAAACTACCTCTACGATTGGGGCTCCAGCTTTAATTATTGTCTCCAATTCATTAAATGCATTCTCAATTTTTGTTTTTTCCATTCAAAATCCCCCCATTACTGTCTTGTATTTCAGAGCTATTTATATAATCTCTTGATTTTTGTTATATAGTATTATTAATCTTGACACTTTTATAAATTATTTTTAAAGTTAAATTATTTATACTAATAACACTTTGCTTTTCAAATATATATTTTTCTATCATTTGATAACAAATGTTATCATAATATAAAAATAGGTAAAAAACTATTATAGTATTAAAGAAATTAAAATTGAATGTTTGAGAGTGTTAAACAGACTTGGCAAAAAAACAACTTGGTGTAAGAATTGATGAAGAAGTATTAAAAGAATGGCATACATTTTGCTCAAGCCATGGTTTAAAAATGGCAGACCACGTAGAAAAAGCCTTGAAAAATTATATTAAGTATTATGAAGGAATGTTAAACTCGGTCGATAAGAAGTTCATGAAACAACCCTATTAATTGAATAAAATTAAATAACAACTAAATTGAGGTTGAAATAAATGCACAAGCGCTTGAAATGGAACGCCATTGGTTTTGAGAAAAAAACTCAGTTGTTATATAAAATCCTTCAACAAGAAAAAGATGAAATACCAGAAGATCATCTAAGTAAACGTCGAAAATTGCAGGGTTTTTTAGACCAGTTCAATCATGTGTTAGATAAAATGAGTAAAATCCAGAAAGAATTAATTCCTAAGCTGGAAGAAATCTTTAAATTGGAATTTAAAACGCCGGAATTAGTAATGCTTTCGCTATGTCGTCCAAGTATTAGAAATATTTACCAAGATATGGAAAAGCACTTTAATAATCAGAAAAATAATCCTTTCAAGATTGATGAATACAAGGAGTTGGCATCATCTGGAGATGCCGCTGATGTGTTGGCACTAATTGGGGATGCTGCTCTGGATTTAAGCGTAGTTCAAACCCTCTGGGATTCTTCATTAACTACTGTTGGGGGATTGACTAAAAAACGGGCTGGAATAGTTGCAAATGATAATCTTGCTAAAGTTTGCGATGAATGGAACTTATATGAATTCAGGTTAACTCGACTAAATGATCCTTTTGAAAAGAATGCCAAGCCAAAAACCATTCAGCATGAGAAAGGAACCTTGGTGGAGGCCATCTATGGAGTTATTTATTTGGAATTTGGATTTGAAGAGCTAATTAGAACAATACCCTTAATTCAGTAAAATTCTAATTAGAAATTCTTCAAAATTTCAAGAATTTTTCTTAGAGGATTCTCCAATCTTTCTTTTCTGTAACGCACAAGACCAACAATACTAGCATCTATTATAACCGGTTAATAATTTGGCTTATATATTAATCTTCCCAACGTATTACTCCTTTATGGAAGATCCAAAGATATTGGTGCATCATTATCCATGCCATCAGATTCTATTAAGCTGATATACCCTCTTATTTTCTCTCAAAGAATTTCATGATACCAAGAAATTTAATATCGTCTATATTATATTTCTCATAAATCTCAGATGTGTTAATTCCAAGAATCCGAGATTTAATTTTTTTATAACTCGCTATTCGCATGACAGGTAAATAATCCTTATCGCTGCTCACGATGACAAAACCTCGAATCTCACACCTTTCAAGGATTTCTACTCCGTTAGCAATTAGATAATTATCAATATCGCTGTACCCCCCACCCTTTGGAACTATTAAAAGGTGGAATATTTCCCTATTTGAATTTTTAGAGCAGAAATTTATGATAATATTGTTGGGAATCTCTAGATCCTTAGCCGGTTTTGAGAAATATCGAATGATGTAGCCCTTAGATGTATGAAAGGAATTTTCAATATATTCTAATACACGGTCCTGTGCTCTTTTTAACACATCCTCGAAATTATAGGGGAATAATCCACGCATAGTTCTAATAAAGTTTGGGAGATCAACCAGGACAACTACTTTTTGTTGATGACGGTCTAAAAAACTGCTATATTCACCGCTATTCATAGTCAATAATGGTATATCTTCGATTTCATAAGTTGATTCATATGTTTCTTGCTCCTGAAATTCGTTTGGCAAAGAATCGATTGGATTTGGTTGGTCATCTTCTTTAATACGATATTTTTCTACTTTAATTTGGTTCTTTTTTACGGTCGTTTCAAGAATTTGACTTTTTGAGGAGGAAGAATCATCATATAAAACAATTTTTGGAGCGTTTCCCTCCCAATCGCCAGTTCTTATATTATAGATATATGGAAATTTAAAGACTTTATTCCGTATTTATGAAAATAAAGGATATTTAGAGCATGGGAAATATGAAGAATTCTTAAACCTAAATTCAGAATTGATAGGAGTTCCTACAGAGGTGAAGGCCCCAAAAATCCCATTTAATCATAAAATCGTTAAGGTACCCTGTCCCTTTTGCAGTATTCTATGTTCACCCCGAATGTTAGTTTGTCCTAAATGTGGTGAACCTTTACCTAAACTGGAAAGAATTTATGAAACTTCTGGAAACTCAGATATCATTAATGAGGATTATACGGAAAAAAATATAATCCACTCACTTGAAAAACTAATTGATAAAAAAATCCCTCTGGTAGAAAAATTTAACAAATCTTCTACATGTTACAAAAAAGAGGGGCAAGAAATTATTGGCTTAAGCATTTTCAATTGTGGAATAAAAACCTTTCCGCATGAAATTCTACGACTTAAATTTCTTAAATACTTGGCACTTAGGAGAAACAGCATTGAACACCTACCGAAAGAGATTGGATTCCTCTCTGACCTCGAATCCCTGGATTTGCGATTAAATGAGCTTGAAGCTTTGCCAAATGCGATAGGACTGCTCTTTAAATTGAAAAATCTAAATATTAGCTCGAACAGATTAATAACAATTCCTGATTCAATTGGAGACATGTCAATGCTGAAAAACTTGAATATAAGCAATAATAGATTAAAATATATACCCCTAGCTATGGAAAACCTACATTTACTCAAATCCCTAAACCTAAAGGCTAATCACTGGATATCAATTCCAGAAAACGTTAAGAAGTTAGAAGTAGAAGGACTTGATATTATTTTATGACTTGTAATAATTAAAAACATCAAGTTGAAAATGAATTTTTAAGGCTGAAAAGTCCTAGTATTCATTGCTATACTTTATCCAAGTTTTTGTATCTCCACGTTCTATCATAATCTCTCCAGCATGGACACTTTCATGATGCGACTCACATAATACAATCATATTTTGTGAGTGATCTTCTCCACCTTCAGACAATAGAGTGATATGATGTGTTTGAATCGTGTTTGATCGTTTTTTCTTAGTCTTGCATAATTCACATTTAAATCCATTAGCTTTTCTCACAAGGAATGAAAGTAAATTATTTCGTTTTACTCCAACAGGTAATTCTCTTTTATTTTCCTCTTGAATCATTTCCTCAATAAAAAGCCCCTTTTCCTTGTAATCCTTAATAATTTTACCAAATCTCTCTTTAAAATGGTCATACAAAGCCTGATTTAGATTAAGGTTTGAAGGTATGAAGGATTTCTGATGCATTGGAAAAATTGCCTTGAGTCGGGCCAATAATAAAAGATCCTTTTTTAAAATACCTTGTTTTACTATATACTTCTTTCTGATTGCTCTAAATACAGAGGTAACTGTATTTCGTTTTAATCCCATTTTACCCCATGCCCATAAAACTCGTTTCAATTCATAAAGATCAGATATTTCAAACTTAAGTCCTCCAATTGCTCCGAGTGTCATATTTCCTATAGCCGCAGCGCTGGTCTCATTGATTAATTTTCTCAAAGGTGGATACACTGAAAAAACTTTTCTAAGAACGATAACAAAAAATGTAAATCTTCGGGAATAAGGACCATCTGCCATATAAAAACAAAACTCAAGAAAGGCTATTGTACGGTTATCAGTATTTGCGACAAGCTTGGAATCAAAAAATATTAAAGATAATTTTTGAATAAAGGTTTCTTCTGTGAATTCTTTATCCTTATATATTTCAAGTGAAAGACGAGTTAATTTTTTTATTTGTGGCTTCCAGTCTATATCGCTGCCCATTTTTACCAATACATAGATGTAGTTTATTTTTATATAAATTAATAAGGCCAAACTTTTGATATCTTTAAGTTTCTTAAACCCTTATTACACAAATTATGACATTTTCTTATTAATGGATGATTTCGACTCACATGATGAAAATTAATGCTTGGAAATTTTTTTACCATTTCTTTTATTCTACGATGCAATTCTAAGAAATATGTTGGTTTAGTTGGTTTTTCCTTATTTATATGGTTAACTACTGGCAAGCAATCTGAATAAACGTTAATTTCATTGTGTATGAAATTTTCAGCACTGCTTAACGCATTACTTATTGCTAAGTATTCAGCAATACTACTTGAGACTATACCCAAATAACCATAGTTCTTTCCAATAATAACACCTTGGCCATTTTGAAAGATATATGCGGACACTGAAGGTCCTGAACCTCCCAATGATCCTCCATCAACCCATATCTTTAAATTTAGCTTGCTCTTCATCTAATTTTTCCTTTTACAAACCATATTAGATTTTATTATAAAATTTCTTCAAATAGCATATCCTCACATCAAATCCAAGATAATAACTAAAATTTCCAAACCGAAATCACAAAACTGAAAGTTAATTTACTGTTTCTGAATATTAAATCTTCTCTGATCCGTAAATTTATATGTCTAAATTTCTTCTCTGTAACATATAGTATGTAACGTTACGCATTTAAATTTTAAGGTTTTTTTTCTCCTGAAAAAGCAACAGAAATTGAAAATATTTTAATGATCTGTCATTATGCTTATCATTGTTTAGAAATCTATTGAAATACTGAAAAATGTTCTTAGTGGATGAAGTTGAAAAGTTTTCAATTAACACCTCCTCAGGTGATATTTTTGCTTTTTATTCAAAATTCAAATGCAAAAGATTTTTAAGGATTCGTTCATTTAATGATATTAAGGATCTAATTTTTAAGGCAATTTTTTTCAGAAACCATAATTCAAAAATCAGTTGGTGTTAGGTTAAATGTTGAATAAGTTTAAAAGAATAAATAGGTCAGTTCTTGGCCCAAAGCTTCATAAAGTCTGTAAATGTAAAGGGATAATTGTTTGTGTTTCTCAAGTCTGGGGAAGTTTTGGTGTCAATGATAACAACAACAAAAGGATTTTACTCTCGAATGTTTCTGTTGAGAATATTTTTATTGACCATGTATGGGTAAAATCTAAAGAATTAAATAATAGGAATAGGTTTAGAAAAGGATTTGTTATATTTTTTAATGCACTTATCCATCCATACCAAAAAATAAACGGAGCTGTAGGGATTGGATTGTTTGATTTAACTAATATTGAAATCAGAAATTAAAAAAAAAAAAAGTGATAAAAAAAAATGGTATTATATAATAAGTATAATAAGTATGGGAATTCTTCACCTAAATTAAGTGAAGTATTAAAAGAAAAAGGAGTAAGAAAATTAATTCACATAACAGATTACTCAAACTTACCATCAATATTATCCAAAGGGTTAATTTCACAGAATACTCTAAATCGAGATAGAATTTCATATACAAGTAACATTTCGAAAAGCGTACAAAGGATATGCAAAAGAAACATGAAGAACAATTACGGTGTCGATATTCGCGATTATGTTCGGTTATTTTTTACAGGGAACACACCAATGCTTAGAAGTATTTGCTTTAGTAGGAAAAAACATAATCAAACTATAGTTTTACAGATAAACCCTAATGTCCTGGACAAAAAAAATAGTTATTTTACAGATATTAGCTGTAATAGAAGTGATTTTGAATTGTTTAATTCTGCTAAAGAAGTAGATAAGTTAGAAATGTTGGATTGGGAGATTTTGAGCAATGATTTTGATTTAATAATTCGTAATTGCACAGAGGAAAGCAAAAAAAATGAATATGTTGGAAAACGTGGTGCAGAACTCCTTATCCCTGAAAGGATATCGTCGAATTATATTTCTAAAAAAATTTTTGTATTTTCATTTGACGCTGCGGGGAGAGTAAATAGATTACTAAACGAGAATAATATTCATGGTGTAAAGATAAAAATAGATAATAAGAGAAAATATTTTCCAGCATTTCCTTATTCAGATGTTTATTGGGATAAGGTTAATGGGAATGTTTTACCTGCCAATAGCATTTTTGAAAGGAAAGATTATGAGTTATGGAAAGTGGAAGAGGAAAATAAAAAAACAAGAATTACTGAAATTTAAGAGGATAAGAGAAGAGAAAAAAAAAAAATTATTATCTTTTTATTCCAAAGTTAGAAAATGTAGAGGTGAGAATAAGTTGAATTTTGATATTGATGATTTAATAAAGGTTTTCTCTAATAAGGGTATATTTAATTTTAACTATTTAATCCATTTAGATTCTTTAAAATCTATTTTCACTTTTGGAATACTTTCAAGAAAACGAGTGAATAGAGTTGGGTTCACCACTAGAGACATAAGCAAGGATATATATCAACAGTATAGACAAATAGCCTTTAGTAAATTCTTCCCCGACGAAAATATCTATGACTATGTTCCTATGTATATATCGAGCCATACCCCAATGATTCATCCAATTATAAGTCCAGCTAAGAAATATTATGCTGTCTTAAAAATCGATATTTTTCTTTTATATAACTTAGAGAACAAGCTTATTAACAAAGTAAAAATTTCCAATACTAGTATCAACAGAAGGAATATTGATTCTTCTTTTAGAATCGCAACCCTCGTTGACATTCTAAGTGAGTTGGATGATTTTTTGGAATGGGATCTTTTCAATGACAATACTCACTTTTTAGATTATAAAAAAGGACAATACAAAAGTGCTGAAATTTTAGTTCCTAAAAGTATTGCCCCCCACTACATATTAGAAGTCTGCCCAAAATGTACAGAACTGGACTTGAAAAATAAATACGCGTTTTCTGAGAAGATTTTTTCAAAAATAAATTACGAAAATAACGATTTTGATTTCATTAACGAAGAATATCCAGAGATTGATGTGACTACTGATGAAACTGACTTTGATTTTGAATCATTTAATGGTTATAATGAAGAATTTGGAGAAGAAGATGAATTAGATGAATGGGATAATAAATTTAATAACTTTAAATAAATTCTACATAACATATTAACAACTAAAACTCTATGAGAAGGTTATGCCTATAGAATTTATAGTAAATCAAGATATTTTTAAATCTGAAGCAGAAGCTCTGGTTAACACGGTAAATTGTGTGGGTATTATGGGAAAGGGGTTAGCTAAAGAATTTAAGAAACGATATCCTGAGATGTTCAAGGATTATCGTAAAAAATGTGAAAAAAATCAACTCAAAATTGGCAAAATTCATCTCTTCAAGACACTAGATCATTTAATAGTAAACTTTCCGACAAAGATACATTGGAAAAATGACTCTAGATTGGAGTGGATTGAAGCAGGTTTACAATATTTTGTAAATAACTATAAAAAATGGAAGATTAAATCAGTCGCCTTCCCTCAATTGGGTACAAATCATGGAAAATTAGATTGGAGTTCTGTAAAACCTTTAATGATCAGTTATTTAGAACCCCTCGATATTAAAGTTCAAATTTATACTCGATCATGGTCAGGGAATTAGGTTCTAAATTATCTTTGTCTTAAATACTGTATTTAACATCCAATATTATTCATACTTTACAAGTCTCCAAACTAATTTCCCTTCTACAAAATCTTCTTCAATTTTTTTTTGATTTTTAAATTCTTTTATTTTAACTTTTACCCAATTTAGGAGATCATTGTCTTCAATCTTCAATTTTAATTTGATTTCACTTAGACTAATTGCCTTATCAGACATGGAATTTAATATTTGTTTAGAACTGATTATAGGAGGAGGAATTTGGGATAATTTTCGAGGTGAATATGGGTAATTGGGATTTAATGAAAGTAAGTAACCATTTTTTATAACCTGTTCCTTAATTATCATCTGTTTAATAACTTTTCTCAAATGGTATTCGATTCTATCTAAAGAAATATTATCTATAAGAAGATAATCGTTATACATTAGCCATTTAAAAAAAAGTTTTATCTCATGGGCTGAAAAATTATAATCTGGATAAGCTTTAAGTAGATTTCTAATCTGATTTGAAGTTCTTTTAATTTTTTTATGTTGATTAAATTTTTGTTTATACCATTCAAAAATTTGACTGATAGAGAAAACAAAATTATTAATATCATTAATGTTCATCCTAAAATTCTGAAAACTCATACGTTGGTTAATACAACTTTCAAGATTAAATAGAAAAAACATTTTTTGAATATATTTTCTGCAAATAAGAAAATTGTGGTAGCAATCTAAATCATTAATGCCAGTAATTTCGCTTTTAATTGAATTCAAACTTTCATATAAAGAAAAATATAATTGTAAATAATCTTCAAATAATTTTCTCATTAATATCAATTCATTTTCAGACAAGCCAATCAAGAGACAATCTCTTTTGTTAAATATATGAATTTTTTTATATATCATCTTTAGGTAATGTTTTTTCTTTTCTCAATTATCAATAGAGATTTTAAGATTAAATTTAGCTAATATATCTGCAGTTTGAAGTGGATCATAATGAGATTTGATCCCACTTAATTCCATTTTTCCCTTTATAAGGTTTAACTTCTTAAAATATTGATAAAGGATCTTCTGGAAAGTAATATGGTCGTAATTTTCAATATGAGTCCTCATTATGTAATTTGTATAGTCTGTAAATGGTATTTCCAGCCAATATTTATATCCTCCTGGAGCTTTGATTGGATAACCTATTGAATTATTAATTAAACTAATATGTGTTCGAAAATGGGCTTTTAGAGTTCGTGAAGCAATATTCGATCTTTTTTTTAAAATTTCTTTTTCTAATTCACTAGAAAAACTTTCTAACCAAGGAGTTAAGAATTTTTCAATTTCAGGATTCTTGGAACTAAGATTTAATAATCGGTTTTCACCAAAATTACCATTCAAAATAAGAAAGAATAAAATAGCAAGTTGAATGCTGTTTAAATCAGTTGGTCTTGTAAAATTGATAATTGATTTTTCAAATTGACCTTCAAGATAATTAAGAAATGAATCAAAATCCTCAGGCATAGCAAGTTTAAAAGCAAGCAATGTAGGTCGTATATAAAATGAATGACTTTTCACTATTTGATATTCCTTTATAAACCCTTTACTCAACAGTTCATTATAACGGAATTCTTGAAATAAATTTACAACATCCTCTTTTTTTGGAAGAATTTGAATATCATCGAAGAAGTTAATTTTTTGTTTTTCTTGAAAATTTTTAGATTTTTTAGTTTTCATGTATTTAAGTGAAAAAAAATTATTTAATTTGGCACTATCACTCAAATTCATTAACTTGATTAAAATAATTTTAATCTGTGCACTCTGATTAGGAGTAATTTTATTCATGTTATAAACACACCTTCTTCTTTCGCTTTAATACTGAAAAAGTCATTTTTCCCGAGGAAGTTATTTTCTCTAAGGTATCTTAAGAGATATATATATTCTCTTTTTGTAGGAAATCTTACCTCAAAATCTTCCTCTTCTAATGAAATTTTATCATTAATGAAGTGGATTAAGCCCCCTAATTCATGATAATCCCTATAATAAATAGAGTAAACATTTAATCCTGATATAACATTAAGAAACAAAATTCTACTTATATAACCAGATATCTTTCTTAATTCTTTTCCAAAATCTTTAATTGGAATTTCTTCTTTAAAGTATGAAGATTCTATAATGACTAATTCATCCTCGACCTCAACTGAGGCATCTGTTTCGATTATCACCTCTTCAGATTCAGTAGATTTTGAATACCTTAAACCACCTTTTCCATCTCTTCCCTTTTTTAGGATATTATGATCTGTAAATAATCTGTTTAATGTAATTCTAACATAATTTCTTGTATATCTTAAGGTTTCAGGATAAAAATGATTTAAGTATAATACAATTTCATCAATAGATGGCCAACCTAGAACTTCAATTGCTTCAAACACAACCCTTTTTGCAACACCTCGAAATGGTTTTCCATTATCTTTTATTTTTTTATTTCTTTGACCTTCAATCAATTCCAATCTAAGTTTCTCATCTTCTGTGAGTTTATAAGCGGAAAATTTAAATGGAAGATTTTCTAAAGGGCTCCTTACCTCTATTAATTTCTTCTTTTTCACTAATCGCTGTAATGTTAAATAAAGATCAGACTCAATTGGGTTTTCTAAAATTTCTGAAAGGTTTTTAAAAAGAAATGTTTGATCCTTATGGTTTTTATATAAAGTAGTGATACGGAATCCTAATGTAACTGAAATCCGGTTTTTCAAGAAATTTTTAATTTCTAGATCCACCTCACCTAAAAATGAGATGAAATTTTCCTCTACTATATTAAATAGATGCATTATACCAAGCAATTTACTTTTCTTACGATTTTTGCTAAAAATTTGAATTTCCTTATGCAAATTTCTTAATCCAAATTCATCATTCATTAAGATTATATTTTTACTCTCTTTATAGTTTATATCGAATAAAATAAGTAGATGCTCCAGAAAGGATTTGTCCTTTTTCTGATGAAATATAGATAATTTTGTACCCCTAACATCAGCCTTAACTTTAATTGTATTTAAATCTCGAATTTTAAAATTAAAATTCTCGGCTTTTTGCAAATTTTTTTCAGCTATAAGAAACCACCAAATTTTTTTATAAAGAAAATTATAAGACCTCTAATTTTACTATAGGATCTTCAGTAGGCTCTACAAGAATAGCAAAGCCTAAATCTTTAGACATAATTTTGTTTTTAAGCAAATTTATCAATTTCTTTCTATTATTTTTGTCTAACTCACCAATTTCATCAATAAGAAGAACTCTAAAACATCCTTTTCTAACTGGGCGACTAAATGCAGCAGCTATAGAAGAAATAATATCTTCACCACCACTAAATTGAAAAAAATCAAGATCAATTACTTCATTTGTCTTGTAATCTTCAAACTTAATAATTTTTTTACGCCAATCTACGTGTAGAATTTTCCCCCATTCTAATTCCTCCCAACCTTTTCCAACCTCTTCTTTTAAAATTAAATTGAAAAATGAGTCAAGTTCTTCTTTAAATATGTTAAATAAACGAGATCTCTCTAATCTTTCCTGATCTATCTTAACCTTTCGTTTTCTGCTTTTTTGTATCTCCTGTTTTTCAGATTGAACTTCTACAACTTGGTCCTTATATCTAAGTAATTCATCCATTTTTTTTTGAGCACTAACATTATTTTCTAAATCAATTTGTATTGTCCATTTAAGAAACTCTCTAAAACTACTAACTTTATTATATAATTCTCCCCAGTATTTAAAAAAAGGTCGATATTCTTCAATTTTCTTAATTGTAAATCCTTTTTTTCCTAATTTTTGTTTATTTTTTTCATTTTGACTTTTAAGATTTTTTATTGATGTATTTTTTGTTGCTGTTTCAACTTTAATTTCTTCACGCTTTCGATGACTCTCCTTTTCGAGTTTATCAAATTTTTCTCTTTCTCTAGTAATTTTCATATTCTCTGCTTTTAATTTCAATTTTTTTTCAAAATCAGTTATTTCCTTTTGAATATCAGGATGATCTTTTTTAACATTTTCAATTTCTATTAGCTTTTCATCTAATAATGTTGTTTTTTTAATTGTACTTTCTATTCTTGCTCGTAGCTTTTCGATAAATTCACGATTTTTGGATTTCATAAAATTCTGTTTCTCAGAATGATCCTTTCGTCTATCTTTAAATTCTTCTATAATTTTTGCCTCAGTGGTAATGAGCTTTTGTAACTCATCAATATCTTCTAGAGTAGTAATAACATCCTTTATTCGTTTTAGCTCTTCTTGAATTCTTTTTTCTTTTAAAATATTTTCTTCTTCTTGCGAATTAATTAAATGCAAACTATTTTGTACCATTCCATTAAGATCTGAGAATGTTTGTTCAAATTCTTTATTACATTCAAAACAAAAGAAATTAAAACCCGGTATTCTCTCTTCAAAATGCTTTTTACATGTAGCATTAGATTTAAGAGCTCTGTCAAGTTTCAGTAAAATAGATTTCATACATTTTAACATCTCATTTTGAAGAATTTCCAATCTCCCTTCTATTTTTTCTTTATAATCTAATAAAACTGATGAATTATTATTTTTTATTGCCGTTAATAAAGACTCATCTTCTTTTACTTGCTCTTTTAAATCATTCAATTTTTTAGTAATTTTTAGAAGGTCTTTTTCTTTCCTTTTTATTAATTTCTCTTTTACTTCAATTTGTGATGAAATTATAGTCGTCCCAAGATCACCCTCAGTTTCAAATTCTTCTTTCTGAATGCTGCTTAATTCATCTTCATAATTTTTTTTTTTTTTAGCTAAGATTCTTAAATCTTCCATTAATTGATTTTCTTTTTTAACATTTTCGTTTAATTGAATTAAGTGAATCAATTGCTCTAGGACCTTTCTATCTTTCTTTAAGTCACTACATTTTTTTTCTAACTTTTTTAAATCTTTCATTAAATCTTTATGTTCTACTGTCAATCGGCCAATTTCGTCATTATTGGTTAGGATATCAGAATATTCCGCTGTTAAATTTTGAAATGAACTATATAAATCATCAGCTTCTTGTTGAAAATAAGTCATCCACCTTTCTATTGTTGAAAGTAAGACTTTTGTGATTTCAATGATACTCCTACTAGACCTATCGATATAGTAGATATCAAAATAGTGCTGGACAATTTCATTTATCTGATTAGGATCAGAGATCAGGCCTCCTTTATGCTCTAAAATTAACTTGTCAACAGGTTCATAACTAAATTTAAATTTATCACCAGGAAATGTGATTTCTAAATTCATTATTAAGTTGTTCTTAATGTTCTTAAATTGCTCTGTTAACTCAATATTAATCTCATTTTCTAATCTAATAGGCTTAAAACCTAGTAGATATGCAATCGCTCGTAAGGTTGTTGATTTTCCCGTTCTATTTCTCCCAATTAAATTTAAGAGATTACCAATATTTGACACATCAATCTTGAGCAATTTTCTACTATCTGCAAATTGTGCTGAAAAATTGAAATTAAACTCATTCGAGACAGAATTACTCAAATTTAATCACCTTCCTTTAATATCTTAATTTGATTAATATAAGTTTCAATAGTCTTCGTGATGGGTTCCTTTTTAATAAATAACTTGTTCAACATTTCAAAATCTAACCCCCCATTCATGACAGGATCATTTTTAGAAAAAATGCGTCTTATTAACTCAATAATTTTTTCTGGAATTACAGTTTCGTCTTCAAACATGATTACTTTATATGTTTTGTTTCTTTATATATTTTTATAAAAAGCTCAATTTATTATTATAAAATAGTATTTATGAGTATATAAGTTTATTTATTAATTTTGAAATAATTAAACAAAATCATGATCCTCAAATAATTTTTAAAATAGGACTTGTCTCTATTTTTTTATTAAAAGATGAATTAAAGATTTGATGGTTGGTTAATTAATATTTAAATTTTTAGATTTTTACATCAGACTAAAATCATCCACTAGTATTAACGATTATTTACTAATCAAGTAAGTAATAGTTTTAAAAATTTTTACTTACTAAATTTTTTTTTCATTCATACATTATTTTTTCTATGACACTACTAAAAGATAGTTTTTGTGTCAAGGGAAATAATAAATTATTATCTTTAAAAAAATCATATTTTTAAAAATTCTTGAATTACTTAGTTAAATTGCACAACTATGAGAGAATTGATTTCTATTTATCAAATTCTCAGGAGAATTTCACTAGTTTTTAATTCTAAAAGAAATAATTAATTAATTTCCAAATTAAATAAAAAATCATTTAATTGAATATATACTGAGATATCTCCAGCTCACTTAGTTCAATTTGACCTTTTTTCATCAATTAAGTAGAAAATTTTTAATATGCTAAATATGAAAATATTTATATATTGTAGTAAACATTCATCTTTTGTAAAACAATTATAATTATAATAGAAAAATCTATAAACTAGCAAAACATATAATATATATAGAACTATTGGAGGTTTTAGAAAAATATGAAAAAAAATGAATTAATTTGTTTTTTAGAGAATCAGGAAAGATTCTTGTTTAAGGATAAAACTATTTTAGTTGATGCTGCTAACCTGATTTTAGATTTTGGTGGATTAGAGAATTATATAAACTTAATAAAGAAAATTGAAAAATATCAACCCAAAAAAATCTATTTACTTGCAGACGCATCGTTAAAATATCAACTAACGCCTAGAGATACTGACAGGTATCTAGATCTGGTTGCTGAAGGTATGATACATGAATGCCCTTCAAAAACTCAAGCAGATTTATATTTAATTCAAATGTGTGTCACTATACCTAATTCAGCGATAATCAGTAATGATGATTTTAAGGAGTGGGAACCTAAATTAGTCAAACACTGTAAACTTATTAAATTTTTAGCAATTAACGGTAACATTTATTTTAATATAAACTTAAAACCAAAACCTAACAATAATAGCAACCCAAATAAAATTACAGTTAAAATTCCAAAATTTAACTCAACTATAACAACAAAAAATGAAGAACCTTTTGGGATAGAAGCTCTGTATAGGACAGATATTGAAAAAAATAAAACTATAGATATTTATTAGCAAAGAGGTGTAAACTCTACATATGTCAAAAATCAATACAAATAAAATCCAGAATGAAGATTATTCAAAAATTGATATTATAATTCGAGAACTCACTTCTATATTTGATGACAATATTTTCTATAATGTAAGACAAGTTCGAAAGAAAAAAAGCCACATAATTGATAAACTTGAGAGATCTATTCCGCGCCAATACATTAACCGAATTGTTAATATATTTTTAAAAAATTTACCTAAGAAAATATATCATGGTGAAATCTTAGGGTATCAATTGAAAAGGTATATAGAGAAAAAATTCAATAAGTTTCTTAGTGAAATATTCAAATGTGGTGATTCAAAAGTTAAAGATGACATTTATAATGAGAAAGAAGGAAATTTCAATAAAATGCGTAATAATGCTAATGAACATCCTACTAAAAAAGATGATCTTAACCAGAAACATCTATTGGAAACATCAGATGACATTACTTTGTATGATGGCCAACCTTTAGGAAATTTTTCCAACGCTAGCAGAATATCACAAAATCCCAAATATTTCCCCTTAAGTATAATCCGGAATGACGAAATAGGGAGGATAAGTCCAAATAGTAATACTAAAGTCGCAAAATGCACAATAACAGATAATTATCAGGAACATCCGTATCTGAATGGGATGTACGTTACTTTTAATGCTTTTCCTGGAAATAAAACACTTGGTAGGATTCTTAATATTCACACTTTAAATTCAACTCCTAGTAAATTGCTAAAAGCTTCATTAATTAATAATGAAACAAACCAAGATATCTTAAACATTATCCGTGATGTTGATGCAAGAGTGGGTGATATTTATATTGATAAAGTTTTGTTTAAAGGTAAATTCTATAAGGAGTTGGGAAATGCCCCACCAACGGGAATACCCGTTTATGAAGCAACTGAGAAAGATATAAAAGAATTTTATTGTAAACCAACTGATAATGCAATCCAATTCGTTAGAATTAATAAACGGTTAGGTTTTATTCCAGATTTCGATTTGAAACAAATAATTACTCAACACATTTATATTATCGGTAAAACAGGTGCTGGTAAGGGATTGTTAGCTAATGCTTTTATGGCTTCAATTGTAAGAAGAAATTTAGAGATTGCACCTGGTGAAGAAAGAAATATCCCATGCCTTTATTTTGATTATACCGGGCAGTTTGCTAATGACGCTTATGGTTATTTTGCTGCTTTAGAATCAATATGTGGGGAAGATCCAAGAGTTGTAGTGGAAGCCAATACAATTGGGATCCAGAATGAAGAAGATCTTATAGAAATCTTTTGTAGAAAGTATAGAATACTAGATTTAGGATGGGATCCACGGAAATTAGGATCAATTCAACGACATCTTAACTCACGAATAACAATTGACTCAACATTTCAGGATTTCCTTAACGAATTACCGAATGCGATTAGAACAGCATATTCCGGTAATGCTCAGAATCATGTTCAAAAGTTACAAGATCATTTATGCTGTTTAGGGGATACAATTTGGAATACTGAAATTGAACCATTAAAATCTCCTACACTTTTCAATCAACTTGTAGAACATTTAAGGAATGGAAAATTCGTAATCATTAATTTAAGCAGCCTAAGAAATTCTGAGTATAAACCTGGTACTGTATACAGAATCTTGAAATTTGTTCATGAGTTTCTTAATGATAACTTTACTAGGACTCAGAGAGAGATGGATTTTCCCGTAATAGTGGGAATTGATGAGGCCCAGAATTTTGCACCTAATACAACAAAATTACATAGCGGTTATTACCTTGAAGAATGTAATTCTCTTATTTCACAACTCTGCGCGGAAGATCGTAAAACTGGCCTATGTATGTTACTCATAACCCAACGACTTTCTTGGATCAATAGAAATGTCTTGGCTAACATTGGTGCATGGTTTGTTAGTAAAATTAATTATGTCGACCTGGATAACTTAAAGAAAGAACTTGGTACTTATGATTTTGTTCATTTTAAAAAGTGGAACTTCCATATTTTTGGCGACATCAGTTCAATACAAAAATTTCCCACTATAGCGTTAAAACCAGAAAAATTAGCAGAATTAAAAAACGAGGATTATTAATTCTATGACCGTATTTAATTGGACTGATAAGATAACTGAGGATAAGATTGATTACATATTTCAAAAATTCTTCAAAGCTAGGATGATTGAGATAAGTCAGTACTCTCATGAGATTAATGAAGCGTTACCAATTTTAAGGAATATCATGAAAAATGACATTCAAACTTTAAATGGTAGTGATGCTTTTCGAAATATTGCAGGCATTGATGGTTCAAATAGTAAACCAATTCAAAATACATTTTTTACATTATACTGCATTAACGCCACTGCTGTCCTTCAATACGAAACAATTTCAAGACCTGCGAAATTTCTTAAGACTATCGAGCTCAAGGAAGATTGGACTCATTCATTTTCTAAACACGTAATGCATCTTGAAAGAGATGTACTAGAAATGAAAACATATCTTAAACTTACTGAAACTACCCATCCAGATATAATATTTCTCGACGGATCAATTAATAGTCAGGCTTTATGGCATGCTAGAGTATTGCAACAGAAATTCAATCCCTATACTATTGTAAATTCTCTCCAAAAGGTATATAATAAAGCTTTCAATACACAAAATGGTATTTGGCCTAAAGTAATAGAACGATTAAAGAATGTTTGTTCTGTTTGGCTTCCAAAAAGGACTGTTGGTAAATCGTTTATAGAGGGATTAATGAAAACTCATCCTGAATTACATTTACCAAAAGGAATCACAAATCAGATTTTTTCACTAATATTGAATCCTAATGAATACCTGGGACCTGTACCATTCGAGAAGTGGGTTCAAACAACTACTTCAATCGCACGAAAATTTGTGAAAGAAATCTACACCGTTTATTATAAACCACCCTCAAGTAATTACAAAGCAGTTAAGCTGGAATTTCATAAAAATTTTCTTCCAGATCTAGATAACATATTAAGTACAGTTAGACAGCAATTTAGCGTTTTAATTGGCGAAATTTTACCCATTTCATGGGCGCATAATTGTGCTTCCACTGAGAAAATTGACATTGAAGAGTTAAATTTACTGATACAAATCTATGCAATGTTAAAGGAGGTAGATCCTAAAATCAAAGAAATTATTCAATTTCTCTTTAAAAAATTGAATACAATTTCACTTACATAACATTTTTGAAATAATTAATAAAAAAGTACATTTGTAAGAAAGTAGGTATAAAAAAAGTATGAAATCTAAAAAAATTGGGATTAAATGGAAAGAAAAAGAAATTTTAATCAAGAAAATTACTTCGATTTCGAAATTTAATCCTCGAAAAAGCATTGACGATTCAAAGATCGATGATTTAGCAAAATCTATTGAGGAAACTGTTTTATTACATCCGATTTATGTTGTATCAAAAGAGAATGATGAGTATGAACTAGTTTCAGGTCAAAGACGTAAACTAGCATATATTAAATTAAATAGAAAAACAGTACTCGCCAGAATATTAATTAATCCCACCGAAAACGAACTTTTAAGAATCGTCATTATAGAAAATATTCAACGTGTTAATGTGGATCAGATAGAAATGGCTAATGCTATTGAAACGCTTTACAAAATGGTTAATGGTAATTATATAAAAGTAGCTAACCAAATAGGAAAATCTGTTTCAACAGTTCGAATGTATCACCACTTGATAAAATTAACTGAAAATATAAAGGAAAAAATTAGTAATAAAAAGATTAAACTACCCATTAAAACTAGTTCTGAAATTGGGAAAAATTTTCCTCAAGATAAGCAGCAGATTTTAATTGACGTAGTTAAACATCATCCTCAAGAGACACAGTTAAAAATCCTAAAAGAACTCAAAATTGATTTTAGTAACATTCACGCTTATACAAAACCACAACAAGTTATTAACTTTATAAAAAAAGTGCTAAAACATGATATGGGGTATATTACTCAGGTTTTTCATGAATTTGGTAGAGATATAAGAAATATTGAAGATCATATAAAAGATAAATTGGATAAAAATCCAATTTTGCGAGTTTTTAATAATTCCCCCTTAAATGCAATTAAATTTTTACATGAATTACAAACAAGATTCAGGCCTTACGACATCGATGATAATTATAATCTGAAACGGTATCCAATGGACTCTCTCAAAATATTTTTGGAGCATGTATGTATAAATTCTATTAATTATGATGAGGACTTTAGAGAAGAATTATCAAGCGACATACAAAATTTTATAAAAGTAAATATAATTAACAGACAAATTCTTACAACATTAGACATTCTAAATAAAGGTTCTAATAGATTTTTAGAAGATTTATTACCTGATATATTAAAAAAAATAACCAATAATCAGTTAAAATCAAGTTCTGTAAAGGTATTATTTACTTTTTATGAAAATTTGTATTTTAAAGACTATCTCAGCATTATTAAAGAAATTTTATGCTTAGAAGATGGAGATAACACACTTAAAAACTTAATAATTGAGCGATTAACTAAAAGAAATAAATATTCTCCTGAAGTTATAGAGCTTCAAGAAATAGCATTAAAACTCTATAAAAAATCAGATGACAACTCGCATTTAAAAGGCGGTTTAACGAAATTTTTATTAAAAATTGGTAAAATATGTTTAAAATGCAAATCTATTGTTGACAATATTCAATTTTGTTCAAACTGTAATCATACATATTGTGATAAATGTGTTAAAAACGGAAATCATTATTTAAAATGCTCTTGTGGGAAGTGGTTTTGTATAAATTGCTCTGACAAATTTGAAGTAATTGAAATTAACACTATAAATCCAATATTCTGCGAGTATTGTTTGAGAGATGGAAATTATCAAGATATCAACATTGTTTGTCATGAATGTACTAATTCTATTAAGAAATGTTTAGTTTGTGGCAAAAATATATGTAAGATACATGGTAGAGATTCATTTAACACTAATGGACATTATTGCGAAGTTTGTGCTACTACTAAAAAAGAAGAACTTGTAGATAATGAAGATTTTGAGAAATATGACGCTTTAGATGAAAATGTTGATGATGATGACAATTATTCTTATATTAAAATTCTGCCAATAAATGATTTTATTACGCTAAAATTAGGTGATAATGGCTCAGTTGATATTTTTGTTAATGGTGAATTTTTTGAGATTTGTAAGTATTTACTAATAAACATCCCCTTAGATGAAATCGATGAATTTAATGAAATAGATTCAATTGATGAAGCAGCTGAAATATTGGATCATTCAATGGAGGATGAAGATGAATTAGATGTAGTTAATCTTAATCCGGAAGAACTTTTTTGGGGACATGCATCAAATTTACAAGCTTGGGTTGAAAGTAAATACAATACATGTTTAATTCATCGAAATCTAGCTTTTCCCTTACTAAAAAAGTTGACTGAGGTTGGTGATCCTGTTGCTAAAGAAGTTTTTAAACATGAAATTGCTAAAAGGATTGATGACGGTTCTATTAATGTAGTTTATTATTTAATAATTGAAGATTATCTTAAATATTTGGATAAAGAAGAGATTCAATCATTATTTGATACAAATTTAAAATTAAATAACAATCTTCTAAAAGCCCTAAAAAGCAGTGATAAGAATTTAAAAAATATTGCCAAAGATTTATTAGAACGATTATTTGAATTAACCATGGAAAAAAATTAAGTATTTCTATCCAAATTGAAATATCTAAATTTACGATTCAATGAAGCTGCAATTCTTCTTCTAAATTAATTGTTGCCTATCCAAGTGAATGATAATTATGTAGATATAAACTAACATAAAAAAAAATTAAGTGATAAAATGCAATTAATCGCATTATGTGGAAAAATATATCCATATAAATTATAAAATATAGAAAATTGTATAAATCAAATGATAGAGTACTCAAAATTAAATGAAGGTGTTTATAAAGAAGATAATTTGAGTGAAGAACAAATTTGGAAAATATTTATAAAAATCTTTAATGTTGCTGAATCATCAAAAGTAGCTAGCTATAAGTTTGGACTTATTTATTCAATTCTGAAATGCTCACTAGTGAATGAAAATCGTCTTAAATTCACATTTAAAGATATTTTCACACCTTTTACACAAATTTACTGGAAATTGATAGTAAACCACCAATTATTCCAAATCTCATCTAAGACTTTGTCATCTATATATAAAATTTTGATTAATTATGTTATACAGAATCCTAAGTTTAGGAATGGAGATTTTAAAGAGATTTTAAATGAAGATCAAGAAAAAATACTTAATAAAGTAGAGTTAAAGTGTTCAAGAAACGTATTTGGTGCTCTTTTCGGAGATAGTGAAGAATTTTTCTATTCCTTCAATAAAAAAGAGAGTTGTATTGAAAAATAAATCCCCTTTTTAACGATTTTCTAACCAAATATGGAAATATTATCGAAAAAGTAAATAACTATGAATGGCTAAAATTTCTGCATGAAAGAAATTCAAACAGAACTATAGATGTTTCAATTTTCGAAAGTAAATTTAAACAATCGAATCCATTAAATTTCAATGAATTATGGGTTAAAATTCAACAAAAGTTTGAGCCTTCAATGACTATTTTTACTTTAAAGCAACAGAAAGCTAATGAAATATTTGAGATTAATGACAACGGAATTCTTGTTAAAACAGAAAAAGGAACCGAGTTAGTAAAAATCCAATGGATTAAGCAAGCCTGGGAAAACTTAGTAAATGACGGTGTACTCTATAGAGATGAGCATGAAAAATCAACCTATCGAAGTTCTTTCATTTTATCACTTTTGTCTCAGTTTGATTTTATAGAAGTGATTCGGAAAGGACGACTGAGGATCAAATTGAAAAAAAGGTAAGAATTGTCTAAAATCTTCAAAAAATTAACTCTAAGGGAATAGTTAATAAAATCAACATAAGTTTACTCTAAATATAGATAGCTCTAATGGAACTGCAAGCATCTGCTAAAATTGAAAAAATTATAAGAGAAGCACACGCACAAATAACACCATTTCTGCAACTTTCAGAATTGAAAATTCATTAAGCTTCTAAAGAGTATAATAATTTAAATGGGCTTGAAAACCTTGAATTGTGTTGTTATGAATCATTGCACACCAAATGTTATTTTAACAAAAACTAAATCGTCATTACTTCCTTAAACTTATATGATTATTCAATAATAAACAATCGTGAAATGAGGATCTATATTAAACGAGACCGAGATGAAAAACTCTTTAATGATGCAATTAAGGAAGCTAATTCAATCATTCAAGAATCTAATTTAGAAAATATCGGTGTTAAGAATCATGATAGTATAAAGAATGTAAAACCACATTTACAACATTTACCACCAAATAATAAAATTTTTTCTAAGAATATGTTAAATCCTATATTCAATGGTTAAATACATAATAATATCAAATCATATCAAAAACAAAAATAATAAGTTGAAATTAACATGGTTGACCTAATAGAGGAGGAGTTTAACATGGTTGATGACCAAATGAGGTATCAGCTAAAGGATATTAAGCTTTATGTCGAAATTGCCATCCCCGCTGATTTAAAA
>LAZR01000674.1_pt1 | contig 24703 bp, 23 predicted proteins | sample 329461 | NCBI WGS metagenome assembly LAZR01 (sample SAMN03002196, study PRJNA259156) | marine sediment metagenome | biome: sea floor; feature: Hydrothermal impacted sediments; material: marine sediment; isolation source: Loki non-amplified sample from Loki's castle hydrothermal vent sediment ...
CGAAAAAGGTGTTCCGATTGTCTTAGATCCGGTTGGAGCCGGTGCCACAAAGCTAAGAACCGATAGTGCAAAACGTTTGCTTGAAGAATTAGACATCTCTATTGTTAGAGGTAATGCGGCCGAAGTATCTATTTTGGCCGGCTTAGAGGCAGAAATCAGAGGTGTTGAAGCTATCAGCCAAGATAGTGCGCCCGAGCAAATCGCTGAAGATTTTGCTACAAAAAGTAGCGCTATCGCTTGCGTTACCGGAGAAGACGATTTTGTTAGCACGGGCGAAGAGACAATCAAGATAAGCCACGGACATCCTGCCCTAGCAACGATTACGGGCACCGGGTGCATGAGCACAACCGTGTGTGCTTGCTTTGCAGGCGTACAAAAAGACATGCTGCAAGCGGCAACTTCAGCCATGCTAGCTTTTGGTGTCGCCGGTGAAAAGGCTGCTAGTGTTTCAACTAAGCCAGGCTCATTTCATGTTGCTCTTTACGATTCAATGGCTGAACTTGCAGGTTCAGATTTAAGCAGCAACGCAAAAATTCAAAGCGTTTCAAGAGAACTAGCCTAAAACAAACTCAAAAGGAGATTTAAATGTCGAACAACGGAAACGGAAGCAAGAAAGTGAATCAAATTTTTTCACCAGTAAGAGAAGCCGATATAACTAGGACTATAACTGAGGAATTTCTTAAAGATCTGTCCGAGTACGCTGAAACCGACGTTGCTATCGTCGGTGCCGGACCTAGTGGCTTGATTGCCGCCAAAGAACTGGCCGAAAAAGGAATAAAAGTCTTAGTTATCGAAAGTAATAATTACCTTGGCGGCGGTTTTTGGATAGGTGGCTATTTAATGAACAAAGTCACGTTTAGAAAGCCTGCCGAAAAAGTGTTAGATGAACTTGGCATTACTTATTCTGAGGCAAAAGAAAACCTGTATGTGACAGATGGTCCATTGGCCTGCTCTAAATTGATTTCAGCAGCTTGTGAATCTGGCGTTAAAGTATTGAACGCCACTAAGTTCGAGGACTCTGTTGTTAAAGACGGTAAAGTCAGCGGCGTAGTAGTTAATTGGAATGCTGTATCAGCTTTGCCTCGAGCTATAACCTGTGTCGATCCGATTGCTCTTGAAGCTAAAGTTGTCATCGATGCAACCGGACACGATGCCTGGGTTGCAAAGTCACTAGAAGACCGCAATATTTTGGAGCTTCCGGGCTGCGGCACAATGTGGGTAGAAAAATCCGAAGACGAGGTAGTCAACAAAACAGGTGAGATTTTCCCTGGGCTAATAGTAGCAGGAATGGCTACGGCCACGGTTTATGGTATTCCCAGAATGGGACCAACATTTGGTGGAATGCTATTATCGGGCAAAAAAGCTGCAGAAGTCGCTTTGGAAAAATTGAAAGCTGAAGAACTAGTTACCGTATAGCTTTAAATGGCGACTAAATAATCAGAGGTGATTGATAAATTGAGTGACTTATATGTCATAACAACAGAAATCCCGGAATTGAACAGAGCTCATACCGATGTAGCTGAAGCTGCTTTAAAAGGCGGGGCTAAAATAATCCAGTACCGGGAAAAAAATAAAAGCGCTGAAGATATTGTAAAGCAGGCAAAGCAGATAAAAATTCTTTGCCGTGAATATGGAGCCATTTTTATTGTAAACGACCACCCTGAACTCGCCAAAGAAGTTGACGCCGATGGATTGCACCTTGGACAAAACGACCAGGATATCGTCAAAGCTCGAATAATGTTTCCTGAAAAGATCATCGGCCTTTCAGCTACAAATCTTGCCGAAGCGATCCAAGCACAATCCTTAGGAGCAAACTACATTGGTGCAGGCCCCATTTTTGAAACGCCCACAAAAACCGATGCGGCGCCTCCGTTTGGTTTAGAAGTTTTGAGCCAGATCGCAAAAGCCGTCTCAGTTCCGATTGTAGCCATTGGTGGTATTAATATGAGTAATGCCGCTGCGACGCTCGCGGCCGGAGCCGATGCGTTGGCTGTGATATCAGCTATAGCAAATGAAAAGGACATGTTAAGAGCGGCTCGAGAATTTTCAGGAGTGACCGATGAGTCTGTTGCAGCAAGTTAAGAGAGGCCAAATACCTAAGACTCTAAAAGAAGTAGCGGTAAAAGAGTCTATCGACCCCGAACTTCTGGCTTTCAGGATCAGCAGCGGAAGTATTGTAATTCCGCAAAACAAGAAACGTAAGCATATTAAAGCTGTAGGCATAGGAGAGGGCCTCAGCACTAAGGTAAACGCTAATATCGGCACTTCCGAAACCCACGACGATGTCGACTATGAACTAAAAAAACTTAAGGCTGCAGAGGCCGCGGGTGCCGATGCAATAATGGACTTAAGTACAGGTCCAAGCCTAAACAAGGCTAGAAAAAAGATCCTTGAAAAGGCCACAGTACCTATAGGAACCGTGCCTATTTACCAAGCGGCAGTCAAAAGCAAAGAAGAGCACAACAAAATATTAGCTATGGACGCAGATGATATGTTCGATGTAGTCGAAAGACAAGCAGAAGAAGGCGTAGACTTTATGACTATTCATTGCGGTGTTACCCGCAAATCAATTGATGCTCTTCAAAGGTCAGGGCGGATCATGGATGTCGTTAGCCGTGGCGGAGCTTTCACAGTTGGCTGGATGCTAGAGCACGATAAAGAAAATCCATATTATGAAGACTTTGACCACCTGTTGGATATTTGTCGGCAATACGATGTCACACTTAGCCTTGGTGACGGTATGAGACCCGGCGCTTTGGCAGACGCATCTGACGAAGCACAATTCAGCGAGCTTACTATTTTAGGAGAACTCGTTCACCGATGTCGGGAAGCAGGCGTACAATCCATCGTAGAAGGACCAGGCCATATGCCTATTGACCAAATCGAGGCAAATATAAAGATCCAGAAACAGCTAACGGATGGAGCTCCTTTTTATGTTCTGGGGCCGCTCGTGACCGATGTAGCTCCGGGCTATGATCACATTACAGCAGCCATCGGCGGTGCTATTGCCGCGTCAGCCGGTGCCGATTTTCTTTGCTATGTTACTCCTACCGAGCATCTGGCATTGCCAAAAGTCGCTGACGTAAAAGAAGGAGTTATCGCCTCTCGTATCGCAGCGCATGCAGCCGATATTGCAAAGAAAGTGCCTAATGCCAGTGATTGGGACCTGCAAATGAGCCAGGCAAGGAAAAAGCTTGATTGGACAAACCAAATAAAGCACTCTATCGACCCTGAAAAGACAAAAAAGTTTGCAAAGGACAAGCCAAAAGATATAGATGCCTGTTCGATGTGCGGCTCACTGTGTTCGATGAAACTTATCTCTCAGTATCTAGACACGGAGCAAACCGGCGAATGTATGTGACTGCATCTTGCCGTATTTGACCCTGGACTTCGGCGATTTTAAATGAGTGAAAGAGACTTTACAGAATTTGGACTAATCTCAGAAATTAAAAAATGGGTCGCCGACAACAAATTAGTTGTTCCCATTGGTGATGATGCAGCAGCCTTTAAATCTACTGTTGATAAGACAACTTTGTTTACCGCCGATTCTTTAATTGAGGACGTTCATTTCAAGCTTGATGACAGGCCCGATTGGCTAGGATACAAATCTTTGGCTGTGAACATCAGCGATATCGCAGCGATGGGCGGCACTCCGACTTATGCGACAGTGAGCTTGGGCCTTCCCGCAAAAATAGGTCTCGATTTTATGAAAATATTCTATCGAGGCCTAAAAGAAGCGTCAGATGAATACGCTCTCACTATTGTCGGTGGTGACCTCAGTAGCTCTAAAGAACTAATAATAAGTATCGCTCTTCTCGGCGAAGCAGATGAAGATAAAATAATGCGAAGAGACCAAGCCAAACCCGGAGATAAACTACTGGTCACCGGTACATTAGGGGCTTCGGCTGCCGGCTTAAGAATGGCTCTTGATTCCGATATCGAAAATGAAAGTTTATTGCTCGAAAAACACTTAAAGCCCGTCGCCAAAATCGAGCAAGGAAAATTGGCTGCCGAGCTTGGTGTAAAAACAGCTATTGATGTCAGCGATGGCCTCATAAGTGATTGCCAAAGGATTTGCGAAGCAAGTAAAGTTGGATGCAGTGTTAATGCAGTTGATGTACCGATTAGTGATGAAGTTATCGACTTTAGTCAAAAGCATGATATCGACCCCCTCGAATTAGCTGTTAGCGGCGGAGAAGATTACGAGCTTATCTTTTGTGCACGGCCATCTTTAGCAGATAAACTTTTGGCTGACTTTGAAACAAAACATTGGCCATTAACCAAAATTGGAGAAGTAACAACCGGGAGCAATATTGAGTTGCTTGATGCCGACAGTAGCGTAATTGACACTAAAAAAGGATATGAACACTTTGTTAACGGAGGTTAAATGTCTGAAGCTAAACCCCTGGCCCTGACAATCGCTGGCTTTGATCCAAGCTCGGGAGCAGGCCTGCAAGTTGACCTAAAAGTATTTGAAGAGCTCGATGTATATGGTTTGAGCGTGGCCACCGCAATCACCGTTCAAAACTCTCAGGCTGTCCTTGACGTTTATACTCCGCCCACAAACATATTAAAAGCTCAAATAGAAACAGTACTTAGCGACATGCACCCCAAGGCTATAAAGGTCGGAATGTTGTCAGATAAAGACAATATTATGGTGCTTAAAGAACAAATCTTGAAATTGGACAAAAAACAGGTTGTCGTTGACCCTATATTTACCTCAACGAGCGGTATGGCACTGCTCGATAATGAAGGACAAAAAGCGTTATCACATGAGATATTTCCTCTAACGCTTGTGCTTACACCCAATGTAGAAGAAGCTGAAAAACTAGCCGGCTTTAACATAAACTCTTTAGATGATGCCCAAAGAGCAGCTTCTATTATTAATGATCTAGGTCCAAAATGGATTGTTATCAAGGGGGGCCACAGAGATCTCGATGCAAACCTTGTTCAAGATGTTGTTTATAACGGCGTAAACTTCGAAATCCTGAAGAAAGAAAGAATCGATAAGAAAGTCAGGGGTACAGGCTGCATTTTTTCAGCAGCGATTACTGCGTACCTTGCCTGTGGCATGGACGTACTTGAGGCAATCAAAAAGGCTCGTAATTTTGTACAAACCAAGATCCAAGAAGCTTCAATGATCGGTACGGGCAATCCACAGATCTAAGCTAAAGTAATAACGAAAACCTAATAATAATAATTTAATGCATTAAGGAACGCTGCTGTAGTCCTTATTGTCATTATTTTTTCAAAAACAGTCCGTTTTTGCTAATCTATAGGTATGAAAATCGGCGTAATCTCGGATACTCATGGCGACACTCAAGCGTGGGAAAAATCAATAAAATACTTCGATGGCGCACGTTTCATCTTGCATAGCGGCGATGTTTTGTACCACGGCGTCTTTAATCCCATCTTGGATTCATATGATGGCAAGATACTTGCTGAAATGATCAACAAATCACCTGTTCCTTTAGTTTTTGCGCGCGGTAATTGTGATAGCGATGTTGACCAGTTAGCGCTCGAATACCCGATTGAGTCCCTTATCACTGAAACAGTTATTGATGGATTAAATATTTTGATCCACCACGGCGATAAGTATTCGAATAAAGACTTGGCAGATAAGTACAGGCCAGACATAATCATTAGCGGTCACACCCATGTCTTTGGAATTGAAAGATATAAGGATACGATTTTTCTTAACCCGGGGAGCCCTTCTCTACCCAAAAATCCTGAACAAATCCCAACAGTTGCTGTAATTAATGACGGAAAAATAAGTATTTTAGATCTTGACGGTAAAGCACTCGTTGAAGAAATAATCTGAACTAGCTATTCGACAGTTATTTCTGCCTTCATATTCGGATGGATCTCGCAGTGATACTTGATTGTTTTTCTATCATCAAACTTTTGCGTAAACGTTTTTCCCTGTGCTAAATTGCCTGAATCAAAAACGTCTTGCTCATCAGAAGTCACTGTATGAGTCGCTGAATCTCCATTTTGCCAGATGACCCGATCACCCTTTTTTATCTTATGCTTAGCTGGATCAAAGCTGAAGTTAACTATCTTGATGTCAGCATTTACTTCAGAATCATCTTTGCTTTTAGATTCAGATTCATCGGCAGATTCTTCCGAAGTAGTCGTTTTCGGCTCCTCAACCTGAGTTTTGTCCTTATTGCCCGGTGCAGTAGTAGAAGTCTGGCAGCCGATAATTGTAATACTCGTTACAATTATTAAGATTATCGATGCAATCCTTAAAAACCTCATAATGCTTTTTTATCAATATTTAGCGCTTGTGTCAAATTATCTAGTTACAGTTTGACTATTTACCTAACAACCGTACAACAGGCTTTTCGGGAATACGCACATCAATTGTAGAAATCGTTTCTTTCTTTTCTTTTAAAATAGTCTTTATTACTTCGTTTTTCATCCTTGTCTTTTCGGCTTTTCCGTAGATTATTTCAACACCTTGGGCAACAAAATAAAGCTCATCAACTGACTTTGCAGTGATACTAAAAACGTCCTTTTGCAGCTCTTTATTCAGCTTTGTATAAGCGAGCAAGGCATTATCTAAAGCATCGTTTTTTAGGCGGCTTCCTATCTTTACTTTTTTTACCGGCAAGCCATCTATTTTTGGCAACTGTTTCTTGCCTTTATAATTAGCAATTATGTCTATGATAAAACCTTTTTTTGCAATTAGATAAACATCTTCATCGGTTTCCATAAAAGCTAAAGGTTTTCGCTCGATGATGTCAATAACAACCGTGTAAGGCCAGTTTTTCATTATAGCCGCGTGATCGACCCAGTTAATCTTCTTTAGACGCTTGGAAACCGTGATCGAGGGAAGTGAAATCATGCTTTGACTTCGCTTTATGCCGGATTTTTCTATCACGAATTGATCAGATACGTTTACGTTACCTTTGACCTTGATCTCTTGCACGTTGAAAAACTTTGAAGTGTAAGTCAGCCAGCTTAGTAGTGTGACAACGGCAATCACTGAAATTATCAAATATAAACGCTTGCGTCTCCTGGATCTTATTCTCTCAATCTTCTTATTACGCTTTTCTTTAAGCTTAGCCGCTTTCTTGCTCATCAAAATCTCCTAGGATCTTTACTTCCAGTTCTAGTTCAATGTTATGTTTTTCTTTTACCGCGTCTTTTGCAAGTCTAATCAAGGAATAGACGTCGCTTGCTTTCGCCTGCCCCTTGTTAACAATAAAATTAGCGTGGATCTTTGATATCATAGCATCGCCGACTCTCTCGCCTTTCAACCCGCATTCTTCTATTAGCCGGCCTGCGCTAACGTTCTCGGATGGATTCTTAAAAACAGATCCGGCGTTTGGCAGATTTAAAGGTTGAGTCGATTTTCTTTTTTTGTAATAGCGCTCAGCCTCTGCTTTTATCTGCGTTTTATTGCCGTGCTTAAGACTGAATATAGCTTCAATAACAATTTCGTTTTTCTTTAATGGTCCTTTTCGGTAACCGGTATTAAAAGGTCCTTGCATCAATCTGAGCCCGTTTTTGTCAACAACATGTAATTTACTTACAAATTCACAAATACTTGAACCAAAAGCACCAGCATTTGAAGCAATAGCTCCTCCCACAGTTGCTGGAATACCGACACAAAAGCCAAGACCGCTTAACGCATTGTCATGAGCCTTACTAATAACACGGGCCAATACTACCGCTGCCCCCGCAATTATCTGATTATTTTCTTCATCTATCTTTAGCTTATTAAAATCGCGGCCTAGCCTCACTACCACGCCATCAAATCCTTTGTCTGAAAAAAGAAGATTGGAACCACGTCCGATGACCAGGCAATCAATATCTTTTTCATCACAATACTTCAAGAGCAGCGCAAGATCGCCGGTATTATCAGCCTGAATATAAAGTGCCGCGGGCCCACCTACTCGAAATGTGGTGTGTTTGGCAAGGGGCTCGTTTAGTAGAAGTGTGCCTTTGAGTTTCGGAGTTAACTGATCATAAACTTTTTTGTATTCATTCATCTAAGTATATTTACCGCTATCTTTTCTACTATTTTACATCGTCAAGCATTAGCTAAGCCAGTAATTTTTGACCAATACTAGAAATATCTCCCGCCCCCATCGTAAGGACCAGATCACCCGGCTTGACCTCTTTCTGCATAAAACTTATTACATCTTTGAGTGTTGGCATATAGGCGACCTGTTTATGACCGTTACTTTCTAATACGGCATCGGCTATCGTCTTTCCACTAACCCCGGGAATTGGTGTCTCGCCGGCTCCATAAACATCGGTAATAACAATAACGTCTGCATTGTCAAAAGAACTACCGAACTCACTAGCCAAAAGAGACGTCCTTGAATAGCGATGAGGCTGAAAAACACAGATGAGTCGCCCCTTCTTTTCTCTAGACGCTGCCGTTAGAGTGGCATTTATTTCAGTTGGATGGTGAGCGTAGTCGTCGTAAAAAGAAGCTTTGTTTTTTTCTCCCACCAATTGAAAACGCCTTTTTACTCCGGAAAACTTTGCCAATGCTTCCCTTACTTGCTTAAACGTCAATCCTTCTTCTAAAGCCACAACTATTGAAGCTAACGCGTTTAATGCGTTGTGTTCGCCAGGCGTTGGCAGGTCGATCTCACCCAATTTTTGTTCTCGCCGATATACTAAAAACGAGCTACCAAAGTTTTCTTGCCTGTAAGAATCAAAATAATATTCGTTTTCTCGACTTTGACCATAGGTAATAACTTTGCTATCAATAAAAGGAATCAGTGTCTTGATGTTAGGATGATCTGCGTAGACGATGGCCTTCCCACCCTTTCTTATTTTTCCAACAAACGTCGTAAAAAGTTTTTGGATTTCCTCAAATGTATCAAAATAATCAAGATGATCGGCTTCTATATTTGTTATAACAAGAAGGTCCGGATCAAAATTAAGTAAACTGCCGTCGCTTTCATCAGTTTCGGCAATAAAATATTCACTTTGGCCATGCCTGGCATTGGAACCGATGTCGTTGAGTTCGCCGCCTATTAAGAACGTTGGGTCAAGATTATTTTTTTCAAAAACACTTGAGATCATCGACGTTGTCGTCGTCTTTCCATGAGTTCCGCTCACAGCAACTACTTTTTTGCCTTGTGCAATAAGGGCCAGCATCTGCGCTCTTTGATAAACCTTGATTTTCCTGTCAAGCGCATCTTTTAATTCAACATTGTTTTCTCTTATCGCGCTAGATATCACTACTGCATCGACTTCTCCGACGTTGTCCTTGTCGTGACCAATGCTAATCTCTACCCCGAGCTTTTGCAGATTTTTGGTATTGGGCGATTCTTTTATATCGGAACCGCTTACCCGAATCCCTTTTTGCTGCAGAACTTTGGCCAAACCGCTCATTCCGGCTCCGCCCACTCCAACAAAATGTACTTTTTTAATTTTTTTCAAATTTTCCATTTGTACCAATCTATATTTACGTAATCTTTTGATTTTTTATGCCGACTAGCTCAAAGTTGTAGTTATTATTTAAGTCCCGCAACCATCGGGGTCTCAGAACTCGCAACCCTGAGCTGACTCTGCCCACAACCCTGGCTTATATCTTCAACTTATGGCTAAGCCCATTTACCAGTTTGGCAATGTCGTTTGCAGCATAAGGCTTGCCTATTTTTTGAGCATTATTTTTCATGTCGATCAAAGCTTTGTCATCATAAAGCAGTTTTGAACACACATCAAAAAGACTTTGGCCTGTCAGCTCTTCATCAGTTAATATCGTTGTAGCGCCGTTCTTTTCTAAATATCTCGCGTTCTTTTCTTGGTGATTTCCCGTTGCGTGAGGATAAGGAACCAGAACAGAAGGAACTCCGAGCGCCGTGATCTCCGCGACCGACGTAGCCCCGGCTCTGCATAAACAAAGATCAGCAGCCGCATACGCTTCGTTAATATTGCTCATATAAGGATGAGCCTGATAGCGAAGCTTATCTTTATCCGCATCTATCAGCCGCCGCATGCGTTTGCAAATGTCGGCAAAGTGATCTTTACCGGTAATGTGTATGACTTGCAGATCTTCATAGCTTTTGAATTTATCATAAGACTTAATAAAAGCTTCGTTTATCTTTTGCGCTCCCTGGCTCCCACCAAACAACAATAAAGTTTTTTTATCTTTTTCGAGATTAAATTTTTCGGCAGCGTTTTCCCGTACTGCTCCGATCATCTTCCGTCTTATAGGGTTACCGGTAAACGCGACAAGTTTTGCCTTCGGAAAACTCTCTTCGCCATTTGGAAATGACGTCGCGACGGTATCAACAAGGCGCGATAAGATCTTATTTGCCAACCCCGGAAACGCGTTCTGTTCGTGTATGAGCGTCGGTATCTTTTGGGTGTAGGCTGCAAAAACCGCAGGCGCACTAACATAGCCGCCGGTACCAACCACAGCTTCTGGCATCATCTTGTTGAATAGATGCCTCAACTGCCTTACTGCGCTCGAAGCCTTTAGTAAAGCGCCTGCATTTCCCAGGCTCAATGATCTTTTAAGACCTTTAACGTCAATGGGATGAAACGAATAACCGGCTTCAGGTATCAGCTCTGCCTCTACACCGTTTCCGCTACCTACAAAAACTATTTCACTATCCGGTACTTCCAAGCTAAGCTCGTCAGCGATTGATATCCCCGGATATACATGGCCGGCAGTTCCGCCGCCGGCAATAACTACTTTCACACTACCCTCCTGTCATACGTTGCAACTGATGCGATTATTCCTAATGCCGTCATTATAACCAATAGTGAACTTCCTCCATAACTTACAAGGGGCAAAGGCACTCCGGTGATGGGCAGCAATCCAACAACAGCGCCCATATTAACTACAGCTTGCCCGATGATCATTACCGACAAGCCTCCCGCTAATAATCTACCATAATTATCAGGTGCATTATAAGCCACCGAAAAACCATAAACGGCAAGCATTATAAATGCCCCGACCAAAAGTGTCGTCCCTATTATCCCAAACTCTTCTCCTACGATAGCCATGATGAAGTCGGTATGAGCTGCTGGCAAATAGAAAAACTTCTGTTTGCTCATTGCAAGCCCCGTGCCGAAAATACCTCCTGAGCCTAAAGCGATAAGTGATTGAGTTATCTGAAATCCGCCTTCTCTGGCGAACTGCTCGGGAGCGATAAACGAGATAAGCCTGCGAAATCTGTAGGGCTCGAAGAGTATTAATCCTGAAAATAATACCGCTCCGCTTGCGCTAATTCCAAACGCATATCGCCACGGTAATCCTCCGATGATCATTACCACAAATACCGTAGCAACGATAAGAATCGTCGTGCCCATATCCGGTTGAGCCATCACCAAGACCGCAATAACCAGTATTACTGAAAACGGGATCAAGCTTGAAATATCGGAAAAACTTTCTTCTCTATCGGCGTCAATCAAATATACCGCTAAAAGCACTGCAGCTATCTTTGCAAGCTCCGATGGCTGAAAATTTATGAACCCTAATGGAATCCACCTGCTTGACCCTCCGGCAGTATGCCCTATTGAAGGAATAAAGACTAAGACCAACAGCACCATGCTAAGTATGGCAAGCGGCATGCTTAAAGACCGAAGTTTGTGATAGTCCATCTTCGAAAAAATCCAAAACAAAAACGCGCCGCCCACTAAATATAGCAATTGTCTCTTAAGAAAAAAAAGGCTGTCGTTGTATTTAGCAAATGCCACAATTTGGCTGGCACTCGTGACCATGACAAGGCCAAAAAGTGCTAAAGCCGTTGTCAGACCCAGTATCCAATAATATGAGCGCCTTGAATTTGCAATATTTTTCTTTTTAGCCATTTATCTCATTTACTGCTTGAATAAAAGCGTCGCCGCGCTGAGCATAGTTTAAAAAAAGATCAAAACTTGAGCAGCCCGGCGAGAAAAGTATTATATCGCCGGCATTAGCATTATTAAAGGCCTTAGCAAGCGCTTGTTCGACCGTTTCAGTTATTTGACCGTCTCCTGCCTGCCTACTTATTTCTTCAGCCGCTTCCCCGTAAATAATCAGTTCTTTTATCCGGCTGCCAAGATATTCTCTTAAAAAACTAAACTCATTTCCCTTGTTTCTGCCACCCATAATCAATATAACAGGCTGCTTAAAAGCTTCTATCGCTTTTTTTGTTGAATCGGGATTTGTCGACTTTGAATCATTGTAAAAATGAACGTCGTTTTTCTCCGTTATGTGTTGAAGTCTGTGCTTAAGACCCTCAAAGCTTGTGATTCCTTCTTTAATGACCGGCCAATCGAGACCCGCTTCTTTTGCGCACGCCATAGCGGCCAACGCATTCAAATAATTATGACGCCCTCTTAACCTTATTTCATCAAGTGCAACGATATTTTCATCATGGGCTTTTAGATAGTTGCCATCTATCCTGTAAACTGCAGCGTCATCAGCTCCAAATCCTATAGCGTTCTCTTTTTCTTTCACACCCTTAAGTGCCTGCTCATCAAAGTTCACCAGAGCCAGATCATCACCTTCTTGGTTACCAAAGATCTTGAGCTTGTCTTCAAGATACTGTCCAAAACAACAGTGCCAATCGTTATGGTCGTCTGTAATATTTAAGACAGCAGCAATGTTTGCCCTAAATCTGTCGGTAAAATGGAGTTGAAAACTGCTTAGCTCCAATATTAATAGCCCTTCTACTTTTTCCACAGAGCTTAGGGGCTTTCCAATATTTCCAGCCACCGTATAAGGCTGTCCGCTTAACTTAAAAATATGGTCAAGCATCTCAACGACCGTTGTTTTTCCGTTAGTCCCGGTCACTCCGATCACAAATTGGGGCTTTAGCAAATTGTAGGCAAACTCGATCTCACTTAAGACCGGCCACTTATTTTCACTGGCTTTCTTTATAAGCGGGTGATTAAAGGGTATGCCGGGAGAGGTAACTACAAAATCAAACTCGGCGCTGCTTTCTTCATCGAATCTTTTTAAATCGTGTGAAGTTAAAGCTTTCTCCAGTTTTTCTTTATCATCCTCATAAACCCAAACCGTTGCGCCTTTTTTTATAGCGGTCTCAGCCACAGCAAGCCCGCTCTTGCCCAGTCCTATTACCAGAATTTCAGTACCGGTATCGATCATTTACAATCCGCCTCTTGCTCCGCTTGTAAAATATAGAGCAAACCCAGCGCCGGCAAAAATTCCGGAAATAATCCAGAATCTTACCATGATCGTGGTCTCCGACCAGCCGAGCATTTCGAAATGATGATGGATAGGGGCCATCTTAAAGATTCGTTTATTAAAATATTTAAACGATACGACTTGCAATATTACCGAGACCGATTCGACAACATATATTCCGCCTATAACAACTAAGAAGAGCTCGGTTTTGGTCAATATAGCCATGGCTGCGATCGCACCTCCTAAAGCAAAAGAGCCGGTATCGCCCATAAATATATTTGCCGGATGCGAGTTGAACCACAAAAATCCAACACAACTGCCCGCCAGTGCTCCCGCTAAAATCGCAAGATCAAGGTGGCCCTGTTTAAAAGCAATAGCTGCAAAAGCCATCAATACTATTGTTGCCGTACCTGCAGCCAAGCCATCAAGCCCATCGGTGAGATTAACGGCGTTTGTCGTCCCCGCTATTACAAGAAACAAGAACGGCAAATAAAGCCAGCCTAGATCGATCGATACTTTGGTCAGCGGTATCGCAATAGTCGTAGCAAGGCTAACGTTGTTTATTAAGAAATAACCGATAAACAGAGATACGACCAGAAGCCAGACAAGCTTGTATCTCGCTTTTAGCCCCAATGAGCGGGCGTTCCTCACTTTGCTTATATCATCAATAAAGCCGATGACACCGGTCGCTAAGATTATTCCAAGCGCCAATGCTCCCCGCGATGTAAAATTTTGTGATCCTACCATCAGAAAATATAAAACTATGACTGATAATATAATTAGCAAGCCCCCCATAGTCGGGGTCCCTTCTTTTTGAAGATGTTCGGAAGGTCCGTCAGTGCGCACGACCTGACCTACGTTCTTGCTACGTTGAAAACTAACCCAAATCGGAGTAAGCACAGCGGTCAAAACCAGTGCAAAGAGAGCTGTTATAAAGACTTGATACGTTGGATACAAAGAAAAAAGCATGTTACCTCTTTTTCTGCAAATAATGTACTATATTCTCTAGTTCGATTTTTCTTGATCCTTTGACCAGTATAGCATCTGCAGTCCTTACAAGGCTATCAATTTGTTTCATAAGAGACGAATAATCGCTAAATGCTTTTATGTTGTCTTTAGACATGCCGGCTTTAATAGCTCCATTTTTTATATCAAGTGCGAGCTCTCCAACAGTTATCAAACTATCGACATTTTGCCTGGCGACGTATCGGCCAACACGCTCATGTTCTTCTTTAGCGCTGTCTCCTAGCTCGAGCATGCTTCCCAGTATTGCCACCTTGCGTTCCGAGTCAATACTGCGCAGAGTATCAAGAGCCGCTAAAGCCGAATCAGGGGCAGAATTGTAAGCGTCGTTTATTATTATCCAACCGTTTTCTTGAAGTACTTCCATCCGACCCGAGCTCAGCTTTAACTGTTCGAGCCCTTTTTTGATCTGAGCCAAAGACAAACCCATCTTTGATGCTATGGCCGCCGCTGCACATGCATTTTGAGCATGATGAGAGCCTGGCACCGGCATATTGACCTCTGCTTGTTCACTGCCGACCTTTATCAGTATTTTTACGCGCCCTAATTCATCTGAGGATATTTCCCTATAACTAACATCACCGTTTTTTCCAAAACTTATTATTTCCTTTGAGCTCGCAAGTTCCCTTAGTGCCTTTGTCGACTCATCATCTGCATTTACAAAAAGCGTTCCGTCATCTTTTAAGCCGTTAATTATCTCCGCTTTTGCCCGGATAATATTCTCTTGAGTCTCCAATAGCTCGATGTGAGAATTTCCGATGTTTGTCACAAGTGCCAGATCGGGCCGGGCGATCTCTGTCAATTCATCAATGTGTCCAATTCCCCTCATTCCCATCTCCAGGATCACGACTTCGGTTGAAGGAGTAAGTTCTAGAACTGTAAGCGGCAGACCTATCTCATTATTATAATTTGCTTTCGTTGCCAGTACGTCATATTTGAAAGATAGGGCTGAATTGAGGATATCTTTAACCGAGGTCTTACCCGTACTACCTGTGATAGCGATAACTTTTGGTGCTACCTTTTGTAAAACATGCTTGGCAAGCAAATGCAAAAATTTAAGTGAGTCCTCTGTCTTTATGGCCAGATTGCTATCAATAGAGGAGTTTTCTGCTACGTATCCCACAGCGCCATTTTCGATAGCTTCTTTAATAAAATCAACACCATTAAAATTTGGACCTCTTAAGGCTAGAAAAACATCTCCGCTTTTAATAGTCCTGCTATCAGTACTTATCTTATTTATAAGCTGATCAGGTGAGCCTTGCACAAGCTCTGCGCCCGTAGCCTTTATGATCTCACTAGCCTTGATTTCAATCATTTTACCTGCTCATTGATTGCCATATGTTTGCGGCAACTTCTCTGTCGTTGAACGGTATTATGGTTCCGTTTATCTCCTGAGTCGCTTCATGTCCTTTGCCCGCTATTACTAACGTGTCTTTTTCATCTGCCATACTTATAGCTTTAGCAATTGCTTTTTCTCTATCCGCTTCCTTGATATGCGAACCCCCATTTATTGTTATTTGCTCGATAATCGATTCAGGATCTTCGCTTCTAGGATTATCAGAAGTCACGACGACAATGTCAGCGATCGAAGCAGCGATCTTTCCCATCATTGGTCTTTTTTCCGCATCGCGATCTCCTCCGCAACCGAACACTGCGATCAAGCGACCATCAGTTATCTGCCTGGCAGCGCTGAGCACATTTTGCAGACCATCCGGCGTATGCGCATAATCTACGATTACCTTAAACGGCGCGTCGATCTTGAGCATTTCAAAACGACCAGGCACCACTTCCAAACGAGCCAGACCATCTCGAATGGTCTCAGGATCAATAGAAGCATCTGTAGCGCAAGCAATTGCGGCTAACGCATTATAAACATTAAAATAGCCTCCTATTTGGAGCTCAAAGGGATAAATCTTACCATCCAGCTCCAAGTCAAAAGAGCTGCCGTCATGATCTGACTTTAAGTCCTTAGCCATAAAATCCGCTTTTTCATTTAGTCCGTACGTTAATATCTCAGACCCTGTCAAAGAATCCAGAAGCTTCTTGCCATAGCCGTCGTCGACATTAATAATCTGAGTCGCTTTCTTGTTCAGCTCAAAAAGCCTTTTCTTGGAGTCGAAATAATCATCAAAATCTCTATGAAAATCCATGTGGTCTTGAGTAAGATTAGTAAAAACAACCTGGTCAAACTGCGAGCCATCAATCCTGTTGAACTTAGCGGCGTGAGATGATACTTCCATTATGGCCGTATTTACTCCAGCCTCCCTCATATCACTAAAGAGCTCTTGAAGTTCCAATGATTCAGGAGTCGTGTGAGTTACATCTAGATCTTTGTCCCCGATGTTATACTTCACTGTGCCTATCAAACCGGTCTTTTTGCCTGCTGCTTTAAAAATGCTCTCAATCATGTAAGTGACTGTCGTTTTTCCGTTTGTACCAGTCACACCGATGAGGTTAAAGTTATCTGTCGGGTGTTCGTAAAAATTGTTAGCCGCCTGAGCAAGTGCCAACCTGGTATTCGCTACTTCTATCTGATGCATGTCTACGCTCGGGCCCTTTTTTTCGACCAAAGCGACACACGCTCCATTCTGTTGAGCTTGTTTTAAGAATTGATGGCCGTCGGACTTTAGGCCCTTGATGGCAACAAATAAAAAATCTCTTTTTACCTTTCGCGAATCATAACTTATGCCATCAATTTCGCAATCTATATCGCTTGAATCGATGTTTTTTAATATCTTGGAAAGTCTCATAATTATTTAGATACCTGAAATCAGATATATGATAAACATTTTAACATAATGCCAGCTAAAAATGCCTCGTTATTAGGTATTGGCCACTGGTCACCGGTTCTTCATCTTTGGTCTTTGGTTGTACAGATTGCAAATTTATCACTACACGCTGCCCCTACCCTTGACTACTGGGGCTCAACACCTAGTTTATGCAAGCTAAATTCCAAAATATTCTTAAAAGCAGGGCCTGCGACCTGGCTTCCATAGAAACCCTTTGTCGGCGAATCTACAACGACCAAAACAAGTAGCTCAGCATTTTCTGCCGGTGCAAAACCCACAAAAGAGCTCACGTAGTCGTCTCCGTAACCTATTTCTCCGACCTTTGGCTTTTGCGCCGTCCCTGTCTTGCCGGCAACCGTATATCCTTTGATAGCAGTCGATTTTCCCGTTCCTTCCGCAACCACCTTCTCTAGCATTAAAATACCTTCAAATGCTGATTTTTCACTAAGAACCCTTCTTAGCATCTTTGGTTTGTTGTTTTTAATTATCCGACCATCGGGAGCCATCACTTTTTTAACAAAAAACGGCCTGTAAAGTTTTCCCTTGTTGGCTATCACAGAATAAGCTCTAGCAAGTTGAAGCGGCGTCATTGCGATGCCCTGGCCAAAACTAACCGTAGCAATTGTCGGCCCGTACCAGTGTTTGGGCTTAGGCACATAACCGGAGACCTCGCCGGGAAAGTCTATTCCTGTTTTTTCAAGAAGTCCAAACTTACCAAAATACTTATGAAGCTTTTGCTTTCCTATAGCTAGTCCGACTTTGGAAATGCCGACATTGCTCGATTCAGTGATGATTTTAGCAAGGCTCCAATTTTGCGCTGCTCTTTTGTGAGCTTCCTTGATATTTTTACCGGCCACATTTAATGTTGGCGGCAAGTAAAACATCGAGTCGATATTAAATATATTTTCCTGAATTGAAACTGTCGCCGGAATGATCTTTAATGTAGAGCCCGGCTCATATAGACTGACGACGCTCTGGTTCTTAAAGGATTCTTTGTCGGCTTTGTTGAATTTATTTAAGTTGAAAGTCGGCTCACTTGCCATCGCGTATATCTCACCGGTCTTTGGGTTAAGCACGACTACCGAACCGGACAATGCTTCCCACTCTTCTATGGCATTTTTCAGCTCCGATTGAGCTTTGTATTGAATATCGCGATCGATTGTGAGCACCAGCGAATTTCCGTCAACCGGCTTTTTAAAAAGACCTTTTGTTCCGGGGATGGATTTTCCAAATGCATCTTTTTCATCTTTCACTCGGCCGGTGTCGCCCATTAAAGTCTTGTCATGATGCATTTCAAGGCCGGCCAATCCTTTGTTATCAAGACCTACAAAACCTAGCACCTGAGCTGCTATAGAGCCTGACGGATAATAACGCTGGTGTTCCTTTTCGAGGCCTATCCCCTCGATACCGAGCTTGCGGATCTTATCCGCTGTCGTCTTCCCTACTTTTCTCTTAAGAAATACAAATCCTTTCGGCGTAGTCAATTTTTCATAAATCTGCACAGATTTCATTCTCAGAATCGGTGCTAATAAATTTGCCGTTTTTGACTTATCTTCAACAAGATATGGAGTTGAAAAAACGGTTTCTTTCTCAACCGATACGGCCAGTTTCAATCCGTTTCTTGCATAAATATTGCCTCTTTTTGCCAAAAGACTTACGTCGCGTTTTCTTTGAACATCAGCCATTTGTAAATACTTTTCATGCTTGAATATCTGAGTGTAGGTAAGCTTGATGATGACCAAGACAAAAAATACGACTATTAGGGCAAGAATAAATGGTAAGCGGTTTATTTGTTTTTTTGCGCCTGCCATTTTACTTATGACTCCTGCTATTAATAGTCATGAAGTAACATGCTGCTATAAATGTCATCGGTAGTCCTTGTCTAAACCGCTAGTTCATATTATCTTAGCAGCAAAATCGTCTTTTATAATCCCGATATTATGAAATTAATCAAAATCTACAAATAATATATTTTGGATAGGTAAATGGGGTTTATGGCTAGAAATTTTTCTGTGCGTATGCAAGCCTGGGTTTATCTTGAACTTCTTTGTACACAATATATCGCACGTCAGCAGGTTTTATCATCTTGAGCTTCTTCATCGCAATCGACTGTATTCTTTGCGGCGACTCAAGTGATAGTTTCCTGCTAACAAGCTCTTGTCTTATTTGCTGCTCCGAGCCTATATCTTTTATCAATTGCTCGTTTTCCAAAGCATATTGATTATAAAGAGCGAATTGGACGACCCTGCCCAGAGCTACTGCTGCTAGAATGATGAGAACAAAGATGATTATTTTGAATACGACGCTGGTTTCTTCGTCAGCTTTTCTGCGCGCTGTCGATTTCGGCGTCGGTCGTCTAATAATATTAGGTCTTCTTAAAGCGTGCTGCATATCCTGGTCCGATCTTTGCTGTAAATACTGCTACAATTTTTCTACGACTCTAAGTTTTGCGCTTCTAGCTCTTCTATTTATTGCTATTTCTTCTTCACTTGGCTTTATTACTTTTCTAGTTATTCTTTTGATAATCGGTTTTTCAAAAGCCTCGCAATCCTTAAAACCCGGTTTACAAATAAATCCTTGTTCAAGTTTTTGAAAAATCCGTTTTACTAATCTATCTTCTAGAGAATGGTAAGATATGACCACAATCCTTCCTTTTGCGTTTAGCCACCTTATTGTCTGCCAAAGAGCACTTTCCAAAGCAGTTAGCTCTTCGTTTACTGCTATCCTAAATGCTTGAAACGTTCTCTTTGCCGGATGTGGCCCTTTCCTCCTCGCTTTTGCCGGGATCGCATTTTTTATGACTTGTACGAGCTCGAGTGTTGACTCTAGCGATTTTCTCTCTCTAGCCTCAACAATAAACTGGGCTATCCTAGATGCCCAGCGTTCCTCACCATAATCTCTGATGATCTGATGAAGTTCATTCCTTGAATACTCGTTTACGATAGTGGCCGCTGTTACCTTTTGGCTCTTATCCATTCTCATGTCAAGAGGGCCATCATTTTTGTAACTAAACCCTCTTGCTGGAATATCGAAATGAATAGAGCTCACGCCGAGGTCAAATAAGAAACCGTCGACCGCGTCCACTTTTCCCTTTAAAAGCTGGTCAAGGTCTTTAAAATTTCCCTTGACCAATAAAAGTTGCTGGCTGAAGTTTTCTAGTACGATTTTTGCTGCGGCTAATGCTGTGTCGTCTCGATCAATCCCTATAAATAAGCTTTCGGTTCCAATATTTTCTAAAATTGCCCTTGCATGACCTGCCCCGCCTAAAGTACAGTCCACAAGTGTGCCGCCAGTTTTGCTGTGTAGTTGCTTCACTACCTCAGCCAGCAAAACGCTTTTGTGATCATATTCCATTTTCAAAGACCTAGTCTAAATCTTGCCATAGCTCTCGCGATATGTTCGTTATTTTGCCTTCATGCTGTGTCAGCTGGCCTTTCTTGTGCTCGACGTACATCGTTCCAGTACGACTCCGCAAAGAAATACCACCTTCCTTGCCTGCAGACAAAATTCCATCACATCTCATCAACACCTATCGCAAGATCTAGACTTGCTAAAATCCTAAATCTGCTAACTCTTCCGCTATATCTGAGTATGAACTCGCCGCTTCTTTCTCCACTTTGTCCCAATTAGCTTCGCTCCATACTTCTAATCTATTGCTTACGCCGATAATGACGATTTCTTTTTTGATCTGTCCCCAGTCGCGTAATGGCTGTGGGACGATGACTCTCCCTTGCTTATCGATTGAATCTTCATTCGCCCCTCCAAAAATAAACCGCGATAAAGTACGCGCATCTTTTTTTAATGTTCGTAACTGCTGAATCTTCTCCGCAAACTCAGCCCAATCTTTTTTGGTAAACACAAAAAGACAGTTCTCAAAACCTTTTGTAACGACCAGACCTTCTTTGAAAGCTGTTCGAAACTTTGACGGTATTGTGATTCTGCTTTTGTCGTCCAAGCTATGTCGGTGCTCACCTAGAAATACCAACTTTCACCTATCTATCAATAACTCGTACACCATTCTACCCCACCCTACTCCACTTTGCAACATTTTTTTACATTTTTTTAAAAATTTGTTTTTACGCCAATTTTTGTGACTTTACCTGCTATTTATCAATCTATTAGCCATGGCGCATTTAAACATTTTTATATATTGCAAATAACGCGGGTCATAAAATAGTGTTTTTGTGAAAGTAAGTCGGGATGCTTGATTTTCGTTAATCTGGTAATATTAAAGTTAAGAATGGCTATTGATATTTAATAGTCATCGATCTTTTTTATAATACTGAAGTAGATCGGACGGTCGCTTCTTGACATTTGTCGGGAGGAGGAAAGTCCGGACTCCTCAGGGCAGGATGTCCCCGATAGTATCGGGGGTGGGAGCAATCCCAGGAAAGTGCCACAGAAAAGAAAACTCCCGGCGTAAGCCGAGAAAAGCTGAAACGGTGAGGTAAGAGCTCACCAGCTTTATCGCAAGGTAGAGGCTTGGTAAACCCCATCCGGAGCAAGATCAAGCAGGGATGGTCGCCCGCCACCGGCTTTAGCCGGAAATCCCAGGTAGATCGCTTAGATAGATGACCGTTAAACCTGGGAATTGTAGTGGTTTTAGATAAGATACGCAGAGGTTCTGGTTTTAGGCAAGGAAGACGGCATTTTTTACGCAAACGTACTTAATCGTACGTCGAGTACAAAAAATGGCCTCTGACGCAGCATAAAGACAGAAGACCAAGTATGTCGCTAAAAACATTGCAATTCCCAGGTGGATAACAGAATCCGGCTTACTGATTTACTTCGAATATGCCTCTTTAGATACTATCTAGAGAGGCATTTTTTTATGCGAGAATTGATCTGGAATTATTACTTAGTCTGATTTCCACAGGAGGGACAAAACTTAGAACCTTTTTCCAGTCTGGTGCCACATTTACTGCAGTAGTTTTGTTTTTTGTTAGATTTTTTTTGAGCCGGTAGTGCTGAGTTTTTCGTAAACCAGAAAGCTCCGCCACCTATTATGCCTAGTAATAGCCCAACCGTTAGCACAATCATCCATACATTTACCGGACTGCTTGAAGTATCTACCGGTTGAGGAGCGCCATCTTTAATAGAAGGGTCAGTGTCGTTCTTTAAATACTTAGCTGTAAAATCTTTTTGTTCGCCCGCTTTTACTTTACCAAGCTCATATGTCGCAAACTTAAAACTTTTTTGATCGATTTTAAGATCTGTGTTTTTCGGATCCAACGTAAATTTGGACGACCTTAAGGGCTGTTGGACCTCTACCGCCAAATTTTTTACGTCCATTCCAAGCTTAAGCAGAAACTTGTAATCCCTTTGCGATTTAGCGGTTGAAACTTGGTCATATACTTCAAATTGAAAAGTGTGAAAATTTACACTGTAGGTAAGTTCTTTAAAGTCACCTTTTTGGGAAACCTTCTTTGAATTCCATTCTTTTGTGTACTGAAATTTGTCCTTATCATCAACTGAGGATGTAGATGATAACTGACCGCTCTTCGGAAATAAAAACTTAACTTTTGCGGGAAGCTTTACACTTTTTGGCAGTTCGCCTCGAAACATTAGCAGTGCCTGCGACTGTTTGTCATACTCGGGCCAAACAGAGACTTTTAAAGTCTCCAGCTCAGTCGGTTCGGACACACCTAACGCCGACAAAGGCATCAGACCTACGACTAACAACATAACCAATATTGTAATTATGTACTTTAACTGTCTAATGTCAGATCACCTTTCTAAAACTTACTTAACAAGACAAGCTAAATGATAACAATTTTTTTGTTATTAAAAAAGAGACAAGAGATACTTGCTTGATGAGTTCTAGCTACAACTATTATTAAAACAACTTTTCTTGTTTTTGGTATCCGAGTTCAAGTTGTTTGCGTTTACCGTCCAAGAACTCATCGATAGCTTCGTTGGCAAGCTCGTCGGCTTCTTTATTTTCCGCTCGCGGAATATGAGTTATCTTAAACTCACTGAATTTGGTTCGCTCTTGCTTGACTATTTCTAACAAACTTTTTAGATGAGCTTGCTTTACTTTAAACTCACCGTTTACTTGATTGACTATTAGCTCACTATCCGAAAATACTCTGATCTCATTACCAAACTTGGCCGCTTGCCCAAGCCCGTAAATCAAACTTATGTACTCGGCTTCATTATTAGTCTTGTCGCCAATATACTCTTTGGCCTCCAATAGTGTCTTATTATCAGATTTTATTACGGCACCTATGCCTGCAAGGCCAGGGTTTCCACGAGCGGCCCCGTCAACAAATAGACTTATCATCATTCTTTTATTATCAAGATCCGGCCACACGATGTGCAGTAGTCAGGCCTGTCCTTGGCTCTGAGCTCTTCAACTTCAGTCTCCGGCAGCTCAACGTTGCATACCTCGCATATTCCTTTCACGAGAGCTCCGGCTCCGATCCCGCCTTTCGTTTCCCTTATGTCTTCATAATCTTCTAATAATTCTTCATCCACATTTTTTGTTTGTTCGCCTCTTGACGCTCCAACCGTGCTTATCTCGGCTTTAATCTCCGTTTCTTTTTGTTGCCAGACTTCCTTAGCTTTTTGAGCCTCCTCGTAGTCTCTAGCAATAAACTCTTTAGTCTTTGTAAGAGCATCGTCCAACGCTGAGACTTTGTCCATCTCTTCTAAGACCGACGTTTCAAGCCCATCTTTCTTGTTCGACAAACTCTCAATTTCTTTTTGAATTGCCGCAAGCTCTTTTGGGTTGCTTACCGTTCCGCTGTAAAGCTTTTTCTGCTCGTTCTCTATTTTTCGATTCAACAAGTCTAATTCACCATTGACTTTGTCAAACGCCTGACTCTCGCGATTATGTTCTTTTTGAAAAAGCTCTTCTTTTGCTCTTAGCTTTTCTAATCCTGCTTGCAGTTCATCGTAACGCGCTTTTTCCTTAATAGTCTCAAGATCCTTGTTAAGGCTATCGATCTTGCTATCGATTTTTTGAAGTTCTAAAAGACTGCTAAACTCAGCTTTCAAAGAACACATCCTTTTCTGCTTTACTCTTGATGATCTCCACCCTCAATCCGTTTTTTTTCAACTCTTCACTTAAGATCGGACTGATCAGATCCATTGCCAGTTTTTCCATACCATAATGACTAATAGCGAGTATTTTTAGTCCCATATCCTGAGCTCTCTGAGCATCATGATACTTAACATCGGCCGTAATTAGAAGCTCGGCCCCTTTTGAAGATGCGATATCAATATAGCGAGCGCCCGAGCCGCCAAGTATAGCTACATTTTGAACTTTTTTCAGGTAATCGCCAACAAAGTTTGCTGTTGCATTACCCTCTTTTTCAAAAAGCAGCGAAAGTTCTTCGGCACTCTTTTTATTTTTTAGCACCCCTATGCAGCCCAAGCCCACGTGACTTTTTTGAACATGCTCTAGCGGATATACATCATAAGCTACTTCTTCGTAAGGATGGACTTTTAAAAGCGTTGATACGACGCTTCCCAAAACGCTTGAATGAACCATCATTTCAATACGCTCTTCTTCGACCGCGTTAAGCTGGCCGACCTTGCCTGTTGCCGGTTTTGCTTCGGCTCCCGGGAAAAACGTACCCTTTCCCTCGCCTCTAAAACTTGTACTCGTATAATCTCCGATTACTCCGGCCCCTGCAGCTGACAATGAATCAATGATCTCGCGCGAGCTGTCCGGCTCGGCAAAAAAGACCAGCTTTTTAAAAGAGGTGTCCGGAGCCAAAGGCATTATATTTTTTAGATCTATAAAATTAGCTAATACACTATTTATGCCGTT
>LAZR01000675.1_pt1 | contig 24702 bp, 39 predicted proteins | sample 329461 | NCBI WGS metagenome assembly LAZR01 (sample SAMN03002196, study PRJNA259156) | marine sediment metagenome | biome: sea floor; feature: Hydrothermal impacted sediments; material: marine sediment; isolation source: Loki non-amplified sample from Loki's castle hydrothermal vent sediment ...
TAAATAAGTTCGAGTCGAGTGCCAGCCTGCTGCTGACAAAAAAGACTATGACTGATAAACATCCTACTTTTAGATTTGCCGTTACAGAGAAAATGATTGAATATTGTAAGGAGACGGGAGAGGATCCTGACACTTTACTCCCTATCAGGGCTAACCCTACCGATACTGGTTGGGATGTTAAATGTGGCGCTCCAAATGGGGTGGAATTAAAGCATGGAGGATATGCTATAATCCCACTGGGGTTTAGGGTGTTCCCTCCTCAGGGCTGGTGGTTGAAACTAGTTTCACGTTCCAGCACATTTATCAAGAAGAACTTACATGCCCTTTATGGAACGATAGATGAATCGTATGAAGGACAAGTTGGTTTTTGTGCTATGTTTAACGCTAGTAATCTCAATTGTTATCCTGAGCTGGATGATGGAACATCACCTTTAACCATACGATCCCTTAAGAAAATCTATATTCCATTTGGTGAGCGTATTGGACAGTTGATACCTGTGCGTCGAGAGGAGATGTCGGTTATATCTGTAACTAACGAAGAGTTTGACGAGCTGTGTTCCGAGCGAAATGCAAATAGGCGCACAGGTGGTTTTGGATCAACGGGGTGAATTATGAGTGATGAAATTTCTAAGATAGAAAGTCGTATTTTTGAGGGTATTGATTTAACTGTGAATAACTCCTTTCTGGCGAAAGGGATATCGCCGCGCGAAAGGATTATTAGATACAACCAGAACCCTAAAGTAGGATTTCAGTATATCTGCGCTAAGCATAAGCAATTGTCGTTTGAGTCGGGCCGAGTTAATGTGGCACTGTTGCCAGAGGACAGAGAGAAACTTCTTAAATCTGGCGAGGAAATGCTTGAACATGGAGTTGAAACTGGCAGGTTTGGATCCCGCAGCAAGAGAGCTTTAGCAAAAATTGTAGAGGGCAACCATGGTGAGCAAAGTGGCATCCTCCTTACCAACTCTTCACTTGAGTGTTTCGGACTGGACACTCGGCTTGAAATTAACAAGCTAAAGTATGACGGTCGAGGCGATGGTGGTCAGGATGCAGTTATAGGTCTTTATGGAATAGATTTTAAGTACAGAAATGATGTGAGTGAGTATATTGATTTGGTTGTTTCCTCATATGAACCTTCTCCATATTGTATACTTGTACATACACACAGCATCCGTAGAAAGGATGATACGAATTATAGTGATGATTTTTATCTTAATGTAAATGGATCTTCACATATTGTTGTTATTAGAGGGGGAATATCTGGTGCAAGGTTCGCAAAAGACTGCTCCAAATTCCGCAATGATAGAAATGTATTATATAATTCGAAAGAAATACTTGTGCCAGTATGGGATCTTGTGTTATTCTTTGCTATACAGGCCGCTAAGCAGGAAGGCTATATCGAGTGACATTGCATTTTGGAGAAGAAAAGCTCGGGATGGTGTCTAAGAGTTTTGTGCTTTCGATTGTTAAGGAAGCGGCGTCTAAGTGTACTACTTGTCCTTTGCATGAAACAAGAACTAATTCGGTATTTTCCAGAGGAGATCGTAACGCAGAAATTGTGTTTATTGGGGAAGCTCCAGGCCAAACTGAGAACCAAACTGGTGAGCCTTTCTGTGGTAGGAGCGGAAAGCTTCTTGATAACATGATTAAGGCAATGGGTTATGAGCGTAACGAGGTCTATATATGCAATATCTGTAAATGTAGACCTCCTGATAACCGCAAGCCCACATCTGAAGAAATGAAAAGGTGTGAACCTTTTCTTGTCAGACAGTTAGAGCTGGTTAAGCCAAAAGTTATAGTTACATTGGGAGCAACCGCAGCGGAAGGCATTTTGGGGCCCGGTCTCGGGATAACCAAGCGCCGAGGAAGCTGGGGAGAATTTGAGGGGATCAAAGTTATGCCCACCTTTCACCCTGCAGCGTGTCTTTATAATCCTAAATTAAAAAACGATGTGTGGGCTGATCTTCAAAAAGTTATGAAGTATATAGGCATTCCCCTGCAGTTTAAGCAGATCACATGTAAGTAGCATTATAAAAATATAAATTAAGACAGGAGCTGGAAAGATGGAACAATTAGAGTTTAAAGTTGACAGCGAATGTGACAAGTGTGGCAAGGCCATGTTAAAAGAGTTCAAACAGTTCAACAGTGAGTTTATGTGTGATGATTGTCACGATGCGTGCTGCACTGTGGCCAGGTTGTCGCCCGCTCGCCAGCATGCCTTTCATAAGCGCCTAGATGAATGGGCTAAAAATTACGTGTTCTTCCCTGAAAAAGAAAATAGAGAGATGTTTGATGATTAAAATTAATTGGACAAAAATTGGCATCATTATAGCGGGCGTATTGCTTGCCGTATTGGTAGTTTTTAATGTAAAGCAGTGCAATGACAACGACAACTTGCAATCACAGCTTGTTGAAATGAAACAGCTGCAAGATGGAATTGTTAGAAGTCAGGCAAAATATGCTTCTAAAGAGGATATTGAAAAGCTCGCCAAGGATATAGACCTGAACCTTGCTGCAATTGAGGATGATCTGGAAGGCTTTAATGCTAAGGTACAGGGGATTTCCGTATTACTAGCACAGTCAATTGGTCGTGATCAGACAGATGTACCATCTACAAGCACCCGCCCAAAGCCTGTCGACGTTCCGACTCCCTTTATATGTCCTGGAACGGGGGAACCATGTGAGGATTCATATGGTCATCTTACAAATGCGCAGCTTTTAGCATTATCAGAATTGTTTCCTGATGGCTTAGAGGTGCCTATTGGCGATGTAACATTTGAATCGTGGAAAGAAAATCCATGGACAACCTTACAGCACCCAAGAGATTATCACGTGACAACGGTGTTGGGACAAGATGAAGATGGTAGGCACTATACTTACCACAAGTTTGAGATTGGTGTAGCTGGTGAAAGACATACAGTTCCGATTACAAATTCCGAATTCATCGAGGAATATCCTGAGCCAAGTTTTCATTGGTGGAATCCGCGTGTTGGTATTGGAGTGTATGGTGGGGTAGGTTTTAACACATCACCACTGCCAGATGAAAGTGTCGTTCTTGGTGCAGTATCTCCGACCGTAAGTTTCTCGCCATTCAGTTATGGCAAGACAAAGGTTAAGCCAGACTGGGTATTTGCGAGAGTTGGTGTTGGTTACGATTTAGTCCAGAGGTCTGTTAGTTTTTCGATAGCTCCGGCAATGTTGAATCTTGGAACCGAGATTGATTTTGTGCAAAGCACTTATATTGGTCCGGTTGTAGGGGCAGATACTGATGGCAATGTGTCAGTTGGAATGGGCCTTACTACAGATTTCTAATACTATTTAGTTATATATGTACTAAGAAAGTTTACTTTATCCAGGAGAGGCAATGCCTTTAAATGAGAAAAAGAATAACGGATATAGACCTCAGCATTTAAGAAAGAGCAAGATGACGATGAAGATCGTGGCATCATTGTAATAGAGATATTATAATTGCAAATTACAGATATAAAGAGAACTTATGTGGCGTTGTTGAAATCAGCAGCGCCTAATTGCGTTTGGAGGAAATAGCTTGGCGAACCATAATCATAAAAGAGACAATAATAGAGTATACTTCAATAATGCCATTAAGGCATTTAAGGTTAGATGTATAGACCATAATAATGAGAATATTGGAGTGATATCAAAAGCTCAAGCAATATCTATGGCCGAAAGTGAGGGGCTAGATCTTGTTCAGGTTTCGCTACATCGAGACGGCTCAATTCCAACATGTAAGATTGTTGATTATGGAAAGTACAAGTATGAACTCTCTAAGAGACAAAAAGCTCAGGCTAAAAAACAAAGAGAATCTATTGTTAAGACAAAAGAGATTAAGTTTCGTCCTTCAACGGGCATCAATGATTTAAGGACCAAAGCGAATAAGGCTAGAAAGTTTATTGAGGAAGGCTGTCGTGTGAAGATAGTAATGTCTTTCAAGGGCAGAGAAATGCAGCATAAACATCTAGCCCCTGCTAAGTTAGATCTATTTTTAGAGCTGCTGGAGATGGATGTACATAAATTTGAGGAACCAAAGTTCGAGGGTCGCCTTATGTCAATTATGATTGCTGCTAGTAGGTCGAAGGCCGTAAAGAAGGCATCATGATTATAACGGACGAGAACCTCCTTAGGATGGACTGTAAGCCGGTTTTACCCGAGGAGGTAGTTGGGCTACTGGCCAAGCTAGAAGACGCTCTACGGCTCTCCTGTGAGCGTGGAGAGTCTTAATGAATCGTAACAGGAAGTTATTGATTGGTGCTCGCCGGGAAATGTTAGTTATAATAGATAAGGCTGCGCCTAGATATGTTAACGGAAAAGAGATAAGGCGCATTAAATGTAAGTGCGACTGTGGAGGCGCTACCGTAATAAATGCATGTCAGTTCGGAAAAACAAAGTCATGTGGGTGTCTTAGCTATGCCGGATTAAATAGAAAACATGATCCTTGGTATGTTGAGTTTTTAAGATTTCAAAGGTCGAATAATGCTAGGAAGAACCCCGCGATTTGGGGTTTATCTCTTGAATGTTTAAGAAGATATGCAGTAAACCATGTAATTATTGTGGGTCTCCGCCTGCTGTTTCTACTAAAACTGGAAATCTAAAAGAAGCAGTATAGATAGAGTAAATAATGATATGGGTTATAGTTTAGATAATTGTGTATCATGCTGTGCTACGTGTAATTTTATGAAGTCTTCATTAAGTGTGGATAGGTTTATTAATCATTGTAAAGCGATAGCTTGTTTTTGTGGTGCCAAATGATAATAAAAGACGAAGCAAAACTTAGAGTTAAATGTTCGAAAGCTTCTATTTTAGAAGCTTCTGAAATAATTTCTAAATTAGAACGAGAATTAAAGCGGTCATGTGAGCGTGGTAGGTCTGGAATTGGGCTTGCCGCTATTCAAATAGGTATACCAAAAAATGTGGTGATTGTCAGGGTGATAGGCAGCAATGGTCGACAGTACAATGTCGACCTAGTAAATGCTAAGATTGAAAAGGGTTTTGATAAAGTGTGTTTCAGGAAAGAGGGATGTTTATCTTTTCCTGGTAAGTTTGTAAGGACCGAAAGATACAAGGAAATTCTGGTGGTAAACAATGATGTGGAACCACATTCCTTTATAGCTACCGGGCTTTTTGGCGTGTGCATCCAACATGAGTTAGACCATCTTAATGGTGTTTTGCTTCCAGATTTAGACATAGATGCATCAAGGGCTATTAGGGCTTCAGAGAAATGAGAATTTTTATTCAATAAAAATATATGGTTAAAGCATTGCCTTATTTATTGGTTAAACATTGTACGCATAAACAGCCAGAGTAGTTAAGCGCTGAGGGCGATCCTGGCATATAAGATTGGAATAAGAAATGAAAAGTGAAAGCTTAATTGAACAAGACAAAAGGGATCGCCTGGTAGCAGAATGGATATTAAAGGTTGCTACGTTAGAGAAGCTGCTATTATCTAAGGGGCTCATAACGCAGCAAGAACTGGCTGAGTCTTACATGGAATCTGTAACTCATATGAATGATTTCATGAAAATTGTTATGGCGCAAAAGAACGAAAATAACAAGAAGAATTAGTCAGGAGTATGGGAATGAAAAGCGTAACTAGTGAGTCCGATTTCAATGTGGATAATGGTCTTTATGCGATAAAATTTTGGTCAACATGGTGTCAGCCATGTAAGGCGTTTGCTCCTAAAGTGGATTCATTAGATGAAGAGTTTGAAGATATTGACTTTATTTCTATTGATACTGATCAGGTTCCCACTCTAGCTCAGAAATATAAGGTACGCTCTTTACCTACACTATTGATTATTGAGAATGGCAATGAATATCAGCGTATTGAGGGAGTTCAGCTAATTGGCCCAATGCGTAAACTATTAAGAGATCTAAGCCAATCACAATTAGATGAGAATATTGAGAAGGTACAGCTGAAAAGCTCTTAATGGGTTATGTTGAAAGTTATAAAAGGCGATTTATTTGACACCAAGGCAAAGTACCTTGTGCATCAGGCGAACTGTATAACCTCTAGGGCGGCGCATCTAGCATATGATGTGTTTAGAAGGTATCCTTATGCCGATGTATATTCTCCCAGAAAAGAGACAATTCTTAAAGATTCGATAAGCGAACCAGATGTTATTTGGAGTAAAGATACTCCTGGTGATATCATTATTAAGGGAAATGGTAAAGATCAGCGCTATGTAGTTGCATTATTAGGTCAATATTATCCTGGTAGGCCACGATATCCTAATAGCGAGTTGGACGGAACAATTGCACGACAGAAGTATTTCCACCAAGCACTATGGAAGCTGGCTCAAGTTAAAGACTTAGAATCAGTAGCTTTTCCTTATGGTGTGGGCTGCGCCGCGGCAGGTGGCAACTGGGAAGTATATCACAAGATGATTTGTAATTTTGCTAAGTATTTAGATGATAAGGCGGATGTTTTTATCTATCACAAAGAATAGAGGCTGGCGTGTTATATACCTGTGTGTGGATTAATTTATAAACTATTTTATAAGGCTGAAGAAGTGCTGATAAGGTGGCAAGTAGATCCAAGAACATGCTAAATCGCGGCCGTTTAAGCAAACGGCGCGGGAGAGTAGGGCTATACTCTCTGAATCAAGAAGCCTTCGACTTTAGCCGGAGGAGTAGTCACATACTAATAACTAGACCTAAAATTCTAAGGTATTAAAATGACTGATAAGAAAGTAAATGAAGCAGATTCTATTTGGGCGGAGATTCGCAATTTGCCAATAGAAATGTTTGCCCTTCCAAATCAAAGGGTAGAGAATCATCTATTGCGAGTTAGAGGCGTACCGAACGAGCTTTATCTGACAGCGAAATCACCGGCAGCATTACCTGCTCTTGAGGCCCTGCTAGGTGGCCAGGTTACGCTTAGGGTAGAGCGGACGGCCGAGGGTGATCCTATAAATGTTTCACATCCTAAATTTGAAATGGAAGAGACCGAGCTATATATTGTGATAAGGCGTCACGTGCCACCTACAGAGAGGCTAGAGCTTCAGCCTGTGGCAACTAGAGCGAGCGACAACATGGTTGTGGTTCCTGGCGAGGTTGATAGCCCTGTCCTACACGCACCGCTCGCTCCAAAGGTTGTAAAGCCTGAGTAACCCTATGATTTTAATCATGAAATGTGAGCGCTGGAGAACTATATATTGTACTGGGCTGTTTTGGCCGTACGGATGATGGGTTTGTAAGTTGCTCAGGTATTGATAACATTATACTGAAGACGAGTCCATCGGATTCTAATTATGACGAGATAATGGACTATTTTGATAGTCTGCAGCTATTTGATCGTCAAATTATGAATTATAATGCTGCGAGGCATTTCGTTCATAATATGCAAGACAAGTTTGATCTGCCAACAAAGCGGTTATGGTCAGAGAAAATGTTCTTGCTCTATCAAAAGTTTGTCATAGATCATAGGGATTGTGGAGTTTGTATTAAGCTTCAACTGGCAGATAATGAAGATATTTAAACTTGCAGATGATTTTGAGGATCGCCTTGACCGACATCATGGTCAACAGCATAGGCGTAGAATATTAATGGATCTTGTAAAAGAGATCGAGAGTGGTAAATTTACTCATCAGCAAATAGACCCCGATAAATTATATCAAATGCACAATTCCGTCAGACACGAATATCAGAGCCCAAAGGATATTAGCGGCCATAATCCGGGAGGCCAGACTATGATTTGGGAAATGGATGCCGGAATGGAAGATGCATTTTAGCAAAAGGCTAAAATGAAGATTAAGAAAGCTATGAAAGAATGTTATGCCATCTCTACAGAAAAAGGATGGTGGGAGCACAAACCAGAGGGCGAGGACCATATCAATATGGTTGCTGCCAAACTGATGCTTATGACCAGCGAACTTGCTGAGGCGTTAGAAGAACTCCGAACCCAGAAAGATATCACTAAGATGTATTATACTGGCCAGTGTGAAGGTCATCATCTTAGTGGAACATATGAGGACGTTAAAGACACTTTGCGCATATCTGGCCGCAACCAAGAGCCTAAACCTGAGGGATTTCCTTCAGAACTTGCAGATGTTATAATTCGTGTATTTGACCTATGTGAACATCTTAATATCGATATCGAGGACGCAATAGAAACAAAAATTAGATATAATAAGAGTCGAACATATAAGCACGGAGGAAAGGCTATATAGTGTGAATATTTCAGCATTTGTTTAGAGGTTTAACTATGAGAACTATTACTGAAAAATTTGCGAACAGATTAGAAGCCCAAGCTAAAGAGGCTGAATTACAGGGTTTAAGCAAGGTTGCCGATCATCTTTCCAATATAATTAAGGATCATGATACAAGGGAAACCGGAGCTTCTTACACTTATGCCGAAGATGATTTTAAAACGGATGTTGAGAAAAAGCTTTGGGAAGGCGTTGTTCGTGCCACTGACTTTTTTGATTGTGATATGGATGCAGCCGAGATGCAAGATGTTGTATCTAAGCTCGCTAAACATCTAATTGATGAAGTTCGCATTAAGGGCGGAGTTAGGCATGGTGTTGGCGCATATGAGCCCAATGTACCTGGTGAGCGGCTAGAGAGAGTGACAATTGAGGTTGAAGAGCCTGCTGATGCAGAATTATTAAGCTTCGGAAAGGATATCTTGAAAGCGTGCAGCGTTGCGATGAGTGAGGCTGAGAAAGGCAATTAAAATGAATGATCAGAATAAGCCCAGATATATGGAATCTAGAATTCCAGAAGATGAATTAGAAAACGAACAAACTAAGAAGGTTCTTCTAGATCCAAAGAAGTCAAAGTTTGCCAAAAAAGCTAAGACCAGAGACAACTTTGAGCAGCGTGCAGTTCAAACGAGTGAGAGGCTGCAAGGCCATTTAACGGAAGCATTTGATTTAGGTAAGAAGTATAAAGACCTTCTTGAAGATAAAACGATTTCTGATAACAAGGGCTTTCTTAATGAAAGCCGAGAAAAAGAAATAATTAGCAAGCTTATACAGTATGCCGTCAAAGTAAATGTTGATCAAGATGAACATGAGGGCATGGGCTCGGTAGCCTTGCTTACTTTAATATTGAAGTGTGTGCTCCAAATGCGTGACCGATACAATGATATTGAATACAAGTATCATTTGTTAGAAAAAAATCATGCGAAATTGGAAGAGAAATTTAATCGCTTGTCGAGCCAGGTGAAATCGGATGAAAGCAAGTAAGGAGGCTGTCTCTAAGACTCAGATTCTTGCGCTTATCGCTCAGGAAAAAGAGACATATAATTCGTACTTGCAATTATGTCGACACTACCAGATAGACCCGGATGCGAGAGCGACATCCTTCTTTCAGGGGCGAATACAGCTGATGGAGAGTCTTCGGGCTGGGAAAATGAGCCCGGAAAATTTGCTGGCCAAAACTTAGAATATAAACTAATTCAAGCCGCGAACTCCCGGGTTTCATTACAATCTGTATTTAGTCAGTATAATATAACATTTGAGCAAGTATATAGCCCCTCAGGCTGGACCCATAGAAGCACCTGCCCATTTCGCGATCATAGGGATAGTACACCGTCATTCGGATATAATTCGACGGATGATAGGTTTAATTGTTTTGGCTGTCATAGGAGCGGAAAGGCCGTTGAATTTGTCGCCTACATGGATGGCAAATCGAGAATTATGGCCGCCAAGGAGCTTGTTGGCGATTCAATATCTCTCGATGAGATATCTAATTTTGAGTTGGAACGGTTCGATTATAAACGCCTGGATAGGTTGTTGTTCGATTATTCTGATATTCTTCGAGCGTTCAAGAAGTCTAATGGTTATACCCATAAGGCTATGGAATATGCTAGCGCAGTAACGTGGAATTTGGATGTCTATTTGAGAAAACATGCTCCGTCTAATTCTATTGTGCTCGATGACTTGGAGCGAAGGGTCTCAAAATTAATGGAACAACTCGAAGCATATGAGGAGTCTATATGAGCTTAACCCTTATTGTTGGAGACATCCACCTAGGACGTAGCGTATCAATTGGTAAGCCCGGCATCGGTAGTGCGCTTAATAGTCGTATCCAAGATCAAATGAAATTGCTTGACTGGGTAGTTGACCAGGCTATCGAGAATGATATTAGCTCTGTTATTCTTACTGGAGATATATGCCAGGATCCAAAACCAGATTATTATCTAATAGAGATCTTTATAGAGTTTCTTAAAAAACTAGAAGTCTACAATATCGATGTGGATATCATAGCAGGGAACCATGACATAAAAAGAACAGGGTCTCACTATAAGTCATTTTTAGATTTGATAACAGTGGCAGAGTTGCCAACTGTACACATTCATAAGTATGTTAACACCATTATTAGGGAAGGTGTTGGCTTCACATTATTGCCATTTAGAGATAGACGATCTCTCGGTTGTAAAACTGATAAGGAGGCTTTTGCTAGAATATCAACGCTGCTAACCTATGAGCTAGAAGCAATATCTAATAGCTCTGATCGTGTGCTTATTGGTCATCTTGCCCTAGAAGGGTCAATGTTTGTTGGGGATGAGTTTGATAATGAAGTCAACGAATTAATGTGCCCACTCGATATGTTCTCGGGATATGATTATGTATGGATGGGCCATGTGCATAAACCACAGGTTCGATCCAAAACTCCCTATATGGCTCATGTCGGGAGTTTGGATATATCAGATTTTGGAGAAACAGACCATCAAAAAATTATAGTACTTTATGACACTGAGAATCCTAATAAATTCAGGGAGATAGTGGTGCCATCAAGACCGCTATGCAGGCTTCAAATTGATGTTCCAGAGGGATTTACTGCTACCAATTATGTTGCGGATCAAATAAAAGCATTGCATAAGAAAAACCCATTAACAAATGCAATTGTTAAAGTGGAGATTAAGCTTCTTGATTATGATGCAGAAAATATAGACAGGGGCGTCATAGAAAAGGTAATATATGATTTGGGAGCATATTATATATGTAATTTGTCTGAGTCGAGAAATGTTTCGGTAGTGCCTATTGTTAGTCAGCACGATATTGATAACAAGATTGATACTAAAGTTGCTGTCAAAGTTTGGTCGGAGCACGATGAGTTCAAAGATGACCAAGAAAAAAGTGATTATATAGATTTAGCTAACCAATTTGTGGAGGCTTATGAAGAAAAATATTGTTGAATTACGTAGTCGTTGGGACTATTTGTGCGGTAAGCTGTGGGCAAAGAACCGCGATGTTGTATTTGCATCATTAGACACTCTCTACTTGGAAAATCATCGTTATTATCACAATTGGAATCATATACTAGATTGTTTAAGAAAGCTTAATGAGTATTCCGAAGAAACTGGTCACAATGATTTATTCACAGAGTTAGCAATATGGTTCCATGATGCCATATATGATCCTGAGAGGAATGATAACGAAGAGAAAAGTGCAAAGCTTTTTGAAGAGTCCTGGAAGACCCTAGGTTCAAAGTATTATGACATAGCAGAGAGTATCTCTAATTTTATTGTTCAAACCAAAAATCACCCACCAACCTGTCTTGTTTCGGGTCAGGCTCTGTATGATATAGATCTTTCAATACTTGGTGCGTCGGATGACGATTTTGACAAGTATGATAAACAAATACGTGCAGAATATAGCTGGGTTCCAGAAGAGATATTTAAGCAAAAACGAGCCGAAGTGTTGTCTAAGTTATTGAAACGCAAAGAGATTTATCAAACTAAACATTTTTATGACAAGTATGAAGCTCAAGCAAGGAAAAATCTAAAAAGAGCAATAGAAAAGTATGGATCCGCAATACCTATTAATTGAAGACTTTATGAGCCACAAGCGTACTGAAATAGATTGTACGCAATTTGATAGTGCGCTTATCGTTGGTCAAGACAAATCCAACCCCCGTGAATCAAACGGTGTTGGTAAGTCTGTAATTTATCATGCCATTAAATATGCCCTTTTTGGTACGTATCCTACTTCTGTAGTTGATAAAATAGTAAGAGACGGTACAGAAGGATGTAAGGTGATTTTTGATTTCAAACTTGGATCCAGGATTTTTAGAGCAGAAAGGAGTAGGAAAAAAGGCAAAACTAATCTTCAACTAAAAGAAAAGATTAATAATAAGTGGCCAGATGAGGATAATAAGCAGGGGAAAAAGAGTCAAAAGACTACAACTGAAACTCATGAAGAGCTGCTTAAGCTAATTAAAATTAACGATAACGCTTTTAGTAATTCTGTTTTGTTTTCTCAGAATGATCTAAATGGCTTGGTGTCTGCCAAATCTCCTGAAGAAAGGAGAGGCATCTTAAAAGATGCTCTTGGATTAACTTATTATAAGAGGTTAGAGGAAATAGTTAGAAAGGTAGCCTCTGAGATAATGAAGGAGATAGATATTTATCGTGCAGTTGCGGCCGCTCTGGGAGATCCTGAAACAGAATTAAATGAATTTTCAAAGTGCCTTGCTGAGTCTAAAAGAGCAATTGCGGTCAAAGAAAAAGAAAAAGAAGAGAATAGGGTTTCTTTGAGCGCTAAACGCTCCGAACTATCCAATTTACAACGCCTTGTAAGCTCTGAAGTTGCGTCAGCTCATGAAAAATTAACGGATATAAAGAACAATAAAAAACAAGTTAATAGCGAAATTCAGACTGCTCAAAATGATGTTCAAGCAAATATAGCAAAAATGACCTCTCTTTTTAGTACGCTTAAAGAAAAGGAAGATGGGCTAGTTCTGCTACAGAAAAAGTGCGACGGCCTGCGCACACAAAACCCAAGACAGCTCAGTAAGGTTCAAAAAGAACTTGATGCGGCTTTAGAAAATGAGCTGAATGGAAGGTCATATATTGGAACAATGGAAGCTAAAGTTAACGATCTTCGCAAGCCGCTTCCAGATGATGAAGAGTGTCCAACTTGTCATCAGGAGATAACTGAAGATTATAAGCATAATTATCAGCAAAGTGCAAATACTAAACTCACAACTTTAGAAGTTGACCTTGCCAATAATAGAAAGAAGCTCAAGGGCGCATTAACTAAGAAGACCCGCCTTCAACAGGAAGTTAGTGATATCAATGCTACGACTGCAAAGATTGCTAGCATGGAAGGCGCGCTAGCAAATAAAAAGACAGAGATTCAACATAACAAAGATTATATCGATCGAATCAATAAGCTGAATGAACAACGATCTGATGAGCTTAGCGTCTATAAAAAGAAATTAGAAGAACTAACTAAGCTTGAAAAGTCTTTGAGTGAAACAGTAAAGAACCTATCAACAGATGATGTTAGCTCCAAAATACTTGTAGTTAAGAGCGATATAGAGAAGCTTGAACAAACGTCTGGCTTGATTTCTAGCGCCATCTCTACTGAGAGTCAAAACATAGGAATCTTTATGGCTAAGATCGAAACGAAAACAAAAGATCTCACCAAGCTTAGAACAGAAAATGATAAAATCAAGGAACGTCAAAAAAGCTATAAACTTCATAAAAAGGTACAGAAGAGTTTTAGCTCTAGCGGTATCCCCATGCTTATTATCAATACGATATTAGACGATCTACAGATGGAAGTAAATGGTTTCTTAGCGAGCCTTAAGCCTGGACTTGAGCTTCAGTTCACGGAGGGCCTTGATTTGTTTTTCAGGATTCATGGTTCAGAGCGTGAATATGCTCAGCTTTCTGGTGGGCAAAAGATGCTTTTCGCATTTGCTATGAAACTTGGATTGTCCGTTGTTATTCAGCGTAGATTGGGCGTTGATATAAAGCTTTTACTTTTAGATGAGGTTGATCAGTCGCTAGATGATGCCTGTAAAGATACTTATGCGGAGGTTGTCAAGAAGCTTCAAGATACGTTTAAGGTGCTTGTTGTAACTCATGACAATCGTCTTAAGGCAAAGTTTAGTAACGCTATTGTAGTAGAGGGTGATGCAATTAATGGCGCTGTTGCAAGTTTGGTATCATGGTAGATTGTGCATTATCTGATATATAGATAAAGGCGGAAATCATTTTTTTACTATGACAATGGTTGCATCAAAAAAAATATCTGATAAAGTAAAAGACACACATTTAAAGATTCTTAAACGAGTCGGAGAAGACGGTCTTTGTAGGCAAGCCATTGCGGCGTGTTTATTTAACCAAACGAAAAGAAAGAGCCCCGAGTTAGAGGCTTTAGATCTTTCCGAAGCTTTTCTTGCTTTATATAGGCGAACTGGTGATGACGAGTTCTTGATAATTTGTAGAGCGCTAAGACGTGCGGCTCACAAGGTGCATTGGGAACTGGCCAAGAAAAAGAAAAGAAAAACTAATTCATTACGCTTTCTGACCCTTTGTTAGGGTGTCATTTATTATTTATAATGCAATATAACTGCATATTTGTGTTATGTCAATCTTTAAAGTTGCAGAGATATTTGCTATAAAACTGGGAATTGACCCTTCTGGAGGAAGTTTTCGCAGGGATCCAGAGGCTCCAGCCTCGGTTAAGGAACCTGAATTGTTAAAAAGGCTTCAGGACTCGATAGAACCACAGGAGCCTCAGGCCGTGCCAAAACCTGAGGAAGAGTATGGAATTCACCCAGAAACTGGCAAGAAAATCAAAAAAGCACCACCTTCTGAGGTAGAATTTGGAAGCCCAGAATATCTGGAAATGGAGCGCTCAGAGATAAAGCACCCAGCCGTTGAAAACTATGAGTTAGCAATGGGAATAACCATAATGAACAGTGCTCAGGAAAAGGGGCTCACAGGACTTCCAGAGGTTGTTTATGTAACTATTGATGGGGAGCACCCTATGTATTGGTATTTCGATAGTGGTAACGGTCAATATAAAAAGGCAGAAGGAATAGAAAATTTAGACGTTTCTTCAAAAGAATTTACACAGCTGATAAGAGCTTTATCTGGAGCCGAACCTGCGAAAACCTGGCGACAAGAAATGTATGGAGAAAAAGAATGAAAAAATTATTTTCATTAGCTGAAGTGTTTCAGAAAAAAATAGCCGATGAGTATGGCCCTGATACAGAGCGAATGCCAAGCACTCAGCGAAGTCCTGAGTCTTTTGAATCTGGTGCTGATACTGATCGTATGCCAGATGTCGAAGAAGAGACACCAGAGACTAAGCCGAAAGGATGGCGCCCTGAGCCTGACCCAATTTCTGTACATTTAACCGCTAAGAATCAATCTGTTTTATTAGAGGCATTATCATCTCTTTACAATCAGGCAATGCAAGAATTAGAAGAGCCTATGAAGGATCCTGCATTCCTTAATCTTACTCAGGAAATAAATATAATTATTGACAAGCTTCAATTGCCAAGGGAATAATGAAAAAACTATTCAAATTAGCTAACGAGTTTCAAAGTAAGCTGGCCCAAGACGACCTACCTGAGACCGAAAGAGATTTATCCCAGTTCTCACGGCCCGAGCTTCTCGACGAGGTGTGGAAAGAACTTAAACTTTCACGCGATGATCCACCGGATACCGAAAGAGATCCAGCTGGATCTGCTTTATGGCGTGAGCATGAAGGCGCAACAGAGCCCCCTCCTTCCGAGGAAGTCCCATCTTCAAAACCAACGTCCGCAGAGGAATCTATAAGGTCGTGGGATGAAGCACCGGATACCTATCAGAGAGACAGATCAGATCTCCTTAGAGAGCGTGAACAAGATAGTGCAACAGAATATATGGAAACGTCGGTTAAATCAACTGGAACAGATATTATATTAACCAATTCGTTTTTTAACTTTGTAGAATCTATAGTTGCGCAGAGAAGGTCTTCTTTAGAGGATGACTATCGAAGTTTGCGAGGGCGAGAAGATAAAATGGAATATGCCTGGCTTTACAAAGAGCAAATTAATGATAGATTTCAAGCGGCCGGAAAATTGTTGAGTCAATTGAAAGAAATAGTAGCTAAAATTGATGCCGGTCCAACAGCGATAAGACTAGAGTAGCTTTTAGTAGAGAATAATGGATAATACAATTTTCACCCCAATTGCTCCCTCTAAATTCATAGTGAGGAATCGTGTGCAAAAAGCAGTTATGCTTTTTGGACAGAAAGTTGAGCCTGGTGGTAGTTATGACTTAATGACTATCCCTTATATATCTGAGTCAGATATTCAACACTCATTGCTCAAAGGAACTTTAAGAAATAAGCTATCAATTGGGGAGATAAGGGTAACTGATAGCAATATTAATCTTGTTCAATACAGTCCTGAATTTACAACATTTCTTCAAAGCATAGGTATAACCGCGGGAATCTCCCCGGTTAGTGCAACTGGAGTTGCTAATATAGCAGCATTGTCACAGCTCGATGACACTGTGATGTCAGACGGTACAACTATTTCAGTTGTTACATTGGCAGATACCTTCTTATTAGACAAAACTAATACACAGAGCATAGATGGGATTATTATTGTGGTCACCAATTCTGGGACTGGAAGGTGGGTTCGTTGTAAACATCATAGTGCCCGTTGGGGAGAGCAGTATACTTGGTATATAGACGCTGACAATGGAGATGATGAAAACAAAGGCGATACTGCTTTAACTGCATTGGCTACTTTCGCAGAATGTACTCGCCGTATGGGGACTCAAGTTTATTATACCGCAGTTACCATTAACATATTGAGCGATATTAATGAAAAAGACCCTATGCTGTTAGCAGCTTTTATGGGATATGTGACCATCCAGGGAGTAGAGACAACCGTAGCAACAGGCACAATAACCGACATTGTACAGTGGGACCATGATCCTTCGGATGGCTATGTTGCTGCTGGGTTCATAACTGACTCGGCTCTTAGCGGAGATTGGTCAGTTGCAGGTTCGGCAGGCACAAGCTTAATAGATAAGAAGATTATATTGACAGACGGCGTTAGTGCTGGAGCATATGCTTATATCATTGAAGATTCTGGAAGTCCCAAAGAAGCTTATGTTAGCCCCTGGGTGAATGAAGATACCTGGACTGAGAAGCAGCCATCACCCGGTGATGCTTATAAAATTGTGGAGCTTCCGGCTTTTTTGCAAAGATATCAAGTTCGGCAGCAAAACTATTGGACATACCTAAAAAAGTTAAGATTTGTAAGCCCAACCCAATATTTACAATCACTTGAAGCTAATGGTAATTTTATTGCAATGGGCTGTATTTTTGATGGTACTTATGCTTCGCAGAACGGCCCAGTGTTAGGACGTACTCGTGGAACATATTTTGTTAACTGTTTTCTTAAATCTGGATTATCCGCATGGTCGGCGCGTAGTGTTATTTTTGTTGGTAGTGTGTTTAAAAATTTAGGAATTACTCATCTTACGCATGGCCGTGTAATAATTCAAGGTCCCCTTGTGTTTTTTAATAATAGTGGGCCTATGACTATACCAGCACGAGAAAATAGCATGGTTGTGTTACAGGGTTATTCACTTGGCGTTGTATGTCTTGGAGCACAAACTAATGGATCAGTGGTAAAGTTACGCGACACTAGCTCTTTAGTTATAAAGGAAGGGTCATCAGTATATTCCATAGGAGGATCAGCGGGCATAGGTGTTTGGGTAAGTAGTGCTGGTACAGTAGTATGGATGCCAGCTGGTTCTAATGCTAATACTGTGTTTTCTTTTGAATCAGCTTCTGATTTTAAGACAGGTGGCACGGCAAAGACGATTGCAGAGTTAAATACCGCAGGATTTTTTAATTCGTCTAATGGGGCAAGAGCAGTGTCAACAGATGACTAGGATTGATTAAATAATGGATAATACTATTTTCACTCCAATTGCTCCCTCTAAGTTTATAGTGCTAAGAGGAACTATATACTCAATTGGGGGTTCTTCTGGTATTGGATGTTGGCTCAGTAGTGGCGCCACAATCTTATGGAATCCGGTTGCTGATGCAGATACTAAGTTTTTGTTTGAATCGGCAAGTGACTTTGAAATTGGTTCGACAGCCAAAAGCATAGCTGAACTTGGCTCTTCAGGTTTTGTTGAACTTGCTAGTGGTGCCAGGGTAATACCAAGTAAATATTCAGCGTCAGGTTAATTTATCGATAAGAAAAGGAATAAATGCGCAAGTTATTTATATTAGCTAGTGAATTTCAGCGCAAACTAGCAGATCAAGAATTTGAAGACCCTGCAGAACAACTGGAAGATGATGTTAGTGATTGGCAGACAGAATTAGATGTTGCAAAAAATTGGGTTGATTGGCTTACAAGTTTGGCTACTATTGATGAGAATAGGCCCGTTACATGGAAAAGAAAACAGGAACGTGGAACAACCTGTTGTTGGTGTGGATTAGACACGTTTGTTGGCGTTGAGCATATTATTCCCAGATCTGCCGGAGGCCCAAAAGTAGATCGTTGGAATTTAGCCTGGGCATGTTATCCGTGCAACCATGAAAGGGCCGGAAATATTGGCTCTTTGTCTTATGAATGGATGGTTCAATATAGAGTTGGATTAGGCGCCACCCCTGAGCCCACGGGTTGGCTATATAAAAAGTTTCTTGCAGCGCCTGAGATCCCTACAAAGGAAGCTTTAAGCAGTATTTTGGTAGGACCGTGAGGAGTTGAACCTCTGGATATCATCCCAGAACCTTATAAGGATTCTTGCCAGTAACCGCTAGCAACGGTCCCATATTTGACTAAGACGTCTTAATTTGTGCTATAGTATATCTATTAACCCTTGTACAGTATCCATCTCACCAACATTGATATGTGTCGTTTGATATCCCTTTTCTTCTAATATAAGAAGAACTTCCAACATCGACATGCTATCCATGATATCTGTAAAACTAGTTGCCATGGTTATGGTTTCTTGCCTTTTGATTACCTCATTGACCGCATCTAGAATGTCATCCGTTTTTGTCATTTAATGTTTTTGTTCTCGTTTTGTTTCTGTTGATTTTACCGCTTGAAGTCTTTATTATATAGTTTTTATCTACAACTTTGCATATTGGTAAGATTTCAAACTCTTTTAATACCAACTTTATAATATCATTTGTTAGCTGTTTTGTGTCTGTCTCGCTTGACTCTGCAACAACAAATATATCCTGCGTTCCTTTTCCCTCATTGTGAACACCAAAACATGCAACCCTGCCTGGGATTATACCCTTCATGTTAGATATATATTGTTCTATGTTATAAGGAAATATATTCTTACCATATGATATTATCATATCATCAGATCTTCCCACAATGTATAAGCCGTCTTTATGCATGAATCCCATATCTCCAGTATTATAGTATCCGTATTTGTTTACTGGTAGATTTTCCGCAAGATAGGAACTTTTAATATAGACCTCTCCAATGTCTTTGATAAGATCTTCGTCTGGAATATTTTTAATATCTTCACGACCTAAACGGCATGGACGGGTAATAAGCTTTTCACCATCCATGATAATAACAGATGTGCTAGGTATGAACTTTCCACAACACAAAGTGTCATTCTTAGAAATTAATCCATTACAATGTGATACTGCGAAAACATTTTCAGCCATCGCATAACAAATACTTAATGATTTTTCAGTTACACCAAGTGGCTTAAATGTATTATAGAATGACATCATGTCATTTTCATGAGTCATCTCTGAGCAACTAATCCATTCTTTGACCGAAGAAAGATCGTTAGTTGATTTCTTACATCGTTTCGCCATATAGGAAAAAGCGAAATTGGGCATCCATATATGGGTCCCTTTATGTTTCTCAATCATTTCGAACAGCTCTGTAGGCCTTGAGAGCCAGCTGAAGGGGTCGATGTGTACGAATGAGGTGCCGGTTAATAATGGCATCCAAAAGCACGCTATGAGCCCCATGTCGTGGTACAACGGTAACCAAGACACCACTACGTCATCTGGGCCCAGATCAATTACATTAGCATACTCACAACATTGTTCCAATAATGAACCGTGTGTTATCTTAATAACTTTCGGTAAGCCCGTTGTTCCAGATGATAGCTGAATTATTGCTACATCGTCTTTTTTAGGAGCATCAGGGATTGGAGCCTGATTTTCATCAGAAAAGTCTGTAATGGTATCCCACAAATCATAAACGTCTTTATGTTTATTATCTGCTATACATAATGTAGGAGAACAGGCAGAGTCTATTTTTTGCATCTTTTCTACAAATTCATTTTGAAATACTTTTTTACTTGGATGTGGGATAATGGCGGAAATTCTTTTATACAGAATGGCTCCTATATAGGCCTCAATTTGATCAAATGAAGTCTTCTTGCTGATAACAACTACATCGTTTAATTTTGTTTTATTAGCTATAGCATTGCCAGCTTTCAGACTGTCATGATAGAAGTCTTTAAAGCTTTTCGTAATGTCATTTATAACTATTTTAGGAACAGACATTTTGTAAAACGCTATTTGTAGTTTGTCCAGATCGTTTAATATATCTTTCTACATATGAACAAACAATTTCGGCAGCTAACTCATTATAGTGCATACCATCATAACAATTCTCATATTGCCAGTAAACGTTAAAAGGTAGGTGTAGATAATCTACATTTTTACTGTATACATTATTCATAATTAACCCTAGTTTGGGCGATGTAGTATACTGCATTCCTATTAATAATAGATGTTTAGTTTTTGATTTTAAGTATTTAATGTATTTATTGACAAGCTTATCATTTCGATATCTAAATCTATCAGGTCCGATTTTAACTATATGTTTATCTTTTAGGGCCCGTTTCATCTGGGCCGCACTTGGTGGCCATATGCAGTTTGGTTGCCCTTCTACATACATAATATATGACACTACACGGCTCATTATACTTTCTGAGTAGCATTGTATATACTCATGATTTCCACATTGTAATACAATTAGGTCATAAGTTTTATTGGCATCCATAATATATTTGACTTGACCAAAAATATTACTAAGCCTAGCACCTTTCCAATTTTGGGCATCAACATCATGTAATGGATTTCTATCCACAAATTTGTCGACCCAATTCAAATGTGTTAATTTGGTATCTTTATGCGTTCTATTCGGGCAGAAACCTCTAGAATCTGTGAGCATAATGATATCCATAATGGAATATATTTTTATTGGTATGGCGCTGGTTGAGTATCTAGCCAGCAAGTTATCTCAACTATTGGTATATCACCTCTGAATATCTGACCGTTATTAAAATCAGACAATTCAAATATTGAACAATCTAAATCTGTTTCATCTAATAGTGTTTGAACTTTTGCATGATATTCGCCATTTATTGGATTATCACTTACTAAAGCCCTTATAGAATAAGCATCTGCTAATGTTGACCCTGGTTTCCAGTTGGGCGAACGCATAGTTCCGCGAACATCTAATTCACCCTCCCAATCTATATCAATTAGGAGTTTTACTTTAACTTGTCTCATTTGGTATGGCGCACTGGAATTGAACCAGTCATCTTCCACTCTGTCAAAGTGGTCTCGTCACCAGCTGAGTCGCGCCACCTAGTTATATTTTCTTAATCTTTTTTTTACAGCAGTCCCTGATACTCCAAGGATTTTAGCCGCAGCTGTCATGCTAGACTGTTTAACCATCGCTACAAGGTCAGAATGGCTAGGCCATTCTATTTTTGTTTTTTTTATTTCTTTCATTATTTGGCTATGTACTCGTCCTGCACATTTTTTTGCATCTTTTTGCCTGCCGCGTAATTTGCTTATTACAATCCATTAGATCTTTATACTATCTATATCAAAAGATTCCATCCACCAATATTTTTGCCATGGTTTAGCTGCATTTCTCCTAAATCTATCTCGTATTGCACTATGGTTCATTTGATCAGAGGTAAATTCTATATAGGCGCCATAGTCTCCAATTACAACGCGCTCATAGCCAGTTGCCAGTAATGTTCCACTCTTGGTGAAAAACTTCTGGTCAGAATTACCGACTAATGGAATCAATGTTCGTCTTGTATAATCTTCACGAATACATTTGGACATTTCTTCGTCAAGCGGGCGATAGAAATTAGAGCTGCCTTTTATGATTCGGCTTTCAATCTCTGCGTAAATGTCGTCTAAATTCATGTTAATTCTTTCATTTGCTCTGCTTGGAAATGTATGTCTTGGACAATTACAAATTCTTTTGTAAGATAGCTATACCCCATTTTTTTCAATCCATATATTTTCTATCAAGGTATCTTTTTCTTTATCGTCATCTTTTTCGTGAATAATAATTTGAATTGGCAATCTTTGTGATTGTACAGTTACATGCGCTCTACTAAAAATATCTGTCATAACGGCCCTATCAAGCCTCATGCGGGAAATCCATCCTTCCAAATGTTCGACATTTGGATTCTCTATCATCTTAATAGTTTGGCATTCACCTACTTTTTTCATGTCACGCCGCTCTTTTGTGGTAGGATCATGCGTATCTTGATTGGCGTTCTTATGATCGAAATAGACTGTAACTTTCACATTTTTTAATTGCTCTTCCATTTGGTACCGGGTTAGGGGATCGAACCCTACGGGGCTGCGATGTAAACGCAGTGTAGTCACCAGCTTACTCACCCGGCACTTATTAATCATAGTTCTCGAGTTTTACTTTCATATCTAAACCAGATACAAAATTACGAATGATCTTTAAATCGTCTTCATCTTCAAAATCATTTAAGTCTATCTGTTCGTGCCTATCCTCTTTCTCATTCCATATAAACCAACCGTAATGCTGGTCATTATTCGATAAGTCAACGCTATGACCTTCGTGATCGGCTAAAGCTTTTTCTACCTTAGACTCTAAAGAATCATTATCAGATTCTTCTCTATACTCTTTTAGCTCTACATTAGATAGTTTTATGGAAAACAAATCCGCCAATTTGAATAATTTATTCATATAAATATGGCTAATTATTCGTATCCGATATGTCCGCTAATTGATCAATCAGCATTAAAGCCATATCCCATCCGAACCCGGTTGGCTCGAATCTAGCAATTGGACTTATATGATCTCCTTCGCAGAAATGAGGATCTAAGAACTTTGCTTTATATATTTTCCTTTTATTAGAATTGTATACGAGTATCTTTCTACCTTCATAATTCGTACAATCTGGATAGAATACCTCTGCCGCTAGATAATCTCCAGCCCAATGTGTTTTTAGAATTTGAAAGTTTGTTGGGTCTGGATTAGGTTTAATGACCTCTTTGACTTTTTCAACTACTTTTTCAATTATAGTTGTAGAAGGCGAACAGGAACAAGAGCTGCCAAAAATAGATATACCCATTAATTTCCTTTCGTTAGATGTTCATTTTTAGTGACAGTAGCTGGAATCGAACCAGCGTAGCACGTGCTTATGAAACACGGTCGAGAACCAACGCTCGTACTGCCATTACTTCTTTTGGGGCACTACCAATTATGCTAGAGACCGTTATAATTCCTCTATCTTTTCTTCCTCTATAGTTATTTTTACAATTGTTACATCACTGAATTCTTTATGATCTACACCAAGTTCAAGCCCTGTATTATAGTGATGCTCCCATGCTTCTTTTGCTTCTTTGTAAGTAGGCCAGCCTGCTCTAATATTAGAGGTTGTGTCGTTGGGACTTAGATATTGATGAGTTTGATAAGTAAGGACTTGGTTTGCAACTTTAGGCTTATCATCTAGTCGTATTATGTATCCTATTTGTTTGTTCATTTTTTTTTCTCTTCATATCGATCCATGGCCTATGCTTCCGGTGGGCAGACACATCGGCTTGTTCTGCGCCCATCTTCCCTGCAGTCATGGCACTGCTCTTCTGGGAGCCACCCCGACCCACAGCAGCAGAATGGAACCTTCTTCTGACAGTACCGGCCCTGCTCCCAAAGTAATAGGTCCCTTTCGGGAGATACGATGAGCGCTTTTTGTATTTCTTTTTCCATGGCACCTCCGCAGGGACTCAAACCCCGATCAGCAACATTAGAAGTGTTGTGCCTTATTCTTTAGACCACGGAGGCGTATTTTTAGTAATATTCTTTTGCTTCTCTTAGTCTTTCGACTACAGTATCAGCTATATCGCAAGCTAGTTTAGCTCCGAACAAAGTTTGCTCGAATTCTTCCGGCCATCTTGATGGTAACATATGTTCGCTTTCTAAGACGGTTTTAACTACCTCTATCCAAAGCTCTCTTTCATCTTTAGTTAAACTCATGGTATTTCTTAGAAACAGCTGCCGCCATGGTCCTTAAATGGGCGCTTACAGAATGGACAGTTCTCTTCTTCTTTTTTAGGGGCAGGTTTGAATATCATCTGATGTCTTTGTCTTTCAAGCTTTTCTTCAAGCTCGCCGATGTCGACCGGTTCTTCTGCTTTCTTTTTAAAGAGTTTAGCCTGGGCTCTGCCGTTTTCGCAAACGCAATTCCCTATTATGCCAACCTCTTTACCATTCCATATAGCGGACTTTCTTGTGTCAATAACGCCAGAGTTACCACAGAGTCCACATAATGATATCTCCATGTCAATGTCTTCGCGCATTACATTTACGTTAAATTCTCTTCTTATATCACTTGTTTTCATTTGGCGCCTTTGGCTCATATGTTTCATATACTTTTGGATTCAGAGTTATACCAGCAAACATCCAAGGAGGTCAGTGCTCTTTCTGCTTGGACCATTCTTTGAGTAGCGGCCAGAAGGCACCCAAAACTGCTTCCTGTAACTCAGCGGCCGAGTTCCGGAAGTAGAAGTCTATGGTTTTCCGAAACTCAGGAGGAGGGTTGACCTCCATCTCTCTTTTCAGGAGAAACTCGATGAGCTTCTCCATCGCTTGGTTGTCGGCTTCCCAACTCGCTTCTTCTGGGTTTCGATCGAAGAAGTCACG
>LAZR01000676.1_pt1 | contig 24634 bp, 22 predicted proteins | sample 329461 | NCBI WGS metagenome assembly LAZR01 (sample SAMN03002196, study PRJNA259156) | marine sediment metagenome | biome: sea floor; feature: Hydrothermal impacted sediments; material: marine sediment; isolation source: Loki non-amplified sample from Loki's castle hydrothermal vent sediment ...
TTATTAGACGAATAATCTTATATTAATCCGATAAAAAAACCCGCCTCGATGACTCTAGGCGGGTTTTTTATTGGGCGAAAGTTAAGCCTTAATAATCAAACAATCTGATAACAAGGTTTATAGTCATCCTCACCTTGGCCTAGTTTCATCCGTTGGTCTTTGACAAAACCGCGTAATAATTCATCCACCGCATTCATTAAACCAGCATCGCCATGTATTTTATAAGGGCCATGTTTAGCCACTTCACGTATGCCAAATGATTTAACATTACCGGCAACAATACCCGAAAAAGCCGAACGTAAATTAGAAGCCAATTCATGTTTTGGCAAGGTGCGATCGAGTTTTAACGCCGCCATCGATTCATGTGTCGGCATAAAAGGAAATTGTAAATCTGCTGCAATATTAAGCTGCCAATTAAAGTAATAAGCTTCACTGTTGGCGCGACGTTGTTCATGCACAAGCGTCACACTTTCCTTTGCTAAACTACCCACTTTATCCGGTTCACCAATCATAATTTGATACAGATCGGCAACATCATCACCAAGACAATATCTTAAGAATTTATCTAAGGTTTCAAAGTAAGCACGGCAGTTTTCAGGACCTGCAAAAATTAGCGGAATACCTGTTTTGTTGTCGGGGTGAAGTAAAATACTCAGTAGATATAAAATTTCTTCAACCGTACCCACACCACCCGGAAAAACAATAATGCAGTGACCAAGTCGAACAAATGCTTCTAAACGTTTTTCGATATCCGGCATAATCACCAGTTCGTTAACAATCGCATTAGGTGATTCGGAAGCAATAATGCCTGGCTCGGTAATACCAATATAACGACCATTTTTATTTTGTTGTTTGGCATGACCAACCGCAGCACCCTTCATAGGCCCTTTCATCGCGCCAATGCCACAGCCGGTAATAATATCCAGACCACGTAGACCTAATTCATAGCCGACATGTTTTGCATAATCATATTCTTCGCGGGGAATGGAATGCCCTCCCCAACAAACGACTAAGTTTGGCGAAACATTAGGTTGAACAACGTCGGCATTACGCAAAATACGAAAGACTTTATTGGTCGCCGTCACCGTATCACCATCAGCGAGCACTTTAAAATCTGTATAAACAATATCGCGTAATACAGAAGATAAATGACCTTGAATACCTTTGATCATTTCACCATCAACAAATGATTGGCTAGGTGCATTTAATATTTTAAGCCTCACGCCACGTGATTCAGGATTAAGCGTTATCTCGAAATCAGAATAACGATTAAAAATTTCTTCTGCATCATCTTCATGACTATCCGTATTAAGTACGGCAAGTGCGCATTCTCTAAATAATTGGTAAAGATCGGCACTGGGATTACTAAGCTTGTAGATTTCATCCTGAGATAATAAATTCAGACCACGAGCAGGTCGAATAGACGTGTGAGCAATTTTGGTCATAGAGTTCCTTTGATTGATTTTCTATTTTCGACGCTAGTATTCATCGTAAATTAGGATCACTGTGTTAAAAAATGTAAATGGAATAAATAACCAACTTGACGATTTATCCCGTTAAAATTCAGTAGCAACTTCATTCATATTTATTTTTTTGCGAAATATTCTTTAGTCAATTTAAAAACAACCGGACTAAGTAATAACAAGGCAATTAAATTCGGAATAGCCATCATCGCATTTAAGGTGTCAGCTACTAACCAAATAAACGATAAATTGGCCATCGCGCCAATGGGAATCGCGATTATCCATGCGATTCGAAATGGCGTAATCGCTTTAACACCAAACAAATACGACACACATTTCTCGCCATAAATGCTCCAACCTAAAATGGTCGTGAAGGCAAAAAGGCTCAGGCCAAAAGTTACAATATAGCCGCCAAATCCTGGCAATGCCGACTCAAAAGCCAGTGAAGACAACGTCGCACCTGTTTCACCGCTCATCCAAGAACCTGACACAATAATCACTAAACCGGTAATCGAACAAATAACAATAGTATCGATAAATGTACCGGTCATCGCGATTGTGCCTTGTCGCACTGGACTATTAGTTGTTGATGCAGCATGCGCAATGGGCGCACTACCTAATCCTGCTTCATTTGAAAACACGCCACGTGCTACACCAAAACGAATGGCAGCCCACACTGCTGCACCCGCAAAACCACCAGTAGCGGCAATTGGCGTGAAGGCGTGAACAAAAATCAATTCAAAAGCAGCGGGGATTTGGTCAGCATGTAAACCTAAAATAACAATACCAGCCATCACATAACTTACCGCCATAAATGGCACTAGTCTGCCAGCAACATTAGCAATGCGTTTAATACCGCCTATCAACACCATCGCCACTAATACCGCAATCACAGAGCCTGTCAATAATGGTGGCACGCCAAAACTAGATGATAAAACATCGGCGACTGAGTTAGCTTGAATCGTATTACCAATACCAAAGCCAGCTAATGCACCGAATATGGCAAAGGTTGTGCCTAACCAAGCAAAGCGTTTACCCAGTCCATTTTTAATGTAATACATTGGACCGCCGACTTTATTACCATTGTCATCGGTTTCACGATAATGAACTGCCAGCACCGCTTCTGCATATTTAGTGGCCATGCCGACTAGAGCCGTCATCCACATCCAAAATAAAGCGCCGGGACCACCTAAAAATATTGCCGTTGCCACACCAGCAATATTACCCGTACCAATGGTTGCTGAAAGCGAAGCCATTAACGCATTAAACGGTGCGATATCGCCTTCACCTTGCTGCGTTTTAGTGGCGCGGCCTGCCCAAAGCATTTTCAGGCCGTAACCTAACTTGGCAATCGGCATGCCTCTTAGCCCGATCATCAACATAAAACCGGTGCCTAAGATCAATACCAACATCAATGGCCCCCAAACAATCCCATTAAGCTGGGTAATGAGATCGGTCATTAATGCCAGTATATCCATGCTTATTTGCTCCCAAAAATACGTTCAGTGACTTATTGTATTGCTAGATTAAGCGTCTTGTTTTGCTTCCAATGCTTCCCATTTTTCATAGCTAGCATCAAGCTCAGCCGTGACTTTTGCTAACTCAGCTTGAGTAGCAGCAATCTTATCTTCTGATTGTTTATAAAACGCAGGCTGACCAATTACATCGTGTAGCTCAGCTTGTTTTTTATCAAGCTCTTCAATTTTTTTAGGATAAGCAGCAAGATCCAACTGCTCTTGATAAGTCAGATTAGATTTTTTATTCGCCTTTTTTTCTACTGGTTTGGCTGATTTAGTCACAACAGTATTTTTTTGTGCTTCGTAGTCTTTATCTTGTTGGCGCTGTTGTTGCCAATCATCATAACCACCAACATATTCACGCACCACACCATCATCATCAAACACAATCGTACTGGTGGCTACGTTATTCAAGAAACTACGATCATGACTCACCAACAATAACGTGCCTTTGTAGTTCATCAATAAATCTTCTAACAAATCGAGCGTTTCAGCATCCAAGTCATTGGTCGGCTCATCCATCACTAATAAATTAGCAGGTTGAGTAAATAATTTAGCTAATAACAATCGGTTACGTTCACCACCCGACAACGCTTTAACGGGTGTGCGAGCGCGTTCTGGCGTGAACAAAAAGTCTTGTAAATAGCCAATAATGTGTTTTTGTGTACCACCTATTTCGACAAAATCACTCCCTTGGCTGACGTTTTCCGTAACACTTTTTTCTTCGTCTAACTGACTACGCAATTGATCGAAATAGGCAACATCGATTTTAGTACCACGAATGACATTGCCGGTTTCAGGTTCAGCGCGTCCAAGTAAAATAGCCAGCATGGTACTTTTACCACAGCCGTTGGCACCGATAATACCAATGCGATCGCCGCGTTGAATAACGGTTGAAAAGTCTTTGAATAACACACGACCATCGAAACTTTGACCTAAGTTTTCAGCTTCAAACACTAATTTGCCGCTACGATCAGAGTCTTGCAATTTCATTTTGACATTGCCCAACACTTCACGACGCTGACCACGTTCACGACGTAATTGTTCTAAAGCACGCACTCGGCCTTCATTACGCGTTCTTCTGGCTTTTACACCTTGGCGGATCCACACTTCTTCTTGTGCTAATTTTTTATCAAACAAGGCATTTTGTTGTGCTTCGTCTGATAATAAAGCTTCGCGACGTTCTAAGAAGTTGGCATAATCACCGGGAAAGCTGACCAAATTACCGCGATCTAATTGCACAATTCGAGTCGCTAATGCTTGTAAGAATGTCCGATCATGGGTGATGAACAGTAAAGTACCACCATAACTTTTCAAAAACTCTTCCAACCAAGTAATGGATGCAATATCCAAATGGTTAGTCGGCTCATCAAGTAATAAAATATCAGGCTGTTTAACTAAAGCTTGAGCGAGTAAAACACGGCGCTTCATCCCGCCTGATAAGCCTGCAAAATCAACATCACCATCTAATGATAATCGTGAGATAACACTTTCAACACGCTGTTCTACAGTCCAACCATCAACGGCTTCTAAGTTGTGTTGTACTTTTTCAAGTTCAGCTAAAATTTGGTCTGAACTATCGGTCGCTAAACGGTGAATTACATCATGATAAGCAATTAAAATAGGCGCAATTTCACCTAGGCCGTGAGCGACAACATCGAATACGCTACCCTTCGTACCTGCTGGAACTTCTTGTTCCAAACGAGCAATTTTTAAGCCTTGGCCTCTAATTTCACCTGAATCTTGTTTAATTTCACCTGCAATCAATTTCATCAAGGTTGATTTGCCAGCACCATTACGGCCGACAAGACACACTCGCTCACCTTGATCGAGCTGAAAATCAACTTTATCTAATAAATTGGGACCGCCATAACTAACGGTAATTTGTTTTAATGACAATAACGCCACGTTGCTACCTCTATAACTCTGGGCTGAAGAGTTATTCTTGCCCAGCTAATTCTAATTGTTCACTGGCTGCTAACCAGTCCATTTCTACTGTATCTAATTCTGTTTTTAAATTGCCTTGTTCGACTAATAAGGCTTTTAATTTATCTTTGGCTGCGCTTTCATAAAGGCTGTTATCGGCTAATTGCAGCTCGATATCATTCAATTTATTTTGCAAAACATCCATTTTCTGTTCGGCTTTTTTCACGATGTTTCGTAACGGTTGCAGTTTTTTACGTGCTTCCGCAGCATTGCGTCGGTCATCTTTTTTATTCGCGGTATTACTATTATCTACAGCCGTTTTTGCAGGTTTGTCTTTGTCGATTAACCACTGGCGATAATCATCAAGATCGCCATCAAACACTTTCGCTTGACCGTCTGACACTAACCATAAATCATCCGCGACAGTGCGTAATAAATGACGATCATGCGAGACAACAACCAACGCGCCTTCAAAATCTTGCAAGGCCATCGTTAATGCTAATCGCATATCTAAATCAAGATGGTTGGTCGGCTCGTCAAGTAATAATAAAGCCGGTTTTTGATAGACCAATAAGGCCAATACTAAGCGTGCTTTCTCACCACCTGAAAATGGACCAACAGGCGCAAGTGCGTCATCACCTTGAAAACCAAAACCACCAAGATGATTGCGTAATTCAGTTTCAGGTCGCAGCGGATCTAAGCGTTGCACATGCTGTAATGGACTTTCATCCATCGTCAATTGTTCTAATTGATGTTGAGCAAAGTAGGCAATTTTAATGTCTTTGCCTTCTTTACGCTTGCCATTTAGCGCAGGCAACTCACCCGCAATTAATTTAATTAGCGTTGACTTACCCGCGCCATTTGGCCCCAACAACCCAATGCGGTCGCCCGGTGCTAGTGACAAATTAACGCCCGATATCAACGGTTTATCATTATAGCCAACCGCTACTTTATCTAAACTTAATAAAGGCGCAACTAAACGTGTCGGCGGATAAAACCTAAAATGAAAGGGTGAATCTACATGCGCCGGTGCAATCAATTCCATTCGTTCGAGTGCTTTAATTCTACTCTGTGCTTGTTTGGCTTTAGTTGCTTGCGCTTTAAAACGGGTCACAAAGCTACGAATATGAGCAATTTCACGTTGTTGTTTATTGTGTGCGGATTGTTGATGAGCCAAATGTTCGGTACGCGCTAATTCGAATGCAGAATAATTACCAGTGTAAGCTTTTATCTTTTGTTGCTCGATATGGACAATTTGCGTGACCACGCGATCAAGGAAATCGCGATCATGCGAAATCAATACTAACGTGCCGGGATAACTCCGCAACCATTCTTCTAACCAATAAACCGCTTCTAAATCCAAATGGTTGGTTGGTTCATCAAGCAATAATAAATCTGAACGACACATCAATGCCTGCGCCAAATTTAACCGCATTCGCCAACCACCTGAAAATGACGTAACCGGCAATAATTCTTGTTCAGCGGTAAACCCTAAACCATGCATCAAACGCCCAGCACGACTACGTGCCGTATAACCATCAATTGCAGCTAATTTATCGTGTAACTCGCTTTGTTGATGACCATCATGTGTCGCTTCTGCCTGCGATAATTGCTGTTGCAAACGCATATATTCTTCGTCGCCCTGCAACACATATTCAATAGCAGCAATATCAACCGCGGGCGTTTCTTGTGCAACATGAGCAATCACCCACGCAGCAGGAATCGAAGCACTACCATGATCGGCCTGTAATTGATGACGAAATAAGGCAAATAAACTCGATTTTCCAGTGCCATTAGCACCCGTTAGACCGACGTTTTGTCCTGGATGAATCGTCAAATTGGCAGAATCAAATAAAAGCCTTGTGCCACGACGAATAGAAAGTTGATTTAGTTTTATCATGGCGCGCATTGTAGCAGGGACAAGGCGATCCTTGCTTAATTACACATAGCTTGTTTTACAGCAGTGAGCCTTGGCTATAAGTGACATTTGGCAATGACCAATCGATAGCTGACTTACTATGTGTAGCAAGATAACTATTTGCCTGACTAAAGTGTCGACATCCCAAAAAACCACGGTATGCCGATAGCGGTGATGGATGCGGCGCTTTTAAGACTAAATGCTTTGTTTGATCAATCATGGCACCCTTTTTCTGGGCATAACTTCCCCACAACATAAACACAACGTGTTCGCATTGTTGGTTCACGATATCGATGATCTTGTCGGTAAACGTCTCCCAACCCTGCCCTTGATGAGCATTGGCATGCGAATCTTCTACCGTTAAAACGGCATTTAATAACAACACACCTTGCTTAGCCCACGTTTCTAGATAACCATGATCGGCAGGTGGAATATCTAAATCAGTCTGCAATTCTTTATAGATATTGACTAACGATGGCGGTACTTTGACACCTGCTTGCACCGAAAAACAAAGACCATGCGCTTGCCCCGCTTGGTGATAAGGATCCTGTCCTAAAATAACCACCTTCACGTTATCTAATGCGGTCGCTTCTAAAGCATGAAACCAATCAGATTCGTTAGGGTAAATCACTTTTCCATGATGTTTTTGTGCCGCTAAAAAGCTTAATAAATTCTGCATATAAGACGCGTTAAATTCTGCGTTTAATGCCTTCTGCCAGCTAGGCGCTTTTTGTAAAGCCATAAAAACTCACTTGATAATGGAATATTTAAAATAATATCAGTTTTGTGATTAGAAAATTATCCGCATTAATCTCACATCAAAAGTGATATTGTTCTTACCATTTTCGCGCTGACAACACGCCATCTGTTTATATACCTTTAGGAATCAATTTGGACTTAATCCGCGATCCGATCCCTCAATTGCTTAGAAAAATAGCAATTCCAGCCAGTGTCGGCATGTTCTTCAATACAATGTATTACGTGGTGGATAATTTCTACGCAGGTATGTTGTCATCAACGGCCTTGGCCGGCATATCACTCGCCGCGCCGATTTATTTTATGGGTCTTGCGATATCTATTGGTGTCGGCCAAGGCACTAGTGCTTTAGTCGGTAATTCACTCGGTGCAGCAAGACAGCAAGAAGCAGAACAAATAGCGGGCAGCGCACTCTCCTTTGCTTGGGTTTGTGCTTTGGCGATGGGATTGTTGGTTCTATTCTTCGCGCCTAACATGTTCACACTGATGGGCGCAGAAGGCGATTATGCTAATGATGCGCTGAATTATCTTTCTATTATTTTGCCTACTTTAGTTTTTTTAGCTCACGGCATGGCGGCTAATGGCATATTAAATACGATGGGTGATACGACGAGCTTTCGTAATAGTTTAATCGTCGCCTTTTTAGCGAATATCGCACTTGATCCCTTATTTATATTCGTTTTTGATTGGGGCATTTATGGTTTAGCAGCGGCGACGGCTTTAACGCAATTAGGCAGCGCAATATATTTAACGGTTAAAGTACGACAAAGTAAATTAGGTAACTGTCTGAAGGCTAGTAACTTGCGTCCAAACCTATCGCATTATGCTTCACTCATCAGACAATCATTACCAGCGAGCGGCAATATGTTTTTGATTGCATTAGGTTCGATTATTGTCACTGCCGCAGTCACTCGGTTTGGTGAAGATGCGGTCGCCGGATTAGGCATTGCATTGCGTATAGAACAACTCGTTTTACTGCCTGCTATCGGTATTAACATTGCCGTATTGTCATTAATTAGCGTTAATTATGGCGCCAAACATTATCAACGCATGGAAAAAATAGCACTCGACTCGATCACTATTGGCACGATCATGATGGTATTCGGTGGCATATTATTATTTATTTTTGCCCGCCCACTTATCGTTTTATTTTCAGATAATCCCGCTGTGATTGAAGTGGGTGTTGGCTATTTGCGTGTTGAAGCCATTATTTTGCCTGCTTATATTTTAGCCTTTGTTTCTGGCGCGGTTTTACAAGGCATGAAACAACCCGAAATTCCCATGTATTTTAATATCGTTCGACAACTTTTATTGCCGCTCAGCTTAATCACCATTGCGCTGACGGTCATTGGCACTGACATTTATGGCGTGTGGTGGTCTATTGCCATTGCGAGTTGGATGACTGCCAGCGTGCAATATTTTCATATGAGACGTCGAGTGAAACAAAGACTCTAAACAGGGTCCATACAGCCCAAGTTAAGTCCACTTAAACCAGCTGAATTGAATGCTACTTTGCCGCTAAATTTATTAAAGGTGATAACACTTACTTTTAAAAACCGCTTAAATACATGCCATATTTACTGATTTCATCGTTAAGATAACAACATTCAAATAGTGGGCAACCCAAATCATGCATTCGTTTACTAGAAACGTCGTTCGTAGACAGCGAGATATCAATATAAATTAACTCATGCACCTCACTATTGTGACTCTGTTCACAAAAAGGCATAATTCCCGAAATCGAAGCTAGAGCAAAATTTATGATGTCAAAATCAGAAAAAACTGACTCGCAGTGGCGAGAATTGTTGGATGATGAACAATATCGTGTAACACGTCAGGCTGGTACTGAAAAAGCGTTTTCAGGTGAGTATGTCAATCATAGTGAAAATGGTGACTATCTATGTGTCTGTTGCCAAAACACCCTTTTTTCATCTAACAATAAATTCGAATCTGGCTGTGGCTGGCCTAGCTTCTCATCTCAAATCGAACATGGCGTTGTGACGCATCATGAGGATTTATCACATGGCATGGATAGAACCGAAGTTCGATGCCAATCTTGTGACGCTCATCTTGGTCATATATTTGATGATGGCCCCGCCCCAAACGGCTTTCGTTATTGCATCAACTCTGTCGCTTTAAATTTTGTAAAAAAAGAAGAATGACGCTAAGTGCTTGGTTTGTTTATATTGTTGAAGCAGAAAATGGTCACTTTTATACTGGTATTACCACCGATTTAGCGCGACGTTTGACCGAACATCAAACCAAACAAGGCGGCGCACGTTTTTTTCATACTAGTGCTGCTAAGCAAATGGTTTATCAAGAACCGCACCCAGACCGTAGTAGCGCGTCGAAGCGTGAAGCTGCAATCAAAAAAATGTCACGAAAAGCAAAGATTACTCTTATCGAAAACCAGTAAGGTCATGTATAATGGCGAGTTTTTCCAAGCTCCCATACAACAGGAACACCATCTTGCTTACTACTGCAAACATCACCATGCAATTCGGCGCAAAGCCATTATTTGAAAACGTCTCGGTTAAATTCGGCGAAGGCAATCGTTACGGACTTATCGGCGCAAATGGCTGTGGTAAATCCACGTTCATGAAAATCATCTCTAAAAAGCTAGAGCCGACTGCCGGTAATGTCAGCTACGATCCTCATGAAACGTATGCGGTGCTTGAGCAAGATCAATTCGCTTATGAAAATCAACGTGTTATTGACGTAGTTATCATGGGTAATAAAGCATTATGGGAAGTGCATCATGAACGTGATCGCATTTATAACTTGCCTGAAATGACCGAAGAAGACGGCATTAAAGTGGCTCATCTTGAAGGTGAATATGCTGAATTAGATGGTTACACTGCTGAATCTCGCGCGGGTGAATTATTGCTAGGTGTCGGAATTGGCACTGAACAACATTATGGCCCAATGAGTGAAATCGCACCGGGTTGGAAATTACGTATTTTGTTAGCCCAAGTTTTATTTGCTGATCCAGATATTTTATTACTCGACGAACCAACTAACCATTTGGATATCAACACGATCCGTTGGTTAGAAAGCATGATCAATCAACGTAGCGGCACGATGATTATCATCTCGCATGATCGCCATTTCTTAAACAGTGTTTGTACACATATGGCCGATATGGACTTTGGTGAGCTACGCGTTTATCCGGGTAACTACGACGAATACATGCTGGCATCGATTCAAGCACGTGAGCAGCAACTATCTGATAATGCTAAGAAAAAAGCACAGATTATTGAATTGCAAGACTTCGTTCGTCGATTCTCTGCTAACGCATCAAAAGCAAAACAAGCCACATCACGAGCAAAACAAATCGATAAAATTCAACTGGATGACATCAAACCATCTAGTCGTGTAAATCCTTTTATTCGTTTTGATCAAGATAAAAAATTATTCCGTAATGCCTTAGAACTACAAAGCATTACGCAAAGTTATGATGATGAAAAACCATTATTTAAAGATCTAAAACTAATGGTTGAAGTCGGTGAGCGCATTGCTATTATCGGGCCAAACGGTATCGGTAAATCAACACTGGTTAAGACATTAGCGGGTGAATTACCACCTAAATCAGGCGCGGTTAAATGGTCTGAAAATGCCAATATTGGTTATTACGCACAAGACCATGAAGCCTTATTTGATAACGACTTAACATTATTCGAATGGATGCAACAATGGGGTCAGCCATCAGATGATGAACAAGTTATTCGCGCCACATTAGGTCGTTTATTGTTCTCGGGTACCTCAATTGATAAAAAAGCGAAAGTGTTATCAGGTGGTGAAAAAGGCCGAATGATGTTTGGTAAATTGTTATTACAAAAACCAAATATTTTGATTATGGATGAACCGACGAATCACATGGATATGGAATCGATTGAATCGGTCAACATGGCTTTAACGCAATATGAAGGCACGTTGTTCTTTGTCAGTCACGATCGTGAGTTTGTATCATCATTAGCAACCCGCGTATTGGATATGACTGAAAACGGTATTGTCGATTTCCGTGGTAGTTATGAAGATTATTTGATGAGCCAAGGCGTTAAATAAGTCACACCAAAGAGCCAGCATTCGCTGGCTCTTTTCTATCTACATCCTTACTCCCCATTATTTAGTCATGTTGTGCGTTGTGTCGCCATAACAAAGCGTTTATATTGAATTCATTTTACTAATTCAAATAGACAGACTATGACCACCGAATCCTACCCTGCTAAAACCTGTGATATCTCACGCCTTGTTACTCAACCCAAATTAGTTGAAGCCACACTCGCTGGCAAAAAAACACAGCAACGTCGCGACGGCATTTATGCCTATCCCGGTGAAACCTTTGAACTGGAAGGCATACTATTTGTCGTCACCGATCTGACACGTGAAACACTCGATGACATGAATGATGAACGCGCCCAAGCTGAAGGTTATCCTGATCTAGCCTCTTACAAAGCACTTATTCTGCGTATGCACCAAGGTATGGAATGGGATCTAGACCATAAAGTATGGGTACATTGGTTTGAAAGAGCTTAATTCCATCGGGCTAAAATTGAATCTGTATGATCACGATAATTCCCGCTTTTCTTCTTAATTATCGGATTACAAGGAAAATGAGTCCCGTTAAGTATAAAAATTACCGGGAATTTTTAATCCCTTTAACAACAAGTTAAACATCAAGGAAGGTTATGGAATATGTAGGTACGGACTTAGAACCACTAAATAAAGATTTAAAAAATGATTTCTTGAGTCTTCGTAGATTCCTTTCTGAGCAAGATAAGTCTGGGCACTTACTATTTCTATATCGTGGTGAAGAGCAGCGAAATATCGTGCGCAGACTGATTAATGGTAGGTTAGGAATAAATAGCGGTAGCGAAGAGGTATTTCAAAGAGCTTTCTATTTCGGTGATAAAGCTAGACATTTTGCAGTAGACGTTTTTGATGATGACCGTAATTTCCTAACTGATATAAATGATTGCTCTGATGAAACTCTTGCGTTTATTTATGATCGTATATGCAATGTTTTAGAAGAACCAAGAGCTTGTCAAAAAATTAAGCAGAATACAGCAAGAGAATTTAGAGAGTTCTTTCAGGGGCGAAACAATCTTCGTGAGTTTATTCAAAAAATAAACGAGTCCTATACGCCTGAAACAAAACTAAAAGTCAGAGACTATTATATATATTTTATACATGTTGCAGGTGCGGCTGGTATTCGCAGAGAAACCATGTTCGTTTCAACATCAACAGATAAGCGAGTTGCGTATGAATTTTCTATTGCTGGGCGTAGAAAAAAATCCAGAATAATATTTCACTATTTTATTCCTCAACCATTTCATCTTCACGCGATAGCACCATGGGTAGCAGATCATCATCAACGAATAGCTTACGAAATCGGACTTCCAACATATAAGCCTACAGGATTATTCCCAAAGCAAAGAGAAGTTTCAGTGAAGGGTGCTTTATTTCCTCATTTTATATTAGGGGTAGAGCTAGTCAATGAAAGAAAGTTCATCATAAACTCAAACTTTTGTGAACATGACAATAGAGCGGATTTCGAAAGAATTGCAAGGCATGGGTTTACAATAGATCAATCTGATTTCCATAATAGGCTCTTTGACACTGGCTATATCAGATGGGGGCAGACCGATCTAGCTGGAAACTTCGAGTCAAATGATGTTTAACAAAGCGCTGCGTTAGGGAGCAATACAGATGGATACGCAAAAAGAAAGCACAGAAATAAAAACTGCAAAATCGATTGATATACCTGCATCGAATAAATCATTTAAGGTTGTGAAAATATTGACATGGCTTGCCGTAGTTTCATGGCTCATTATTTTCGCTAAAGTCAGTATAGCTAGCCCCTTGGGATTTGCAGCTATGCTAACTATTTTTATTGGACAATTAATGGTTTTAATCTATATCTCAAGAACTGCTAATGCACACGGTCGAAGTGGGATTGTATGGGCTGGCTTATCCTTTATTACGATACCTATTGGGAGCATAATTGCAGCATTAATGCTTGCAAAAATAAGAAAAGAAGAAATATTTGATGTCACGGCCCCCTAACAAAAAGGTGAAATTAACTTCAGCCACAAAAAGCGTGGCTTTCGTTGGGACGCGCAAAAAGCCGCGCCCCTTACCTAGATCGTTATGCATCAACAAAGGAGTCTTAAGTTGACTGCTAGTTATATAGAAAATTTACATTTAGAAAATGTAAGGCAATTCAAGAAACTTAATATAACTTTTAATAAAGGTTTCAATTTTATTGCGGGTCCAAACGGCTGTGGAAAAACCTCAATTCTCGCTGGTATATCCCACTGTTTTAGCCATCAAAGTTTTAAATTCTCTAGATTCAAAGACGACTCTCAATTTTGGGTTGATGTTAAAGTTAATAATAATGATAAAAGAATTGGGTCTGGCCCTCACTCACTGAATTTGGCAGGATATAGAAAAGACTCTCTAAAATCTTGGATAAAACCGCCTAAAGCTGAAGGTAGAGAGAGTCTTTCAATTAACGAAGCAATAACAATAATCAAAGGTTTTTGCCCATTATTTATTGGCGCGCATCGAAGTATTAAATATAAGCAAATAAGTGGCATGAAGCGTGAGATGCCTTTAGATCAGCAAATCAATAGCAATCTATCCTCTAGCTCGGAATCCTTATATGGAGAAAAGGAATCAAATATTAAGCAGTGGTTTGTAAATCGCTATTTTGTTATTGATAAAGACTGGGCTCAAGAAGAAAGAGCGAATTGGTTTCATATGATTGAAAACCTTCCATTTATTGGCCCGTTTAATAGCAATTTTTCTTATATTAGAACTGGACAAGAACTGGAGCCAATATTTTCTATTTATGGCGAAGAATGTTACTTGGAAGAGTTATCAGCTGGCTTTCAGGCAGTATTGTCAATAATAGCTAATATATTTGAATGGGTAGAGGGGACTAATGAGCCAGGTAAGAGAATCGCACTGAATGCAGAAGGAACCGTTTTAATAGATGAACTGGATTTGCATCTTCACCCTGAGTGGCAATTCAGCTTAAGAGAAGGTCTTTCAAGAATATTCCCGAATCTACAATTTATAGTAACAACTCATTCACCACACCTTCTTTCTTCTGCAGGGGAAAATGAAGTTATTATTATGCAAAAACAAGATGATAATAAATATACATTGCAGCCATCAAAGAAAAGATTTTCGGGGTGGAATACTGACCAAATATTATCTGAAATTATGGGAGTTAAAAGCCTCGAAAATAAAGATTACGAAAAGCTTATAGCGATTGCCTTAGTGAAAATTGAAGAATCATCAATACAGGGATTAAGGAATGCTATTTCAAACCTTGTTGAGGTTTGTCATCCAGGTGACTCTATTGTTACAGTATTGAAGGCACGTCTTGCTTCCATGGTGGCTTTACAGGATGATTAAATTAGAACGTGAGGTCGGGCCTCAGGGAATGATCGATAATAAATCACAATGGAAAAGTGATTTACAGAGTGCCATTGTTAAGTACGGTTCATACAAAGAAATTCCAGAAAAAGAAAAGCAAAAACTTATATCTTTTTATAATAATGAGGCAGTTAGAAATGGATTAGTGAAGAGCTCATTCGGTAAGTGTGCATTTTGTGAGTGTATACCTAGTGAGGGTGGAAATATTGAAATTGAGCATTTCAGACCAAAATCAAAATATCCTGAGCTTACATTTGAATGGAATAATTTTTTGCCATCATGCAGGAAGTGTAACGGCTCTAAGGACAGCCACGATACAGGGGTAGAGCCGATCATTAACCCTTACGATATAGATCCAAAAAATGCTTTCTATTTTAATGATATAGAAATTAAAGCTTGCGATAGCAACATGAAGCAACTAGCAGAAAAAACAATTGAAGTTTGTGGTCTTAATACTGTAAGGCTGTGGAAGCCAAGAGCTGAAATATTAATATCTTTACGAATTTTTTCAAGGTCCATAGAGGATGCCACAGAAGAACTAGCTAACGCTGATACTGATCGTAAAAGGGCTAATAAGGTAAAAAAACTAAGGGAAGCAATAGATACTATCGAAATGCTAACTTATGCGTCTGAAAAATACTCAAGTTTCTGCTGTGATTTCTTAGAGCGTTCAGATGCTTACTTTAAAGCAAAGCAGTTGGTTGAAAATGCATAACAAACGCGTCAAAGGCGACGCTCATACCTCGCGCGCTTTACGCGCGCGTTAGCAAGGTAAATGAATAACTTTCTTCAATAAATCACTGACTTGTTAAACCAAAACTGTGGAGCCGTGGTGCTGGAAATCAAGGAGATCGTCAGAATGTTTGATATTTGAATGGCCTAGCTAATAATCAAAGCTCTTTCCCCTATCACAATAATAAGCGCTGTTCCTTAAGTCGTCTTCACGCATGCTAGCTGTAAGCAAAACTCTTTCAAGTATGAATTTCTCGGTAATAATCGGCATTGATACACGTTAAGATAAATGGCTGTTGATTGAATATAATGATATGTTATATCACATTAAAAACTAGTTAATTAAGAAATACGCTATGAATAAATCACACATCACGATAATTAGAAAAAGCCATGCATTACGTATCCTGCTGATTACAATATTAATAATTGCTACTTTGACTATATTGTATTCGTCAAATACTGCAAAAAACACCCCGTACCCATCACCATTAATCCAGCCTAATCTTGTAACTAGTTATTCAGCCAGCAAAGACGAATTGCAAAATCATGAAGACAATAAACAAGAGCAGCAGCTGGTAGCTTCAAAGGTCAATTTTCATGATGTCCACTATCAAGTAAAACAGGGCGATAATCTTGAATCAATTTTCAATCATCAGAACATATCAGGCAATACGCTTAGCGAAATATTAGAGGCAGATGAACAATATCTTGATATTGATGTTTTAAAGCCCGGGGAGCAACTCACTTTCAGGTTTGATAATCACAATAAATTAGCTGAGTTAATGTTCGTTAGTAATCCCAGTAAAACGATTCTGTATCAACGACATGATGCAGAACATTTTGAGCATAAGCAGAAATTAATCCCTACGCAATGGGTAACTGACGTGGTTAGAGGCACCATTAAAAACAGCTTCTATGTTTCAGCGGCAAGCGCTGGGATGACAGATAAAACGATAATGAATATACAGAAACTATTAAGTCAGAAAATAAACTTTCGTCGTGATATCCGCAATGGTGACAGTTTTCAAGTAATCGTAGAGCGAGAAACGATAAATGGTTCGCCTGATGGCAAGAATTATGTGGTTGCCGCCCGTATCAACGGTAAAAATGTGAAATTATTAGGCGCTTATATGCATACTGATGGCGTGTATTACGATAAAAATGGCAACAATTTATCCCCCGCTTTATTGCGTTACCCGACCAAGCAACACTTTCGAGTCAGCTCCCCCTTTAATCCTAGAAGACTCAACCCCGTCACGGGGCGCTATGCATCACATAATGGTGTCGATTTTGCTATGCCTATTGGCACACCTGTTGTCTCGACGGGAGATGGTGTCATTGAACGAGTGGCAAGCCAAAAATATGCGGGGAAATATCTTGTGATTGATGAATTTGGACCTTTTTCGACTCGCTATTTGCATTTAAGCAAAATATTGGTTCATAAAGGACAAAAGGTATCGCGAGGTCAAGTTATCGCTCTGTCTGGTAATACTGGGCGTTCTACTGGGCCACATTTGCATTATGAGCTTCATATTGACGACAAGCCCGTTAATCCTATTACCGCAAAAATCCCTCTGCTGAAGTCGATACCAAAAACAGATTTCGCCGCGTATAAAGCACACGTTCATACGTTAGACGACTTAATGACGGGTAAAACAGATGTTGCAGCTTCAAACCTTGATTGGCTAGATAAGTGGGCGATGAATCAGCAACAGGCCAACTCAAACACATAATCGGTTTAAGCCGGACAACTTAATATCAACTGGGTAGTCGATTATCAGGCTAAAAGTAGCACTTAAGTAAAAAGCATATATTTTGCTTCTGTCGGCTTAAACCTGTCGATTTTATGTTCTAAGCTAAATTTAAGCATGCCACTCGATCATTTGATATTCAGTTTGAATATGGCCTAACCGAATTCATTTAAATAAAACGATTTTCACACAAACTTAAATTACAGCGTTTCGCTTTAGCTTATCAAGTGTTTGTTTAAAACTCAGTCTTCAATTTTAAAGCCAACCTTAATAGTGACCTGCCAATAGTGCACACCATTATTTTCGATATAACCGCGAGTTTCTACTACCTCAAACCAGTGCATGTTTTTAACTGATTGTGACGCTTTAGCAATCGCATTTTTAATCGCTTGATCTGAGCTTTCAGCCGAACTGCCCGTTAATTCAATATGTTTGTAAGTATGTTCTGTCATTTTAATATCCTCATTGTTTAAATAAACTAAGTAAAAGGTTTTCGACGAGCATGCAACTAATTAAATAATAAATGCCTGCTTAGCAATCCCATCGTTATCATCTTCTGTGACATTTACTGTGCTGAATAACGATAGCATTTCAACCCGATGTTAAGCCATCTTGATTCAAAAATAAAATATAACAACAATAAGCAATGCAACCTTTATTGCCCGACTGATCACAATTAAAGACTGGCTTACTATTACCAACCAGACATTTTATTAAAATACATTAACGCCAACTAAACTAGGCTATTTATCAATGCTAAGCCTTTGTACAGCCTAAATTATGAATAGATGTGAATGCTATATCAAAAATATTCAACAGACTGATTTAACTGTATTTTATATCTCAACTAGCGTACAATTACGCGATTGCTTTCTCCCCCCTATTAGTTTTACTTTTAAAACTGATCTTTCACAGGTTTATACATGTCCACAGAACAACAACCAACTACACCTACATTCGCAGAATTAGGCTTAGCAAGTCCTATCTTAAAAGCCGTCCAAGAAGCTGGCTATGAAACACCCTCGCCGATTCAGGCACAAAGTATTCCTCCGCTACTCGCAGGTCGCGACCTATTAGGTCAGGCGCAAACGGGTACCGGTAAAACAGCCGCTTTTGCATTACCGTTATTAGGTCGTATTGATCCTAAAATGAAAGCGCCACAAATGTTGGTATTAGCACCAACACGTGAGTTAGCGATTCAAGTAGCTGAAGCAATTCAAAGCTATGCTCGTCACATGAAAGGTTTACATGTGTTGCCAATCTATGGCGGACAAAGCATGGGCATTCAATTGCGCCAATTAGAACGTCACCCACAAGTTATTGTCGGCACGCCTGGTCGTGTTTTAGATCATATTCGTCGTGGCACATTAAAGTTAGGTGATTTAAAAGTATTAGTACTTGATGAAGCCGATGAAATGTTACGCATGGGCTTTATTGATGATGTTGAAACGATTTTAAAAGAGACGCCAGAAAGCCGTCAGGTAGCATTATTCTCAGCAACGATGCCTACCGCGATTCATCGTGTAGCCACTCGTTATTTGAAAGATCCTGTTGAAATTAAGATTAAATCTTTAACATCAACGGTTGATACGATTAACCAACGTTACTGGCAAGTAACGGGTATGCATAAATTGGATGCCCTAACGCGTATTTTAGAAGTTGAAACATTTGATGCGATGATCATTTTCGTTCGCACAAAAAATTCAACGACTGAATTAGCAGAAAAATTAGAAGCACGCGGTTATTCATGTTCACCTTTAAATGGTGATATGAACCAAGCAGCGCGTGAAAAAGCAATTGAACGCGTCAAAAAAGGTAAGTTAGATATCTTAGTTGCAACTGATGTTGCTGCGCGTGGGCTAGATATCGAACGTATGAGTCACGTTGTGAACTACGATGTGCCTTACGATACAGAGTCTTATGTACACCGTATTGGTCGTACAGGCCGTGCTGGTCGTAAAGGTGAAGCGATTTTATTTATTGCGCCACGCGAAAAACGTATGTTGTTTGCTATTGAAAAAGCAACACGCCAAACCATTACATTGATGCAATTACCTAGCACTGAAGATGTGGCTGATAAACGGGTAATGGAATTCAAGCAACAGCTTAGCGAAACGATTGAAGCACAAGATTTGAGCTTTTTTGAAGCAGTTGTCAGTAGTTATCAGCAAGAACATAACGCTGATCCAATTGAAGTCGCTGCAGCATTGGCTTATTTAGTACAAAAAAGCCGTCCGTTAAAACCGGTTAAGCATGTTCAAGAACGCCCTGCTCGTGAAGATCGTCCATCAAGAGATAGAGATGACAGACCTCGTGATAGCAGAGGAGAACGTGATCGTTCACCTCGTAGAAGCAGTGGTCAACAAGCTGAACAAGGTATGGATAGTTACCGCGTAGAAGTCGGTAAATCAGATGGTGTTGAAGCTAAGAACTTAGTCGGCGCGATTGCTAATGAAGCGGGCATTGATAGTAAAGATATTGGTCGCATTACGATTCTTGATGATTACAGTGTGATTGATCTACCAGAAGGCATGCCAAAAGATTTATTCCAACAATTAGGCAAAGTTTGGGTCAACAATAAACAATTGAACCTAAGCCCTGCAAAAGAAGGTTTTGAACATGCTAGTCGTGATCGCAAACCAAGAAGAACAGGCAAACCTCGTATGCGTCCACGTGATGGTGCAAAACGACCTTCTAGAGGCTAAATAACGCCATTAGAAAAACTTTAAAAGGACGCTCTTTAGCGTCCTTTTTTATTATCAGCTATGTAATAATGAATCATGCTTAATTTCATCTGGATCGCTTTTTTTACCATTGCCTTTATCGTTGCACTGATAAAGCTATTTGTATTCGGTGATACTCAGATATTTGATCAAATGATGACAGCTATGTTTAGCCTGTCAAAAAGCGCCTTCGAAATATCACTCGGTCTAACGGGGATATTAGCCTTATGGTTAGGCATTATGCGTATCGGCGAACGCAGCGGTTTTATTGATTTACTGACGCGGGGTTTAACGCCGCTTTTTGCTAAATTAATGCCCGAAGTACCGAAGAATCACCCTGCTTTGGGAGCGATGGTCATGAACATTGCAGCCAATGCCTTAGGTTTGGATAACGCTGCCACTCCGCTGGGCATCAAGGCGATGAAAGAACTGCAAACGATTAACCCAAACAAAGACACGGCAAGTAATGCTCAAATTCTATTTTTGGTGCTCAACACCTCGGCCGTCACGTTATTCCCTGTCACGATCTTCACTTATCGTGCTCAAATGGGCGCTGCAAATCCAACTGATGTGTTTATTCCAATCCTGATCGCAACGTATGCATCGACGATGATAGGTTTGCTCGCTGTAGCAACTGTACAAAAAATTAATCTGTTTGATAAAGTGATTGTTAGCTATCTCGGCGGATTCACCTTATTCATCGCGGCACTTTTATCTTATTTTTCTAGTCTGAATCAGGCCGACATGCTGACCCAGTCAGCACTGATCAGTAATATCATTTTATTTTCATTAGTCATGTTATTTATTGCCGGCGCTGTCATCAAAAAAGTAAATGCTTATGATGCGTTTATTGATGGCGCTAAAGAAGGTTTTGAAACCGCGATTAAAATCATCCCCTATCTCGTGGCAATGCTGGTTGCTATTGGCGTATTTCGTGCCAGTGGAGCACTCGACTTATTAGCCAACGGTTTACGTCATATTATCTTGTCGTTGAATTTAGATGATCGGTTTATTGATGCCATGCCAACGGCTTTAATGAAACCATTTAGCGGCAGTGGCGCTCGCGCCATGATGGTCGATACCATGCAAGTATATGGCGCGGATTCCTTTGCCGGTCGTTTAGCTTCGATTGTTCAAGGTAGCACTGAAACAACATTTTATGTTTTAGCGGTTTATTTTGGTTCAGTAGGTATCAAAAATATTCGTCATGCCGCAGCCTGTGGTATTGCCGCTGACATTGCAGGTATCGTTGCCGCTATCATGGTTGCTTACTGGTTCTTTGGCTAATGAGAAATGGTTAACTCCACGCTTATACTCAATAATAATCAAGCACATTGAGCAACAATAGAACAAAATATAGCACCCATTTTTTAGTCTTCGGTATTTGTAATGACAAGCCAACAAGCTAACTTAGAAAATATAACGCCTATCGTGGTGGTCGACATTTATAATGAAAATGACGATACCGTTGCCGATAAAACCTATTGTGTAATGGCAACGATTGATCCTGATTTGGTTGAGGCTTCGCCGCTGTCTAATGCTGATCTAGCTGAACAGCATGACGATATCATTCCTGATATAACTTATTGTGTATTGGCGACGCTTGATGGTGATACGTCTGAAATTTCGCCATTGATTGTCGCTGAACTATCTGAGCAAATCGATGAGGCTGTATCTGACAATGCTTATTGCGTCGTCACCACGATTGAAAATGATTTAGTCAATATCGCACCGCTCGTCGTGATTGATATCTATGACCAAATTGCCGATGCATTGGCCGATAAGGGGTATTATATTGCACCCGAATTGCTACCTGAAACGATGACGGCTTCTCTACATCAACATGTTACACTGCTTACTACTGATGATTATCAGACTGCGGGGATCGGCCGTCAACAAGCATTTCAACTCAATCAACAAATTCGCCGTGACGAAACTCGTTGGCTAGCAGAAGATAATGCCATTGATAACCAGTATCTCGATTGGATGGCCAGTTTACGGATTGAACTCAATCAACGTTTGTTTATGGGCTTGTTTAAATACGAAGCACATTATGCACATTACCCTCCCGGTGCTTTTTATCAACGTCATGTTGATGCCTTTAAGGGACAGTCTAATCGCGTATTAACCACATTGTTATACCTCAACCCTGATTGGAAAACCGCTGATGGTGGTGAACTACTGATCTATCATCCTGAAACCGAAGAAATCATCGAACAAATACTGCCTGAATACGGTAAATTTGTTGTATTCCTTAGCGATCAGTTTCCACATCAAGTGCTCAAAGCCAATCGGGATCGTTATAGCATTTCCGGTTGGTTTCATATCAATAGTTAACGAGGAAAACATGACGATGAACCATACAGACTTTGAATTAATTGAATTAGGTCATCCTCACCTTCGCCGTCACGCTGAAGTCGTTAAAGATGTTTCAGGTACTGATACTCAACATTTATTAGATGAACTATTAGCCTTTGTACTAGCAAAAAATGGCGTCGGTATTGCTGCGCCTCAAGTTGATATCAACCAGCGTATTTTCATCATGTGTTCTCGGCCTAACTCACGTTATCCTCTCGCACCCGATATGCCGCCAACATTTATTATTAATCCAGAAATCATCTGGCGTTCTGATGAAACTGAAAAAGGTTGGGAAGGTTGTTTAAGTTTACCGGGGATCCGAGGCCTCGTACCGCGTCATCAGGCGATAAAAGTACGTTATACCACTCGGTCAAATGAATCTATTGAAGTAGAATATACTGGCTTTGTTGCACGCATTTTTCAACATGAATTAGATCATCTTGACGGTATCGTTTATCTTGATCGGGTTGAAAGCACGCATGAAATCATGATGGAAAAAGAGTGGTTGAAACTGTTCACTAGTAACTAAGCCTAGTTTATCGTTAACTTAATAATAAGCAGAGAAAAAAATGCTCGATTTAACTGAATACACAAAATTCCTGATTGCGATCCTTGCGATATCTAATCCTATTGGTATTATCCCCGTCTTTTTGACGATGACTGCTGATGAGACGGTCGAGCAGCGTGTAAAAATCGGCAAAATCGTGGTGATTGCCACAACCTTAATTTTACTGATCACACTATTTTTCGGTGAATTTGTACTTAATGTGTTTGGGATCAGTATTGATTCGTTTCGAGTCGGTGGCGGCATTCTTATTTTACTGATGGCCATATCAATGTTGAACACATCACACGGCACTATTAAACAAAATAGAAATACCGTTGAGCAACATGATAGTCAATCTATTGCCGTTGTGCCCTTGGCGATGCCTCTGTTAGCGGGTCCTGGTGCAATTGGTACGGTGATTATTAATGCATCTAAAGGAACAGGCGTCATTCACTATGGTTTCTTAGCCGTTTCGATCATTTTATTGGGTGTTGTTTTATGGTTAATATTTAAAATAATGCCTTTAATAGCTAAACATATCAGCACAATTGGCATTAATATTTCGACTAGAATCATGGGTTTAATATTAGCCGCCATTGCTATCGAGTTTATTGCAAATGGTTTAAAAGGATTGTTTCCGGTATTAAATCAGTAAGTTAACTAAATAGTTTTCCGACAGCAATGCTTAATTCTGCTGAGCGTTGCGGTGCACGTAGAGCCTTCATGATATGTAAACGCATACCCGGCAGATACAAGACATCAACAATCAGCTGATTAAAGCCTTCTTGACCAGCATCATTGCGTGCCAGTTGTTCTTGAAATAATTGGCAAATGGCCTCTTGCTTTAGCACGCGCCAGATGCGCCCTGTAATCGTCGCTAAAACTTCAATATTTTGGCTACATGGATGCTTTAAAACTCGCTTGACCATTGAATCAACTAAACCGGTGGCGGGGCTATTTGAAGCCGCTCGCAGGCAGGTACACACTAGCTTAATATCGGGATTCTTTTCGTATAGTTCTGTGCTTAAACGATGTGCGAATACCTCAACTAGTCCCGCAACTGGCTCGGCATGTTCTAAAAAACCACTGACTGCATGCCATGGTTCCTCAGGTAGTCGTGGCAGCGTAGCAATCAAATCTATCGTTTCTCCACCATGATTAGCTAATCTAATCGCTACATCTGCAATGCCTTGCATCGCCAATGATTGCCACTCGTTCTTGTCTGTAATACCAGTGAAATAAGCAACAGCAGGTTCATAAAACGGTGATGCGGCCATTTTAAGTTCGTTGGTTACTTGTGCATTAAAAGCAGCCATTTTTTGTTGTTGAGGCACAAATGTATAGGGGCTATCTTTTAATGCGCCTTCGATATGCTTTCCGTCTTCAGCCGCTAACATACATTCGCCGACGCGATCTAACAGCATGACCAAAAACTCGTCTCTTGCTGCCTGAATAAGCAAACCTTGTTCATCTAAGGGTAATGTCAAAAACCAT
>LAZR01000677.1_pt1 | contig 24599 bp, 27 predicted proteins | sample 329461 | NCBI WGS metagenome assembly LAZR01 (sample SAMN03002196, study PRJNA259156) | marine sediment metagenome | biome: sea floor; feature: Hydrothermal impacted sediments; material: marine sediment; isolation source: Loki non-amplified sample from Loki's castle hydrothermal vent sediment ...
ATCTTAGGATTTACTTTATCGGCAATTTTATATTTCTTTGTGACATCCTCGATATCGAGCGGATGAATTAAAAACGCAAAGGTTTCTAGTTCATTTTGCTCAACTTTCTTTTTAACTTGTCTTCTTTTTCTTGGACCATAAGACATTAGTTTAAGTTCTCCACTCTCGGTTCAAATTTTAATCTCTCCAAATACTGTGCATATTGCTCGGGCTCGATATCCTCAGCGTCCCCACCAATCACAGCAACAAGTGTTGCCTCCATTACGTTTGTTCCAAAGGAACGTCCCTCAAAAACCGGGGTTGTAGTAACCAACACCTTGAGACCACGTTCTTTTAGCTCTTTTACATCTTCAGCAGTCGTTGTATTAGTAATTATACTCTTTCCGTCTAGCTTTGCCGGCAAATATTTTTTAATCAACAGATAATCCCCGGCTATAACATCTGCCTGGTCAAACCATTTTTGATTCTTGCTAGATTGTTTATCCTGAGAGTCGCCGGTCGGATAAAGGATGCTAAAAGGCATTTTTGTAACTATCGGCAACAGTGTCTTAGCGACACGCTTGAACACTTTAAAAGACCTCATTGCAATAGGAATGCCGAGTCCAAAGATGAGGTCTCCAAAAATCATCTTACTCCCCGCCTCAACGAGACTTTCAGCCATGCCAAAACGATCAACGCCGGCTACCATCAGAACAGTTTTTCCCTTAAGTGCAATGATATTGTTCTCAACAATGTAATCGATAGTGTGCCGTTCAAGGGTATGCTTAAGGCCACTACCATCAACTACCGGCGTTTCCTTGACGACTTTCTTCAACTTCGCGGCATCCCTGACAATATACTTCTTACCATCAGCAACAAAATAAAGATCTATGCCGCCAAGACCAAATGCATCTACTTTTCCATCCAATTGCTTTAGCAATTCCTGAGCTCTAGCCAGGCTTCCGTCAGTACCGATTCTTTTGATTTGAAAATCAGTGTCAAGCAGCTTTATGTTGACCGAGTGATCTCTTTTTGATGAGCCAATACTGACTCCGACAATATTCTTCATAAAACATCAAGCAAATGATAACATTGCCGGTCACCAGTTGCCAGGTACGAACATTAATATTCAGTTTACAATCGACGATATTCGGTAATTCATTTATTTTTCTACTATGTTCAAAAATCAATTCAATTAATCCATTAGTTACTATATAATTAAAAAAGCCGTAATCTTAAATACGAGGAGAGCTTAATGGAGATCCAAACCGCAAGTAATCCCACTAAACTAACGGAGGCTGAAAAGAAACACATTCCGGTCATTGAATTTGAAGGCGTCGATATCATAGTCAAAGTCGGCAAGACAACGCATCCGATGGAAGAGGATCATTATATTGAATGGATAGAGTTGTATTTAAATGGAAATCTTTATAGCAGGAAGAATCTAAAGCCCGGTCGAAAACCACAAGCGGCTTTTCACGATGTGCTGGAGAGCGGAACGCTTCGCTCGGTGGCCCACTGTAATCAGCACGGAAGCTGGCGAAGCGATGATGTTGAGCTTAGCGATTACTAGAAATACCATTCGCAACATATAAACCGTACTTTTGCCTTGCAAACAACGTAGGTTTTGATCAGTTTATTTTGGCAATTCAAATTCTTGCTCGTAATTATTTTTTTCTCTTGCACCGACTAATCTTTTTACTTCCTTGCCGCTGTCAAAATAGATGACGGTCGGTATGCTCATCACGCTGTACTTGCTTGCCGAAACAGGATTGTTGTCAACATCAAGCTTGGCTACTTTGACCTTGCCTTCATAGTCTTTGGAAAGCTCTTCGATGACCGGCGCAAGCGAACGGCAAGGACCGCACCATTCCGCCCAAAAATCCACTATCACCGGAGTCTCAGCCTTTATTACCTGATCTTCAAAGTCAGCGTCTGTGACTTGTATTTCGCTCATATCTACCTCCTGCCTGGCCGTCAGCTTTCATTAATCAGCCCTCCGCCAGTAATTTACTGATTGTTTTATTATATCACCAACAATGGCTTTTTATTGCGGACGCTTTTTGACCAACATTGTTAGCTGCTCAACAGCCTCATGGAGGCTAGATGTCGGCGAGACACTCAGACCATTCTTTTTTAATTCATAAGTAAGTTCCAAAATACCGGGCGCTTGTAAATTCGCCTTCTTAAGACTTTCAATATCTTTAAAAATATCGGCGGGTACTCCTTTTATAGCAATTTTGCCTTCGGCAACGACATATAGCTGATCAGCAAACTGAGCGCTGATCTCGACATTATGAGAGCTTAAAATTACAGTCGTGCCATAAAGATCGTTAAATAACTGAAGCAGGGCTGTTAGTTCACGCACACCCCTAGGATCCAACCCGGCAAAAGGCTCGTCCAAAATAAGCAGCGAGGGCTCCATTATCATAGCCCCCGCCAAAGCGACTTTCTTTTTTTCGCCGCCGCTAAGATAATGAATAATTTTGTTTTCAATGTGCTCTATCCCTATCAGCACTAATACTTTTTGTACGCGTCGTTCAATCTCATCAGCCGGCAAATTATAGTTTCGAGGAGTATAACTAATATCTTCTTTAACAGTCGGTGCAATAAGCTGCGCTTCAATGTTTTGAAAGATGACACCTATATTTTTCTTGATCTTATCAAAATTTTCATAGGGATCTAGACCAAAAATCTCGACCCTTCCACCATGAGATCTTAAGAGTCCCATGAGCAACAAAAGCAAGGTAGTCTTTCCGCTTCCGTTGGGCCCCAATATGGCGACTTTTTGACCTGCTAAGACGTCTAGCTCAAGACCGCCGATCTCTATTTCACTACCGTCGCCAAATATGTGTTTAGCATTGCTCATATAAGCAATAACCTCAGACACTGAGCACCACCGCCGCAACAAAGAGAGCGATGCCCAGTAAGATAATGAGAACATCATTTATCTTGATACCTCTTTTTTTGGTCGAGCCAACTATGCGTCCTTGATATCCGCGCACATTCATGGCCATCTGGGTGGTTTGGTTTGTTTCATACGCATCGATGAAGGAGTGTCCTAAAACACGACCGCCATAAAACAAATTGCGGATGAGACCCAAAAAGCTATAGGCCCCCCTAAGTCTCGCTATCTTAATGGTGTTGGCAAACGAATCGAGTATCACAAAAAAGGTCCTATATGTTATGAACATCACATCGCCAATGGTCAGGGGAAAGACTCTTTGTAACGCTGCAAAAAAATCGACGTAGTTCGTTGTCGCAATAACTAAAAGAACAGCACTTGCCGTCGTGACCGCCCGCAAAATAGTGACAATAGGAAAACCGGCTGCTTCACCAACACCGCTGATTGCAAACACTATCCCGAAAAAGAGAGGGTATATAAGTAAAATGCTAAGCCTCAGTACAGGCAGTCTGCTAGCCGCCATAAGAATGATGACCAAGACAAAAACAGATGCAACATAGAAAATGTTAGTCGAAATAACCACGCTGATTATGACAAGCGCAAGAAATATTATTTTGGAAAAAGCGTTTGCCCGGTGCCAGAAACTGTCGATATTATATGCCAAGTGGTCCAATAGAGCGATCCACATATTACCTCTCCAATATATCCGGCCGTACGGATTTGATAAATCCTATTATCCAGGTCGTCACTATGGTCTCGACTGTTATCCCAATGATCGCGATGATCAGCATAATCGCTATAAACCTGGCGAGAGCAACGGACGTCAATTTTAATTCGACTTGGAGCTGCAAAACGTCAGTAAAGCCATAATTTGTTGATAATGCCACTACAGCCACCACAAAAATAATGGAAACAATAAGGCTGATTAGGGTCGTGATAACTATCGAAAACGTAAAAGGCATTCTCAGAACTTTAACAAAAAGGACATACAAATAACCGGCTAAGACCGCTTCGATTCCCACTGTTAAAGTATTAAGCCCAACCACGGTCAATCCGCCGTGCCCTATTAAGCTTAAGAAAAACACGGCTGCAAAAGATGCGGCAAAACCTAAGCCCGGCCCCAGCAAAATACCGGCAAACACAGCCAGATTTACGTGAAACGGTATGAAGCCAAGTGGTAAGCTCATGCCGATCAGCATAAGGGCTGCAACGACACCTAAAAGAGGTATTTTAAACCTGACTTCGGCTTGCTTGTGCCTTAATTGGACAAAAATTAGCGCCAATATTGTTATGATATATCCGGCAAGCCACCACGAAACAGGCAGCACTCCATCTGGGATTTCGATATGCGACATGTAAAGTTATTACCCTGCTTACCAGCAGCTTATGCATATATGAGAATGATAATCTGAGATTCTAAGACTGGTTCGAACTAAAATAAAAACCAAAAACGACAATCAAAATTTTTGGATAAAAGATTGAGTGCATCTTTTTTAGTTTCTTAATTATTAATTTTTCAGTGTCATTTTCCCGCCTGCCGGCCTGTCTGCAGTGTCTATGCCATCGGGCGTTGACAGACGGGCGCCTTTGACGTCACAGGCATTGGCGGGCAAGTCGTCTTTAGCATTTATTTGTTAACTTCTTAAGCTCCAAACACTAGTACCTGTAAAACATAAAAGTTTAAGACTATGCCACCAGGGATAATAAGTGACATGGCTAGATGTCAGATATGTGGAATCGAGCTCGTAAAACCCGAGGATTTTTCTCTCGGCGACATGAGCAAAAATCTTTGTGCTCAGTGCTCAAAAATGCGTATTCATCAAACGCGTTTCAAGCCTTGGCAAGATACTGCCGTACACAAAAAATTTGGCAGCCACGCTCCGCCCAACGAGAATCAAGTTCACGAGGCTTATGCTGAAAAATTAAGGCTTCGAGGAAAATCACCTAAAGAAATAAAAGAGCTTCTAAAAAAATGGCATAGAAGCCAATCTCCTTAATATTGCAACCGGAATTTGAGCAGTTTTGAAACAAACTTGCCCCCATGGCACACTAACACGATGCTCAATACGAGCTTAAGAATTTCTTTACAACGTTGAGAGTTTTAATTATAATACAGTAATTTAATGCCGAAGATTCTTGCAAAAGATTTAGCGGTAAAGTCACCAAGGTGTTAATTGCTATGGACAAAGAAGTAATACTAACTAAAGAAGGCTATAAAAAACTTGAGGAAGAGCTCGATATTCTTCTCAATACTAAACGAAGAGAAATTGCGGCGCGTATCAAGCAAGCTATAGAATTTGGCGACCTCAGTGAAAACTCCGAATACGACGACGCAAAAAATGAACAGGCTTTTATAGAAGGCCGTATCTCTCAGATCAAAGAGATGATCGCTAACGCAACATTTATCGATGACAAAAAGGCCTCCTCTGACGTAGTCGCCGTCGGTTCTACAATCAATCTAAGAGACGTCCAGACCAGCGAAAAATTAAGCTATCAAATGGTCGGCTTCGCAGAAGCTGACCCCGCAAACCATAAGATCTCTAACGAATCCCCTGTTGGAAAAGCTATTTTAGGAAAAAAAGCGGGAGAGACTGTCGAAGTCACAACTCCCGGCGGTACCCTAAAATATCGCATAATGAGCATAACCGGCAACGGTAAAGCAGCCGGCAAAAAAAGCCGCGCGGCAAAAAAACGTTAGGGAATAAATGTCCCAAGAAACTCAATCAAGTGAGCTTATCAAACAAAGATTAAGCAAGCTTAAGCGTCTTCAAAAAGAAGGAAAGACGACTTTTGCTTATAGCTTTAAAGGCAAGCAAGAAATAAGCTCAATCATCGAAGAAAATAAAGACCTTCAACCTCAGGAGAGTGGAAAAAACGCCAAGGTCGCCGGAAGGCTCACGGCGCTTAGAGAGCACGGCAAAGTCATATTTGCCGACCTAACAGACGCTAGCGCCAAGATCCAACTATACGCAGCTGCAAACGTGCTGGATAAAAAGTTTAAAGAATTTGCCGACCTTGACATAGGTGACATCGCCGGATTTGAAGGCCAGGTATTTCAGACGAGAAGAGGCGAGCTAAGTCTCAAAATTGAGAATTTTGAATTGCTGACTAAGTCTATTAGGCCGCTGCCGGAAAAATGGCACGGACTAAAAAACGTTGAGACCCGCTTTCGCCAACGTTATCTGGATCTGCTGGCAAATCCGAAGGCTCGAGAAATATTTCAGATCAGAGAAATTGCGCTTCGGACAATAAGAAACTTCTTGAGCGACAATGATTTTAGCGAGGTGGATACGCCCATTTTGCAGCCTCTTTATGGTGGCGCAACGGCGAGACCTTTTGTAACGCACCACAATGCTTTAGACCGCGATCTTTATCTAAGAATAGCACCTGAGCTTTACCTAAAAAGACTTCTAATCGGCAATATGGAAAAGGTCTTTGAACTCGGCCGTAATTTTAGAAACGAAGGTCTTTCCATTAAGCACAATCCTGAATTTACGATGCTGGAAGTCTACCAAGCCTATGCTGACTATGAAGATATGCTTTTACTTACCGAAAATCTTTTAAAAGAAGTCGTCGATAAAGCTACGGGCAGCTTGAAGATTACTTACCAGGAAAGAAAGATCGATTTTTCAAAATTTAAAAAAATGACGATGATAGGTTCTATCGAGAAAATCGGCGGTATCAAGGTCTCGTTTGATATGAGCCTAAAAGAGCTCAAGAAGATAGCTGAAGATAACGAAATAAAAGTCCAGGATTATTGGGGCAAAGGCCATCTTGTAAATGCGATATTTGAAAAAACAGTCGAACATCAACTGATCCAGCCGACTTTCATTACGGATTTTCCGACCGAAATATCGCCGCTGGCAAAAGTAAGTCCCACGGACCCGAATATTGCCGAACGTTTTGAGCTAATCGTCTTTGGCCGTGAAATGGCTAACGCGTTTTCAGAACTTACCGACCCGATCGAACAACGTAAGCGCTTTGAAGAACAGAAAAAAACCGAAAACCGCCGGGAAGTCCCTCAAACAATAGACGAAGATTTTATTAAAGCTTTAGAATACGGTATGCCGCCGGCAGGTGGTCTGGGCGTAGGCGTTGACCGTCTTTTGATGCTTTTAACAGATTCATATTCAATAAAAGAAGTCATCTTGTTCCCTCATTTGAGAACTTTGGAATAGAACTCAGGCTCGAAAAGTATCGGCTTTATCAACGCAGCTGACATTGCCTATTAAAAGAGCTTAAACATAATTCCGCATAATACCAGGTTAACGCCAGTTTAATCGTGATGTCTTAGGGAATCCTATACCAGAGGTGATGTGAATGCAATTCTTAGTTATCGGAAGAGGGGAAACTTCATACCCCGGAATGGATCCGACAAAGATGATTAGCTGGGTAAAGCAAGGTATTCAAGAATTTCAAGAAGACGATAGAACGCAAGCGATCTACGGTTTGTCGGGTGAACCGGCAATCGTATTAATGTGCGAAGTCGAATCGGCGGCAGATCTAGATCAGTACCTTGGCTTGAATCCTTTGAATTTCGGCACTGAGTGGGACATCCATCCGTTGACCAATGCGGAAGAGCTCAGTGAAAACGTTAATCTACTACAAGATCGAATTCAAACGTGGAAAGAAGAAGAGGCAGCTTAAATATTCGTTGGCTTTAAAAGCTGGCGGGCAAAAGCTCGCCGGCTTTTTTATTTAAGTAACTTAAGAGAATTTTGTTATTTATCCGGAAAATAGTAGGTCTGGCCGTTCTTTTCCAGCTTTAAACGGAAATTACTTTCGTTGGCTTCCAAAATCGTAACACCGTCAGGTATTTGGCCAAACTGTTCTAGATCACTGATATTGCTTGTATACGTCCCATTCTCAGCATGATAAGCTTCTTCGGCAGTCTCGACGATCTTAAGCTCAACCTGCGCCGTTGTTTGTTTTGCTTTGTCTACCGCCTCTTTGTATCTGCCCACGTTTTTCGTCGCTTTTTCGGTTAAATTAGCCCCACATCCGACTGACAGCACTACGGCAAGCAATACTGTTGCGATTACTATGTTGTTGACGTTGTTTAGATCCTTCACTTTAGTCTCCGCGCTTATTATTATTAACGGTTTAAACAAAAACTTCTTTAATACTGGTGGTAAGAATACTCCGTAACGAGCATCTAAGCTTCCTTGGAGGCCAATTTAGCTTGTATTGTTTATGGTTGCTCATGTTTGTCTTGATGACCTTTTTCCTCCTCAGTTCCAAAACCGACTTCAGGCTCACGCCATCTTCTTTCCTTGAGAAGTTGATAAACTAAAGCTCCGATTATCGCACCAGTAGTCGGTGCCACCAAATATATCCATATACCTGAATAAGCTCCGCTGGCAATAGCAGGCCCTAAAGACCTGGCCGGATTCATAGAGCCCCCTGAAACCAATCCCGCCATTAAAGCTAACACTGCTATGCTACCGCCAATCGCTATAGCGGCAGCTTCTCCGACTGCCCTGGTATCGGTTGCCACGCTAACGATTACAAACATAAGGATAAAGGTTATAAGAAGCTCTAGGAAAAAACTATCGCTAACTCCGCCAACAGGCAGCGTTGCCCCCAGATTAGCAACATTACCAAACATGGCTCTTAATACAAATGAAGCGGCAATAGCCCCGGCAACCTGCGCAATAATGTAGGGCACGACATCACGCAAAGGAAAATGTCTGGCGACGGCAAAAGCAATAGTTACGGCAGGATTAATGTGAGACCCTGAAATATGACCGACGGCATAAACGACTATCATCACCACAAGACCAAATCCTAAGGCTATCCCTAAAAAAGTTATGCCACCGTTTGTCAAAGCATTAACTACTATAGCTCCTGTTCCCACAAACACTAAGGCAAATGTCCCTACGAATTCCGCCAATAGTCTCTGTAGCAGAGTTACAGTTTGTTTTTTATCCATATTACAAAACTACCCATAAGGTGCACTACCAAACGGTGTACAGGCTAGCTTTTGTTTTTTTGCTTGCTTATGATTTCTAAGACGAAGAAAAAGACCTATTCAAAAAACTTTGAAAAAGACATACACATAATATTCTGAGATGCAGCCACAGCCGGATGCGTCACGCTTCCCTTGATAACATTAAGACCCTTTGATATCTCTGGGTGATTCCGGGCAGCTTCTTGCCAGCCCTTATCGGCAATTTTAAGAAGCCAAGGCAAAGTGCTGTTCGAAAGAGCATACGTCGAGGTCGTCGGTACGGCACTGGGTATGTTTGTCACCGCATAGTGCAGAACTCCGTGAACAACTTTTACAGGCTTCGCGAGGCTCGTGGGCCTTGAAGTCGCAACGTTGCCGCCTTGATCAATTGCAATATCGGAGATAACGGAGCCCTTTTTCATCTCTTTTACTATGTCTTTATCGACAAGTGTCGGCGCTTTTGCCCCGGCAGTCAAAGCTGCTCCTACAACCAAGTCAGATCCAATAACAGCTTCTTTGATATTTACCGAATTTGAAAAACGCGTCGCAACTTTTCCTATTAGCGTCTCTTCCAAGTACCTTAAGCGATCCATGTCTTTGTCGATTACAGTAACCGTCGCTCCCATTCCCATAGCTATGAGAGCGGCATTGCTGCCGGCAATACCTCCACCTAAGACGGTTACTTTAGCCGGCGGCACTCCGGCAACGCCTCCCAATAATACGCCGCGGCCACCGTTTACGGCTTCTAGAAAATGTGCTCCCGCTTGAGTAGCCATGCGCCCGGCTACTTCGCTCATGGGTGCGAGTATCGGCAAACGACCGTCGTCAAGCTCAACAGTTTCAAAGCCTATTGCGATCACGCCGGATTTTATTAGCGCTTTTGTGAGCTCTTTATTAGGTGCAAGATGCAGGAAACAAAAAAGAACAAGGTCCTCTCGCAGCAGAGAATACTCGTTTTTGACAGGCTCCTTGACCTTGATGACAAGCTGCGCAGAAAAAACATCTGCCGCAGAACCCACAATTTGAGCGCCAGCTTCCTTGAAATGAGAGTCTTCTATGTGGCTGCCGATGCCGGCATTTTTTTGGACCAATACTTTGTGCCCTGCGCGGACGAGCTCGCTTACTCCTCCCGGAGTTATCGCAACTCGGTTTTCGTTATCTTTTATTTCTTTGGGTATGCCGATTAACATAGTTCAGAGTCCGTAGTATATGGTTTAGAGTAAGAACCAACTACTTACTATCTATACTTTTTGTCGGTTTATTAAGCAATAAGCTAAAATACAGATATCAGAAAAGGTTTTAACCATAAAAGAATAGGTTTTTCTTTGAATCGGCAGCATCATTCATTGGTCGAAAGTAAATTCAGTTTTGGACTAGTTTTGAGACTAAGCGTTCTAATCTAATTACAGTTGGCAAAGATCCTCTGACCTCTATTGCTCTCGTTTTATAAGCTTCGAGCCAAGGTTTGATTTTGCCCGCATTTATTAAGTCCTCAAAAAGATCCTTGTCGGCTATGACCTGACATTTTGCATCCTCTACCCAACCAACCCGAACACCGGGGTTATCCTTGCAGTCAATTGTCCAGTTTTTGCTTTCGCTTCCGGTCAGCTGTAAAGCAATGACGGCATTAATTTTTTTTACTACGTCAGGCTTTCCCTCAATAAGCCTAGGCAATATTTCGTTAAAAATTTCACCAACCGTTAATTTATCTTCCATTATTTCTCCCAGACAATCCTTTGAAGTGGCCGAGTAGGCCTTAATTCACCGACATTTATTTTTTGGCAAAGAATCTGTTGGCAAATCGGTCCGCTAAACTCAAAACCCACAATATGAGAAGCCATGCAAGCGACAAACTCACGATATTTGTCGTCAGGAATTATTTCGCCCGCAATCTCCTCTTCTTTTGCTTCAAGATTCTCTAGCCAGCGCTCGACTGTATATTGGTAGTGAAGCGTTATGTTCTCAAGATCCAAGACCTCAAACCTTTCACTATCTAGAGCACTGATGACTTCGGAAATGCTTTGCAGTCCTCCGATTCCCCAATGCAGTTCAATCAGTTCCTGGTGATCCGGATTTTCGTTATTCAATATTTTATATCTACGCTCCCAGGGCTGGGTCATACCATGTACTAACATTAATCCGTCATCTTTTAAGATTTGCCGTGCATTTTTAAATACCTTGAATAAATCTTTCATATGCTCGATTGCGCCAATAGATACGATCTTTTCAAAAGATTCACCCTCAAAACTCATATCATTAGCATGCATTATCTTTGCCTCAACTTTTGCTTCCAAACCTTTTTCTCTGGCCATTTCATTAACGAAATCGGCTTGCTCTTGAGCCAAAGTAATACCGACAGTTCGACAGCCAAAATTTTCAGCGGCGTAGAAAAGCATGCTCCCCCAACCACAACCAATATCGAGCAGCGTGTCATCTTCTTTAAGTTCCAGTTTTTTAGAGGTCAATTTTAATTTGTTTTCTTCTGCAGTTTCTAGAGATTCATCTTGGTTAGTAAAATAAGCACAAGAATAAGCCATTTTCGGCCCGAGAAATGCTTTGAAAAACTCAGGTGGTAGATCGTAATGACCGGAGATAGCCTGTCTTTCATTCTCTAGTTGTTTATCCATCAACACTCTCCTTACTGGTTACTAATTACCTTTTTTTATCTACCCTAAAAAAGAGAAGCTAAACGCTTGCTTGAAATATTAAATTAATCGCAAGCAATAACAACGAACATAATGAAAACTAGTTAAAAGCTAATAGCAAATAATTGGGAGCTGACTGCTACTACGCTGCTTTTTGGATATCTGCTTGACGCAGATTCTCGATAACCATGGTTTCCCATATCCTGTTCTCAACAAAAACAAGATCAGGATCAGTGTGAATTACATAGTCCCAGTACAATGCCCAGATGCCGAGGGTAATAATAGATAAAAACAGGTACAGCCAATAATTTCTTTGAGGCAGACTTCTCCTGACCTTTATCCGATGTTGAGTTATGCCCAGCTTATACCAAACCGAACTAAACTCATGCATCATTTCTTGCTCTAACGTCTGAATATCATACCAATCGACCATCAAAAAGTAGTAAGTGTATAAATTTACCAGCCCACCGGTAAGAGGTATCAAGATTGCCCATAGCAGAGCATGTTTTGGCCTTAGTAATGTGAATTGTGCTTGTTTAAGCCGGCCTTCGATCTTCGCAATTTGATCAGACACATCGATGCCTGTTTTTATCGATGCATCCTTTGTAATATCTAAATACGTTTCGAAAAGCTCTTGCATTCTATCAAAGTGAGTATCTCTTCTAAACATACGTATAAACATCTCAATAACGTAGAAAATCCCAGCGGTAATAATCGTCAAAATCAAGAACAGCCACCAATTTATCAGGCGCCTGTCTGTAAATACGGCATCATCTTGTATTCTTTGAAGTTTTTGATAATTATTTTGCATAATCTATGGTTACCCATTCTTGATTACACTATGCAAAACTTTGATTAGTCTGCTGAATGAAAATATGCGGATGAAAACCGGCTTTGATCTACGACGCCTAATTTTTGTAATTCGAAGAAGCTTTTGACACAAGCTCGAACATCCACAGCTGCGTTATGAGCTTGTTCGAGGCCGGCGTCAAAAAGTTTGTAGTGAAGTTCGGGCAGTGTCGGCCATTTGTTACCATATTTGCCCTTTATCTTGCAATAATCAGCCGAGATCTTCATCGTACAGATCTTTGGGATAGTTTCCAGATTCGAAGCTATGCGTTCGCGCAAGAATTCGGCGCCGACTATTTTTTCGTCAAAGCTGATATTGTGTGCTACAAGCACCTCGCTCCTGCTCATAGCCTCGGCAAAATTTCTCAGCGCCCTGGAGAGCAATATGCCTTCCTTCTCGGCCTTCTCATGACTAATGCCATGGATCTTTGTAACAGCTCTCGGTATCACAAAACCATCGGGCTTTATGATGTGATTAGCTTGCTCGATCTCTTCACCGTTTTCATCCGATAATATCCAGGCAATCTGTACCATGCGAGGCCAATTATCAAAATCGGTAACGGGGGCTTTCCAGTTTTTCGGTAAACCGGTAGTCTCGGTGTCAAAAAACAAATACATATAAGAACCATCTTTCGCTTTCCTGTTTGGACACATGTTTTTCGTTTGTCGTTATTCGACAAATCCATATTAAGCCCTAAGATGCACAAACGTCAAAGCAAGGTGGAACTGAAATGTTTATTACTCGTTCACCATATATCAACATGCTCTAACACATAATGTCTGAAAGTATCGGCCATCATTTAGCATGAACTCGATTATGGCCAGAAAATTAACTATTTTTTACGAAGGCCTATTATTAACATGTCATCTGTTAGATTATCGCCGGAAAAATTCTTGGCCTCTTCAACTAAACGATTAAGCAATTTTTTTAGATCAAGCTTACTGTGTTTCTTTACAAAAGCCCGTACTCTTTCTTCTCCGTAAAGGTCAGAATTCTTTTTTGCTTCGACTAGGCCGTCTGTATACATAATAAGTAAATCATTCTTTTCAAATTTGATGCTGATACTGGGATAGCTTTGGTCCGGCAGAACAGCCATCGGTACGCTTGTAATCTCCAAGAAGCGGTCTTGTTTGGCCCAATATGGATAAGGATTCCCCGAATTCGTAAGAGTCAGAATTGCCTTTTTGGGATCATAAACGCCATAAGTCAATACGGTAAATAGTTCAGTTTTTTGTGTAACAAGCGTTTCATTTATGCTGGCTAGAACTTTATTTGGCTCTAAACCCGTGTAAGCTCTGTCTCTTAACAAATACTTTACTTTTGCCGTTTCAGCTGCAGCATCTATGCCTTTACCTGAGACATCTCCCATCACAATTCCCCATCTGTCATCAAGCAACTGAAAAACATCGTAGAAATCGCCGCCGACTTCGGCCATCTTCGTAGCCGATCTATAAAAAATCTCAATATCGAGATCTTTGATCTTTGGTATCTTTTGGGGCACCAAGCTTTTTTGCAACGTACTGGCGATTACTCTTTGAGTATCATATGCATCTGCAAGTTCATCAGTTTCTAGCTTTATTCTCCGAGTCATAGGCCTAAAAATAATGAGACCTTCTAATAGAAGAACCAGCAAGATAATGCCAAAAATTACTACGTGCAGAACTTGCAGCGTTATGACGGTTCCATCCGCCTCATCTTGAAACTGGCCGACAGCCTTATCAAGCGAGGTTATTAACCTCACCGAGGCTGCAGTAAGAACAAACTGTAAGTTCTCGTTATCCGACGTTAGCTCATCATTCGGTGTACTTGCTATATTGTTTGCTTTAGCAAGATAAGTTTTTACCTGCTTGTCTAGCTCGATCGGGGGTTCAAAAAAGATTTCCTTCTCTTTGGCGGAAAGATCACCGGAGAGATTTAGATCCTTATTTCCGTTGATAAGACCTTCGTGCTGCTCTTTCATCAAGTTTATGGCGCTTTTCAGTTTTGCGCGGATCTTACTCTGCTGTCGGGGATCATCCTCGAGAACTAAACGTAGCGACAGCATGCTTATTCTTTGCGACAGCATCCGTTGTCGACCGCTAACATTAATCTCAGCGGCGCTGGTTGACTGGGCGCTTACCATCAAGATCATTATGATCATAGCGACAATACTCAGCACCGCTATGACTAATAAAGCAATTATGTAGTTACGAGTTATGACGCCAACAGAGACCTTCTTTTCATCAGCCATGCTATGGGTCTTCTACCCAAGAAAACAAACCCGATACCGAAGGACTGAGCGAGACTGTTACTAGTCATTGGTTGTTGACTCATTAATAGTTGACTTGAGTGGCTGCAGGAGTTTGACTGACGGCTGATCGCTAATCGCTGTATCTTTCTTCTTTCCAGGGATTGCCTCGGTTATGATAACCTTTGGATTCCCAGAAACCGGCCTTGTCTTTTGCCATAAACTCTATGCCATTTACCCACTTGGCGCTTTTCCAGAAATACAGCTTGGGTACGACAAGTCTGACCGGATAGCCGTGCTCAGGTAAGAGATCTTCGCCGTTTTGTTTGACGGCAAATAAGACATCGTCTTCGACAAAATCTTTTAAGGGGATATTTGTCGAGTAACCACCGTATGAATGAATCATAACGTGTTTTGCATTTGCTTTTATATTTGCGAGCTCAACTATAATCTTGGTACTGACGCCTTCCCAAAAATTGTCGAACTTTGACCACGTTGTCACACAGTGAATATCAGACTCGATCTTTACCCTAGACAGTTTTTCAAACTGCTCAAAATCCAAAGTTTTTTCTTCCTCAACGAGGCCGGCTATCTTAAAACTCCACTCGGATTTTTTTATCCAGGGTATTCTTCCAACATGGAGAACCGGCCATTCTCCTGTTTTATGTTGACCCGGCGGTAATCTATCTGAACGTTCGGTGTCTGAACTTTTGATAATTTTTTTATCTGTCATGGTAGCTATCAGTAAAGGCAATCGCTTTTTACATTATTCCCACAAAACAATTACCTAAATCAAGAGAAGGTTTTGAAGCTTAACAATAGCCTATAAATCTAGTATGCACATGCCGGCGCAGCACGGGTCAAAAACGAATATCAAAGCTTTGTGGATCAGCGTTGTGCTTATTTTCCTTTATTTTATTTTTGAAATGACTGTAGCCGTATTAACCGGAAGCTTAGCTTTGTTAGCCGACGCTTTGCATGAGCTATCAACGGTCATTGCTATCAGTATATCTTTATATGCGCTAAGTCTGGCAACAAGAGCACCGACAAAGACAAAGACCTTTGGATATCTGCGAATTGAAATCGTTGCCGCCTTTTTCAACGGATTACTACTTTTAGGAATGGCTATCTTCATTCTCATAAGAGGCTTTCAAAGAGCATTTAATCCGATCGAGCTGCCGGCGTTACCGATGTTTATTGTTGGCATTGGTGGAATAGGCCTAGAAATCGTAACCCTAGTGCTCTTATATGGCGGACAAAAAGAAAGCCTTAATATCCGAGGTTCATTTTGGCACGTGATTAACGCTTTTTTTGGCAGCATAGCTATAATCGTTGCCGCGACATTTGTCTTGTTCGATATTTTTGTCGCCGACGCTTGGGCCGGAATTGTTTTCGCATTTATTCTTCTCTACGCCTCCTACGGAATAATTAGAGATTCAATATTTATTTTGATCGATAGCGTACCTAAGAATATAAACCTAGCCGACATAGATCAAGACTTGCTAAAAATTGAGAACGTCATCGCCACCCATCATATCCACGCTCGAGTGGTATCAAGTAACATTACGACTTTTAGCGGCCATTTGGTGGTCAAAGACCTTGGCAAGGCAGAGGACATTCTCAAAAAAACAAAAGAGCTGCTCGATGAAAAATACAAGTTCACATTATCTACTATTCAAATTGAAAGCGAAGAGCTGGCCGAAACCGACTTCAAGAAATTGGAATACAAAAAAGAAAACCGCTGATCCGTCTACGCTTTTGTTTCAACAACCGTCGCGCTCAATAAATCACAAAATGAAAAACGTTTCTCTCTTAAAACAACTTCGCCTCTTTCAAATCCAAGCGGTTCTTTGAATATCGGGCCATCGTAGACAAATGTGTGAAATTCACCGTTTTCGCCACAGGGATCAACGCCGGCCGGTAGATCGTTTAAGAGATCTGTATCATAGTCGCGGCCTGTAAACCGTGCGTCAAGTACATTTGTATCCACACAAGTAATCAGTGCTTTAAAACCGGTGTTGATAAACTTATTTGCCAGCTCTTTCGTATCTTTTTTCCATAGCGGAAAAATGGCTCCCATGTCTACTTGAGCAAGCTTGTCTTCCCTGTATTTCTTTAAGTCTTCCAAAAAAATATCTCCAAAGACAACCGACAGCACGCCATCATTCTGAAACTGTGTAAGACTCTCTCTCATCCGGTTTTCATAATCGTCATTTGTGGCATCTTTTGATATTTTGATCTGCTTCAATGGAAGAGATAGCGATGCAGCTTGCGCTACAAGAAGCTCAGTGCGAAATCCATGCATGCTTACCCGGTCGTAGTCTTCTGTGACAGTAGTGAGCAAAGCGACTACTTCATATGCCGGATCTTTTTGAATTTCATAAAGAGCAAGAGCACTGTCCTTGCCCCCACTCCATGAAAATAAGACTTTTTTCATGATGCTTAAATAAGTTCTTTGGTGGTATTTTCCGTAGCAGCCTCAACGGCTTCAAGCTCTTCGTCGGGGCCTTCAAGAGCCAGGGTGCTGTCTAATTTTCGCTTATATGTACCGATGTGAGAATCACCGACCCTATAAGATTCTGAGGCCTTATCTAAATGTTTGCCGATATCTTCGTATTTTTTGTAGAAAAGATTAAAGTTTCTCTCCACGCTGGCAAGCCCTTTCTGCAGCTTACGGGTACTTTTTAATATCTCTACGTTTTGGAAACCAAGTAATATGACTTTTAAGTGAGCGTAAAAAGAATTGGGACTAACCGGCACCACTTTGTTCGCTTGAGCAAATTCAAATAATTTTGATTCTTCGCCAAGATAATTTTTGTCAGCTATAGTTTCGTAATAAATTGCCTCTGATGGAATAAACATAAATGCAAAATCAGTTGTTCCTTGTTCGGGCTTAATATATTTACTGCTGATACTTTTTATCTGAATCTTAAGAGCATTCTCATATCCTTTCCAGCACTCTCTCTTTTCCGCTTCAGTTTCAGCTTCCATATATTTTTGATAATCGTCTCGAGGAAATTTGGCATCGATGGGAACTATAGCGTCTTTTAACTTTATTACCGCGTCGACTTTTTCCAATCCATTGATAGAATACTGACGCTCCCAAACACCTTTTGGAAGAACATTATCTAGCATCTCTTCCAGAATTACTTCACCATAGCTACCCCTGAGCTTAGGAGTTTGCAGTAGATCTTTAAGCGACTGACCAAGTTTTTGGGCTTCTTCCTGCTGTTGAACCAGCTTATGAACAGTCGATCCCATATCTTTCATTGTCTCTATAGTCTTTACAGTATGTTTTGAAAGAAAATCTTTAGAATCAGAGACTTCTTTGCGCGTGTTATTAAGTTCGTTGTGAATGTTTGTCTGAAAAGACAAGAATTGCTCTTTTAAAGAAGCGTCGATTTTTGAAGAAACATCTTCGGATTTTCCTCTTATTAGAAGAACAATCACCAACGCAATTAGTAATATTAGTGTGGCTAAAATAACTATTTCCATAATAAAAACCTCTTGCTAAAGAAAATAGCACCTTGTGCAGGCATAAGCAAACCCAAGCTCAGCTGTTAGTTAGTCACTAATTGAGTCTTAGCGTCCTTTATTACCGGCCCAGCATTAGGATTAAAAGGATTTGTCCGCGCTGCTAATGAGAACAGATACGGATAATTGACTTTGAGGTGTTTCATATAATCAAGCCACTCCGTGATAAGTACGGCAAAAGCTCTGTTGATGTCCCCTACTATATGCTGGAAATCCGCATCTGTCATCTGAGTCACATCTTCGCGTACGGCCATTTCTTCGGTCAGATGAAAAACAGCCCATAGCAAGTCAGTGAAAGAAGCGTGCTCTAGCAAGTTGGGATTTTCCAGCAAGCGAAGCATAAAACCGCGTTTTTCTATCAAAAAATCTGAAAGTTCAGCCAGATCATGTTTTTCAATTTTGACCGCGTGATGATGGCCTCTGAGATCCTTCACAGCTTTATCAAAATCTTTTGCAGACCAACTCTCATCGAAAATCAGATGGCTGGTTATTTTCTTACAATCAATATCGAACTTATTGAAGTAAACCAAGAGCTTTGTACCGACTTCGCTAAAAAATGCTCCTATCACCATATTTAGCTTAGAGAGCAGCGCCTTTTTTTCCCTGGTTTCAAGTACGTTATGGATAACTAAAGTCACCATAAGGACCTCGATAAAGACAAAGGCAATGTCTCCTACTAAAAAAATGAAGATATGGTGGGCATCCCTAAATATCAAATAATGAATAATATAACCAACGGTAGATAAAACAAGTAATATTATTCCCAAGAATATTTGCCAGTTACTACGAGACACCTGTGGGCTCCTTCAGTATTTTTCTATATCTAATTATCAACAAAAAAAGCTTATTGGCAAAATATTTTAAGAATTCATCTCATAAATGCGACGAAAGCGAAATTTTGGATTTTCGAGCGAGACAAGGAAGACGAGTAAAAAGCCCGGAGGTGTAGCTAGGTGCTACGTTGAGGACTTTTTGCGAAGGCTGACACCGTCGCAGCCGAAAAGCCGGAATTGCAGCCGGAGCCATTTGTGAGACGAGTTCTAAATATCCTACCCTTAACCCTTTATTACTCAGCCACCATTCGTCTATAATGATTACTATGGATAATTTCTTTTGCCAGCACTGTGGTGAAAACCCTGCGAATCTGTGGGTGACCAAGATCATGGATGGCCAAGTCAGCAAACAACATCTTTGTGATGAATGCTTTCGCAAACTAAGCGGCCACTCGTTGCCGTTTACTTTAGCGCTGCCGATAAATATGACGAATCCGCTTATTAGCGCAACTGACACTGTCAGGCCGTTAAAAAGTGCTGATTTTCAAGTTTGTAAAAACTGCAGTACTAGCTGGCATGACTTTATGCAAACCGGCTTTTTAGGCTGTCCTCAGTGTTATGAAAACTTTAAAAAGCAGCTTGAACCTCTTATAAAAGATATACATTCTTCGCTCAACTACAGAGGCAAGGTGCCTAAACGACTCCCAGAAGGAATCAAGTTAAAAGCGTCTCTGAGACAGCTTAAACAAAAGCTTTTCAGCTCTATTGATATTGAAGATTACGAAGAGGCGGCCCGCATTAGGGACGAGATGAACAAACTAAAGAAAAAACTAAACAATGTCACAGAAGATATTAAACGATAATAACGACATCATCATAAATAGCCGTGTCCGGCTTGCCCGAAATATTTACGGGTTTACTTTCCCTGAATGGGCATCAATCGACGAATTAGCTCAGATAAAGAGCATTTCAAAAAAAGCTATAACCGAACTTGGGCGTTCATTTAGATATAAAGAGTTGGCGGGGTTGAAAGACCACGAAAAAAATCTCCTGGTAGCTGGCAATATTTTAAGCAGCCAATTTATAGATGGCGACCCCGGTTCCAGGGCCTTTGCTCTGGGCTCAAAAAAAGTATCCATAATGATCAATGAAGAAGACCATCTTCGTTTATCGGTCCAAAAAGAAGCCGATGACTTGCAAACTTGCTGGAATATTATCGATAATATCGATACCAAGATTTCTGAGAATGTCGAATACGCGTTCTCAAATGAGAATGGCTTTGCAACGGCGTGCCCGTCTAATGTCGGAACAGGCATGAGAGCTTCGGTAATGCTGCACCTGCCTGCTCTGTGTTTGGATGACTCAATTAGCTCGCTCATCACAAATTTGACTGATGGTCATATCACGGTAAGAGGATTGTCCGGTGAAGGCTCCGTAGCCCTTGGTCATATTTTTCAGATATCAAATCTCAACACACTGGGCATTTCAGAGCCCGAGACCCTTGCTTATCTAAAAAAGGTCAGTCAAACAATAATAAAAAAAGAGCTATTAGCGCGAAAAAATCTTTTAAAAAGGGAAAAACTAAACTTGACGGATAAAGTGAGGCGAGCTATCGGGATATTAGAATACGCGTGTTTTATTTCATACGAAGAAGCTCTGAGTTATCTTTCACTAATTTCGTTGGGTCAAAGGTTGGGCCTGGAAAAAGAGACAAAAGAGTTAAAGAATATGTCCACTTTGTCGAAACAATTAAGTGATAGCTATTTGCAAAAATCGACGAAGGCTAAAGATGTGGATATTGTTAGAGCCGGCAAAGTACGGGCAATAATAAACAATAGTTAGCTTAATCTTTTCAAGGGTAAATGCACGTATTAGAATAGTAACTACTTGAGGAGTAAATATGTTTGAGCGATTTACTGAAAAAGCACGTCGAGTTGTCGTTTATGCCCAAGAAGAAGCTCGGATGCTCAATCAAAACTACATCGGTACGGAACATCTGTTACTCGGACTGATCCGGGAAGAAGAAGGTATTGCTGCCCGAGCAATAAAAAGCTTAAACATCAGCCTTGAAGATGTAAGAACTCAGGTTGAAGAGATAATCGGTCGCGGTACTTCAACGCCGAGCGCTCATATTCCTTTCACGCCACGTGCAAAAAAAGTACTCGAGCTTTCTTTGCGTGAATCGCTGCAACTCGGACATAACTATATCGGTACCGAACATATCTTGTTAGGCCTCATCCGTGAGGGCGAAGGCATAGCCGCACGCGTAATGATCAACTTAGGCGGTGATCTGGACAAGGTAAGAAACCAGGTTATCGAACTATTATCCGGTTATTACACCGATGTGGAATCTGCTGGCGGAGGCGGCGGTCCGGGGGCAGGAGCAAAAAAGTCCTTTGCAAAATCCGGTTTACTTGATGAATATGGCCGCAATCTTACAAGGCTAGCGACTGACAACAAGCTCGATCCCGTTATCGGTCGGGAAAAAGAAATTGAGCGCGTAATGCAGATCTTATCCCGGCGTACAAAAAATAACCCCGTATTAATTGGAGAACCCGGGGTGGGGAAAACGGCCATTGTTGAAGGACTGGCTCAAGCGATTTCCAGAAACGAAGTTCCCGAGACAATCAAGGGTAAGCAAATATACACGTTGGACCTGGGCGCATTGGTGGCCGGCTCCAAATACCGAGGCGAATTTGAAGAACGCCTCAAAAAAGTAATAAAAGAAATCGCCAAGAGAAAGGACGTGATCCTTTTTATCGATGAGATGCATAATCTCGTCGGTGCCGGTGCGGCCGAAGGCGCAATAGATGCGGCGAGCATATTGAAGCCGACACTGGCTCGCGGTGAACTTCAAACTATTGGCGCAACAACTATTGACGATTATAGAAAGCATGTTGAAAAAGACGGTGCTTTAGAACGTCGTTTTCAGCAAGTGAATGTGGGGCAACCTTCCACTGCCGACACGATGGAGATACTGCAAGGCTTGAGAGACCGTTACGAAGCACATCATGGCGTTGTAATTACAGATGAAGCGATAATAGCTGCGGCCAACATGGCAGATAAATATATTCAAGATAGGTTTTTGCCGGATAAAGCAATCGACCTAATAGACGAAGCCGGTTCCAAAGTGCGTATAAAGTTGATGACGACTCCGCCCGACTTTAAGGAACTTGAAAACGATATTAAAAAAGTCGCTAATGAGAAGGAATCTGCCATAGAATCGCAAGATTTCGAAAAAGCGGCTGCTTTCAGAGATAAAGAAAAGAAGCTTTCCATAAACAAAAAGGAGCAAGAAGAAAAGTGGAAGAAACCCGATGATTTTGACGAAGCGCGAGTCACGGAAGAAGATATCGCCCAAATAGTTTCCAGCTGGACGGGTATTCCTGTTTTCAAACTCACCGAGGAAGAAACGTCAAAGCTGATGCAGATGGAAAAAGGCATTCACGAACGCATCATTGCTCAAGATGAAGCTGTTGCGGCCATTGCCAAATCAATTAGACGCTCAAGAGCGGGCTTGAAAGATCCCAAACGGCCGGGAGGCTCATTTATATTCTTGGGGCCATCAGGTGTAGGCAAGACAGAGCTTGCAAAAGCTCTCGCCGATTACCTGTTTGGAGACGAAAGTGCTCTGATCCAGATAGACATGAGCGAATACATGGAAAAACACACGGTCAGCCGTTTAATAGGTTCACCTCCGGGCTACGTTGGCCACGACGAAGGTGGCCAATTAACTGAGCAAATAAGAAGACGCCCGTATTCTATCGTACTCTTTGATGAGATCGAAAAAGCTCATCACGATGTCTTCAATATTATGCTTCAGATTCTTGAAGACGGTAGGCTCACCGATGCTCAAGGTCGCGCGGTAAGCTTTAAAAACGTCATTCTTATCATGACGTCTAATATCGGAGCCAGGGACATAGCCAAAGCTGCACCTTTGGGCTTTTCGAAAGACAACAAAAGCATTTCTTATGAAGACATGAAAAATAAAGTGATGAGTGAACTTAAAAAGACATTCCGGCCTGAACTTCTTAACAGGCTCGATGACATAATTGTCTTTCATCAGCTAAATGAAGATCATATCTTGAGTATCGTCGACCTAATGTTCTCCAGACTTCAAAGACAACTGCAAGAAAGAGGAATTGAGCTGGAACTCACCGATGTTTCACGAAAATTTCTGGCTGCTGAAGGATATGACCCCGCATACGGTGCAAGGCCTCTAAGACGGGCTATTCAAAAATGGATCGAAGATCCCCTCTCCGAAGACCTTATTAAAGGCAAATTTAAGCCGGGCCAAACTATCGTCGCCGATATTAAAAACAAAGAGACCCATTTTAAGGTGAAAGCTGATAAAACAGTTACCAAGAAAACAAGCACCAAAAGGAAAGCCTAGTTTAGAGTTTAGGTGCTTCACCTTCTTTTAGTCTTTCTAAAGATTAGTTTCCGATCTAATGACAAACTTTTAGTAGCTATTTTACCTTCCGTATCATTAATCCATTGCGAGCAAATTCGATCAAAGTCTTGAATCTAGATTCAATTTAGGTCTCAGAGCCATAAATTATTTAAAAACTTAAATTTATTAGATACTCTGCTTGTTTTACTCGCATAAACAACCACTGCAGCCTTTAGAGCTCCTACCAGCAAGACTTTTTGAAAATTGCAAAAATATCCGTATTTTTCTCAATAATAGAACGTTTTTGTTAAGTTTTTGGCCTAATATGCCGATATATTAATAGTTATCGCTTTATTGTCGTTTTACGCATAGTTTTGCTACAATAGTAATTGATGGTTATTGGGGGAGTAGCAATGTCTCAAAGATGTATAAATAGAGATAACAATAATAAGTCTCTTTTAGCCTCCGCTCGCAAACCTATTTTGTTGACGATCGAACATAAACGTACCGATTGCGCGAATACGGATCCCTCTAATGTTAGTCAATACTCTTCTGCTTTTATAAACAAGGAGCTTCAAAAAGATTGCTTTAAAGAACACACAGATTACAGCAGAGTCTCATTCTCAAGGAACAGAGCTTCGTTCTCAAGGCTTACAGAGGCAACCGCACTCACTAGAGCCGGACATTTGAAACAATCCGTCAAAGAAGCATATATCTTATCCCGCTTATTGAAGAATAACGCTGTCGCTTATGCTGTTGATTACATTAGTTCTTTAGCTTCTCGCTTAAGCCTGACAGTTCAAATGCTTATTAACACTAAGAAAGATACCTACATAAACCATAATTACGTCGAAAATTGCAAAAATATCCGTTTTTTTCATAAAAATAAGGTGAATATGTTAAGTATTAAGCTTTTAATGCCGATATATTAACATTATGTATTTATTTGTATGTATATCGTAGGATTGTTTTAATAGTAAGTAATACCTATTAAGGGAGAAGCGATGTCTCTCAGGTGTTTTTTGAAGGAATATCAAAAAAGTATTCGTAAAGTTTCCTTGAGAGACTGCGCTTTTTCCTGCAATACGAGCTTTCTTCAAAACAGAAATATTTCCGCCAGACATATATATATAGATAGAGAAAAGGTTAGATTTTTTCAAAAGACCAAACCGTTACTTATTATAGTTGCAACGATCGCTTTATTCTTTTCTTTCATTGTCCCGACTTTCGCCATAGCGCCACCTTTCCCAACTACCAATTGGCTGCACCAAGAAATTTCTGCGGTAATAGGCACTTCGTGGCAAATGCCGGGCAACGACATGGATCTGGCAGAAAATCTATCG
>LAZR01000678.1_pt1 | contig 24578 bp, 26 predicted proteins | sample 329461 | NCBI WGS metagenome assembly LAZR01 (sample SAMN03002196, study PRJNA259156) | marine sediment metagenome | biome: sea floor; feature: Hydrothermal impacted sediments; material: marine sediment; isolation source: Loki non-amplified sample from Loki's castle hydrothermal vent sediment ...
CTGGACACTGAGGTAGTGAGTGCCATAGAGGCAGCTTCCCCATTAACTCTACCTGCTTTTACTCTTGGTGGCACAATGGATGCTAACTCTCAAGCTTTAATTAATGTCTTAGATTTAGACCTTGGTACTGAGTCCGCCACGGGTACCTTCTCGGCTACGTTAACCGCTGCAAATGCTGGCACAGCTTGGCTCATTAAGTCAAAGGACACCTCCGATATCCTGAGACCAAGATTAGGCTTGAGCGGCGGTGTTGATACTGCGGTATGGGCATGGGTAAATAGTACCCACACAGGCATAGTGCTGAGTGGTGCTCTAACCCTCAATGGTCAGACCTTTGATGCTGGTAGTGGTTCTTTAAGAGTAGATACTACAGGTAGCAATGAGGGAATTGATATTTATGCTACAAGTGATGATGGTGGAGTACGGTGTTCCTTTTATCACGTAACAGCAAGTCCAGTAGCGAATGATATTCCCTTTCAGTGGTATGTCTATGGTAAGGATACTGGTGGAACTCAACGGGAACTCGCAACTCAGAGATTTCTGGTTGAGTCTGTAGGTGCTACTACTCTAGCTGGCAAAATGGATATATTATTGCGGACAGGTGCTGCTTGGAATACAGCTCTCACATTAAGTAGTGCTGGTGCTCTCTGGATAGATGCTGGCTTAGAGGTTGGTGGCAATATCGTTATGGGTGGGAGTGCTATTACAGGACATGCCCAAGCAATATCTGATAATGCTGTTTTAACAGTAGACCATGTTACCCCAGTATCAGGTGACTATGCTAAATTTACAGCAAATGGGTTAGAGGGGAGAGAGAAATCAGAGGTACTCTCTGACCTTAATGTAGAAGATGGGGCTGATGTTAGCCCTATAAAATTCGTCTATAAAGGGACTGCGGAAACAGTTAATAATAGTGACGTCCTTCAAGATGACGATGCCTTTACATTTTCAGTATTGGCAAATAAGGCCTATAAAGTTGACCTTTGGTTACTCTGGTTTAGTGGAACAACCCCCGACTTAAAACTTCAATGGTCTGGGCCAGTTGGTGCAGGGGGTGATTGGCTTGTTGGTGAGAATGTGACCAGTATTGTTTATTCTGATTTTTCGAGTGCCATTGTCCTTCAAGGTCAGGCCGCCTATGTTATAAGCCAAATACACTGTCTTTTAACCACAGGTGCAAACGCTGGAGCCATAACGCTACAGTGGGCACAGAATGTAGCCAATGGAAGTAATACCATAATACATGCAAGGTCTTGGATGAGCTACGCATTGCTCAATTAGAGGCGAGGATTGAAAATAGGAAGCTGGAATACTGTTGGCTGGATGAAGTGCTTTTTTATAGCTCTTTGCCTATTATTACTTGCTGATTTTGTAGCCTGTATAGTTTTACCAATAATTTATTAATAAAGAAATGGAGGTGAATGTTGATTGAACTAACCAAGGAGGAAATCTGGGCTTCTAACATTTTGAATGGACAGATAAATAATGCCCAAGCGGAGTTGCAAAGGGTGGCAGCAGCCAGGAATGCCTTTATTAAGCTATTGGAAATTAAATATAATGCTGTTTTTGACCCCAAGTCCAACAAACTGGTGGAGAAGAGTAAGCAAAAACCAGCCTCGCCACAAGGAGGGTGATTATGGGTTGGAGTATAGATTTGATTAGACCAGGTTTGGATACTATATTTGGAAACCTAAAGAAACAGTACACAGTCCAGCATGTTGAGGCTACCAACCCAACCGTTATGGTCAAACATGAGGGAGAGATAACACTTAGCATAATGAAACGTATAGTTGGTATGTTTCCTGAATTTGTCTACATGAATTTTGTTCCTAACTCAACCTTTCCTACTGGGCAATCTATAGCGGAGACTCACTAATGGTTACAGCAGAACAAACCCTTAGAGACCTTATTGGTAATGACCGCAAGTTCATTGAGACTTTGTTCGTCGTGGAAAATAAGCAACGTAGGATAGTTCCCTTTGCCTATAATAATATTCAGACCGATGCTGACGTCACAGAAACAGGTATGGATATTTGGGTTAAGCCTGCCCAAGTTGGCTTTTCAACTGAAAGGATAGCAAAGAGGTTAAAAGATACCTTGACCAGTCCAGGCACCAATACCGTCCTTGTAGCCTACGATGATTTTATTACAGAAAGGTTATTAAGTAAGGTCACCTTTTTCTATAACCATTTAATGGGATTGAATATTCCTGGCTTTCCCGAAATCTATCACAATTCTACCTATGAAAAGACCTTCCGTTTTTATGTCAAAGGTAGAGTTTATAGTACCAGTTCTATTTATATAGCTTCAGCCCGTAGTTATGTGGCAGGTAGAGCCGAAACCATCCATCACTTATTATTTGATGAATTTGCCTTTTACCCAGCTAAGGCACTAGACGATATAGTTTCCCCTGCATTAGACCGTGTTCCTGTTGGTGGTACTGTAGATATATATTCTACTCCTAATGGACAGGAAAATGACTTCTATGGTATGTACCAGTTGGCCAGAGAAGGTAAGTCAACCTTTACTCCACATTTCTACCCTTGGTTTTTACATGAGGAGTATGTTATCGTATTGGGTGACTCCAGAATTGAAAGGCTTATCCCTGAAACCAATGCACCCGAGTTCAAATTGTCCATTGATGAGGACAGCTTAGTTACTAATTTCAATTTGACCTTTGACCAGATAAGGTGGCGTAGGTGGAAGATTAAGGAGAAACAGAGTCTTAGGCGTTCTGGTGAGATGATATTAAAATTTCAACAGGAGTTTCCTGAGGATGATGTATCCTGTTTTATAGCTATTGGCAATACCTATTATGAGGATACATATATGGATAGGCTGGCTAAGAGTTGTTATCCTGCACCAATAGTGAATACTGATGGGTTGAATATTTGGTATCCACCAGAGAAGGGTAAGAAATATATTATCACTATCGACCCTGGGCAGGAGAGAATAACCTTGTCTGCTATTGGTGTGCTATGCTTTGAGGAGGATGAGGAAGGTAACTACAAGCCTAAGTGGTGTGCTAGGGATGCAGGTCTATATGGCCCAGAGGTCACCTGTGACAAGGCTATTAAGGCTTCTAACCTCTATGGTAGGGCTATGATAACTTGGGAAGATAATGCTCATGGTTTGGCTCTTACCGTCCTATTGCATAGGAGGAGACCAATTTACTTCAGGTCGGACATTGTTAATAAGATGCCAACTACTACTCCTGGCTGGAGAACTACTCCTAGTAATAAACCATATATGCTACAGAAGGTGTCAGGCTCTCTAGCCGACTTAACCTGCCATGACATTGAATTGGTTAGGCAATTAAGGAACTTCAGGCGACTTGCTAATGGGGTGGAAATTGTCGGTGCTGATGACATCCATGACAGTTATGCTATTGGTCTGGTGTGCCTTGACCCGAAACCAATGAAACGTGGACTCATAGGACGTTCAGGTTGGAAATGGTAATAGCAATGAAAGATTTACCTAAATTATTTGAAGCGGTTATCATACCTTACATAATCATTGCCTCTTTTACGCTGATTTGCTGGCTGACAGGGACAGGACAGAGTGTACCCGAATGGCCGTGGGTTTTCTTTCTAGGTGGTCTGAGTAAGTATGGTATCACCTTTAGTGTGGGAAAGATAAGGAAGAAATGATAATAGGATTTATAATTGGCATTGTACTTGCAGCTATACTATTGGGGATACTCGTAATAGTCCTCGTCAAAAGGTATTGGGACACGTTTTAAGAAATGAAACTGTTAAAGTATCTTTTAACTCAACGCTTTTGGATAGGCATTGCCTCTGTTCTTGGTGGAGCAGGTTTAATACTGGTTCATTATATTGATTACGGTGGAACATTGCATTTTACCTTCCCCGACCACGGCACACTGGGATTGGCCTTGGTTATATTTGGTGCTTTAATAGCAGGACTTAAATCAAAGAAAAGCAGGAGACCTAAATAAGGAGGCAAATGAATACTAAGGATTTAATAGCCAAGTGTGGTAAATTAAAAAGTAACTGGAATACTAGAGACCGCAAAATAAGGGAATGGTATAGTGTCCTTAGATTGACCGATGAGCTAAAACAGGAGGGTATGGAGTCGGTTACCTCAAACGACCCTAGGACTGGTTATAATCTAGGCAAACATTTAATGACCTCCAGCTTAGTGGCCGATAAAATAGACCAGGAGGATTTGAGCCCTCAGGAGGTGGAGGCTACTAGCTATCTGGAGGGATATGTAGCAAAGCGTTGGGCTGGTGAGGAAAGACGTTACCGTAGGATGGGACGCCAAAGTTTCAAAGGTGAGTTGATAGGCTTAATGCTTGCTACTGGTTGGTACAGTGTGTTCAGTATGGTAGAAAAGGATAAAATCTGGTCTGAAGTCTGGAATCCTATAGAAGTCTACCCAGCATTTGGTCCTGCTGAGGTGGGCTTAACTGAGGTTGCCCATATCTATACTATGAAATCATCAATAGCCAATAGGAAAGCTAAATTGATGGGGTGGAAGATTGAGAAGCCATTTACTGGCAATACTACCCTATATGACTACCATGGCTTTGACGATGATGGTGATGTGGTTAATGGTATAGTCTTAGGTGGTAATCAAGTTGTACCGTTAGAAAAGAATCCAGTCCTTAGTAAATTGGGTATGCTACCATTGTTCATTTCTCCTATTGGTGGTCTTCCTGACAGGGGAGCAATAGATTCCAGGTGGCAGGAACATTTTGGTGAGAGCATAGTAGCTACCAATGAGGAATTAACCAAAAATTATAATAGAATGTTGACCTTCTCCCAACAGTTGATGAGAGATACGGCCAACCCTCGCTGGTTTGAACGTTCCTCTGGAGATACTACTATCCTTAAAGAAGAGGATTTATTTAAGCGTGGAGCCATATTTAGGGGAGCACCAGGAGAAGATGTTACTCCATTAGCCGTACCGCCAATTCCTGTTGAACTTAGGACAATGCTGTTTGACTACCAGAATATGTTGCAGAGAGGTTTGTTTCCTTGGGCAATTTTTGGTAATATCCAGATGCAGATGAGTTACCTAGCCATGGCTAACATAGCTTCAGCTGCCCTACAAGTATTGACTCCCTACATGGATGCCTTAAGGGGGTTGCGTTCCGATGTAGACGATTATTGGGTTAAACTTTTAATGGCAACCAAGTATAAACCTCATAAATTCATAGTTCCTAGTAATATGCCAGAAGAGGTAGAGTTTGATGTTCAGGCTGACATCGAAATTCCTGGTTATCTTGTCCAAAGAGCCACGGTAGCTAGGATGCTAGACCCCTCCTTTAGGTTATCTACTGATACTGTTATGGATAAAATGTTCCCTGAAGTTAGAGACCCATTGAGGGAACAGGCTAAGGTGAGGAAAGATGATGCTATGAATAGTCCTGAAGCTATAGCTGCTGACCAGGTGTTAGCCTATAAAGAACAGGCCAGGCTGCTAAGGGAGAAAGATGACCCAGCCAGCATCGAGGCTGCTGAACTCTATGAGAAGGTAGCAGCAATGGTGGAAGCTAGGCTGTCTCCTCAACAGTCAGCAATAGAACAGGCTGGAGCGGCCCAGCGAGCCGTTCCTCCTGCTGAGGAAGCAATAATGAGGGAAGTATTTCCAACCAAAGAAGCAACAGCACCTCAAGAAGGTCTAGGGAGGGTATAATGCCAGATGAAAAAGGTTTTGCACCTCCAATTGAGCCAGTAGTACCTCCACAACCACCTGTTGAGTGGAAAAAACGTCAGGAATATTGGAGAAAACAGCTAGAGGAATATTCTAAGCGGGCTGAAACTCCTATAGAACCTATGAGTGCTATCCCAAGTGTGCCTCTATATAAACCAAAGGGTTGGTTGGACAGGCTTATAGTATTTCTTGGCGGTGGTTTTAAGGCAGAGAATATTTGGGCACCAATTCCTAAAATGGTAGGAACAACCTGGCAAGCAACTCCTCTAGCGGTTCAAGAACGTATGAGACAGCAGGCAGATATAGCTGTTGATAGTTCCGTCAGGGCACAATTCTTTATAGACTTTTATTCCCAAGCACCACTATTAGTGTCTACAGGTAGAGTAACATCCTATGAAGATTATCTAGATGTTACTGGTGAGTCTGGTTCATTATTGACTCCACAGGATATAACCGAGGCTAAAGCAGCCATTGAATCTATAGCTGTACGGGGAGAGGAACTTCCTGAATGGCTAGAGGTTAGTCCTGAGGAAGAGGCTGCTGTTAGAGAATTCCTAGAGGCAGGATTAAAGGAGAAACAATTTCCCCTAGCATCATTGAATAGGCTAACTATAGATGAGATAATCAAAGCCCTAGCACCTCCCGTTACTACTGCTAAATTACCAGAAGGTATGAGTACAGAGGAATTACTCCGCTTGGCTTCTGTAATGGATTTGCCTCCAGAATCCATTGAGACCGTTCTCGATATTGACCAGGCTGTGGCAGTAATCAGGGAAGCTACCTTGGAGAAGGAGCGAATGATAGCCGATGTTAAGGCAGGTATCCGAGACTGGGAACCTCCTGATATGTCTTTCTGGGAAAAGGCTTTCTTTGTGGTACAGAGTCCTATGCAACAATTTGCTGACCTTATAAAGCCTTACTTGGAACATTTTGCCTATCCATGGGCAGGTACGGTATCCCTCATGGTGCAAAGAGGAATGGCTGGCACTCAGGATTTAGAGAAGCTTTTTGATAAAGCTAGGGCAGAAGGTGTAGACCCTTGGCATGCAGCAGGTGTAAGTTGGGAAGAATGGGGTTTACCATTGTATTGGAAATTGCCTATAGAGATATTGATTGACCCAATAACCTATACTCCAGGTATAGGATTAGCAGTTACAGGTAAGATTTTTACTAAGGTAGGACTGAAAACTTTTGGTGAGTCATTGATTAGCCTTAATCGGGGTATGATGTCAGCCTTAGATATCCCATTTGATGCTGCTAAACATCTTTTGAGTAGATTTCCAAAAACTACTAGCCAGATTATCCGCCATGAGTTGGATAATTTTACCACGACATTTAATGCGGCCGTAGCCAGACAGACTGGTAAGGCTATACATCAATTCACTAAAGAGGATGTGGCCATTACACTAAGGTCTGCCCGTGATGCGTTTGTAGCCAATCCTAAGATGGATGGCAATGCCTTAGTTGATTTGGGTAGATACCTATCAGAACATGTTGCTATGACTGAGAAGCAAATTTACCTTTGGAGCCGCACCCATGGAGGTAAGTTGGCTGAGGATGTTCCTGCTTCAGTAGTCTCTGAGGTGAACCAGGTAATTACCGACTTTATTACAAAGGTTGGAAGTCATGCTGCTAATGCAAAAAGAATGGCTAGGGCTTTAATGGTTGAGGAAACACCAGAAAATATTACCAAGTTGGTTAAAGAGATACCAGCCTATTCAAAGAAACTATCTACCAATATAGATACGGTGATACAGATTGGTAGAACCGCCCAAATAGGGCCTGTAGCTAGAATGCTCAACTATATGGCGGTTAGGCAAAAAGCTGTTAGTGCTAGCCGTCTGGCTGGTAAACAGGAGAGTGGTAGTCTTTTGGAAGGTATAGCCTTAGGACTTCAGCGTAGTGTGGACAAAATAGAAAATATGCGTTGGAGAACGGTACTAGACAGATATGTGGTTAGAACCTTTGCTGAAGCTAATTTAGGTAGTATTGCCTATCCAATATGGAACGCTTTTGAAGGTATAGCTGTTAGTCTGATTGAAGGTGTCACTCCTAGATTCGTTAAATGGGAAGCCTATAATATGATGGTTAAGGGTTTGCTGGGTGACCCTAAGTTGGCTGCTCAGACAGCCTCCGATGTGGCTGGTATATTCGGTACAATATCAGGTAGGCGAGCAGGTGCAATTAGTTTATTACCTGGAATAATCCCAGAACGTATATTAGGTTGGAATGTTTCCAAATGGGCTGCTGGTAAAGATTGGCTGGAGTGGATAGGTAGGAAGTGGATTCAAATAAGTGATGTTGTAGGTAACTCTTTCAGGCGTAACTATGTAGTTCAAAAATATGCCAGACACCTTGCTGAGAGAGCCTATAATGTAGCTGGACAGGACATCAACCTAGCCTTGCAGAAATTGATTAAGAGTAGTCCTAGGATAAGTAAGCAGACTTTAGGATTAACCCAACATGAGTTGGAGCAGGAAATGTTCCGCCGCCTATCAGTTAGTGTGGAGGATGTACTAGCTTTGAAGGGTGTATTGACTGATGGTTCCCTGATGCAGGGTGAAACGTTGAAAATTCTCAGGAAGGCTGACTATCTATCACCTAGAGCCAAGGCAATAGGAGAACAACTGATATATGAAGGTAAGGCACTCAAGGATACTGACAGTATTGTAGATTTTGTAAAACAAGTATCCGATGCTGCCATAGATGACCTTAGACGCTACCCATTTGAGGTATCTGAGTCCTTCCGTTATGTAGCTAATAAAATAGAACAAACACCAATCAAAACCAGTGATAACCTGATGGAGATATTTACCCATTATGAAACCATGTCCGAAACAGCAGCCTTTATTCCTCATCGTCTAATGTCCCAAGTTATGGATGAGGCAGATATATTATATAAGGCTGGTAAATTTGGACAAATAGACCCATTATGGCGTAAAGCTAGGCAGAGTCTATTAGACACTATGGAGGATATAACCTCTAGTCTGGCAACAGTTAAGAATAAAATCCTAGCCAATAGTGATAAGTTAACCTCCAAGCAACGTGTGGCTATGGAATCTGTCCTTGAACGCTCTGAGGCTAGTAATATAATTAGGGAAACTACGTTGAGACAGGATGGACAACTCCTTGATGATTTCTTTGCTTTACCCAAAGCTATGAGGACTTCCGATGAGTATACAGCTCTTAGAGCCTACAGAGCAGAACTTTGGGAGAATTACAGGTTAGAATCAGCCATACCCAGTGCAGGTGAGTTCATTACCCGCAGAGACCTAGCCCAGCTGTATCACAACTTACCAGAACCTAAGCTAAACTCTATTGATGCTTCTAGCAGAGCACTATCCTCTCAGGATGTGGCTGATGTGTTTGGTGTTAATATAGATGGCCTGGCTAGTGGTATGTTGGATAACATAGCCATGCACGGTAAACCTTACTTTATCCAACTGGTTAAGCAATCGGCAGAGAGTAGACCTCACCTGTTCAAAGGCTTCACTGAGGAAAAAATAGCCCAAGTATATGACAACATATTGGTTCAAGCCAGGATGCGTCCTGATGTAGACATAATGGCACAGAAGATTCTCCAACAGGCTGAGGGTGTGAAACAGGAGTTGGTTAGCCTCAAGATGAGGCATTCACTAACTCCTGATGAGGAAAAGGCACTACATAGCTGGATAGATAATGCTGCTGCAGGTAGGGAAAAGGTTATCGGGAAGAGAGGTCTAGTATCCCAAGACGATTGGAATAAACTCCGTCAAGAATCCCTAGACGAAGCCAACAAGGATTACTATAAAGCCTTTGCCGACTACACCAATGAAAACATTATTGGTGCTACCATGAAAATGATATATCCTTATTGGACTTATCATACCTACCGTTGGTTCTTCCTATCCCGAACAGCACTACGTCATCCAGGTGTGCCAGCAGCATGGGGTAAATACCAGAACTATGGTGAGCATGGATTTATGCCTACACCAATTCCTAATATAGAGGCAAACCCATTTATTGGTAGTGTTATGGGAACTACCTTCACCTTGACTAGGTTTGACTTTGCCTCCTATTACGAAAATCTTGGCTTTGCAGGTGAGATACTGGATTATACCCAGCGTTGGGGATTCTTCCCTGGCGTACATGTTATAGCTCCTATTGCTTTAACATCTTACTTTTCAGACCGCCCATTTGAGCTTGGCGATATTATGCCACCAATAGGTAGGACAGGCATTAACCTCCTAGTTGCTTCTGATATTCCAGGAGTGGCCTCAGCAGCTAAGTGGCTAAAGGATAAGATATTCCATGAAAACTTCCATGAGTATTATACTAGCACTATTCTTGACAATAAGCAGGTAGAGGCAGGAGGCACTTTAATTGAAGGACAGACAGGTACAGACCTGTGGTTCAAGAAACTCAGAGGTGAGAACTTTACTGATGAGGAACAGCAACTTTGGGATGAATCTTATAAGGATGCAGCTTTGATTGGCACACTTCGTAGCCAATTTCCTCAATTCCGCCTTAAAACAGAGGATTACAAGGAGGCTTATAAACAGGTAACTAGACTATTTGAGGAACATCTTGGCATGTCAGAAGCCTTCCAAAAAGAATTGTGGAGGCATCATCAACGTCCTACCGATGTTGTTGGTGGCCTGCCTCTAGACCTGAGAATGGCCTTGGATGAACTGTGGCAATGGAAGATTTACTTTGGTAGAGGTGTGATACTGAACCCACCAGAAGTGCAGGATTTGAAAGCTGAAGTGGATAAGTATTGGAAAAAGGTTAAGGATTATCAGGGGGATAGACTAACAGCACAGGTTGATATTGACCAAGGTTTTATATATCCTACAAAGGAATTACACTTTGATGGTAGGGAGTGGCGTGTAGAGTATGCTAAAAATTGGGGTGATTATTCCTCCAAAACAAAGAAGCTGAAGGAGGATAAGGAATTTGCTGATGCTGTGGAAGCATTAACCCCTGAAGGCCAGATGAGATTAGCCAAGCGTTTAGGATTTAATGTGACTCCAACATATCCTTTGGATGAGGCTATAAACCTATACTTTGACATCAAGTTGGAGAAGAAAGCAGACCCTATAAGTGGTGAAGTAGATTGGGATTATCTAACTTTCTGGCTAAAGCGTGAGGCTGTTAGGATGGCATTAACTGAGGAGCAACGGACAGACTTTGATGCTTCTATCCGCAAATACCAAACTCCTATGGAAATGACCTTCCGTCATATTTACAATACCTATATCAGAGGTTATAAGGCTTCGGACAGGATCATGTTTGAATCTTATAATGATGAACAGAAGGCTATAATCAAGGAATTTTATGCTGATACAACCACACGGGTACGCAGCGGGGAAATCAGGGAAATACTTAGTGATACAGGTAGAAAACTGATAGCCGAATATGAGTCAAAACGTAGCAATGCCAGGTTAGCTCTTAGACAGGTATCTCCAACCTTAGATTTCTACCTGTACGTATTTGGTTATATTAGTAAGCCTAGAACTCCAGAGACGGAGGCTATGGTAGATAAGTGGGAAGCCGACAGGTCTAGTATCCTAATGAAACAGGAATAGTATATAGTTAAATATATAATACTATTATTACAATAAATTGTATACCAAAGCTACTTGACATAAACTTGACAGTATATATAAAGTGTGATATAATATAGGTAGACTTAAAGGAGGTCTTGAAATGGCTGAACTGACCTACACTTTCAATAACGATGGTTCTTTGGACGTTCCTGTAGACGGACAATCAGTTAGGTTTGTCAAGGAATCTGACTTATTGGCGGTAAAAGGTGTGGCAGAAGGTAAGGCAAAAGAATGGGAGAACGAGAAGGCTAAGTCACAGTCCGACCTTGCAGAGGCTAATCGGCTTCGGGAGGAGACCCATCAATCCTTACTTGTTGCTCAGGCTGCAAAAGAGCAGTTGGTAACACAGTATTCCGATTACGACACCCATAAGACTAGGGTGGGTGAGTTGGAGACAGAACTCGGCTCCGCTAAGGAGATTGTTGGTAAGCATGAAGTTGAGCTTACTAACAAGATGAGGCTAAACCTAATTGCTAGGGGTGCCTCTGAGGAGACAATTAAGGACAAAACCTTAGACCAACTCAGAAATCTTGAGGAGGCTGCCAAACTATTTGGTAATGGAAACAAAGGTGGAGTACCTGCCAGATATGATGGTGGTCAAGGCTCTGGCGGCGATGGTGTTCCTGAGACTCCAACGGATAGGGCACGTAGAATCCTTGAGGAACATGATGCCAAGAAGGGCAAAGTAACAGTTTAAGGAGGAGTTAAATGGCAAGTTCAGGTGGACATTGGAAAACTTTAGCTGAAGCTCAGAAATTAACCCAAAGCCATAAGATACCAGGTGTTTTTGAAGAGGACATTAAGCGTAATAACCCTGTGGAAAGGATGCCAGTAGCACAGGCCGCAGGTACGGGTCTAAAAATAGAGTGGTTAAGGGAAAATACAACCACTGAATCTGCCGTAGTTGAGGCTGCTATTGGTGACCAGCTGTCTTGGGGAGAGGATGTAGAGTATACCGAAGTGGAATCCACTCTTAGGTATATGTATATCCAGAGGAAGCTAGACCGCTATGTCCAGAACATCTATGGCACCTATAACGACTATAGGGCACAGGCACTCTTGGAGTCAGAGAAAGGTTTGAAGCGTAGAATTGGTGACCGTATTATCTATGCTGATACTACTTATGGAGGCACTCCAACACAGTTTGATGGCATCCATGCGTTAGTAGCCGAGAGAGGTACACCGAATTCTGCATCAGTGGTAGCCAACTCTGACCTCAACCTTGACCAGGAAGATGCTGGATTGTCTCTAGCTTTATTGAGGCGGCTGATTGACGCTATGGTATTCGGTTGTGATGAGATTTGGGTTCCAAAACAAATAGGTATTCGCATTGATGCGGTCTATGGAGAACAGGGATTTTACACCGCTCTCTCCAATGGCTTCTCACATGGGGATATTAGTCTATTAACTAGGAGTATGAATGACATTGGTAAGCCAATAATGTTTTTCATGGGTATTCCGATTGTCAGGATGGACTACCTAGTTGATGAGGAATCCAACACTGGTACTGGTGCTACCTCAAATGCTAGAGCCAAGTATAGCTCGGACCGAACCTACTCCATCTTTGGTGTTAGGTTCGGTAATGTGCTGGCTAGAGAACCTGGTATCACGTTTGCCTATGGTGGAACTGAAGGCGAGGGAGACCTTTATGAGCTTTGGACTTGGGACCGCTTGGAAGATTTCAATGCTGGAGGGATGAGATTGGATTCCTATGGCACGGTGCTTCTAGGCTCGACCAAGTGTTGTTCTAGAATCCACGATGTGGACAATTCCAGGGTAACTGTATAAGAAAACTAATGTAGGGAGGTAAAAATGGTAACTAACTTGAAAGAGTACGACCTGCGAAGCTATGATGGTGGAACTATCTATTTGCCTGAGTACATCGGTGGTGAAGAGGGCTGGGGTAACCTAGCATCACCTAGTGTCCATATTGCAAGAGCAGCTCAGCGTTATCCTCGTGGTACAATGTTCCGTAAAGGTGATAGGAGTTGGGTATACACCAAACTGTATACCACCACTCGTGTAGATGCCTATGGTGGTTACACTGGTGGTTTGGGTCTGTTCTCGGTAGCACAGGATTCTAGTGGGCTTACCATATCTACTGCTACCGTTGGTGAATCCACTATAACGGTTACGGACACCTTGACAGTCAACGCATACGCAGGTGGCTTGTTGACGATGTTTGAGGCGAACTTACCTATAGTGTCTATGAGGATAATTTCTAATACCGCAACTGTCATAACACTGGACGGTGTTCTGCCAGGCACGTATACCTCAAGTGCTACTATTCACGTAATTGCTAGTCCCTACCACGATGTAGTAGCTCCAGGTGTTAGTGTATCTGCTGGCTCAGCTTTTGACTACTGCCCAGGCATCCTGAATAGTCCTATTGACGAGAGTGGGAATGTAGCTGCTGTGAACGACTTTGTTTGGCTCCAGTGTTGGGGACAGTGCTTCACTTGGGCATCAGGTACTTATGAGGGCGATACTGGTGGAGAAAGAACAGTAGTTATGATGGGCGACGGTGCCTCACAGGTTATCACCGATGCTTTGATTGAGACTCACGCTTGCTATCAGCACATCGGTCATCTCTTCCCTGGCACAGGTGATGTAACTGTTGGAAACAATCCCGACCCTTCAGATGGAACTGCTTCTAGCTTTATGCAGCACGTTGTCTACCTGACCATTAGGCAGTAAAGGAGGAAAAAATGGAAGACAAACTAAAGAACATGCCTTTAACGAGATTGGTTATAGAGTGTATAATTAAAGGCATACCCTATGAGGGTGAGGGTGCTGAGTCACTCAGGAAGAAACTCAGCCCAAAGAAGTCAGACAAGGACTAGAACCAAAAGAGGGTAGTGGGAAACTGCTACCCTCTAACTACAATGTCAATGTGTGGGCATAGGTTGGAGCAGTATAGGGAGGTATGAAATGGCTGGGAACGAAATGGAAATAACCTTTAAGTGGGAAAACGACAACTACTTCAGTTTTGAAACCAAGAAAAATGCTGACCCGAAGATAACTGATATTAGGATTGAGGAAAATACCCACATCAAAGGAGTTTGGCCAACCATACAGAAGGCCTGCATTATCAGGTTGACTCAAATATTATCCGACATTGGAAAGGAGATGGAGGAATAATGCCCTTAGCAACTGAGTCCATAACCAGAGATACTCCACTAGACAAGGTAAGGCAGCTAATTGATGCTACAATAAAACAACTGATTGACAGGGAAGGCAAAGACCCCAAAGCTGCTGCTGGTCAGGCTTATGGTATGGCAGAAGAGAAGTGGGGTAGAGAAATACCCAGAATTAGGTAAGAATATTAAAGGAGGTAAACAATGCTTGGAGTAAAATGGACTAGGCTAACTTCAGCAGGCAACATCCTTGCAGGCCCTGGTCTGCTTCATTGGTTGGTTGTATCCAATCCAGATAGTAGTACTAGGCACATTACCCTCAATGATGCTATTTCTGGTACTGGTAGTGAAGTACATAAATTCCATACTCCATCAGCCAGGACTGTAGTTTATCCATTCGACCCACCGATTTCTTTGAATGTTGGTATTAGGATAGGCGCCTTTGAGGACAGCGATACCGTTGTACTTGGTGGTTATAGTTAGGCGGTAATCAATGAGGACTATTAGTTCAGGCTTAGAAGCTGCCCAGAAATCATTATCAGGGACTCCTTTTGTTGAGTTGGTGTTTTACAACCCTGATGGCGGTAGTGTGGACTATACCAGCAGGAAGAAACTGATAGAACACCATGAGGAACCTTACAATGACTATGCCATTATCCTATTAGGCAATGAGGATAAAACGGTGATAGACCTTACTGGCTACTATGTAGATATAGTTTATGGGAATGATGGTGAAGGTGTAGCCACTCCTCGCTTGTGGGTTAAATCCCAATCCAATATCTCAATGCAAGGAAAACTGGTATCAGCTTTGACTCTTGAGGGTGGATGGACTGTTGCAGGTGAGCAGGTGTTAAGGGTTGGCAGTCCTCCACTGTATAATGACCAATTTCCATATACCACCCAAACTGTTTATGACCTGTTAGGTACTATCATATCTGAGTTGGCTATTGCTACTGGGTTCTGTTTTACCTTACTTGCTTTGGGTGACCAGGATGATGGTATAATTGATACATTTACTCCAGAGTTTTCTCCAAACCAAACCAAGTTTGACGACTGTAATACCTTGCTCCAGGTTCTGGTGGAAATGACCAAATGCTATCTGAGGATTAAAGCTGAACTAGCCTTTGAGGTGCTTTATCCACAGGAAGATGATGATGTGGATGAGACCTACTACTCTGATAGAGCCTTTTATTTCACGGAATACGATGAGGTAATGAATGTTATTGTTCCTAACCATGTCATAGTATTTTGCAACCAAGGAGAACAAGGATGGGTAGGTGCGGATATTATTACTGGTGAGGCATCAGATAGCGGGCAGATAGCTAAGTATACAGAGGTCATTGGTGTATTTACCGCACCTACAGTACGAAATCAAACGGATGCTACCAACCGAGCAAATGCCATACTGACTAAGCTACAGGCTGAAATCCTAAGTGGCAGGTTAATAATCCCACATGATTGTAGGGTGGAGTTATATGATAGGGTTAAGGTTTATGATAATAGAGGGGAATAATGGCAGTAGGTGATATAGGCGCAATAATAGATTCGTTACAATATGATGACGATGCTGTGAACATAACCATTGCTCATGTCAGTGGGGATGTTTATGCCCTAACGTATAGCCAGTCAAATGACGGCTTTCTCAGAACACTCTCTATAGATAGTGCTGGTAATATAGGGGCAACTATTGATACCCTTGAGTACGACCCAGTACAAGGGGCGGTTCCCAAGATAATCAAGATTTCAGCCAATGTCTTTGCTATCTTCTACTATGGCCCTGACTCCGATGGGTTTATTAAAACCATTGGAATACAGGATGACGGCACAATTACAGGCGTTATAGCTACTTTGGAGTTTGAAGTAAATGCTGCCTTTCTTAGATGTGACCCACTCCATATTGCTGGCAATGTTTATGCTATAGCTTATCAAGGTGGCCCAACAAACCCTGTTTTCTTAACGGTCACTACGGTTTCTATTAGCTCTGATGGTGTTACCTTGGCAATTTTAGATACCCTTGAGCAAGCTATCGGTCAAAATAAGGCTATGGATTTTATCCATATCGCAGGGGACACTTACCTTGTCGCATACCAAGGTTTAGTAATTGCTACTAACATCTTTACGGTAGAAATTCAAACTAATGGCACGATAGTTGGTGTTATCGACTCCTATGTCTTGGACGCCTCTACTGCAAGTGGTCCGATAAAGGCCGTGCCTATTAGTGATGATGTCTATGCAATAGCCTTCCAGGAGAGCGGTACTAATATAGGTATTCTCAAGACCATCCATATTTCTGATGCTGGAACTATCGGAGCCGTGATTGATACTGATAATACCGTATTTCCTAAAGGTCCTTGGGGCTTTATGCGACTTGCTGGAACAAGTAATATCTTTATAGCTACTTACATAGATGCAGACCGTGGTTATTTTAGAACCCTAGAGATAAGTGACGATGGTACTATAGGAGCTGTTATTGATACTTTGGTAGCATCAGGTGTAGCTGATTTTTCGTCCAATGCCAGAATAATCAATACTTCTGGTAATATCTATGCTATGACAGTCACCGCTTTTGTTAATAGAGGTCGGATATTCACAGCAGGCCCTGAGCTTGCTGTTTTACCCTCTGTCTCCACCGACCCAGCTACCGATATTGCTGGAGCAGCAGCTACCCTCAATGGAACCCTAGATGATGATGGTGGTGAGGCTTGTGATTGTGCTTTCCAATATGGATTAACTATTGGCTATGGGGCAACTACTTCTACCCAAAGTAAAACTACTGGTCAATCATTTGCCTCTCCCATAACTGGTTTACTTCCAGGTACTATATATCATTTTAGAGCTTGGGCCAGTAATTCATATGGGACTGGCTATGGGGCAGATAGAACATTTACTACTCTTGGTGACATTTATCCATCCATAGAAACTACCAGAGTATCTAGCCTAGTCCACCGTTGGGTTCCAGGTAGCTATTCATTAGAGTGTGTATTGGGAGGGCTGACATCTGATATTGGTTTGATAGTTCCAACTGGTAGGCCAACCCCAACACTGCCAACGCTGCCTAGTTGCCCACCTGGTAAAGTATTGGCCTGGTCTCTTGAGGAAGGTTACCACTGTGTTTCTGAAGGTTTACCACATCCCTAGTGGGTAGAGGTAATATGGGTAAGGAAAAAACAGGTAAGCGTTACAAGGGTTTTGATGACCTAGAAAGGCGTTGGCCCTGGATACCTGATGGCCTGATAGCACAAATATTATTTGATGTAGGACTGCCTATTGGTGTGTACGGGTCTAGCCTTTACGGAATGTGTGTATACGGAATATCGTATGGCTTTTACGGTGATAGTTGTTATGGTGATTCCTATTATTATTAAAGGAGGTGGATTATGGGAACTGGAACTGATGTAGCCAATCGTGAATTGATTACCCATACCAAAATGAATCTGAAGCTGGAAGACCTCACAGGTCTTGTCAGCACCCTTGCTGGTGCTGTAGCGGATGATGCTGTGGATATAACGGTAACAGATAACCAGACCTGCTCTAGTGGCTACTCCAGAGGTCTGTACATTGCAGCTATGGCAGCAGGAACAAAGACAGGTAGTGCTGAACATAACTCTCTTGGTATTGACCTGACAATTACTGGTGATACTCCATATGCTTATATTGGTAGTCTGTATATGGTGACATCAGGCAATCCTACTATTGGTCTTGCTAGTGCCATAAGCATTTATATAGACAACCTAGGGACAGCTTGTGCCCAGCTTCACATGTTAGACCTGGGGTATGGCAGTACCAATGCACCAACTGGAAGAAATGCCTATCAGAGGATACGGAACCATTCTGATAATACGCCAGATACGGTTATGTTCTTGCAAGCTAATAACAATGCTAAGGCTGCTACATACCTGCTAGAGCAGGATGCCAATACCGTTGGCCCTTTGGAACTTGGAACACTTACTAACGATACGATAGGAACAACACCTGAGGACGGCTTTATAAACATCCTCATGGGTGCTACTCCTGCAAAAATTCCATTTTGGTATGATAATTAAAGGAGAGTCATGGAAGTTATTAACAGGGATATCTTTGAGGGTAGGAATGCTATACAAGAACTGCTTAGGCGTAAACTGCCTGTAAGGAACAGTTATCAGGTAGCCCAAGTGAGTAGGAAATTTAATGAAGTCCTGAAGGACATTGATATTGTCAGGCGTGGGTTGATAGAGAAATATGGTACTGAATCTGAGAGGGGTGGTAAGGAGGTTAAAGAGGACAGTGAGAACTATAGTAAGTTCATGGCTGAGTTTGATGAATTATTGAATCTGAGGATTACCATTGTAGTTGGTAGGATAAAGATTCCTGATTCAACTTCTGCTGTTTGTGATAAGTGTGGACATGACATGGACAGGAAATTCGAGATAGAGCCGTGGATTCTGTCCGCACTATATAAGTTTGTGGATGTACTATAATACATCACTAGGAGGTAATTATGGCGTTTAGCACAAGATATATTGGAAATTACCAAGCAGAGCTAAGGTTAGACCTGAAGGATGGTAGTACCTTGTGGTCTAATTATGAGTTGGACAGAAGTGTCCAGCGGGCTGTGGATGATTTAAGTAGGTCTTATCCCTTAGAGGCTGTTTATGAGCATACTATAAGTTATACTATTACTGGTGAAGCCTCAACCGCTCCTGCTGCTGGAACATATAAGGCATTAGCATATAAACCTATCAGGCCTAAAAGTGAAACCATTACCAATGCTGCTGGGACGACCACCTACACTAGAGGTACTGACTATACTATTGATTATATGAATGGTAAATATACCATCATTTCGACTGGCTCCATCAGTGAGAATGATAGCCTTTTAGTTAGCTATACCAAGTCTAGGTTAGGTATTGACTTATCAGCTATCATATCCAACTTGGTAAGGGTAGTTCGGGTTGAATACCCAGCAGACCAAGTACCACAGCAATTTGTTTCCTATAATATCTGGAATGACTTTATGTATATAGGTAGTCAAAAACCAGGTGAATCCCAAAAACAATTAAACGATGGAGAGCATGTGGTCATTTATTATGACAAACCACATACTGCTCCTTTGGCCTCTACTGTTCCTAGTTACCCAGCCCTTCTTGACGAGGTAATTTGTATTGGTGCTGGTGCCTACGCTCTTCTGGTAAAGGCTCTCCAATACGAACATCAATCGGTTACCGACCTGGCATCCTCCAGAACAGCTTTGGGTAATCTATCAGGAATACATACTGCGGTGGGGACAGCTTTAGGAAAGCTAACAGCCATCCATACCCTAGTCGATGCTGCTTTTGATAAAGTGACTACCTACATTGCGGATGCTGATACTGCTCTGGATGCCTTTATTTCTGCTATTGCTGCTGCTCCTACAGCCTTGGCTAAGGTTGATACCTATCTGGCTGGAGCCTCAGAGTCTACCAAGGCTCAACTGGCTCTGATAACCACCTTTGCAGCAGGCCTTAGAACCGCTGCTCTAACTGCGGTGGATGCTGCTAATACCTACTTAGATGAGGTAGATACTACTGACCTTCAGGGAGCGGAGGCTGTTTGGGCAGATGAGGTAAAGCATATCCTTACTGAGGCTGGCATACCCAATGCTGAGGACTTCCTGGAATCAGGTGATGACTCTATTGATATTAGCTCTATTCTTACCAAAGTGGAAACTGCTCTGGATAAAATAGCTACCGAGGTAGCCGCTGGTAAAAGCTACCTAGGGACTGGTGATAGTCTGATAAATAAGGTTAATGTAGGTGAAAATGTTCCAGGGCTCTATAGGGAATATGCTAGTGTTCAGGCAGATGGTGTAGCAGCAGGCTATAGATGGGAAGCAGCAGAGAGGGTGAATAAAGCTAGGGTCCAACAGCAGCAGGCGGAGGAATATAGGAAATATGCTGAAGTAACATTGGAGATGGCTAAGTTATGGGAGAGCAAGAGGAGGGATTTCCTTTCTGGGGCTACAACTAGGATAAATGCAGCTTTAGGTTTTCTAGGGGAAGCAGATTCAAGGTTAAACAATCTCAGGAGCTACATTGAGCAGGCTAACGGATACTCCACCATAGCCAATGGGTTTGTTGCCGAAGCAAATGGCAGGATAGCAGTTGCTAGGAGTTTTATTGAGGAAGCTACCCAAAGGTTGGTAATGAGTAGAGGTTACGCTGAGGAAGCCAATGGCAGAATGGCTGAGATAGACAGGTATCTATCAGAGGTGGGTGCTAGGTTGGCTGAATTGGATGACTACATGGAAGAAGCTGACCGATATATAAGTTTGGCTAACTCTGACCGTGAATTATCTGATAGGTTTAGGACTGAGGGTTTAGAGAGAAGGAACGAGTTTTGGTCAATCCTAAAGGATAAGAGCGAATACAGGAAGCGAACATCTACTACTGCTGTTAGACAGCCAGCCTAGGTCTGGATAGAGGTTCCCAAAGTCTGAGTGGTAATACAGATAAGGGAACCTCTATTTCTGCACCAATAAACATGTTATTCCCACCTTTCTAGATATTTTACCTCTACTGGTGTATGGAAAGGAGCTATATCCTCCAGTGGCTTAAACCTATAGTCAGGTACAAACCCATCAATTAAAAACTGGTCGTGTATCTGTAGTCTCGTATCCAAATCCTTGCAAATGATTAAACCTCGCTTCAGTATTTCTGCTGCCGAACCTTGGCAAGGATAATCAATAGCTTTACGCTTAATACCATCAATGCTTTCTTCATCAGGAGTAGGCAGTCTTATATTTCTACCAAACACAGTCCTAGCCTTGCCAGTTCTCAAAGCATCCTCTTGTCTTGAGTCAATCCAGTCCATAGCTTGTGGGAATTTCCTACCCCACATTTCCCTCATTTGCCTAACCCTGCCAATACTCCTAATACCAGAATGTTCCATCAAGGTTTCATCTGTGGCTCCATAGGTCATAGCCAAGTTTACGAGTTTGCCTAGTCTCCTAGTGATGTCCATAAAGATTGCTACCTGTAAATGTATATCCGCATCCTCATTCTTTGTGCCGTCTGGGTTATACTTTGGAAGTGAGAAGATATGCTGCATTTCCCTATCACCAGATAGGTAGGCCAGAACTCTGGGTTCTAACTGTTCCCAGTCTGAGCTTGTCCATATACCACTATCAGGTAGTAGTATACCTCTGCAATTGTGTGGGTACTTAGTACCGTCTTTGTGGAATTTGCCAGGAATGTTCTGCATATTCCTATCGATAGAGCTAGGACGTCCAGTAATTGCATCAAGATGGAAATGTGTGTAGGCTCTGTCCTCCTTAGCCCAAGGTTTAATATAAGTTGATAAGAGTTTATCATGTCTCCTATGTTGGAGAACTATGGAGGCTAATGGGTCATCCATCTTTTCCAATACATCCACAGCGGTTGATAGGCTTCGTCTGCCTCGACCTTTGGTAAATGGTAATTTAGAAAAATTGGAATATGCTCCCCTACTAGCTAAGGTATATGCTACCTGCTGTGGGGAGCCAGGATTAAACCCAACCTCTTCACAAAGGGATTGGTAATAATCTACCTGTTCCTGTAGTGCATCCTCAACCTGTTGCCTTCTCTCCTGGTCTATTAGTAGACCTTTATCAGACATCTCAATCATTATTGGAATAGTTTGCATTTCCATGTCCAGATAGTTATGGTCAGTATCTTCCCAAAACTCATAATATAGTTTGAGGCAGGCTCCACTGTCCTGCATACATTTCCTAGCCATAACAGACTGGTCAACATCCAGCGTTGTCCCACCCTTAGGTAGATACTCACTAATCTCGTGTACTTCCATCCTGTGTATCCAGGATAGTTCAATCAGTTTATTAAACTTGTGGCAGAGAAGCCTAGCCATTATATTAGTGTCCTTAACATTGGTAGTATCTACCTCATATTCTCTCAATGCTGACAAATCAAAGAGGCAGTTATGGAAAACTTTAGTTATAGCAGGGTCTTTAAGTAGGCGCCAAGGAGTGGCTGGCGATGGTTTAGGGAACAAAACAAAATAGAAGCTGGTGTTAGGCTTAATAGATACTCCTACACCAATGGCTATACGCTCTTTAAGGCTGATAGTTTCCACATCAATGCCGATGAGTTTGGGTGATGACTCAACCAACAACTCTTTATAGGTTCTGGAGTGTGGTTCTTCCTCACCCATATAATAGAAGTTGGCATCAGGGTCGTAGGTGAAATACATTTAATATAGTACCATCATGGCTAGTATTTCAGCACAGTTGATAAGGTCGGCTAGTTCCTCTATAATATTATCGGTATCAAGGTTTTTCCAGCCTTCTTCAAGTTCGTCCATCTCCTGTCTAATGTGTTCCATCACACTGTCTTTAGGCCAGTCCTTCCTTATATTCTTTTGGTGTCTGAGTTCCAACTTGTATGATTTGATTGCATCAAGGTATTGTTTGGCTTTTTGGAGTTTCTCAAAATTCTCTATGTCCATCATGGAACCTTGTATGTATTCCACTAGATTGTCCTCCTATAAATTAGTATGTCCTCATCATCTACTACTTCCTTACCTTGACTCCTGGCTATATTAGTAAAGGCATGACCAGGAGCTTTCCACTTTTCCCACAGCTCTAGTTGAAATCCCGCTGCTTCACATACCTTATTAGCCCACTTGGAAAGATAGACTCTCTCACCATTGACTATCCTATCCTTAATTACTGTAGTTAATGTACCTCCTATAGGCAGGCTTTGGTAGCATAAGGTATAAATCTTCCTCATCTCCATATTATAAAGGAATTGGTTTAACTTGGATAGGTTCCGTGGAGATTTACTGTATTCAATCATTCTCTTGTCCTGTTCCGCCATCCATAAACTCATTTCATCGTTTTGTCCCTGACCTGCAAAGTGTGTTACCTTCTTTACATTCATAGCCTGAGCATAAGGTGGTGAAGTTATAATGTGATTGCATGGACGAGGTAGTAGTAATCTGTTATCTCCATGCAGTAGTATAACTAGGTTACCAGCATTGGGAACCTGTTTACTTAGCTCCTCCTTAGCCTGTAACTGTAGTTGGTGATAGCCTTCCTCAATTTCTATCAGTACAACTGTATGACCTTGCAAGGCTGCTATCATTAGTGTACCTGTGCCACCGAAAGGGTCGAGAAGTACATCATCCTTATTGGCTACGTATTCAATAATAGCCTGTTGTAGATGGAAATTCATTTTAGCTGGATGTTTCATTACCTTTTCAGGAAAGAATAAGGATTTCCTATCCTTCCTGTCTCTAGGAAAGAGTATCCAGTTGTTCCCATCCCGTTTGAACTCTGATGCAAATTCAACCATTCTTATGCTCCTCCATAAAGGCTTGGACAGCTTTGCACTGCGTATCCAGCCGTTTTTCTGAATCAGCCTCTACTATGTGGCATTTGCCTTTAGGAGCCTTTATTACCATTATTACTTTTGTGCTGTAGTATTTACCTGGAATCCATGGTGCCCTACTCAGCAGGTCCAACTTCCTTCTCCTTTTTTGTTCTAGGAAATTCCACTCTTACTCCACCAACCTCTTTAACATCAGGAAATACTATAGCCTCAGGCTCCTCGTTCTGGTTTCTAAAGCGGTAAATATGTATTAAAGTCCTGCACAGGTTGGTTAATTCTTTCTCACCAAAGTAGATTTTACCCATTATACATTCCTCCCTATAACCTTCATAGAATTCCTGAACACACGTGCAGGTATATCCACATGCTGTCCTAGTTCCGACACTAAAAAATGAAACGGTGTTTCAAATTCCTTTAATATTTTCCTCGCCGTGGCTTCCCCTATACGCGCTTCGGGTAGTGCCATTAACATTTGTACATATAGCTTATCCAGATCAGTCAAATCACTCCCTATAATAACTGGGCGGGTTTTGGTAAATTTGCGTAGTACCGAGTGTTCCCGTTTCAATGTATTGTATACAAATGTGGCAATTCCTCGACACATAGCCACCCAATCTGGAAACCCATATACCGTGAATCCCTCGCGGTCTAACCTCCACAGAAACCCGCATAATTCCTCGTAGCTAGTAGCAGGGTATTCCGAAAACTTGAACATCTGCGTGCCAAATTTCCGCCCGTTCCTTGTTGAACGTGATTTGACCGACCCTGATATCTCCCATAGCGTGCAACCTTTACCAGTTAATGATGGTGTAATAATGGCATCATAGACT